>Ga0209483_1000595_pt1 | contig 30731 bp, 22 predicted proteins | sample NGEPerA_FD_184508 | JGI IMG/M metagenome (GOLD analysis project Ga0209483, IMG submission 184508) | Arctic peat soil microbial communities from the Barrow Environmental Observatory site, Barrow, Alaska, USA - NGEE PermafrostL2-A... | ecosystem: Environmental > Terrestrial > Soil > Wetlands >... | reverse complement strand
GTGCGCCGTTGCGAGTCAGCAGATCGCGCTGTCGGCCACGGGAGTTTGCACGGTCCGCGCATCGCAGGCCGGTAATGCAACCTATCCGCCAGCGGCGCCTGTCGACCGCAGCTTCTCGGTGACCGCAATCACGCAATCCATTACTTTCCCGCCCATCGCCGATACAAGGCTTTCAGCGGTCATCGCGGTCGCGCACGCCACCGCGAGTTCCGGCCTCGCCGTGCGCTACACGTCGCTGTCGACCTCCACTTGCACGACGGACGACAGCACATCGATCACTCTGATCAGCATGGGGGCCTGTCGTGTGCGTGCTACGCAATCCGGCAACGCGCGCTATTCGCCCGCAACGGATGTCGACGTCGTTTTCAACGTGCAGGACTCGCCGACGACCATCGTCTTCGCGCCCATCGGCACACAACTTCTCGGCCCGACGCCGATATCATTGTCCGCCCGATCGCCCGCGAACCATGCGATCGTTTTCTCTGCGCTGCCGGCAACTACGTGCACCGTCGCCGGCGCATTGCTGTCGATGGTTTCCACCGGCACGTGCAGCGTCAGCGCGAGCGAAACGCTTGATGGCGTGCACCCGTCCGGCACGCCAGCGACGCAGCGCTTTCGCATATTGCGGGCCCCCGCATTCATGCCCGGCAACACGTTCAGTGTCGGGCCATGGCCCGCGATGGTGATTCCGGCGCGCTTTCTGGGTGGCACGAATGTCGACATCGCGGTTCCGTGGCAAAGCGCCACGGAGATTTTCGCCGGTGATGGCGCAGGGGCGTTTACGCAGGTTGGCAGTGTGACCGTCGGTGCAATTCCAATGTACGCCGCGACGGCCGATTTCAACAACGACGGAACGATGGACTTCGCGGTCAGCTACATCGCGAGCAGCGCCGTCGGACTGGAAATCGGCGATGGCAAGGGCGGCTTTGCGCATCCTTCAGGCTGGCCACCAGTTACCACGCCATCCGGCCTCGTCGCCATCGATGCCGATGGCGACGGCAACATCGACATGGTCGTGGCCAGCACCGACTCGGGCGATGTGCAAGGTAATTCCTTGACGCTGCTGTTCGGACGCGGCGGCGGAAATATGGCGCCTGCAGGGCCGACGCCGGTGTGCAACGATCCCGCGCAGGTCGTCGCCGCCGATTTCGACAACGACGCGATACCCGACGTGGCCTACATTTGCGGCCGCGACAATTCGATCGGCGAAATCATGTTCCGCGCCCGTGGCGCGATGAATTTCATGTCGCCGGTCGGGCCGATCCCGCTGCCGTACCGACTTGCGGCCGGCGACCTCGACGGCGACGGCAACGTCGATCTCGTCGTGGACTCGCGGTACGGGAGCGCCTATGTCCTTTTCGGAAATGGAAGGGGCGGATTCAGCAAGGGTCCCCAACTCGATGGCGTCGGCACAGGGGACGTACTGATTGCTGATTTCAATGCCGATGGCATCCCGGATCTCGCGATTGCCGATTCGCTGAACAACCGTATCAGCGTTCTCGCCGGCGCGGGCGACGGCAGCTTTGCGGTGCCTGTCGTTCTGCAAACCGGAAATTACCCGCAGGGGCTCGCTGTGGCGGATGTCGACAACAATGGCACCGTCGACCTTCTGTTCGTGAACATGCTCGATGGCACCGTGTCCGTCGTACGCAATAACGCCGGTGCTCCAGCGGCGGCGCATGTCGTGGCCGAGTCCGCCGGTACACAGGCTGCAGGTCCGGGACAGCCGTTCGCCAGTCCGCTGGTCGTGCGCGTCACCGACAGCGGCAATTCACCGGTGCCCGGAACACTGGTCCGATTCGACTTGGGCGTCGGCAGTGCAGCCGCGATATTCGGCACCGGCACTGGCGTCATCGACGTCACAACCGACGCCCAAGGCATTGCGACCAGTCCGCATCTTCGTGCAGGAATTACGGCCAATACGTACACCGCGACGGCTCGTGCCGGCTCGGCCGTCACGACATTCACGCTGACCAATATCGGCGGCGGCACTGCGCCATCCTTCACGAGTACATCGCCGCCTGGCGGCACCATCGGTTCGCCTTATGCATTCACGCTGGCCGCAGCGGGTTCGCCGGTGCTTCGCTTCGGCGTTGCCTCGGGCACGCTGCCCGCCGGCTTGACGCTGTCCGCCGATGGCCTGCTGAGCGGAACCCCGACCAACGTTGGCACTTACGCCGGAATATTCAGCGTGTCCAATGGCAGTCCACCCGATGCGCAGCAATCGTTCTCGATCACCATGGCAATGCCCGCGCAAACAATAACCTTCAATCCGATCTCCGATCAGTCCATCAACGCGCGAGCGGCCAGCGTCAGCGCCGCAGCCAGCTCCGGCCTTCCCGTCGCATTCCAGAGTCTTACGCCGCAGTCGTGCTTAGTCGGCGGCACCACCATCCAGCTTCTCAATGTCGGACGCTGCACCGTGCGCGCGACGCAATCCGGCAACGCGACGTTTGCGGCCGCCGTCCCGATCGATCGTTCCTTCACTATTTCGCGCGGTATACAAACCATCAACGTGACAACGCCCGAAATTGCGCGCATGTCATCGCCTCCGATCTCAATCACTGCGACAGCGTCGTCGGGCTTGCCGGTGGCCCTGTCCTCGCTTACACCTTCGGTGTGCAGCGTATCTGACAGCCAGCACATTCATCTTAATGCGCGCGGAACCTGCACACTGAGCGCATCCCAGGCGGGCAACGATAACTACTCGCCCGCACAGGTCACCGCGAGCATGCAAGTGGCCGGTGCCCGTCAGATAATCGAATTCCAGCAACCGCGCAACGGACACATCGACGAGTTCACGTACCTGCTGGCGACCGCTTCATCCGGGCTTCCCGTCACCCTCGTTTCGCTCGCTCCCGAGGTATGCAAGGTGGTGCTCGGCAATGTCGCAGGCATAGGCGATGACCCCGGCGCACCGGGCAACATCTGCACCATCCAGGCGTCACAGCCGGGCGACAGTATTTATGACGCCGCGCTTGCAGTCAGTGTCTCCTTCGAGTTCGGATTCGACCCAAACCTGCATTCACCGCTGCCGGCGACGCCTCACATCGTGTACTCGAGATATCTGGGCGGGCTCGGCGCCGACATCACTTTTGATGTCGTCGCGGCGCTCGATGGCGGCGCCTATGCCGGCACGTCGGTCGGTACAACCAATTTCCCGGGTGTCTCCTCGCAGCAATCCAGTAACGCGGGTGTCGACCTGCTGGTCGTTTCGAAGCTGCAATCGCAAACCGGTGCGCTGGACTATTCGGTTGCCGTGGGTGGGGCCGCCTCGCGCATCACCGCCACGGGAGCAGTGCCCGCGCTCGCCGCGCAGCAGGCAATGGCCATATCGCCGTCGGGTGACGTGCTGGTGGCCGCATACGCGAGCGGCGCCGATTGGCCCCAAACGCAAGGCGTCTATACCCGTCAGGGTCCGCTCGGAATTTTCCGGATCGACAGCGCGGGGCATGTCCATCCGTTGCTTGCCGCGGTCGATCCTGCCATTCGCAGCATACGGGCGATTGCCTCCGACCCGACCGGCGCCGTCTACTTCACCGGCGTCGCCGACCCGGGCCTGAAAACCAGCGTCGGGGCCGCAATCGACGCCTCGCGCGTGACGCTCAGCGCGCCTTACCTCATGAAGATCACGAACATCGGCGCGACGGTATTCGCGACTTACCTGACGGTGCCCAATAGCCGCGCTGCCGGCACGCACGACATCGGGCAAGGAACCAACGACGCCCTCACCACCAGCTACGCGGTGACGGTCGACAGCGCGGGTAACGCCTACGTCGCCGGCCAGTCCGCTGCCGCCGACTTCCCTGTGACCAGCGGTGCGCTGGACACCCGCGACAGCAAGAATCGCGACGCATTCGTCGTCAAGGTCAACAGCGGCGGTACCGCCTTGCCGTTTGTCGCGCGTATCGGCGGTAACGACGTCGATCGCGCAACGGGCATTGCGCTCGAGCCTGATGGCTCGCTGGTTGTCGCCGGCAAGACGGCGTCGGTCGACGACTTCGATGGCCGCTACGCGTTTCAGACCAGCGTGCATTTCAGTCAAGGCATGCAGACGCTTCGGGTCGATCGGGAGTTCGGGTTCGTCGCGCAACTCGATCCCATGGCCACACATCTCAATTTCATGGCGGCCATCGGATCGTTCGGGGGGGACCTCATCGAGCACGCTTACGAATCCGCGCCGCGGCCATTGAAGATCGCGGTCGACGCTGCGGGATCGATCTATGCCGCTGGTACCGGATACCCCGACCGTTCGCTTCCAGTCGTGGGGATGCTTCCCGGCGTCGACGACGAAGGTGTATTCCTGATGAAAATTACCGCAAATGGCGGTCAGTCGTATTCGACGTTCATCGGTAACGGTGTTGCGACCGGCGTGGCGGCGGATGGGCTCGGCAACGCGTATGTCACCGGGTATTCGAAGGACGGCGAGATGCCTACCGTCAACGCACCGCAGGCCGATTGCACGGCGGGGCCGCTTGGGACCTGCATCACTCCGTTCGTGACCAAGGTCAACGATGCGGTTTCCCCGCTGTTGTTGACAACGGCAGCTCCGCGCGTGGACGCCGGAAACAGCATATCGCTTCTCGCGAGACTCGGCGACCTGCGAGCCACGGGCGTGGTCGACTTTGCCGAAAGCGGCCACGTTATCGCCACTGTTCCCATCGTCGAAGGGACCGCCAGCTTTTCGCAGACGCCGTCGATTGGAATCCATCATTACACCGCGAAATTCCGCGGCACCGGTTACGCGAACGGAATGTCGAGCGCCGACGTCATGCTGTACGCGACGCAAAAGGGGGCGCCTTGATCGCGTCGTCATGGAATCGCGCAGCGAACCGATCGCCGCACCGATTGGTGCGCGCCATCGGATACGTGCTGGCTTGTGTGTGCCTCACCGCACTTTCCACCGTTGCGATGGCGCAGGGATCAAACCCGGCCGCCACGCCCTCGCGACATCGGGCCGACTTGTACGCCAAGAATTCCCTTTCCATCAGCATCACTTTTCCCACCGCCAGCGCCGTGATCGACTACGGAACCACACCCGTTGTCCCGATCAATGCTTCGATCACGTCGGGGTCGCCGCTGGAACAGGTTATCGCGACCGTGTGCCAGTCCGCGGACGGCGTCCGATGCGTGCAGGTCAACCCCCATCTTGCGACGATCCCGATTCCCGCTGCCGGTCCGTACCAGGCGCTATGGACTCCACCATCGCTGGGCGGCGACACCACGACGGCAGTCAATTTCGTGGCATGGGTATCCGCCAGCAATGCGGCGGGCGAGACCGCGACATCATCGCCGACGTCTTTCACCTATCTGTTTCCGCCGCCTCGCGCCGCCGTCCTGGTCGTGCCCGGACCCGACACCGGCTATTACGCTCCCGCCAGTCCCGTCTTGTGGGCAACTTTCACATCGCAGCTTCTGGACCCCGCCACAGTCGACCACGTCGATTTTCTCGACGGAGCCACCGTTATCGCATCGCTGCGCACACCCAATTCGGTACCCGCCGGATATGCGTTCCTGTGGAACAACGCGCCCATTGGCGAACATGCGGTTTCCGTGCGCGGTGTGGACACGACGGGCCGGATCACTGCAACGCCACCGGTTGCGATGTACGTCGTCCCACCCCAGGATCCCGTCAGTGTTTCCTTGTCCGCACCAGTTACCGGACAGACATATGGTGTCGATGCCTCAATCCCACTGCGCGCCAGCGCGACGGTGGTCTCCGGAAAGATCGAGCGCGTGGAGTTCACCGACGGCGCAAGCGTCATCGCGACGGTCTATGCGCCTCCCTTCGAAACGACATGGGTGACGCCAACCATTGGCCACCACGCGATCGCCGCACGCGCTTTCGACGATCTCGGCAACGGTTCGGCGTCGGCAGCCGCATACGTGGAAACGCTGGCTTGGCCCCGCAAACCCACTATCCTGATGTTGATGCCGCTGCAGGGCGCATCCTTCACTTCCACGACGCCTGTTCAGTTGGCATCGGCGGTCGAAGCCGGCGACGCACCGATCACGCATGTCGATTACTGGCTGGACGGAGCAATCGTGGCGAGCGCCGCGTCGCAACCGTATACGAGCGCCTGGTCCGCGGTAACCCAAGGAGACCACGTCGTAGACGCGGCCGCTTACGACAGCTCGGGTCGCGCAACCGTTTCCGATACGATTGCCTTCAAGGTGGCGCCGGATCGTACGACAGCGCCGGTGTTGCCCACAGTGGCGCTGACCTCGCCCGCCAACAATTCAAGTTTTGTCAAAGGCGACAGCGTGCACCTCACTGCCAGTGCGGCGCAGGCCGGGGGCTCGATCACTCGGGTCGACTTCAAGATTAATGGCAATCTCCTGGCGTCAGTCACTTCGCCGCCGTGGACTGCCAACTGGTCCGGCATGAGTCCGGACAACTACACGTTGACCGCCGTTGCGACGAGCAACGTGTTCACGACGTCGACATCCCCATCAATCCACGTCAAGATCATATCCCCACCAACCACAATTACCTTGGCGGCGCCGCCAGCAGGGACGACCTACTATCCCGGTGACGCGTTGTTCCTGCTTCCCGCGACCATGCAGGTCAGCGGCACGGTCACGCACGTCGAATACTACGTCGACGGCGAGCTGGTCGGCAGTTCGACGTCCCCACCCTACGGCTACGAATTGGACATCGAGGCGCCCGGCACACACAGCATCGTCGCGCGTGTGTATGACAGCGCAGGTACGAGCGCCCAGTCGCCTCCATTGTCGATCACGAGTCGCGAAATTGGCGTGCACATTACGTCCCCTGCCGATGGGGCAATCATCGCCGCAACCACCGTCGCGATCGAAGGCACATACGATGGACCGCCCAACACAGGGGTCGCCGTCAATGGTGTAATCGCCATCAACGATGGAAAGGGACGCTTCTTCATCAATGAGTTGACATTGGCCGACCCGCAGACCAATGTCACCGTGGTCGCAACGAGCATGGGAGGATCACGCGTTTCCCAGACGATCACCGTATCGACCAGCGCCTCCGCGGATCCTACGGCCACTCACATCGTGGCATCGCAGGATGAGGCTATCGATTCGATGAGCACCCGGATTGCCGCGAGCACATCGAACATTGCCAGCTGGCGGGTGATCGACTTGATAGGAGGCACCGCCAGTGCGGGGGCCCCGGGCTCCGGCGATATCGCGATCCTCGATTTCCCCGCGCCCGGCCTGTATACGCCAACCATGGAAGTCACCGACGGCAATGGTCATGTCACCCAAAAGCGCTTGGTCCTGCTAGTGTCAAGCTCCGCTGACGTTGCGCATGCCCAGATGTCCATCGTCAACCAGCTCTTCGACGCGTTGACGAAGCAAAATAAGACGCGCGCGCTTGCCACCATGACCAGCGAGCTTGCCGGTCAGTTTTCATCTGTTTTCGATGCGCTGAAGGACCATTGGCCCGCAATCGTCGGTTCGCTGGGTCCAATGGGTGCGACGATGTACGGCCTCGACACATTCGAGGCGGCGGTCAGCCGTACCCGCGATGGCCAAAAATATCTATATCTAATCGAGGGAATGAGGGACAGCGATGGCGTATGGCGCATCGACTCGCTTTGAATCGGCATCGCGTCTGCTCGGCATCGCCGCGATCGGCTTGTGCGCGTTGATCGGCGGCTGCTCCGGCGCCACATACAGTGGACCCGGATGGTCGGCGCGCGTAATCGACATGGAAACAGGAGCGCCAATCGAAGGCGCGATTGTCGTCCTCAGGTGGCCGCTCGAACTCTATTCGGGAAGCTTCGCCGGCTGGCTGTTTGTGACCGAGGCGGTAACCGATAAGGACGGCATATTCACCTTCCCGGCGTGGGGACCCTTGGAGGCCCCAATCGATTCAGGGAGACAGACTCGCATGAGCCCAAATGTGCCGGAACTGTCCATTTTCAAGTCTACCTTTCAGGTCGAACGTGATGATTGCTGCAGTGACACGAGCTACCTGAACAAAGAATGGGGCTATGGAAAAGGTCCTACGATACGACCGTCGTGGGCGGCCGACCGTCATTTTGCACTGACCCGCTTTTCCGGATCCGCACGCCAATATGCCTCCTATCTGGAAGGTGCCATACCCACCAACGGGCCCGCATGCGCTTTCGTCGCCACGCCGAGAATATTCGCGGCTGCGGTAATGGAAGACCAAGCGCTGCAACGAACATACGGCATCGCGATCCCGCACCAACGACTTGCATATTTTGAACAAACTGCGTCACGCGACGGATGTGGCCGTTCGGTCGCAAGCGTAATCGGGAGATACATCCAATGAGCGCGCTTCTTAGATTCGCCATATTTACGCTGGCTTCTTTTTCAACCGCAGTGTTGGGATTTGAGACGCCCACGCATTACGCCATTTCGCTTGCTGCGGCACAACTCGCCATCGATGACGGGATACTACTGCGCTTAGGAAGAAATGGCATTTCGTTCACAGATCAATTGTCTTCATCGCCAGATATCGACGATGATAAGGATCTCCGTAAAGTCTTGCCTCCGTGCAAACATGCAGCTGACTTTGACACATTTCAACTCGTCGCCTGCGGGGCCATGTTCGAAGACTTCTACACGCTGACTCGTTCAATTTATCATTTTCTGGATCCGCAGCATCTAGATGCTAACGGCAACGGGAAACCATTGTTCGTCGGCCCTTCTGCGGCGGAATGGGCATTGAAAGACCATCCTGAGATTTGGCCCGTCGCGTCCGCCGATCCTCAACACTATAGTTATCGCGATGCCGAGACCTATTTATGGACTGCGCTGACATATCAGGGCACCGCAGGTCGCTCGGATGATGCAGCCATGCGTGAGCGATATTGGGGCCTGACATTTCAAAGTTTGGGCCAAATGATTCACCTGGTTCAGGACATGGCGTCGCCTCAACACACGCGAAATGAGCCGCATTACGACAAACTGGACCTCGGCCGCTGGAGCCAGCGAAGCCGATATGAACAGCGGGCACTCGATGGCAAAGTCTCCCAATGGATCGACGAGTGTCTCGTCCATGCGCCATCATCCGACTGCAAATACAATCCAGCCACATCGATTCTGCCGGTCTATCCTGCATTTGCCTCGCGCTTTCAACAGCCCCGCGCATTTTGGGAAAATGGAGACATGAGCGGGCTCGCGCAGGTGACTTCCAGGAGTTTTCTGAGTCCGCTTCGAAATTTTGTCGAGCCGCAGCCCGGTGTTTATAACCCCGCGACAAACTATCCGTTCCCCAATCCCGTTCAGGTAAAGGATATCTCCTTGCAGGAATTGACGGGGGGCATGCCTGACAAACTTCCACCATTTATCACAGCCGCATGCAATGGTGACCTGAACACCTGCAAAATGCGAATGATCGGAACGGCGATCCTCGATCCTTTGTCGTCGACACCCTTGTACAACGACCGCGCGAGCACGGAATCCATTTTCGACCAGGATCTGAAGAAATTCAATACTACTGCGGTCGTCTACGATCCACTGGCCCCCCCGCCGTATGTCTACCGCACGTATTCGAAGCCCGTGATCAATCGCTTCAACATCGATCGCGCCTATTCACATCTGATTCCTCGCGCGGTGTCTTACTCCGCCGGCTTCCTCAACTTCTATTTCCGCGGTGAGCTGGCCATTGCGCCGCCACCGACCGGCGTCTACTCAACGATTGACGACAGCGCGTTTTCATCCAGCCATCCAACCGACGTCCAGGGTGGGCTTCGCGGATTCGGAACCATTCGCCTGTCACTTGCGAACAGCACTTCATCCCCAGCTGGAGCGCCTCCCCAGCTGATGACGGATGGAAAGCTGTGGGCCATTCTGAAATTCCAGCGGAACGCGTGTTATGCCGACAGTCTGGACGACATGGGTGATGGCACCAAGCCGCTCGCGGACTGCATTGGAGGCGATGAAGAGATTGTCGTTTCGGACCCCGTCGACCGGACCGGTGTCGGTCGGGAAGTGGTTCCCCGGGCGACACTCGAAAACCCCGAAGGTGAGGGGTTCGAATTCAATTTTCCGAATCAACTTCCGATCAACGCATGGAACGTTTTGCTACAGGTCGTCTTTCGTGGAACTTTGGGCACCGAGGCCAACAAGATTGTAGTGTCGACGGTTGACATTTCGGAGCCGACGTTCTTCTCCGTCTTCAACAACACAGACTACGTTTACCTGGGCGGAGCTTGCTATACACCACAGCAGGTCAAGGCCGATCCGAATCTCTGGAAGCGCGTGAGCAGCGCCTGCCTGTATCCCGCGCACGCAGCGGACATTCTTAACGACTCCTGCTTTAACGCGAAGTACGGGTTGCAACTGCAAGACGTTGCCTCCGATCCGCCGACACTTGTCATTTCCAATGAAGCCGGCGACAACGGCGACGGACGCATTCCGCCAAGACGATTCAGCCGGTTCGCGATATTGGCGGACACCAAGCATGACGTAAATTTTAACTTCCATTTCTGGAACCCTACGCTCATCGTATCCGAGGATGACAAACGGTTTCAGGTTAGTCCGTTCCACGCACATAAGTCGCGCGTGACACCGGGTTTGAGCGTCCAGGATAGAGTTATTTCCGCCCGCGGTGTCAGCGTGTGGAATGGAATCGCCTTCATGATGGATGTCGAGAAAGGCGCCATGGCAGAAGATGACGGCTCGACCTGCATAGGCGGCGGTGACAATTCCCTGTCACCGCTTGCTGGTGAGGAGCGATACCCGGTCCCCAGCCAAATCACGTACTCGGCACCGTAGCTGGAGACGACGATTCTTGCACAGCCGGTGGCGCGATCTCCGCTCCCCCATGCAACGTGTCGCGCGCTTAAAACCATGGCACCATCCGCCTTCGGCCAACAACGCCATCACGGAATGCCCGCCATGCCAGTCGACCTGAAGAAAATAGAAACCCTCACCCGCGAACTTCTGATCGCCATCGGCGAGGACCCCGATCGCGAAGGGCTGCTGAAAACCCCGACGCGCGTTGCCAAGGCGATGGAGTTCCTGACCTCGGGTTATCGCACCGACCTCAAGACCGTCATCAACGATGCGGTGTTCACGCAGACGACCAACAGCATGGTCATCGTCAAGAACATCGAGGTGTACAGCATGTGCGAGCACCACATGCTGCCGTTCTACGGTCGCTGTCACATCGGCTACCTGCCCACGGGCAAGGTGTTCGGCGTAAGCAAGCTCGCGCGGCTGGTCGATATGTTCGCGCGCAGATTGCAACTTCAGGAGCGGCTGACCGAGCAGGTGTCGGAAGCGATCATGACGACGATTGGCGCCACCGGCGTGGGCGTGATGATCGAGGCGCGCCACCTGTGCATGATGATGCGCGGCGTTGAGAAGCAGAACTCGGTGATGGTGACTTCCTCGGTGCTGGGGTCGTTCCGCGAATCGCAAGCCACGCGTGAGGAATTCCTGTCGCTGATCGGCAGCCGGCCCACGCTTTGACGTTTGCGCGTTGCAGCATCGCGCCGCCTGCAATAGGCGCCGAACGGCGTCAGCGTGGCGGCAGCAGCATCTGCGTGCAGCGGAACAGCGCGATGGTCTTGTCGTCGCTGACGCGGCGCACTGTGGCATCCCACACCTGCGTGGTCGCCCCCTGGTGCACCGGGCGCGCGATCACCGCGATCGTGCCTTCACGCGCAGTGCCGATGAAGTTGGTCTTCAACTCGATAGTGGTGAAGTTCGCCATCGCGTCGGGCAGATGCATCAGGCAGCCGTAGCCGCACGCGGTGTCTGCGAGCATCACCACCGTCGCGGCATGCAGGTAGCCATTCGGCGCGAGGATCTCGGCGCGGATGTCGAGTTCCGCGTCGATACGGCCATCCTCGATGTGCGTGACGCGAAAACCCATCAGCTCGGGCAGGCTGCCCTTGCTGCGTGCGTTGGCGAGTTCCAGCGTGACGCCGGCGCGCAATCCCATGCGGTTTTCCTTGACCTTGCGGCTGGCGCCGCGCTCAGGCGGCGTCGCGTGCGAGCGTGCGCACGTCGTTGCAGAAGCGGTCGACCGCCGCAGGCGGCGTGTCCCACGCGCACATGAAACGGCATCCGGTTTCGCCGACGAAGACATAGAAGCGCCAGCCGCGTTGCTGCAATCCGGCGATCACCGGCGGTGGCAGGTGCACGAACACACCGTTGGCTTCGGTGGGCGAGATGAAGCGCGCGCCGGGTACCTTCGCCAGCGCATCGGCCAGCCGTCGTGCCATCGCATTCGCATGCGACGCGTGACGCAGCCATGCGCCGTCGCGCAACATCGCCGTCCAGGGTGCCGCGAGAAAGCGCATCTTCGAGGCGAGCTGCCCGCCCTGCTTGCGGCGGCGCGCGAATTCGTCGGCCAGCGCGTGGTCGAAGAACACCACCGCTTCGCCGAACGGCAGGCCATTCTTGGTGCCGCCCAGCGACAGCACGTCGATGCCGGCGCGCTGCGCAAGGTCGGCGGGTGCGCAGCCCAGCGCCGCCACGGCGTTGGCGAAGCGTGCGCCGTCCATGTGCACCTTGAGGCCGAGCGCATGCGAATGATCGGTGAGTGCGCGCAATTGCGCGGGCGTGTAGATGGCACCCAGTTCGGTGGCCTGCGTCAGCGTCACTGCGCGCGGGCGCGATGCGTGCTCGCCGTGGTTGATCGACGCCCGCGACGAGATCGCCTCGCAGGTGAGCTTGGCATCCGGCGTGTCGACGGTGAGGAGCTTGGCGCCACCGCTGAAGAATTCCGGCGCGCCGCATTCGTCGACGTTGACGTGCGCGAACGCGTGGCAGATCACCGCGTCGGTGTTGCGGCAGATGGCGGCCAGCGCCAGCGAGTTGGCCGCCGTGCCGTTGAACACGAAGAACACCTGCGCGTCGGCGTCGAACGCGCCGCGCACGGCGTTTTCCGCTTCGCGCGTCCAGTCGTCGTCGCCGTAGCCTGCCGCGTGGCCGACGTTCGCATCGGCCAGCGCCTGCCACGCCTCGGGGCAGATGCCGGCGTTGTTGTCGCTGGCGAACTGCGGGGCGTGCGCGCCGGCCGTGTCGGCGGTGGTCATAGCCGCTCCTCCACCCACGCCTTCACCGATTCCAGCGCCGCCGGCAATGCCGCGGCATCCGTCCCGCCCGCCTGCGCCATGTCGGGCCGACCGCCGCCCTTGCCGCCCACGCGCTGCGCGACATGGTTGACGAGATCCCCCGCCTTCACCTTGGCCACCAGGTCGGGCGTGACACCGGCGATCAGCGTCACCTTGCCGTCGCTCACGCTGCCGAGCACGATGGCCGCGCTCTTCAGCTTGTCCTTCAGCTTGTCGACGGTTTCGCGCAGCGACTTGACGTCGGCGCCGTCCATCGACGCCGCCACCACCTTGGCGCCCTTGACGTCCACCGCGCGGTCGACGAGGTCATCGCCCGCCGAAGATGCGAGCTTGGCTTTGAGCCGCGCGAGGTCGCGCTCGGCGGCACGCGCCTCGTTCATCAACTGAACGATCTTGCTGTCGAGCTCGGCGACCGGCGACTTGAGCGTCGCCGCCGCCGAATGCAGCGCCTGCTCCTGCGCCTGCACGAAGGCGAGCGCGCCCTTGCCGGTCACTGCCTCGATGCGGCGGATGCCCGCGGCCACGCCGCTCTCCGACGTGATCTTGAAAAGGCCGATGTCGCCGGTGCGCGCGACGTGCACTCCGCCGCACAACTCGCGCGAGCTGCCGATGTCCAGCACGCGCACTTCGTCGCCATACTTTTCGCCGAACAGCATCATCGCGCCCATCGTCTGCGCTTCGGCGATGGGCATCACGCGCGCGCTGGTCGCATGGTTCTCGAGAATCTCGTCATTGACGATGGCCTCGACGCGGCGGATCTGCGCATCGGTCACCGGCGCGTTGTGCACGAAGTCGAAGCGCGTCTTGTCGGCGTCCACCAGCGAGCCCTTCTGCTGGACGTGCGGGCCTAGCACTTCGCGCAGCGCCTTGTGCATCAGGTGCGTTGCCGAGTGGTTGCGGATCGTGCGTCCACGCGCGTCGGTGTCCACCGCGGCGCCGATGGTGTCGCCGACCTTCAGCTCGCCGTTCTTCATTTCGCCGATGTGGCCGAACACATCGGCCTGGATCTTCTGCGTGTCGGTGACGGTGAACAGCGTCAGGCACATGCTGCTGCGCGAAAGCTCGCCGCGATCACCCACCTGTCCGCCGGATTCGGCATAGAACGGCGTGCGGTTGAGCACGACGACGCCGACGTCGCCGGTCACCAGCGAATCGACGCGTGCGCCACCCTTGTAGAGCGCCACCACGCGGCTTTCCTCGGCCAGCGATTCGTAGCCGCGAAACGCCGTCTTCGGTCCGTCATAGGCGAGCGTGTCGCCCATCTTGAATTGCGACGCGGCGCGCGCACGCGTGCGCTGCTCGTCCATCGCCTTGTCGAAACCCGCTTCGTCGACGCTCACCTCGCGCTCGCGGCAAACGTCGGCGGTGAGGTCCAGCGGGAAGCCGAACGTGTCGTAGAGCGTGAACGCCGTCAGGCCGTCGAGCACCGTCTCGCCGGATTTCTTCATCTGCGCCAGCGCGTCTTCGAGGATGCGCATGCCGTTTTCCAGCGTCTCGCCGAAACGCTCTTCCTCGGCCTTCAGCACTTGTGCGACGCGCAGCTTGTCGCGCGTGAGCTCCGGATACGCACCGCCCATCTGGCGGTCGAGGTCCTCGACCAGGTTGTGGAAGAACGGCTTCTTCTGGCCGAGCTGGTAGCCATGGCGGATGGCGCGGCGAATGATCCGCCGCAGCACGTAGCCACGGCCTTCGTTGCCGGGAATCACGCCGTCGACGACCAGGAATGCGCATGCGCGGATATGGTCGGCGATCACGCGCAGCGACGGCGACAGCAGGTCCTTGGCGCCGGTTTCGCGGACGGCGGCGCGGATCAAATCCTGGAAGAGGTCGATTTCATAGTTGGAGTGCACGTGCTGCAGCACGGCGGCGAGGCGCTCGATGCCCATGCCGGTGTCGACGCAGGGCTTCGGCAGCGGCGTCAGCGTGCCGGCGCCGTCGCGGTCGAATTGCATGAACACGAGGTTCCAGATCTCGATGTAGCGGTCGCCGTCCTCCTCGGGCGAGCCGGGCGGACCGCCCCACACGTGCGGGCCGTGGTCGTAGAAGATCTCCGAGCACGGGCCGCACGGCCCCGTGTCGGCCATCTGCCAGAAATTGTCCGACGCGTAGCGCGCGCCCTTGTTGTCGCCGATGCGGATGCAGCGCTCCGCCGGGATGCCGATTTCCTTCGTCCAGATGTCGAACGCCTCGTCGTCCTCGAAGTAGACGGTGGTCCAGAGCTTGTCCGCCGGCAGCTTGTAAACTTCGGTGAGCAGCGTCCACGCGAAGCGAATGGCATCGCGCTTGAAATAATCGCCGAAGCTGAAATTGCCCAGCATCTCGAAGAACGTGTGGTGGCGCGCCGTGTAGCCGACGTTTTCCAGGTCGTTGTGCTTGCCGCCGGCGCGCAGGCTGCGCTGCGACGATGTCGCGCGCTTGTACGGGCGCTTGTCCACGCCCAGGAACACGTCCTTGAACTGCACCATGCCGGAGTTGACGAACAACAACGTCGGGTCGTTGGCGGGCACCAGCGACGAGCTCGGCACATGGGTGTGACCCTGCGACACGAAGTAGTCGATAAACTGGCGGCGGATTTCGTTGACGGTCATGCGCGGGTTCCGGTGGCGGCGCCTTGATGAATGCGCCCAAGAATCAAAAGCTTGCATTGTAGCGCCCCCGGCGGCACCGCCCAAACCGAAAAGTCCGCAATGATCGGTTACAGGCGGTGGGAGACAAAATCGGGTAAGTTGTCGCAAAATCACGACAGATGACCGACGCCGCAGCCCACTCGACGCTCCACCTCATCAACCCGCTGCGCAATCCCTACGGCGGGTCGGAGCGGCGCACACTCGAAACCGCCAGGCAGCTCGCCTGCGTGGCGCCGGTGAGCGTCTGGTGCCGCCGCGACGCCGCACCGTCGCTGCGCGAGGAGGCCCACGCGCGGGTCATCAACCCGTTTCTGCTGTCGTTTCCGCGACGCGGCACGCTGGTGTTCGTCGGCACCTATTTCAGCGTCGGGCGCTGGATCTCGCTGGCGTCGCCGCGGCGCGTCGTGATCATCTTCAACACCGACCAGCCGCGCTGGTTGCGCGACAACCTGTCGCGGATCGCCCACAGCGGATGCAGCGCCGAGGTGATCTACACATCGCGCGCATTGCGTACGCGCCACGGCGGCGCCGGTCCAGTGCTGGAAAGCCCTATCGACCTCGAGCGCTTCGCGTTTCGCAATCCGCGTGATGCGCCCGCGCAACCGTTCACCGTCGGACGCCTGTCGCGAGACGATTCCAGCAAGCACCACGCCGACGATCCCGCGCTCTACCGGCGTCTGGCCGCCGCGGGAATACGCGTGCGCCTGATGGGCGCCACGTGCCTCGCGCCACAGCTTGCCGGAACGCCCGGCATCGAGTTGCTGCCCGCGGGCGCGCAGGAGCCGCTCGAGTTCCTGCGCACGCTGGATGCGTTCATCTACCGCACCGCCGATCACTGGTACGAAGCTTTCGGCCGCGTGGTGTTCGAGGCGATGGGCGCCGGCGTGCCGGTGGTGTGCGCCACGCGCGGCGGCTATGTCGAGCACCTGACGCATGGCCGCACGGCGCTATTGTGCGATTCCACCGACGAGATGTCCGCTGCGGTGCTCGCGCTGCGCGCCGACCCGCAATTCGCGGCGGCGCTTGCGGGCGAGGCACGCCTGGCCGCGGTAACGGTGCAGCGCAATGCCCAGCGCCAGCTCGTCAAGCTGCTCGCGGGCAGGCCGCAGGACGACGGCGAATACGCGCACGACGTGTTCGCAGCCACACAATCGCGCGGCGACTGATTCGCGCTAACGCTTGATTGGATTTGGCTCCCCGACCAGGGCTCGAACCAGAGGCCTGCGGATTAACAGCGAAAGCGGCCCAACTTGCGCGCGGCCTCCAAAGTGACCCAAGGGGGGAACGCAACCCCGCGCATCACTGGCAGTGTTCTACGCGCGTCATCGCGGCGCTCGCGGTGCGGGCTTGAACGCGTCCTCGAATACGCTGTACAGCGCATGCCTTGGACCGATTGGGAAGACCAGCCCAGTGTGTGGGAGACCAACGCCAGTCGGGCCGACTCTTGTTCAGTCCTTGTAGACCGTCGTCACCGGGTGATCGTACATATCGAAATCTGGCGCGTCCTCAACGCCATACTCTTGCAGTGATATACCATAGAGTCTTGTGTTCAAGCACTTCAAACTCTTGTGGCCAAGAACAACCTCAGGCTCGCCAACGCCCTGGATGCACTAAAGCGGCTCCAGGATCAAGGCGTTAGGGCGATTTCCGGCACCCAGCTTTCCCGCACGGACCGGGAGACCCTCGTTCGAGCTCACTTTCTCCAACCGATAATCCGAGGCTGGTACATCCCCACCCGACCGGAGGAGCCCCCGGGAGTCACGACGGCGTGGTACGCGAGCATGCGTGATTTCGTCGCGAGTTATGCCAAAACACGATTCAAGGACAAGTGGCACGTCAGCCCCGAGCGGTCGCTGACCATGCTCTCCGGCGATCGGACCATTCCCAAGCAGCTTCAGATATGGGCGCAGAAGGGCACCAATCAGACGGTGCGCCTGCCCCACGATTGCTCACTCTTCATCTACAAAGCGCCCAAGCTCCTACCATCGCGCGTTGCGGCGGACTATGGCGGACTACGCCTCGTAGAGTTGGCCGCCGCGCTCGTCGCGGCGAGCTCCACGCTTTTTCAACAGGCGCCGATGACAGGGCAAATCGCCCTCGCCTCGATTCCTGATTCCTCTGATGTGCTGCGGATCCTTCTCCAAGGTCCGCATCCAGTCATCGCAGCACGACTCGCCGGCGGCTTCAATGCGATTGGACGCAAACAGCTTGCCCAGGAAATCATCGATGCGATGCGCAGCGCGGGATACGCCATCGCGGAGACCAATCCCTTCGACAGACCGTTGCCGTCCGTGTTGCCTGGCGGACGGCCCGAGTCGCCCTACGTACAGCGATTACGACTCATGTGGGCCGAGATGCGGGAACCTGTCATCAGGGCCTTTCCGCGGACGCGGCACGCAGTGCCGGACGTCGCCACCCTCCTGAACGAGGTCGAATCACGTTATGTGACGGACGCCTATCACTCACTGTCGATTGAGGGCTATACCGTCTCCGCGGCCTTTATCGAAAAGATACGCGAGGGCAACTGGAACCCCGACGGCGATACAAGAGACCGCGACCTGCGCGATGCAATGGCTGCACGCGGCTATTTCGAAGCGCACAGCGTTGTCAAGGACGATCTGATTCGCGCCGCCAATGGCGAGAATGCCGGCACCATTTTCCGCCAAGGTCTTTCCCGATGGTATCGAGCGCTCTTCAATCCCAGCGTTCAAGCGGGCATTCTGAGCCTCGCCGACCTGGCTGGATTTCGTAACGATCAGGTCTACATTCGAGGCGCACTGCACGTTCCACCGTCCAAGGAGACGGTGCGCGAGTGCATGCCGATCCTGTTCCAACTGCTCGAGCAAGAAAGTGAGCCATCCGTACGCGCGGTGCTGGGTCATTTTTTTTTCGTCTACATCCATCCGTACATGGATGGGAACGGCAGGCTCGCTCGCTTCCTGATGAACTTGATGCTCGCTTCGTCCGGCTACGTTTGGACCGTGATCCCCGTTGAAAGACGCGCGATCTACATGGCGGCGCTGGAGCAGGCCAGCTACCATTCCAACATCGAACCGTTTGCTGGATTCATCGCGGAGTTGGCGGCAGAACAATTCAAGCGACCGCTTCCGCCGCCTCGCTGACTCGATGTGCGGCCCTTCCTTCAGCGTTTCAGGTCGACGGAGAAATCGAGGCGCACGAGGTCGCCGCGGAAGAACAGGTGCCCGAAATAGATGATGGTGCCGTTGTGATCGCAAATGACGCGCCTGAGTTCGGCGATCGGCGCCGATTCGTGCATTCCGAGCCGCCGCGCAAGCTCGAGGTCGGCCTCTCCGATCGTAAGCGTCTGCTGGATTCGCCCGAGATCGGCGTGGCGGACCGCCAGCCGTTCAAGCACCGGCCGATCGGCGGGCCCGGCGTCCTCGAGCATGCGGTAAAGGTCGCGGTCGATGAGCAGGTCGGTCACCGCGACCGGATGGGGAAAATCCTTGTGGTGATGCAGGTGCACGGCCCGGTGATAGGATGCGCTCTGGCGGCCCTCGTCGGGCGACACCGGCAGACGCTTCTCCCACGGACCGCTTTCTATCTCCGAAACGGTGATGGATGCGGAGTGGGTTTCCAGTTCCGCGAGGTCGAGCGCCAGCGTGAACCACCGCCGGTCGAGCGGCCGGCGTATCACCGAACTGCCCCGGCGGTCGCGGTGCCGGGCGATCAGCCCCTCTCCCGCCAAAAGGTCCAGTGCGTGACGCACCGTCACGCGTCCGACGCGGAACTCCTCCACCAGCGCGTCCAGCGTGGGCAGGCGGTCGCCGGGGTGCCATTCGCCGCTCGATATGCGCCGCCGCAGCACCGACGCCATGCGCCTGTAGGCGGAAATGCCGTCGCGGTCGCGGCGATGTTCCGGCTCTCGGACCTGCGCCTTCATTTGACCGCGCCGGCGGTTCTGCCGGGCGATATCCTGCCCTGTATTGGAAGGAAAAGCAGGAAGACGGGAAGCGTGGTGACCACCGAGGCCGCCATGACCGCACCCCAGTCGACATTGTCCTCGCCGAAAAACTGGTAAAGGCCCAGCGTCAAGGTCTTGAGGTTCGTCTGCGTGAGGAAGGCGAGCGCGAACAGGAATTCCGTCCAGCACAGCAGGAACGCATAGGTCGCGGTCGCCACGAAGCCCGGCAGCATGACCGGGCAAATGATGAACCACATGACCTGCCAGCGCGACGCGCCATCGACGATGGCCGCCTCGTCCAGGCTTTTGGGCACCGTGACGAGATAGCCGACGAGCATATAGATGGAGAAGGGAATGGTGAAGGCCGTGTAGGTCAGGATCATTCCGACATAGCTGTTGATGAGATGCATCGCGGCGAACGCCACGAACAGCGGATTGATGAGGACGATCCACGGAAAGACCTGGCCGAACAATATTCCGATGAAGAACGATCGCTTCAGCGGGAAATCGAAGCGCGAGAACACGTAGGCCGCCATGATCGACAAGATGGTGGAAGCGAGTGTCGCCGTCACACAAATGACGAGACTGTTGAAGATGAACCGGCCGAACCCGGACTGGAATATCTGGATGTAGTTGCGCAATGTGAGCGTGCTCGCCGCCGACAGCAGGCCGCCGTTCGGGCGGAAGGAGCCAATCAGGACGTAGATCGCGGGATAGACGAGCACGAACAGCGTGACGATGGCCAGAGCGGCGCAGGCCGCGAGTCCCAGCGGGCTCGGATCACGCCAATGGCGCGACCCGGAGGCGACGCGCGCCGTCACAGAGTGTCCTCGAGCTGCTGACGCGCAACCAGCCTCAGATAGAGAATGCCGAACGCCCCCATGACGGTGGCCATCACCATGCCGATCGCCGAACTGTAGCCAAGGCGGAAGTCGATGAAAGCCTTGAGGTAGACCTCGGTCGCCAGCACGTTCGTAAAGGTTCCCGGGCCGGCGCCCGTGGCCAGCCAGACATAGACGAAATTGTTGAACGACCAGAAGACGGACATCAGCCCGAGCACCAGCAGCGAAGGCATGAGGAACGGAAGCGTGACGAAGCGGAATTTCTGCCAATGCGTGGCCCCGTCGAGCTCCGCCGCCTCGTAATACTCGTGCGGCACCGTCTGCAGGCTCGACAGCAGCGACAGCGCTATCAGCGGCACCGTGTTCCACAACATGATGACCACGATTGACGGCCAGACCGTCCGCATGTCGGCGAAGAAGGCGACGGGCTGGTCGACGATTCCGAGCCAGATCAGCGCCGCGTTGACCGCACCGTTGCGCTCGAGCAGGAAGCGCCAGATGACCACCGCGACGATGGGCGGAGTGGCCCAGGGAATGAGCAGCGCAAAACGCCCCAGCGCCGCCATGCGGAGTTGCTTCAGTGCCCTTGTGTTCAGCAGCACGGCGATGCCGAGGCCCAGGATCAGGCGGATGATTACGGACGTTGCGGTAAGCCAGACGAGCGTATTGAACAGGATATGGCCGAAGCCGCCGCTGCGAAAGAATTCGCGATAGTTCGCCAGGCCAACCCAGGAACCGCCGCGCTTCATGCCCAGAAGCGACAGGTCGGTGAAGCTCATGCGCAGATTGGCGAGGATCGGATAGCCGTAGAACAGAAGCAACAGGATGACTGTCGGCGCCAGCATCGCGGTGATGAAGAGTCTGTTGCGCATCGCGCGCCGACTGTCGGTCCCTTGTGAGGCCGCGGACGATTCGCGCCCCCGCCGGCCCGATATACGACCCGCTCAGCGTTTCGCGGGCATATCCTTCTCTAGTTCCTGCAACAGCGCCTTGGCCGCCTCCTCGGGAGGTTTCTGCCCCGAAAGCGCCGTACCGAATGCCCGGCCGGTGGCGTTCCACATGGTGCCGATCGGGATGGGACCGCTGGCATACGGACCCCAGGTGCGGGCAAATTCAAACTGCTGTGCAAAGCCCTTCAGCGGTGCCCCGAAATCCACCTCCTTCAACAGCGAGGTCTGGGCCGGAAACTGGGTACGGTAATACTTGCTGAAAACTTCCTGTGACGCCATGTAGCGGACGAACTTCCACGCCTCGGCGGGATGCTTCGTGTTGGCGTTGATGACGAGCATGCGGCCGCCGATCATCGAGCTCTTGGTGTCATCCGGGTGCGGGAAGGTGCCGGAAACGAAGGGCATCGGCTTGCCGGGATTGGCATCGGCGTAGGCCTGCATTATTTCCTTATAGGTGTTGGGCGGCATGGCGCCCATTGCCTGGTTTCCCGTGGCGAGTGCCCGCATGATGCCGGGATCGTGCGCATCGCTTGCGGCGAGATTCGACTTGGGATTGTCGCCCTTGTCGAGATAGTCCTTGAAGTATTTCATGCAGTCGGCCACGTCTTTTGCCGTCAGGCCGATGGCATAGGAGCCATCGCTCTTCTCGACGATCAGCGCCTTGCCGTGCGACCACCAGTAGAAGTTCGCCAGAAACCAGATGGCGCCGGAGGCTGAACTACCGGCCGGAAAGCCAAACCCGGTCTTGCCCGTCTTCCGGAACACCTGAAGGCTGTCGTTGCGAAGCTCTTCCCATGTCTTGGGCAGATCCTTGATACCTGCCTGCTTGAGAAGGTCGGTGCGGTAGACCATGGCGAACGTATCCGTGGTCCAGGGAAGTCCGTAGATATGCCCGTCGTCCCCTCTCGCCAGGTCCTGGGCGACGAAATCGCCGAACCCCTTCCCCGGCGGGTCCTTCTTGATGAGGTCATCGAGCGGAAGGGCCGCGCCGGCCTTCCCCATTTCCTTCACCCAGACCTGCGCGGAGTGCACGACGTCGGGTCCGCCTCCGACGGCCGCCTCGCGCAGGAACTGATTGCGTGCATCGCGCCACCCTATGCGTTGCAGCTCCACCTTGATATCGGGGTTTTTGCGCTGGAATTCGTCGATGGCGCCACGGACTTCCGCCTCGGTGTCGTTGAAGCGGAACGTGATCGTCACCGGGTCTGCGATTGCGTGTCGCGCCAGCCCCAGGGTTGCGACGATCATCACGAACGCCGCGCCAATGCGTCTCATCATGGCTTCCTCCCGATTGCGATGCGGCTCGACAGCCGATTATCTTCCCGTTAACAGTACCATATATAATCCTGTTAATGGTGTCAAACGCCATGAACAGGGATGCGCGCGATCTGTCGCCAGCGAACTGCGGCGTCGACGAGCTGCAGAAACTGAATGTTCAATCGGTCTATCAAGGCGCGAAGGGGATCAAATGCGGCCGACCATCGATGCGCACCATCATCTGTGGCAGCTTGGTCGGTTCCCCTACGCCTGGCTGGACCCCGATTCACCGCCCCGGCCCTTCGGCGACCACGGCGCCCTGAAACGGGACTACCTGCTGGCCGACTACCATGCCGATGTCGAGGGGATGAATATCGTCGGGTCGGTCTTCGTCGAGGCCAACGCGGGAGCCAAGGGCACAGCCGAGATCGAGTGGGTCGACGAAATCGCGCGCGAAGCCGGCCTGCCCACCGTCGCAGTCGGCAGTCTCGATCTGCGCGGCCCGGATGTGCGGCGCGAACTCTCCACATTACTCAGACCCGCGAGGATGCGCGGCGTGCGCATGTCGCTCTGCTGGCACGAACGGTCGCAGTGGAGGTTCGTCGATCGGCCGGACGTGATGCTGACGCAGGAATTCCGCTCGGGTCTCGCGGAGCTCACGCGGCTGGGCCTTGTCTTCGACGTGCTCGTGGTTCCTCAGCAGCTTGCCCAGCTCGCCGACCTTGCCCGGACCAATCCGGATCAGTCAATCGTGCTGGAGCACATGGGCACGCCCTGGTTCGAGACCGCCGCCGACCGCGCGCTGTGGAAGGACGGCATGAAAGCGTGCGCGCGCCATGCCAACATTTCCGTCAAGATTTCCGGTCTGTGGACGCTTGACCGGCGATGGCGGCCGGAAATCATCGGCGTTCCGGTACGGTTCGTCATCGATCTCTTCGGCCCGGAACGCTGCATGTGGGGGAGCAATCTGCCCGTCGAAAAGCTGATGTGCCCGGTGGCAGATCAGATCGCCAGCCTCGAGCAGGTGATGTCCGGCCTCAACGAAAACGAAATGGATATGATCTTCCGGCAGACCGCCGAGCGCGTGTACAACATGAACTTGCGCAATTGATGCTGGAGGAAGAATGGAAGGGCAGCAGGCCGAAATCGACAATGACCGCCTTGTCGCCGCGCGCTTCTCGATGCATGGCCGCAAGGCGCTCGTGACGGGGGGCAGCGTCAGCATCGGCAGGGAAATAGCCGTTGCCTTCGCCGAGGCAGGCGCGGATGTCGCCGTCCATTTCGCGCGTTCAGCCGATATCGCTTTCGGCAAGCCGGATGCGGCACGCGACACGGTTGCGGCCATCGAGACGCTCGGCCGCAAGGCCGCGGCGATCGAGGCCGATTTCGCCCGTCCGCTGGAAGCGGCGCGCTGCGTGAGGGCGGCGCGCGGCGCACTCGGCAGTCTGGACGTGCTGGTCGTTTGCGCGTCGATCCAGTATCGGACGCCGTTCGAAGAAGTCACCGAGGAAGAGATCGAGCGGCAGATCCAGGTTAATTTCCGCGCCACCATCGAACTGCTTCAGGCGGTGCTGCCCGAGATGCGGAAAAATGGCTTCGGCCGTGTGCTGATGATCGGCAGCGTCAACCAGACCGCGCCCGAAAGCGTGCTGTCGGTCTATGCGGCCCTCAAGAGCGCCCAGCACAATCTGGCGATCAACCTTGCCCGGGAGTATGCCCCGCATGGCGTCACCCTCAACAACCTCTCGCCGGGCCTGATCGCGACGGAGCGCAACCGCTGGCGGCGCGAGGACGAGGCTGCGTGGAAGGCGATCGAAACCGCGTCGAGCCCGATGCGTCGCGCCGGAAGACCCGAAGAAATGGCGGGCGCCGCCCTGCTGCTGTGCTCGCTGGCGGGCGCGTTCATCACCGGCGCGGATCTGCAGGCGACCGGCGGACGCCATCTCGCCTGGCAATCGCCCGAAGCCCGACCCGCTGATGCGCGGTAGTGCTAGCGAAGCCCCGACCGCCGATCACGGCGGAAGCGCACGATGCGATCGACGATTTCCCGCGGCAATTGCCGCGAGCCGCGCAGTCCGAGTGTGATCCTGAGGTACCGCATGAATCCGGGTAGTGACTTCCACGCCGGCACGCCGAAGCTACGCAAGCGGTAGCGCTCCCACGGCCGCAGGATGTAATCGAGGATAGTCGGCATCCGGCCGAGCACCACATAGGCGTGCCGGTCGATCCGATGCGCGGGCGTGTCCGCCAATGCGCGCAGTGCCGACGCGGGGACATCCACTGCCCATCGCTGCGCCAGATAGTCGAGCGTGTCGTGCAGCGGCAGCGTGACGCGCCAGGCCTGCGCGCGGGAGACCACGCGCGACCAGTCGAACTGCGCGCCCTCGCGGCCAACGATCTTCAGTGCGTCGGCCACCCAGCGCACCGGCGGTAACGGTGACCACGACGATGCGTGCGCGCACACGATCGTCAGCAAGTCAGCGGCGCAAGGAGCACGCAGCGTGCCTCCGGGAACGCTCGTTTCGACGCTCGCGTCCCAGATCGCGGCGTCGTCGGAATCGCCGGCGGCAGCGAGCGGCTGCCAGTGCAAGTCGAAATCCAGTCCATCCGCGGACTCGAAGCCGGCGCCGTGATAAACCTCGGGAAGGCTTTCAGGATCGGGCCACGGACAGCTCCACCCGGCGGCGAGCAGGATGCGGATGGCCGCTTCGGCGTGTGCACGCGGAACGAGCACGTCGAAATCGTTCATCGGGCGCAGCGCCGGATTGTGGTCGTAGTAGGCGAACAACGCGCCGCCCTTCAGCGCGAGCACCGGAATGCCTGCCGTGGAAAGCCGCGCGATGGCGTCGATCGCGCGGCGCGACACCAACTGGCCATGCACGAATGCACGGCGATAGCAGCCGCGGATTACCGGCCACGCCAAATCGTGTGCGTCGAACAAATGCGCACGCGGGACCAGCAGCGGCAGCAGGCGCGTCGACCCTGGGTCCAGCGAGTCGAGCGAGTGCATTGCCCGCCAGCGAGCGAATGCGGCGGCGGCGCGCGGCTCCGGTCCCAGCGTGGCATCCAGCAGCAACTCGTGTGCAGCACTCGGCCGCCAGCCACCGCCGATGTTCACGGCGAGTCGCCTCCACGCGTACGCGCGATATGTCGCCGCGCGGCGAGCAGGTAGTCGCGCTGCGCGGCCGGTGCGCGACGGGAGGTGTTGGTGCGATGCAAGCGCCGTTCGACGCCGATGGTTTCGACGTGCACGTGCGGATAGACACGCGCGCGACTGAACCAGTCGATGACCTCGCCGATCCGCAGATCCTCGGGGAAGAGGCCCGCGCGCACGAACAGCTCGCGGCGCGCGACGAGCGTGCTGGCCGACCACCCCTCGTCGGGTGATGGATTCGCGGCGGCGAGCAGTGCCTGTTCGTCCGGTGGCAGCTCGGGGCTTGCGAACGTTCGCAAGCGGCAGAGCGCGAACATTGCCGCGGGATCGGCGTCGAGCACCGCGCATTGCGCGGCAAGCTTGCCCGCGAGCCAGCGGTCGTCGGCATCGAGGAACGCCACCAGCGCCGACGTGCCACCTGCAATGCCGGCGTTGCGCGCGCGGCCCGCGCCCCTGTTGTCGCCGAGCCTGATGACCTCGACCGGCGTGCCGAACGCTTCGGCGACCGACGCCGTCGCATCGGTGGACCCGTCGTCGACGACGATCACACGCGACACCGCAGGCGATTGCGCGAGCACGCTCGCGATCGCCTCGCCGATGTACGGCGCGGCGTTGAATGCGGGGATGACGACGTCGATACTGTTCATTGCACCGCGCGCCGCCGCTGGAGCGACGCGTGCAGAGCGCGCGCCATCAGCGACGCCAGGCGTGGCGTGTCGCGCGCGAGATTGGACTGGTTGGATGCGTGGATGCGACGGCGCAGCAGCGGCTCGTCGAGATGCACGAAATGCATGCCCGCGTCGATCGCACGCAGCAGCCATTCACTGTCGTCGAGCGGCACCATCGTGCTGTCGAACGGGCCGACGCGCTCGAACGTGCTGCGCCGCACGACCAGCGTGTTGGTGCCCATTCCGTGCTGTGGATACTGCAGCAAACGAGGGTCAAAACCCGCGGGAATCGACGTCATCTCCGGCGACAGGAAATTGCACAACGCACTCGCGACGAACGCCACGCGGGCATCACCCTCGAGAACAGCGAGCATCCGGGCAAGGTGCTCGGGCGTCCACAGATCGTCCTGGTCGATGAAGGCGATCACGTCACCGGTTGCCGCCGCGACGCCGCGGTTGCGCGCGGACGCGCACCCGGCGTTGGCCTGCGACACCAGGCGGATGCCCGGGTAGCGCGCGAGGATCGCTGCGCTGCTATCGGTCGATCCGTCGTCGACGGCGATGAACTCGTCGGGAACGCGCGATTGTGCAAACACGCTGGCGACCGCCTCGGCGACGTAACGCTCGCCGTTGCAGACGGGCATCACCGCCGATACGTTCATTCCATGTGCGCCGGTGCGCGCGCAGGGTGCGATTGCACGAGCAGATCGCGAAACGCGCGCGCGACGTCGGCCGGATCGTCGGCGAGTTCGGCGCGCAGGCACGGCAGGCTCGCGCACAGCCGCGCCATCCGGTTGAACGCGCGCGCGCCAGCGAGCGGAAACAGCAACACCGAGCTCGGCGCCAGCGCACGCAGCATCCGCGCGGCGGAAATCGGCACGAACTGCGTGCGCGCCGCGTGTGCGATCCGCGGCATCACCAGCGCCCGGGGCACGAACGACGTGCGCAGTTTGTGCGGCGCGAATTCGTCAACGAACATCATCGGCTTTTCGTCGTCATGCGCGAGATTACGAAAGTGCGGCGCATACGCATCGAAGCGGCCAAGGCTCGTGCGCAGCACTTTCGCCGTCGAGTAGGCCAGATGGACCCTCGATGGTTCTGCCGCGTCGACAATCACGTAATCGTCGCTGGTGAACGTCATTCCGGCCGCGAGGCACGCCAGCGCCGTGCTCGACTTGCCGCTGCCGCTCGGACCGCTGATCAGCACGCCGTCGTCGCCGAGGTCGTCGCTGCTGCCGATTGCCGCGCTGTGCAGCAGCGCCCCGCCACGCGATGCCACCCACCATTGCAGGATGTGCTTGAACGGCGCCGCGCGCTCGTAGTAAGGGACGCTGTCGGCGTCGCGAAGCCACCAGTGCGCACGCCGGCGGGCGACGTCGAGGATCGACAGCACGCCGGCTTCAGGTTGGTAGAACGCGTTGCTGTTCGCGTCGGAGAATCCGCCGAGACCTTCGACCGGAGTGTCTTCGCGATGCAGGACATCCGAATCCGGCAATGCCAGCTTGTCGACGGCATCGTTCCAGATATAGAGGTCGAGGTCGGGCTCGGCGTGGTCGCCGCGCACGCGCAGCGGCGCGCAGGCGGTCAGCAGGTTTTCGCTGCCGGAAGTGCGCGTCGTGTGAATCGCCACGACTGCACCGGCGATCCGGTACTGGCAGGTGTCGGTGCGGACTTGGGACGCGGCGGCGTCGAGCCCGCTCGACAACACACGAATGGCATCGCGCGTGCGGGAGTCGCGCGCCGCAGTCATGACGCTTTGGGGTCGGGCTCGCGTTCCGGCGGGGGTTCACCCCGCTGCGGCCATCCGAATTCGCCGACTTCATGCACCGGATCGAGAATCAGCATCGCGCGCATGTCGTCGTATCGCTCGAAGGCGAGGCCGTCGTAGTTGGCGATGCCGTCCAATGTCGGTGCGGCCGCCGTGCCGGATGCATCGGCCGGACGCAGGATCGTCTCGTCGAGCAGGCGCTGGACGAACGCATCGAGATCGGCGTCGATGGTCTGCAACGGCACGCCGGTAGCGGAGGACAGCGCAGCCGCCAGCGTATTGGAGGGACAACCGCCGGAAAGTGCCGGCCATATCGCCGCGCCTGCGCCCGCGACGCTGTAATAGATCCCTTGCTGCAGGTTCATCACCATCACTTCGCCGTCGATGATTTCACCGATCACCGTCGGGGCGTTGAGTTCGTAGCAGCGGTCGGACATCGGATGCGTGCGCGGGAAAAAACGCGACTATATCGCGTACGCCCACGTCACTCCAACAATCGACGTGTTACCGCTTGTCTCAGCGTCCGCCGGATCGTTCGCGCAGCAGCCGAAAGATCAGCGACAGCGCGTAGCCGCGGCTTTGCAGGAAGCGCACCTGGCGCGCCTTTTCGCGGTCATTGGCCGGCGGGTCGGGAAAGCGCCGCGTCAATAATGCGAGGGCGTCGGTGGCATCGTCGATGGCAGCGAGCGATTCGTCGACCTCGGCCACCGCGTCGACATCGACGCTGCGTTCCTTCATCGTGTGGACGATGGCGCGACGCGCGTAGCGTCCCGACATCTGCGCCACCAGCGAGTGCGCGTAGCGGGCATCGGAGAGCAGACCCAGTTGCTGCAGTTCGTCGAGCACGCTTTCGATTTCGGCCGCGGGCGCGCCGCGCATTTTCAGCCGCTGCGCCAGCTCGGTGCGGCCATGCTCACGCCGCGCGAGCATGCGGATGGCGGTGGCGCGCACGCTGACCGGTGCTTTCGCGCGTTTCATTGCCGTACCCGGGGCATGACGAGCGAACCGCGCGGCAGCGTGCGGTTGCAAGGTGTTACTCGTCGTCCTGCGCGATGACCTTCGGCCGGAAGGCCGCCGGCACGTCGACGGCGACGCGGATCTTGGTTTCGATCTCGTCGGCGAGCTCGGGGTGTTCGCGCAGGAATTCGCGCGCATTGTCCTTGCCCTGGCCGATTTTCTCGCCGTTGTAGGCGTACCACGACCCGGACTTCTCGACGATGCGGTGCGTGACGCCGAGCTCGATGATCTCGCCTTCGCGCGAAATGCCCTCGCCGTAAAGGATGTCGAACAACGCCTCGCGGAATGGCGGCGCGACCTTGTTCTTGACGACCTTGACGCGTGTTTCGTTGCCGACGACTTCCTCGCCCTTCTTGATGGCGCCGATGCGACGGATGTCGAGGCGCACCGAGGCGTAGAACTTGAGCGCATTGCCGCCGGTGGTGGTTTCGGGATTGCCAAACATCACGCCGATCTTCATGCGGATCTGGTTGATGAAGATCACCAGCACGTTGGCGCGCTTGATGTTGCCCGCGAGCTTGCGCAGCGCCTGGCTCATCAGGCGCGCCTGCAGGCCGGGCAGCTGGTCGCCCATCTCACCTTCGATTTCGGCCTTGGGCACCAGCGCTGCGACAGAGTCGATGACGATGATGTCGACGCTGCCCGAGCGCACCAGCATGTCGGCGATTTCGAGCCCCTGCTCGCCGGTGTCGGGTTGCGAAATGAGGAGCTCGCCGACATTGACGCCGAGCTTCGACGCATAGACGGGGTCGAGCGCGTTTTCGGCGTCGATGTAGGCTGCGGTGCCACCGACCTTTTGCATCTGCGCGACGACCTGCAGGCACAGCGTGGTCTTGCCCGACGACTCGGGCCCATAAATTTCGACGACGCGTCCGCGCGGCAGGCCGCCCACGCCAAGCGCGATGTCGAGGCCGAGCGACCCGGTGGACACGACGGACAGGTCGTTTTCGATCTGCGCCTGGCCCATTTTCATGATCGAGCCCTTGCCGAACTGCTTCTCGATCTGCGCGAGCGCGGCGGCGAGCGCCTTGCTTTTCTGGTCATCCATGGGGGGCTTGTCGAAAGGCATGTTTGGTTCTCCGAAGTATCGCGCGGCAACATGCCGAACGGGTTGGCGTAAAGCGATCATCGCATAGAACGAACGTTCGATGCAAGTCATCCAGAAGGATTAGTTGCCTCGCTCCCGGGGTTGAAGTAGAAACCCGTTTATTACTTTTAAATCAGGTAATTAAGGGACGCCCGACGACCTTGAGCAGCCCACCCAGTGCATGCGCCACTGCCGCCCGGCGGACATTCGCGCGGTCGCCGACGAAGTGAACGGTCCCGGTCTCGACCGCGCCGTCGCGCACCGCCCAGGCGAAGCACACCATGCCGACCGGCTTGTCCGGCGTGCCCCCGCCGGGGCCGGCCACGCCGGTGACCGCGACCGCACAGTCGGCGTCGCTGTAGGCGACCGCGCCTTCGGCCGTCGCGCATGCGA
>Ga0209483_1000594_pt1 | contig 30766 bp, 26 predicted proteins | sample NGEPerA_FD_184508 | JGI IMG/M metagenome (GOLD analysis project Ga0209483, IMG submission 184508) | Arctic peat soil microbial communities from the Barrow Environmental Observatory site, Barrow, Alaska, USA - NGEE PermafrostL2-A... | ecosystem: Environmental > Terrestrial > Soil > Wetlands >... | reverse complement strand
CGCCCGACACACGTGCGCCCAATCGGACGGGCGCGGTGCGGGAGATTCGGATGTGCAGCGGCACACCGAGCGCGACTTCGATGCCCTGGGTAAGAGGCTGTGCGTCCTGCGCTTTCAATACCGCTGTCGCCATGAAGAGCGCGAAGTACGCCAGTCTCATGGGTACCTAGACTACGCCCTGAACATGACGGGCATCTGACAGCATCTTTGGGCGCGCCGGTTTCAAAGCTAGACGCGGCCGTAGAACTCCCGAGTCTCTGTTGTGATCTTGATCTTTTCGCCTTCTTTGCAGAAGAGGGGGACGCGGATTTCGGCGCCGGTTTCGAGCTTGGCGGCTTTGGTGACGCTGCCGCTCGACGTGTCGCCGCGGACGGCGGGCTCGGTGTAGGTGATGATGAGTTCGACGTGCATTGGCAGTTCCAGACCGATCGGGTTGCCGTTGTATTTCTCGATCTGGACGATAGTGCCTTCGAGCAGCATGTCCAGCGCGTCGCCTACTTTTTCGGTGCTGAGCGAGAGGGTTTCAAAGCTCTCCTGGTCGAGGAAGTAGGAGCCGTCGGAGTCGCTGTAGAGGTAGGAGGCGGGGACTTTTTCGAGGTCGGGCTCTTTGAATTTGTCGCCGGCTTTGAAGGTCTTGTCGATGACGGCGTTGGTGAGCATGTTGCGCATCTTGAGGCGAACGAGCGTCTGGCCGCCGCGAGCGGTGGGCGTGGAGATTTCCTTGTCCAGGCAGACGTAGGGGGTGTTCTCGAACTCGAAAAATATCTTGCGCTTGATGTTGATTGCGTCGGTAAGTACGGCCATGGTTCCCCTCGGTGTCGGAGTTGCTGCAACAGTTCTATTGTATCGATGCGAGCGTGCGTTCGCGGAGCGGGTTGAGGCGGCTTTCTTCGAGGCCGTCGCGGTAGAACATGTTGTAGGTGTCGAACGGGATGAGGCGTTTGGCGTCGGGGTGCGCAATGTGGATGCAGGTCTTCTTGATGGAGCGGAGGTCGAAGGTCTGCGCGTCGATGAACTGCACGATCAGGATGCGGAAAAGATTGTCGTAGCCGAGGCTCTTGGGCGCGAGCACCTGCGGTAGGCAGCAGAGCAATTCGCGCAGCGTCGAGGCCTGCGATTGCGGCGAGTGGTTCGTCGAAAACAGCTTGAAGATGTGGTCGCGGATGGCGGGCTCGCGCTCGTAGATGATGGTGTTGCGGCCGCCGTTGATGAGCACGTCAGGGTCGATCATGCCGGTGAGCGGGACGACCTTGCCGCCGATCTTCATGGCGTAGGCCATGGCGAGCGAGTCGGGATGGCATGGCACGGGAATGAGGTCTTCGGGCTTGAAGACGTCGGTCTGGGCCAGGATTCGCCTACGCACCTCGGTGAGTGTTAAGCGATGCTGCGCGGGGTCGTACCCTTGCAGGCGGCCGGCCTGCTGCACGGGCTGGAAGGTGACGCCGCGGACGCAGGGCTGTTCGAGCGCGAACTCAATGATGGAGCCCATTTCGTCGTCGTTGACGCCGCGTTCGACGGTCACGACGAGCGTGGTGGAGATGTTGAGCGCGTTCAGTTTTTCGAGGGCCTTGGTACGGATGCTGCGCAGGTCGGCGCCGCGGAGTTGCATGAGCGGGTCGCGGCGTTGGGAGTCGAACTGGAGGTAGAGCTCGAACTGCGGCATGTACGTCGCGAGGCGCTCGGCGAAGCCCTCTTCCGTTGCGAGGCGGATGCCGTTGGTGTTGACCATGAGGTGCTTGATGGGGCGGCGCTTGGCGGCGTCGAGGATGGCGAAGAAGTCGGGATGGATGGTCGGCTCGCCGCCGGAAATCTGCACAACGTCGGGCTCGATTTCGTTGCCGACGATGGCGTCCAACATGCGCTCGATCTGGTCGAGAGATTTGTACGTGGTGCGGTGCGGGCCGCTTTCGGCGTAGCAGATCGGGCAGCTTAAATTGCATGCGTCGCAGATTTCGAGCAGCGTCAGGCAGGAGTGCTGCTCGTGGTCGGGGCAGAGGCCGCAGTCGTAAGGGCAGCCGTACTTGACGGGCGTGTTGTAGTGGTCGGGCATCTCCGGCGGCTTGATGAAGACTTCGCGGCAGCGGCGGTAGTAGTCGACGTCGTCGGCCATGAGGACGCGCTCGAAACCATGCTCGGGACAGCGCTTGAGCATGAAGACTTTGTCGTCGTCGAAGACGATCTTGGCGTCGATGCGGCGGAAGCACGTCGTGCAGATGGAGACGGCGGTGTCGTAGAAGATGTAGTCGCGGGTTTTGGCCATTAGTCTTCGCCTTTGGTGATGGTTTGAGGTGGTTAGCCTGTTTTGTCCTGCCAAAGCACCTTCATGGTTTCGACCCCCGAACGCTCAGGCGCACCGTTAGCCAGATTGTCGAGACGAGAAGACTGGCTCCGCCAACAGTGCAGAAGATGACGCCCGTAAGAGCGCGATTGAGGTCGCCGTTGTCTTTTCCGCAGACGCCGATTCCGATCAAAAGACCGATGGCACTCACCGCCATCCATATCAGCGGGACTCTAATCGAATCGTTCGAAGATGGCATGGAATCGGACATGAGCTCTATAAATAGTACGCACACTGGCACAGATCGTGGCGTGCGTTAGTGACACTTTCTCGAAGTGTCACAACACGGTGAGGAATCAATGTCGTCAATTGTGGCGCGGCCCCAAAGTTGCGGCGATGATCAGCCAGATGATGCCGACGAACCCGCCGATCATTCCGGCAAAGAATGCAATGACTCCGGCGTTTGCCAGCGGTGATGACGACTGGCCTTCGAGATTGAAATGGCTCACGCTGCAAAGGCCGAGGCTAAGGAGCACGGCCAGCGCGGATGCACCGATCAGCATTGCGGGCGCTCTCAGTCGAGACTTCCGTTTGATTTCATCCGGCATTTTTCCTCCATCAGCGGCGAAGCGCTCCGACAATCATTGCAAGGAAGAACCACAATACGGAAACGACCATTACTAGGACGCCAAGCCCGAACACAACCGCGCCCGTTCCGGAGAAGATGCTGGTAACGGCTTCGGGAGTAATCGCAGCTATGCCGCATATCCCGAAACTCAGAAGCACGCCGGCGACGGAAATAGCCATGAGCATCATGGGCGCGGATAGGCTTGGCCGGGCCGGCTCAGGCTGATCGAACATGCTGCACCTCGCGTTGACTCAGTAACTCTCCGATGGCGAGCGTAAGCAGGCCCGCGATGCACGCCCATTGAATCACGTTCAGGCCATAAACGAGCGGCTGTGGTTTGATGAAGTCGATCAAGAGCCGCCATCCGAGATATGCGGCCATGAAGGCGCGGAAGATTACGCCGTTGGTGTGGGGCTTCGAATTCCAACGAAAGAGGATGGCGCCGAGGACCGCGAGGAAGAGAATTTCGTAGAGCTGCGTTGGATGGCGTGGAATTCCGTCGCCGAAGTTGACGCCCCAGGGCAGAGAGGTGGGCTTGCCGTAGGTATCGTCGGCGAGGCCGGCGAAAAAGCAGCCAATGCGGCCGATGGCGATCCCCACGCAGAGTGGAACGGCGAAGAGGTCTCCGGTGCGCGCGCGGATGCCGATGAAGCGCTTCACGATTTCCGCGGCAAGCCAGCCGCCGAGCAGGCCGCCGACGATAGTCTTGCCGCCGGGAACGAGGAGTTGGTCCCAGTGCCAGCCGTCGCGTGGCGCCTGCTCCAACAGGCCGAGGATGCGGCTGCCGAACAGCGCGCCGACGGCTATGGTGGCGATGACGAGCCAGCGACGCTCGTCGGTGAGCGGGTCGCCCTGCCGGTCGCGCATGTGGCGATAGACAAGGTAGCCGCCGACGTATCCGAGGGCTTCGAAGACGGGGTGCAGCGCGGGATGGAAGATGCTCGGCAAGTTCTAGTGAGTGTACAGAACCGCCGTTGCAACCGTTTGGCTGTGAGGCTCGTCTCTAGCTTGTTCGCCGGTTGGTTTGGCGTTGAGGAAATATTGCCATGGGAATTCAGCGCTGGTCGTCTGCTTTGTTGCTTGGGATTTTGGTGGTGGTGGTCGCACCTGCGATAGCGCAGGATCCGCAGGACACAGCCGAGCCGCAGATTGTGCGGGTCCGCAGTCTCGAAGGCGACGTTCGAGTGGCGCGTGGCGATGCCGGAGACGCGGAGTGGGAGCAGGCCGAGGCCGATCTTCCGCTTGAAAGCGGCTTCAACCTGGCGACCGGCGCGGGGCGCGCGGAGATTGAATTTGAGGATGGCTCGACGGTCTACCTGGGCGAAAATTCCGCACTGAAGTTCGATGACCTCAGCACCACCGGCAACGTTCCGCATACACAGATCGAGTTGTTGACGGGGATTGCTACGCTGCATCTGCAGACCGAGATGCCGGGTGAGCTTTTCGTGCTGAAGACCCCGACCGACCGCATTACGACGGCCTATCCGGGGCGGCGGTATGTGCGGGTCAACGCCTACCTGGACGCAATTGCGATGACGCCGCAGATCGTCGCGCGCGGCAAGACGACGGCGGGCGCGACTGTCTTTCATAACGGCGGCAAAGTTGTCGAGGGCGAGGGCGATCCGAAGGCGTTTGCGGCGTGGGACCAGTGGGTTGCCGGACGTGTCGCGCTGCGCGAAGCCGAGTTGAAGGCGGTGAGCGGTGCGTCGGGGCTGCCGGCATCGACGCCCGGGCTTGCGGACATGCAGGGGCAAGGGGCGTTCTTCGCGTGCGCGCCGTATGGGACATGCTGGGAGCCGCCGGCGGAGTCCGCACCAGCGCGGGCCCAGGCTCCAACCGGACTTTCTGTCGACGAGCCGGACTTCGATATGATTGCCGCGCCGGCGGAGCAGACCATTTACGCCGGCGGCAGGGCGAAGACGACGATTTCGGCGGTAGGATTTTTTGGGTTCGGAGAGCCGATCGATATTGCCGCGACGCTGCCGCAGGGGTTCACGTGCGTGACTCCGTGTGCGGGACAGATTTCTCCCGGGCAGAATGCGTTGACGATGCAGTTTCAGGCGGCGCGCTCGGTTGCGCCCGGGACTTATACCGTCCAATTTGAGGCGACGTCCGGGCCGCTGGCGCATCAGTTTACCTTCACCATTTATGTGGTGGAGGCGGACTTCATGCCGTTCGAGCCGATTGCCGCTTCCCTGCCGGAGTTTCCGTGCTACCCCAGCGGTGTGCATCCGGCGATCATTCGCACCGGACGCGACGGTATTCACGTTGGCTATGGACCGCGTTATGGATGGGCGGTTTGCCACACGGGGACGTGGATTTTCCGCAACCATATCTACGTCTGGGTGCTGCCCACGAAGGGCGACCACCACCACCATCATCATCCGCCATGCAAGTGGGTGAAGTGCGGCGATCGCTATTGCTATGTCCCGGTGCATCCGCGCGATGAGCGGGGGAAACTGCCCATTAACTGCAAGCATGACGTCTACAGAGTTGGAGACAAAAAGGGTCGAGACGTCGAGCGCGTTTCTTTCGACAAAAAGGAGAGGCTGGAGGCGTTGGATGGGCCGCCGAAGGAGTTTCGCCGGCCGGGAAATTATCCGCTCGCGAAAGCGGATGCACCTGTGCTGCGCGCTCGCGGGATGAAGGATGCGTTCGTGGCGAAGAGTGCGCTTGCAGCTGATGGGACTGCGACGACGCTGAAGTTCGACCGGGATTCGCGTCAGTTCCTGCTCGCGACGGAGGTTCCGGGAAGCAAAAAGCATGAGTTGGTGACGGAGACTTTTGAGGAGCACCGCAGCGGTCTCCGCGTGGAGAACCATCATGTGGTGCCCGCGAGCGGCGGCGCTCATGGTGCTGGACCGGCGCGCGGTAATGCTCCGCACGGCGGTGGCGGAGGAAGTCATCCGGGTGGCGGGGCGTCGCATGCCGGGTCGGCACACTCTGGCGGGGCTTCGCATGCCGGCGGTGGCGGCTCTCATTCCAGCGCGCCTTCGCACTCGGGCGGAGGCGGTTCGCATGCGAGTGCGCCGTCGCATGCGGGAGGCGGTGGGTCACATTCCTCACCTGCGCCGAGTTCGACGCACCACAAGTGAGAAAAACTTCGCATCCTGACAATTCGACTGGCATCAAAATGATGCGTTGATAAACCCATTGGAGAACAAGTCGATATGACGAACGAAGAAATGCTGGTGAACGCCGCGGTCACCTCGTGGAAGATTGTGATTGGTCGTCTGGACAAGGGCATTCAGCCGCTTGGCGAAGAGCAGTTGCAGCGGCAAGTGGCTCCCGGCAGGAACCGGCTGTACTACCTCGTCGGGCATTTGACCGCGGTGCACGATCGCATGTTTCCCCTGCTGGGGCTGGGCGAACGGCTGTATCCGCAACTCGATGAGCCGTATGTGACGAACCCCGATGGCGCGCTTCCCGATCCGCTGTCGGCGGACGAACTGAAGAAGGCATGGAGCGAGGTCAACGCCAAACTGACCGCTGCATTCGAAGCGCTCACCGCGGATGAGTGGCTACAGAAGCACACCCAGGTCTCCGATGAAGATTTTGCGAAGGACCCTTCGCGCAATCGGCTGGCGGTTTTTCTCAGCCGGACGAACCATGCGTCGTTTCATGCCGGGCAGGCTGTGCTGGTGAAGTGATGTGTATGGAAGTTGTAACCGAAGCCCGGTAAGAATAGAGTTGAGGCGTGGGCTCGAAAACGTTCGATGGCGTGTGGTTCCTCTGCTACTCACATGACCACCCGCCCCCACATGCGCATGGGCGTTTTGCCGGAGTTCAGGTAATCGTCGACTTGTTGCCGGGAGGCAAGGTCGCTCGCGCAAAACGAACCGATTCAGTACGGCCGGCCAATGCAAGGCGCAGCGACGTTCGGAAGATTTTAAACATCGCCGCAGCCCACGCTGGCGAGTTGAAGCAGCTTTGGGAGAGGACACATGGATCGGCATCCTAACGACATGACGACCGATGAAGAGATTGACGCAGCGATTGAGAGCGCGAAATTGCTGGCCGATGAACCGACGATAGTAGAGGCGGTCTATCGTGCGGAGCCGGGTCTTGAATTCCTAATGCTAAAGCTGAGTGATGGTCGTCGACTTCTGGTCCCTCGTGAGGAGCTTGGAGAGTTGAAGAATGCCACATCAGAACAGGCAACCGACTTGATAGTGGGGCCACTCGGCGTGGATGTTTGGTGGCCGCAGTTGGATGATGGGTTATACCTGCCCGATTTTCTGGAATATCGCTGGGGTAAAGAGCGACGTGACGTTGCGGCTTAAGATCTGTGGTTCGATCGGAGGCGTGTAACGAAATTACACTCAAATCGATTCGTTACAGCAACGCCATCGCCCCGCGTTCTTCCAGCGCTGCCGCTGCACGCTGGCCTAGCTCCACAGCAGTGATTCCGATCGGCGCGCGTTCGATGATGTGGGCGACCTCTTCGCCGTCGGGCGCGGCGACCTGCGCATGCATGTGCCACTGTCCGTCGACTTCGTGGCAATACGCGCCGAGAGGAAGTTGACAGCCTCCGCCAAGCGCGGCGAGGACGTGACGCTCGGCCTGGGTGGCGAACTCTGCGGACGCACAATTCAAAGCGCGGATAGCACAGTGGATAGCGGGGTCGCGCGTGGGATCGTCAGTGTCGAGCGCGTGGTGCGGCGAGCGGGTTTCTAGCGCGAGAGCGCCTTGGCCGGGAGCGGGAGTTAGCTCGTCGACGGCAAATCTCTGGTGGACATTTTCGGTGCGGCCCAGGCGGTCGAGGCCGGCGCAGGCGAGGACGAGAGCGTCGGCTTCGCCGGCTTCCCACTTGCGCAGGCGCGTGTCGATGTTGCCGCGCATCTCGACGAAGCGGAGATCCGGGCGCAGGGCGAGCAGCATCGCCTGGCGGCGCGGACTGGTCGTGGCGATGCTCGAATACAGCGGAAGCGTGTGCAGGCCCCAGAAGTTTTCGCAGACGAAGGCGTCGCGGGCGTCGGCACGCGGAGGGATAGCGGCGAGCGTGAAGCGCGGGTCCAGTTCGGTCGGCAGGTCTTTCAGCGAGTGGACGGCAAGGTCGATGCGGCCGGCGGCGAGGGCCTCTTCGATTTCCTTGATGAAGATTCCCTTGGCGTCGAGCGGCGAGCCGTCGGCGGGCGCGACGAATGCAGGGTCCTGCATGCGGTCGCCCATCGTGCGTATGACTTCGATCTCGACAGCGTGGCCGTGTGCGCGAAGTTCGTCGGCGATGTGGTTGGCTTGCCAGAGCGCGAGTTGAGAGCCGCGCGAGCCGATGCGGATGGTTTGAATGCTCACTCAGCTAGGATACCGGAGGACGGGAGGCGTCAGCGTGAAGAGCGGCGCTGTCGGTCACTTTCGCGGGCACTTTCGACTCGCGTATCCTTGGTGAACCTTCATAACTGCCGCAGCGAAATAGATTGCAACCGTTTTGAGGCTAATCAGACCCCGGGCTCGTCCTTGTGACAGCATCAGGAACTTTGCGCAAGGAGGCACGTCATGGCACCCATTCTTCTCTGGCTGATCATGTTTCTGTGTCTGCTGATTTCAGTGCTGAAATACCTGATGGGACTGCTGCTGCGGTATGCTTTCCCGGGTTCGAAGATCAAGAAGGACTACACCTGGCAGCCCACCGTCAGCGTCCTTCTGCCCTGCTACAACGAGGGCGAGACCGTCTACGAGACCATCGAAAGCATCAGCAAGAGCAACTATCCGGCGGAGAAGTTCGAGGTCATCGCGCAGGACGATTGCTCGGTCGACGACAGCTATGCGTGGATACAGAAAGCGCAGCACGACTTCACCAACATCCGCATCCGCTCGGGCCGCAACGCCGTCAATTGCGGCAAGGCGCGCACGGTGTGCAACGCGCTTGAGCACTCGGAGGCGGAAATTATTATTTCCATCGACTCTGACTGCATCTTCCACCCCGACGTCATCCGCGAACTGACCGCGTGTTTCGCCGAGCCGAACCTCGGCTCCGTCGGCGGCCGCGTCGGCGTGCGCAATCCCAACGATAGCGTCATCACCGTCATCCAGACGATCATCTATTACTCCGCGTTTCAGCTCTACAAAATTCCCGAGAACTGGACGCGCAGCGTGTGCTGCATCAGCGGCTGCCTGTTTGCGATTCGCCGCTCGCTGATGCTCGAACTGGAGCCGCAAATCCGTGGCCGCAACTGGTTCGGCATCCCCGTCAACCAGGGCGAAGACCGCTTCCTCACGCATCAAACGCTGCTGCGCGGTTACGGCACCTACATCAACAACGACGCGCTGTGCTGGACGACCGTGCCCAACACGCTGTCGGTGCTCTTCAAGCAGCAACTGCGCTGGCGGCGCAGTGTAATCCGCGATCTCTTCTATACGCTCCGCACGCTTCCGCAACACGTGTGGAAGCTGCATCCCAACACGGTGCTGACGCTTGTGCTCACGCCGCTCGGAGCCATCGTTGGGCTGCTCGTCATCGTTACCATGCTGACGTTCGATCCGCTGGCCTGGGCTGGCCCCGCGCCGCTGGTTACGTATCTCGGTCTCGCCGCCGTCGCGAGCTGGACGATCGGCAAGTACAGTCCCAGGGAAACGCTCAAGCACCCGCTGGCCTTCGGCGCGTACGTCGCGTGGTCTATCGTCAGCACGCTGTTCATCACGCCCCTCGCGCTGTTCACCATGGACTCCGCCGACTGGGGCACGCGCACCAAAGAACCCGAGCCAGAACTAAAGCCCGAACCGCAAGAGGTGCCACTTGGCAACACCAGCCACTGATTCCATTCCCGACAAGCCACTGCCCGCAGGACAGAAGGCCGTTCCGGTCAACCGATCGATCATGCACAAGTCGGCTCTTACGCTCTATCGCATCTTCGCCGTGATCGCGCTGTACGCGGTGCTGCTGGGCATCCTCAGCTACGCGTTCATCATGGCCTTCTATGCGGTCAACAGCACATGGGCGGCGCCGGTGATCCTGTCCGCGTCCGACGAAAAGAGCCTCGACTTTATCTCGAAACTCGTCACCAGCCGGCAGACAATCGAGGACCTGAAAGTCGACGCGCAGCGCATGCAGAGCACGCTCGCGGAAATGACCAGGCATCGCGCCGACCTCGTCGCGCTCGATCCGAAACTCGCGGAAGCGATCCAGCGCGAACGCACGCGGGACCGCGCGACGGGTACGGAACTCTCCGCGCTCGATACCCAAAAGAAAACGGACAACCGGAACACGCAGGCTATGCTGACGCAGTCGCAGCAGACGGCCGCACGCATTCGCAAGGACCTCGCCGCCGGGCTTATCACCAAGGCGGACGCCGACACACAGTTAGCCGCGCTGACCCAGGCGCAGAGCGCGTACACCGACAGCAGGATCGGCGAAGTGATGTTGACCGACAGCATTCTCGACAAGACCAGCACCGGAACGAAGTCGATGGACGTGCTCGAAAAGCAGGCCGAGTTGCGCTCCGAGATTGCGCAGCTCGACGTAACGATTGCCGTTTCCGATAAGGAGTTGCAGGAAGACAACCGCCAGATCGAGCGCCTGCACGATGCCATCGCTACCGCGAAGCTGAGCCCGTACTACCTCAGCACCACCGGCAACACGCGGCTCTATTTCGCGTTCGTGCCATACGACAACCAGGCCAATGCTAAGGTTGGCGCGCCCATCTACGACTGCTATCTCGACATGGTGCTGTGCCGCAAAGTTGGCACGGTAAAACAAATTTTTCTCGGCGAACAGGATACCACGCACCCGATCTTCAAGACCCAGGTGCGCGGCTTCACCATCCAGATGGACCTGTCGCACCCCAACTCCGCAAAATCGAAAACGGTGTTTCTCGGCCGCAAGCCGCTGTTGTTCTAACTGCTTTTTCAGCCCTGTTACGGAGTTCGGAAATGTCACGGCGTACTCTCATCATTGCTTCCTCTCTTCTTTTCGTCGCATCGCCGCTCGCGTTTGCGCAAACTGTCCAGACCGATCCGCAAGCCTACTGCGCGTACCTCACCGAGCAGGCCAAGGCGCAGAGCGATCTGCTGCGCACGCCGAAGGGCGTCGCCATCCTCACCCAACCGGAGACGGGCTTGCCGACGCAGGTTGCGGCCGGCGCTTCGCTCAGTCTTTCCGACTTCAAAAAGTCGGGCCTGACGCTCGACGCCGCGCGCAAGAACTGCGACCTGTATCAGGCGACAGTCGATGTGCAGCAGGTGCTGCAATATGCGTTGCCGAGCATCGAGAAAGACGCTCTGCGCCATCGACTGGAGTTGATCGCACAGGCAAGCACGTCGCTCGATGCGCTCATCGACAAGACGGCGAATATGGTCGAGGCGCAGAACATGACGCGGCCGATGCTGATGGAAATGCAGATGAACAAAATCAAGCTGGAGGCCGACCGCGCCGATACGCAGTCGAGGATTTCCGCAATTTACGTTCCGACTCTCAATCCGCAATCGCTGAAGGCGCAGGCAGCACAGAAACAGGCCCGCGATGTGATCGAGCAGCAAGCGCTAGCGAAGGTAACGAAGCAGTCGAACTGGGATGTGCAGCTTGCGGTCGGCGCGCACCAGCAGGTGAGCCCGCTGGCCAACGGCGTTGGACCGTACGGCGAAGTGACGGCCAGCTACAGTTTCGCCAGCCGCGCCATCGACAGGCACCTCGATCGCGCCGTCGACGATTATGCGAGTTGGAAGAACGTGCAGACGGGCGATACCGCGAGCAGCATGGAAGTACTGCGAACGCAGGTCGCGGAGAATATTACGGCGCAGGACGCTCGGCTGAAATCATTGCAGGTCGAATCGCAGCAGGTTGAGAGAAATCTGCAAACCGTCGGCGACGCCGACACCACCGCCGCGCTCGATTTTCGCAATCAGCTCGCCGCCACAAAGTTGCTGCTGGATATTGAAATCGGCGATGCGAGTTTTCGCATCGAGCGCCTGAAGAATTTTTTGAGCAGCAATTATTGAGAAGCCTATGCGGCAACTGTTTATAGGCATTCGAGCGGTAAGAATATACTCATCGCCGTGCCACACACCGCACCCTGGGAACTGCGGCACTGGATCGAGCCGCCCCACCGCTCCAGAATATTCTTCGTCACCCACAGCCCGATGCCGGTCCCGACATCTTCCTTGGTCGTGAAGAATGCCGAGAAGGCCTTAGCCTGCGTTGCCGCCGACATTCCGGTACCGCTGTCCGCAACGATGATCCGGACACCAGGCGTCCCGGTCCGGCAGTGATTCGCTCTGCGGGTCCTAAGGACAATTCGGCCGTAGTCGGGAGTGGCATCGATCGCGTTGGTCAGGAGGTTTGAAAGCACCTGCTTCAGGTCGCCTTTGCGCGCAAAAATGCTGATGCCGGAATCCAGTTGCTGGTCCAGGCTGAGGTTTTTGTAGCGCATCTTGCGCTCATAAACCGCGACAACGCTTTGAACCAACTCGCGCACATCGAAACTCCGCGGGTTGGACGTGTCGCGATAGAAACCGAGCGTCTGTTGCGCGATGTGCCCGACTCGCGCAAGCTCCTGGTCGGCCACTTCGAGATAGCTGTGAACGTCCTCGGGAAGCCCATCGGAAGTCTTCGCAAGATAGATAAAATTCGTCACTGCTTCGAGCGGGTTGTTGATCTCATGCGCGACCGTCGCCGCCAGCCTGCCGGCCGCCGCCAGTTTCTCCGATTGCATCAGCGCCGACTGCGCCAGCTTCATCTCGGTGCTCTCGCGCGAAATGGCGAGCAACCGCTCGACGGTGCCGTCCTCGCCGAACATCGGGGCAATCGTCACGTCCCACCACGTCACCGCATTGGCACGGGTAAGCGACCCCTCAAACCTTCCAACGTCGCCTTTTTGCGCCGCCGCGATAACAGCGGCGGCACGCTCCTGGTCCTCGGGCGCCCAGAAATCGACCCAGCGTTTGTTCAGGACCGAATCCGCGTCCGCAATACCCAGCACGCGCAGCCCCGGAGGACTGATGTAGATCAACCGGCCAGCGGCATCGAGCACCTTGATGCAATCGACGCTGCTCTCCACAATGCTGCGCGAAAATTCTTCGCTCTTGCGGAGCGCTTGTTCGGCGGTCTTGCGCCGCTCCAACTCGCTTAGCAACATCTGTGCCTTTTGCTGCAACTCGCTGACGATCAGCAAGCGCGCCGCCTCGTCAGGCAGCTTCCCGTAACTTTCGCAAGGCATAACGTGCGAATGTTCCGAACAAATTTTCCGGAACGCCGCCTCATCTTCCCCGCGCGCGAAGCCGCCCATCGGATAGGCGCACAGCAGCGAGAAAGGGAGCTTCGCACTCAATTCGTTCCACAATTGTTCCAGCCGGATCGCCGCCTCGGCGTTGCCGTCGGCAAACAGCAGCGCCACCATTTCACCGAAAACCGCAAGCCGCCCGCGCCCGTTCGTCGTTGCGCCCAGGGCGTGCGACAGAAGACCGCCAATCACGGAAAAAAAACGCTCGCCGATCGGGACTCCATCCACCATGAAAAGCTGTAGCGTTTCCGCCGCGTCGAGCACAACGAACCGGCCGTCTTCGATCATGCGGTCGACGTCGATCCCCTGACCGATAAGCCGGGCGCAAAGGCTGCCGCGATGGGCGGGAGTCAGGACCACGACGCAGGGATGGCCGCCGCCCAGCGCAGACCCCGCAAACTCGGAGAGGCGATCGATCAGGGCTTCGTCCTGCTCGTAAAACTGTACGGAGTGGGTCGATGGCGTGGCGGGAAATACGGAGGCGGTTGCGTCAAGGCCCAGAAGCACCGGAATCGGAGCAGATTGCTGGTGATCGCCGATGTTCAAGCCTACCTCCCGTCCTATATCTACAGAGCCGTGCGCGCTTCGCCGCCACCACTCTACAAGAAATAAGCCGTCAACAACTCTAGACCGTTTTTTGCCGTCGCGTCGCGAGTAAACTTCGCAAAGTCATATTGGTCAAAGCGTCGCCGTGCGAACAGACCCTCGCTTTTGTTGCTAGGATGTCGCAGACGGTATGCGGGTTGTCCAACTCCCAGCGCAGGCACGGTTCTCACAAATACCAGGGAATATTGACCACCACGATGCGCTGGTTGCCCTTCAACAGCAGCAGGATCTTCAATAGCTGCACACGCTGGTTGTGCAGCAGGTTCTCCCACCAGTGGCGCACGACGAGCTCGGGCAGCAGCACCGCGATCTTGCGTCCGGGGTTGTCCTCTTCGAGCTTCAACACATATTCCATCAGCGGCGACAGCACGGCCCGGTAGTTGCTCGTCACGGTCACCAGTTCCGGCTCGGCCATTTTGGCTTCGCGTATCGGGAGGAGCACAAACGTATCCCACACGCTTCCCAGCGCGTCCCCCTCCTCGGAATCGACGTGCAATACCTTGACCTCGTTGCTCATCGTCATGCCGAAGCGCATCGCCTTCTCGGTAATCTTGTCCCAGCGCGCCATGGGGATAACGACGATGGGCTGTTCGAGTCCTGTAAGCCGCAGCGGCGTTGGGTCGGCCGTCTCGCGCTTGACGCGGGCGTAGTGGCGTTTGACCATCAACATGATGAGGATCAGCAGTGGCACCAGGATCGCCGTCACCCACGCGCCCGCAAGGAACTTGGTTGCAAGGATCACCAGCAGCGTAATGCCGGTGGCGACCGCTCCCAGCCCGTTGAGGAACATCTTGACCCCGCGATGAGGCGCGTCCGGAGTCTTCAGCCAATGCTTCACCATGCCGGCCTGACTCAGCGTAAAGGCCATGAACGCGCCGATGGCGTAGAGCGGAATCAACTTCAACGTCACGCCGTCGAAGATAATCAGGATGAGCGCGGTAAACCCTGTCAGCGCATAAATGCCGTGCGAGAACAGCAGGCGCCGCCCCTTCAGGATGAAGACATGCGGCAGATAGTCCCTGACGGCGATGGCGCGCGCCAGGTGCGGGAAGCCTGTAAACGCGGTGTTCGCACTAAACGAGAGCGCGGCCAACACGCCGGTCATGGTGACAAAGTAGAACCAACCGCGGCCGAATACCGCTGCGACTTCGATCGACAACACGCTCTGATAGCTGAGAGCATCGGGGTCCATCGCGGTTACGCCGTAGACTTTGGCCACATACGACAGCCCGAACAGCAGCACGATCAGCATCGCGATAATCGCGGTCAGCGTGCGGTTGGCGTTCTTGGCGCGCGGCTCGCGGAACGCCGTCGTCCCATTCGATACCGCTTCAACGCCGGTCATCGCCGCGCAACCGTTGGAGAAGGTCTTCAGCAGCAGCCACACGGTCATCAACTCCACGGGCTTGGAGACCTGCGGAGGCGGTGTGGCGAGGGGCGTCGGATGCCCCCCCGCCAGCAGCGAGTGATACACACCCACGGCGATCGTCAGCAGCAGCGTTCCCACAAACACAACAGTCGGCAGCATGAACGCGAGGCCCGACTCCTTGACGCCGCGCATATTGACGATCGCGATGATCGCGAGAATGAACAAGCACAACAGCAGTTGATGCGGTTGCAGGCTTGGGACTTCGCTGACCAGCGCGGTGACGCCGGCGGAAATGCCCACCGCCGCGGTCAGGATGTAGTCGATCATCAGAGCCGCGGCGGCGAGCAGACCGGCCTGGTCGCCCAGGTTTTCACTCGCGACGGTGAACGATCCGCCACCGTTGGGGTAGGCCACGATGGTCTGCCGATAGCTGAAATAGAGGATGACGAGAAGCGCCAGGATGGCGGTGAAGATCGGAAGCAGGTAGTGGCTGACGCCCCAGAGACCGAGCGGAATCATCAGCGTCATCGCCGCTTCCGGGCCGTAGGCGGCGCTGGTCAGGCCATCCAGACCGAAGATGGGAATGCCTGTCGCTACACCGATATGCTCATTGTGCTCGTTGCTTGTGGCAAGCGGCTTACCAAAAAGAACGTCGAAAAAACTCATTCGTCTGAAGGCCTCAACTATGCGGGATACGCCACTAAATATCCTACGCTTAACCTGTCAAGCTGAGGCCTGCTGTCTTATAGATAGGGGCGAAATTTCCGCAACAGCCTGGAGAGACCCGAAGAGAAAAGGCCACACTCTCCCACAACAAATTGCGGCACAGTGACCTTGGTTCCTCTGGGTCGTTACCACTGCCCCACGATGCCCTGCCCTTCGCCGCGAAAAACGGCACGACCGAAGCACCTGTCGGCAAGGGACCGCGGATGTGTCCGGTTCCGCGACAGCACGCGGGAGTGGACGCGAAGCCGCGGTTACCGGCGTAAGTGCCTATTGATCGGTTGTCAATCCCGTTTAACTACAACAACGGAATCCGCCCATCCACTGTACTGAGGTCAGAGCTTATCCAGAGTTTTAGAAAAACTGGATCGACGCAGAGGGCCGGGTGAAAAAGCGGTTGCAGTTAATTTTGGTTGGGAGTCTGCTGCTCCCGTGTTCGACGGGAGTGCTGCTGGCGTCGAATGCGCACTGCCGCAGTTGGGTGGCGCAGGCCGCGACCCAAAGCGCGGAGAAGGTCGTCGCAAAGAAGCGGCACTACAGCAAAAAGGTATTGGCGGTGTGGGCCGCGTGGCGCGCGAAACATCCGAACGCAAAGCCGGTAGGAAGCAAGCCGCGCCGCCGTCCGGCGTCGTTTACCTCGCCACAGGTCCGCGATGTGCTGGGATTTTATTGCGATGTCGCCGCCGAGACCGTCGACGAAGCGATTGCGACCATCGTGCAGCCGGTCGCAAACGCAACCGCCCCTGCGCCGCCGGATGTTGCCGTCGACGCGACAGACGCGCCCGGGCCTTTCACCCTGTTAGCAGACGGTCCCCAGCCGCCGGACGACTCCGTGCCTGGAGGACCGCCGATGTCCAGCGGTCCCACAGGCTACGGTTACCCTCCCACAACGGGAATGCCGTTCCCGGGCGTGCCGCCTGCAGGAAGCCCGCCCTCGGGGCTGCCACCCCTGGGCTGGCCGACGACCGGCAATCCGCCGACGACCGGCTCCTCCGTGCCTCCGCCACCGGTCGCCGTCACGCCCGAGCCGAATTCCCTGCTGCTGCTCGGTACGGGCATCGCCTCCGCGGCGGGACTCCACCGGCGGCGCAAGCTGTTGCTCTAGCCGTCGAATCCGCCGCGGCTTCCGGCGCCTGACGCCTATTTGTTTTCGACTTCGGTCGGGTGCGGCCCCTTGAACTCCGAGCAACAGGTCGTCCCCGACGGCCTGAACTCCATGTACTCGATGCGCGTCTGGTCGGGATCGTAGACGTTCATCTGTACCTTGCCGTCGCGGCCCATCTGGGTCTTGCTACAGTCCTTGCTGGTGCAGCCGTCGCGGGCCAGCGCGGCAATCGCGTCGCTCATCTTCGCAATGCCCAGCGAAAAATGGTCCATCACGCCGCGCTGATGCGCATCGGCATCGGGCTTGATGTTGAGCATGTACTCCAGCCAGTCGGTGCCGTCGGGCACCTGCATGGCGACGTAGTCGGTGCTCGCGTCGGTCTTTCCACCGGTCCAGTAGAGATGGAAGCCGAGCAGGTCGCGATAGAACGCATCTTCCGCGGCGCGGTCGTGAACGATGAAACCCGCATGGATGATCCGCCGCGACGACGCCGACGGCGACGACGGCAGCGCCGCCCCGACAGCACCCTGCTGCACAAACCCGATCAGGTTGCCCTCGGGATCATGCACCGTAAAGCCGCCCTTTTGTTTCTCGGCGACGGCAACCTTGTGCTTGACGAGATACCGCTCCAACGCGGCCGCATTGCGCGTCGTAAACGCCACTTCAGGCATCCGCGTCTCGACCGACGGTGACGGCAGCGGCTCCACTTCAAGCCACTGCGCCGGGTTCACGCTGTAGCGCTCCAGCCCCTTGCCGGCGGAAACTTTCGTGTAACCCAGCGTCTTATAGAACGCCTCGGAAACCGCCATATCGGCGCTATACATACGCACGAACGCGATACCGGTGATCGCGGGCCGCTCCTGCGCCTGCATCACGCCGGCAGCCAGCAATACTACGGTCAATGCAGCGGAGAACTTTTTCATACCCGCCACTCTATCATTCCGGCGCGGCATTCGATCGATCGTCACCGCGGCACATTACCTTACCTCAACGATTTTGTGGAAATGTCCAGAGATGTCCCCGTAGAATCAATGTGAGGTGGACTTTTGTCAGTGATCAACGAGCAATGGAAGAACATCCATATCGCCCGAAGAAATAGTGCGGAGATGTTGGATAAGCTCACGAAGGCGGTGGCCCATCTCACCGCGTCCGATACCAGTATTGTGGTCTCCGGATCGCTCGCTCGATTTGAACTCACATCTGGAAGCGATATCGATTGGTCAATGTTGTTGGACGGTTCATCCGACCCAAGACATTACCAGGTTTTTCAGGAGATTGCGACAGCCGTTGGTGGGCTCGCGGCAAAAGACGTGGGTCGGGAAGGCACCTTTGGAAGTCTTGTCAGTAGCCACGACCTAATCAACTACATAGGCGGCGAGGGCGACACGAACTCCAATACGACTCGGCGAAATCTGCTTCTCCTGGAGTCTTGCAGTGTTGGGAGCGATGAAGCGTACCACAGGGTCAAGAAGAACCTTCTTCAACGCTATCTCGCGGAAGACTCGGGAATTTGGCGTAAAGAGGTGTCAAATAAGCTGCCTCATTTCCTTCTCAATGATCTGGCCCGCTATTGGCGCACGATGACGGTCGATTATGCGTACAAAGAGCGGACCAGGGGAGGAAGGGGGGTTCCGCTTCGCAACCTCAAGCTCGGCATGTCGCGAAAACTAATTTATGTGGCGGGTTTGCTCGCATGTTATCAGTGTCATCTCGCGTTCAACGACGAGGAAAGAAACGCCTTTTATGCGGAAAAGAACGTGCCGGGACTGGTCGCGCTCATGCACAAGACCCTTCAACAGACACCTCTTGAAATTACCGCCTGCATTTTGAGAAGATTTCCAATTCATGAATCCGCCTCACTTCAGTTATTTGAAGCATATGACCTATTTTTGGGATTGCTGCTGGATGAAGGCATCCGAGCGCATCTTGAGAAACTTCATTCAGACCACTCTGAAGGTGACCCAATCTTTATGCGAGCGAAAAAGATACGGCGTCAATTTCAGCAAGCTATATCTGAAATTTTTCTAACCGAAAGCTCGGAATTGGGCCGCTTCACAATTCGCTACGGAGTGTTCTAAATGAAACATGTGGGGTTTTCTACCGGAGCCATTTCCCTTGGCGACTTCGAGCAGGCCATTCGGCTGCTTCATGATCTTCCAGGCGATGCAATCGAGTTGTCTGCTCTTAGGGTCAACGAAATCGGGCCTCTCATCGCTGCTCTTCCACACCTCGATCTCTGCAGGTATGAGCATATATCCATTCATCTGCCTAGTAACTTCTCAGCCGATGAAGAGGCCGCCATTGCAGAACTCCTTTGGGGCCTGCCTCGCTCATGGCTGTTAATCCTTCATCCAGATGTGATTCACGACTTTTCTATTTGGCGACGCTTTGCCGGGCGGGTCGCAATTGAAAACATGGATCGAAGGAAGAGCCGTGGACGGACAGCGGAGGAGCTTGATCGCTGCTTCACCCAGCTACCCGAAGCCAGGCTTTGCTTCGACATCGGCCACGCGCGGCAATTTGACCCGTCCATGGCAGAGGCATATTTGATACTTAGCCAATTTTCGGACCGGCTGGCCCAAGTTCATGTAAGTGAAGTTGATTCGCAAAGCAGACACGCAGTAATCACATATGCGGCGGAATTGGCATTTCGAGAGGTGGCACATATGATTCCGATGGTCACTCCTCTCATTTTGGAAAGCCGGGTTCTTCCCGAACAAATACCGTCCGAAATGCGTCGCGCTTTCAATCTTTTTAGACCTTCAATTTTTGCAACCTGAATAGGAAATCCATGTCCAATCTCGCCTCGATCCCGCTGACCACCCTCGCTGGCGCCCCCACCTCGCTTGCCGATTACTCCGGCAAAGTCCTGCTCATCGTCAACGTCGCCTCCAAGTGCGGTCTGACGCCGCAGTACACGGGCCTCGAAGCCCTCTATCAGCAGTTAAAAGACCGCGGCTTCGTCGTCCTCGGCTTCCCTGCCAACGACTTCGCCAGCCAGGAGCCCGGCACTAGCCAGGAGATCGCGAAATTCTGCTCGACGGAGTACCCGGTCACCTTCCCGCTGTTCTCGAAGATCGCCGTCAACGGCCCTGAGCAGCACCCCATCTACACCATGCTGACCTCCATGATGCCGCAGCACCAAGCCGACGCGCTCGACTTCCGCGACAACCTCGACAACTACCTCTCCAGCCAGGACCTGCCGCCGACGCTGCCGTTGCCCGCCGTGCTGTGGAACTTCGAGAAATTCCTCGTCGGCCGCGACGGCCTGGTCATCGCCCGCTTCGCCCCCGACATGAAGCCCGACGACCCACGCATCGTCGCCGCCATCGAGAAAGCCCTCGCCGCCTGAAGTTAGCGGACCACCTTCAACCGCACCGCGGCCTTCAACTTAAGCCGCGACGACGAACGGCAAGTGGACGAGCCCGTCAGCCTGGTCGCATCGGAATCCGCACTCTCGCGGGCGAAGTCGTAGCTGCGAATCGCGTAGCAGACCGCATTGTCCTGCGGCGTCTTCAAGAGCTTGATAACGCTCTGCAAGCTCGATTGAGCCGCGCCAATGGCCGGAAGACTTCTTCCCGACAACCCGGCCTGCGGTGTAACGGGCGACAGTTGGAAGCCTTGCGCCTGGGAAGCCGGCTGAGTTTGCACTGGGAGAGACTGCATTCGCAATGTCTTCGGCGGCGCGGATTGCGCCCCAGCACAAGCCGAAAACAGCACCAACGGAACGAGAACGCGGAGAACGGACATAGGCCCACCTTTGCGCGCGATTGTACCGCTCTTCGGCGTAGTTGCGGAAGCCCTGAGTCTTCCGGGCCATCTCAGGCGTATCCTTTCCATAGCCAAGTTTTGAGAGGAACCGCACACCAATGCTTCGCAAAACCCTCCTGTTAGCCTCCGCCCTCATCGCTCTGCAAGTGACCGCCCAGCAACCCATCCGCGTCACCGCCGACCTCACCCAGGTGGGCCGCAAAATCTACTCGTCCGAGAGCGACATCCCGGTCAAGGCCGGCCATCTTGCGCTCACGATGCCCAAGTGGATCCCCGGCGACCACGCTCCCAACGGCCCCATCGCCGACCTGCTCGACCTGGTCTTCACCGCCAACGGAAAGACGCTTCCCTGGCGTCGCGACGACGTCGACATGTTCGAGTTCCACCTCGACATCCCCGCCGGTGTGTCGACGCTGCACGCTCACATCGAAATGGGCGCCGGACGTTCCTCCGACAAAATCGCCGTACTCGAGTGGGAGCGGGCGATGATCTATCCGGCGCACATTCCCGTCGCGAAGATTCCGATCCAGCCGACCGTGATCGTCCCCGCGGGCTGGGGCATCGGCACCGCGCTCACGCCTGTCCACCCGCACGACCCAAACGCGAAAGTTGGCGGAGCAACGGAGTTTGAAGCGACCAACGTCGAGCAGCTTGAGGACTCGCCCGTCGTTTCCGGCGAATACTTCCACGAGTTCGCGCTCGCCCCCGACGTCACGCCCAAGCACTACATCGACGTAGTCGCCGACAATCCAGCCGACTCCGACCTGCACCCCTCGGTCCTCGCCGAGATCTCCAACCTCGTCCACGAAACCGGCGCAGCCTATGCCTCGCGCCATTACCACGTCTACCACTTTTTATTGACGCTCTCCGACCTCGCCGGCGGCGAAGGCCTGGAGCACGGACAGTCGTCCGACAACGGCGTCGGCGAACTCGGCTTCTCCGACGAGCGTCATCAAAACCAGGAAGCCGACCTGCTATCGCATGAGTTCACGCATTCGTGGAACGGAAAGTATCGCCGCCCCGCGACGCTCTACCAGCCCGATTTCGCAACCCCAATGCAGGGCGAACTGCTGTGGGTCTACGAAGGCATGACGCAGTACATGGGCAACGTTCTTGCCGCGCGCTCGGGCCTCGAAACCCAGGCCACCTACCGCGACAAACTCGCCGCCTCCTACGCCAGCCTCGACAGCAAGGGCGGCCGCCTGTGGCGCACCACCGACGACACCGCCATCGCTTCCAGCATCAGCCGCCGTCCCGGCCCCGCCTGGGCCAACCTCAAGCGCGGACAGGACTACTACCAGGAAGGCGAGTTGCTCTGGCTCGACGCCGACACCCTCATCCGCAAGCTGACCAACGGGCAGAAATCGCTGACCGACTTCCAGCACATCTTTCTCGGCAAGGGCGGCAACACCGGCCCGCTGATCGTGCCCTACGATCGCGCGGAACTGATCGCCGACCTCAACCAGGTCGTGCCGTACGACTGGGCAGCGTTCCTGCATACCCGCATCGACGAAATCAATCCGCACGCCGACGCCGCGGGCATTGAGCAGGGCGGCTACAAGGTCGTTTACGTCGACCATCCCAGCAATGCCGAACGCGGAGCCCCCACAGGCGCGCGCGGACCGATGGGCCCGAACGTCTGGTACTCGCTCGGGCTTCGCCTCGGAGCGGAAAACACCGTCGCCGACGTTCGCCTCGACAGCGCCGCCGACAAGGCCAGGCTCTCGCCCGGCGACAAACTGATCGCCGTCAACGGCCGCATCGCTTCCGCCGACACGCTGGGCGCCGCGATCAAGGCAGCCCAGGGCACGACCGAGCCGATCCACTTCATCGTGCAAAACGAAACCTACGTCCGCAACGTCGATGTCGACTACCACGACGGCGAGCGTTATCCCACGCTGCAACGCGTCGAAGGCGCACCCGATCTGCTTGACGAGATCACCAAACCGCTCTCGCCGCTGACCGTCCTCCCAAAGCAGGAACACAGGCAGGACGGCGACGACGACGCCGACAGGCCGGCACGGCAGGGGCGGCCTGCGGCCACCAACTAATGCTGACCTAACAACGTCCCGCGTCCAATCGGCGCGGGACGACTTCTTTCCGGGAGATACGCATGTCAACGTTGCGAAATATTTTTGCAGTTTTCGCCGCTCTAACCGCGGCCGGCGTTATCGCTCAGACGGCCCCTGCCTACACCGGCGTTCCGGGCGACTACATCGCACGCGATTTCCACTTCACCAGTGGCGAGTCGCTGCCCGAGTTGAAGCTCCACTACCTCACGCTAGGTACACCGCATCGCAACGTCGCCGGCAGAGTCGACAATGCAGTGCTGCTGCTGCACGGCACCGGCGGAAACGCGCACTCGCTGTTCTCGCCAGTATTTTCGACAGTGCTTTTCGGACCCGGACAGCCGCTCGACATCACCAAATACTTCCTCATTTTTCCGGACGACATCGGTCAGGGCGACTCCTCGAAACCCAGCGACGGCCTGCGCATGAAGTTCCCGCACTACGACTACGCCGACATGGTGCGCTCGCAGCACCAGATGCTGATGGACGGCCTGCACGTCGACCACCTGCGGCTGATCTTCGGCACGTCGATGGGCTGCATGCAGAGCTTCGTCTGGGGCGAAACGTATCCCGGCTTCGCCGACGCGCTGATGCCGATGGCCTGCCTGCCCGTGCCGATCGCCGGCCGCAACCGCATGATGCGCTACATGGCGATTGAAAATATCGAGCGCGACCCGGCGTGGAAGAACGGCGACTACACATCCGAGCCGCTCGAAGGCCTGCGCACCGCCAACGAAATGCTCCTCATCATGGGCTCGGCTCCGCTGGTGATGCAGAAGGTCGCGCCCACGCCCGAGGCCGCCGAAGCCTACGCCGACCGCTCGCTCGAACGCAGCACGGCGAACACCGACGCGAACAACTTCATCTACTACGTCAACGCTTCGCGCGACTACGACCCCAGCAAGGACCTCGAACGCATCACCGTGCCGGTAATGTGGATGAACTCCGCAGACGACTTCATCAATCCACCCGAGCTTGGTATCGCGGAGAAGATGGTCGGGCGCATGCCGAACGCGAAGTTCGTATTGATCCCCATCTCCGACAAGACCCGCGGACACGGCACGCACACCATGGCCGCGGTGTGGCAGGACCGCCTCGTCGAGTTGCTGAAGGAGTCCGAGCCGAAGCGTTAGAAGATATCTCCTAAGCACGCTCAGCCGCAACCCAACCAGCAACTGAAAACTGGCAACCGGCAACTCGTAGCTGGTAGCTGGTAGCTCGTAGCTCGTAGCTGAAAATCGGCCCTCCGCCGCAAACCGCAAGCGCCTGGGAATCTGACTCCGCAAGCGGTATAAAGAGCGCCAACGGCGCGCCCTATACCAGCATGGGGCGAAGCCCCATGAAGCCGGCGGAGAGAAATTTGAGGGCTGAAAGCCCGACCTATAATCGCGCCACTCTAGTTCCGCGCGAACGCGCTCGCGGCAGCTTCCGCAATCACTGCGTGCGCCACTTCGCGCGGTGACTCTGCATCGATCAGCGACTCCATCGCGCGCCCGATCAGCAGCAGCAACGGCGCCGGCCCGCACTCCAACTCGTCGAACGCTTCCAGCCTGCACGCGGCGTGCGACTGCTCCGGCTTCGCGGCGTGCGAGATCGCGCAACACGGCGTGCTGTCAGCAACTCCGGCAGCGCGTAAATCATGCGCCAGACGGCTCGTATCGCGCCCCGGCATATAGACCACCAGCGTCGCGTCCTCAGGCAGTGGGCCGGTCCACAGCGGGATGTCTTCGCTCTTGTCGGCCGCATGATGCCCGGTGCAGAAGATGAGTTTCGACGCGCTCTTGCGGTCGGTCAGCGGCAATTCCAGCGCCGCTCCTGCCGCAAGCGCCGCAGTCACTCCGGGAACAATGACGAACGAAATCTTCGCGGAACGCAGCGCGGCAATCTCTTCGCCCGCACGCCCGAACACCAGCGGATCGCCGCTCTTGAGCCGTACCACGGACTGCCCCGCTCGCGCCGACTCGATCATCAGAGAATGGATGCCCTGCTGCGTAATTCGGGGCCTTCCGCAGCGTTTGCCAACACTCGTCACCAAAGCGCGAGAATTTGCCAGCGCAAGAATTGCATCCGGCACAAGGTCGTCGTGAAAAATAATGTCGGCCTGCTCCAGCAATCGCAACGCGCGCACGGTCAGCAGTTCCGGATCGCCCGGCCCCGCGCCAACCAGATAGACGGTTCCCTTTTCCGCAGTCATCATTCCGGATACCCCGACACCGCGAAGCTATGTTCGCGATAGTGCTCTCTCGCCCGCAGACGCGATGGGCATTGATCGTAGCCGCACACTTCGCGTTGCGCGAGTTCATGCAGCAACTGTTTACGCGGCTTGCCGACAGGCTCAACCGCCGTCACTTCGCGGCGCAGACGGCCAAGCTCCATCAGCCATTCGCCCAGGTCGAGCGGCAGTTGCGCGTTCAACTCCTTGCGCAGCCGTTGCGCAAATGCGGGGCTCTCGCCCGCCGTAGAAATCGCAATCTGCAAATCGCCGCGCCGCACCACCGACGGAAAATAAAAATCGCAAAACGGCGGATCGTCGACGGCATTGCAGAGAATGTCCGCACCCGCGGCCTCGGCAAACACCGCGCGATTGACCTCGGCAGTCGCCGTCGCGGCAATCGCCAGGAAGGCGCCAGCAAGGTCGCCCGCCTTGTATCCCCGCTGCTTCCACGTCAGTTCACCCGATGCCGCCCACTCCCGCACCCGCGGCAACGCTTCGGGCGCAATCACGGTGACGCGCGCCTCCGCCGTCAGCAGGCTCTCGATCTTCGATTCGGCAATATTGCCCGCGCCGACCACCACGCAATGCCGGCCCGCCAGCTTCAGAAAAATTGGAAAGAGGCTCATACGTTTACCCCACGCTCGCCGGCACGCGGCCTGGCGCCGGGTCGCGTTCGACAGCTTCGACGACCGCTCCTGCCAGTTGCGCGCGCAATTCTTCGTTGCTGGTGCGCCCAAAATATGCGCGCAGATTTTCGCCCGGTTCGCGCGCCGAAAGATAGCCGCGCAACAGCCGTTCGATCGCTTCGGGGCAATCTTCCGCAGTCGTGCGATAGCCGATCTGCCGCGCGATGTTGGCGTGCTCTCCGACCGCGCCGCCGACGCAGAAATAAAACGCGTCGACCAGCGCGCCGTCCTTCTTGATCTTCTTGCCCTCAAGCCCGATGTCGGCGATCCAGCTCTGCCCGCAACTGTTGGTGCAGCCCGTCACATGCAGCTTTAACTGCTGATCGAACTCCGGCAACCGCCCTTCCATCTCTTCCACTAGCCACCGCGCAAAACCCTTGGTCTCGGCAATGGCCAGTTTGCAGAACTCGGTGCCGGTGCAGGCAATCGTCCCGCGATAAAACACCGACGGTTCCACTTCCAGCCCGATCCCGACAATCTCCTTCGCCAGCGCCAGTGCCATGTCGTTCGGAATATTGACGAGGAGGATGTTCTGCATGATGGTCGTGCGCAGTTGCCCATCGCCATAGGTCTCCGACAGCGACGCAAGCTGATGCAACTGCGCGGCAGTCACGCGACCATTCAACACGGTCGCGCCGACATAGCTGAGGCCGTCCTGCTTCTGCCGATGCACGCCGACGTGGTCGCGATAAATGTCGTCTGCGACCGGCCCCTCGTCGCACGAATCGAACTTGTAGCCCAGCTTTTCTTCGATCACTTCCAGCATCGTCTCCGCCGTCCAGCCGAACTTCGTAAACAGATACTTGATGCGCGCATGGGTGCGGCTCTGGCGCAGGTCGGTCTGCTCGCGGAAGATTTCGCACACCGCGCGCGCCACATCGTACGCCTTGTTCTGCGGGACAAACGCATTCAGCCTCACCGCCAGATGCGGCTCGTTGGAAAGCCCTCCACCCACGCGAACGCTGTAGCCAATCTCGTCCTTACCGTCGACCGTGCGCTTCAAAGCGGTGAGCGCAACATCGTTGATTTCGGGATAGCTGCACCACGACGGGCAGCCCGTCGCCGAAATCTTGAACTTGCGCGGCAGGTTGTAGAACTCCGGATTCGCCGTCAGTTTGTGCGCTATCTCGACAGCCAGTGGAGAAGCGTCGATCAACTCGTGCCCGTTGAGCCCAGCCAGCGGGCAGCCCGTAACGTTGCGCACCACATCGCCGCAAGCGCCCTTGGGCGAGAGGCCGATCGCCGTCAGCGCCTCCACAACTTCCGGCAGCGACTCGATCGTCAGCCAATGCAACTGGATATTCTGCCGGGTCGTAATGTCGGCGATACCGCGCGCGTATTTCTTCGTGATGTCGGCGATGGTGTGCAGTTGGTGCGCGGTCAACAGGCCGTTGGGCAAGCCGATGCGCATCATGAAATATTCGCTGGCCTTGCCTTCGCCGCCCACGCCGCCAGTGATGCCCACGCCGTCGCCCTGCGTATAAATTCCCCACCACTTGAAGTACATTCCCGCCCACTCCGGCAGCACGCTGGCGCGGCCTTCACGCGCAAACTGACGAACTTCCTCCCAGGCGTTCCACGGGTTCTTCGCGAGCTTCATGCGTTCGGCCCGTTGAGCTTTGGTCTCTTTGGGCGCAACCGCAGGGGTCGGGGAAGGGGCTGTTTCGTTCAAGGTATGTATCTCCGTTCGGACAAAAGAAAAGGCCCACTGGATTCGTGGGCGCTTGGGGTGGGACTTCGCAGACTGCTTAGGTTCTAAGCAGACGGATCCGTCGCCTCAGCACCGAGGCGAAGACAACAGGCGGCGATGCGAGCGAAGTTCATGTATTAAGAGTACCTCCGCTCGAAGAAACCGTCAACCGTGGCGTGCGTTCCTTAGGCCTTCGGAGCAGTATTAGGCCTCGGCGAAGCCCCGGGAGGCGTGCTGATATTCCCCAGCTTCAGTTTCAACTTCTCATAGGCATCGACGACATTCGCCGGAAACGACGGCATCAACTCTTCCAGATCGCGCTTGAGTTCCGCCACAATCTCAGGATGGAATCTCGCCACGTCATAGCTCTCGGCTGGATCGAGCGCCAGGTTATACAGTTCCGGATTTTGCAGCCACGCACTTTCCTTCGCCGCGGTCGTCCTGTCGTTAGTGTAGATTTCCCCACCGACTCCCTGCGCCACGCGCAGCTTCCAATCGCCCTTGCGGATGCAGTGCACATCCAGCCCATGATTGCCCATCGCGGCGAAATAGATACGCGGCTTCGATTCAATCGTCTTCCCGCCGGAAAACAACGTTGATATGTCCACGCCATCGAGCGGCTTTTCCGGAAGCTTAAGTCCGCACATCGCAGCTAGCGAAGGCAAGATGTCGAGATTCGAGCAGGACTCCTCCACAACTTTCCCCGGCGCGATCGTTTCCGGCCACCGCGCGATCAGCGGCACCCGGAACCCGCCTTCAAACGTCGATGCCTTGCGCCCGCGTAACATGCCGGGACAGCCCTGGTACCACGGCCCGTGGTCGCTCGTGAACAGCACCAGCGTGTCGGACTCGATTCCCTTCCGCTCCACCGCCCGCAGAATCTCCCCGGCGCTCCAGTCGATCTCCGCGATCGCGTCGCCAACATCGCCAAACTCCGTCTTGCCATGAAACCGCTCCGAAGCCACGGCACGATCATGCGGATAAGAAAATCCGAGGTACATGAAAAATGGAGTCGCGCCGCTCTCATCGATAAACTTCACCGCCTCGTCCGTATAACGCGGAGTCAGCAGCTTGCGGTCGGCCTCCGCTTCGAGGACCGTGGTGTCCCGCATCAGCGGCATCGGATACATGTCCACGCTATACGGAACGCCGTAGAACGAATCGAATCCACGGCTGGTCGGCAGGTATTGCGGCGTGCTTCCCAGATGCCATTTCCCAATCGCCTTTATTTTATAGCCACGCGCGTGAAACAGATTGGACAACAATGTTTCATCCAGCGAAGTTCCGCCCGTGTCCTTCGGACCGAAGGCTCCCGTGGTGCCGCTGCGCAGGCCGTACCGTCCGGTCAGCAGCGCCGCGCGCGAAGCGGAACAGATTGGATGGCCCGCATTGAATCGCGTGAACCGCATGCCTTCCGACGCCATGCGATCGAGGTTCGGCGTCGGCAGTTTCGATCCGTAACACCCGAGGTCCCCAAACCCCAGGTCGTCGCAAATCATCAGGACCACATTCGGCGGCCCCTGACGTTTACGCGGCTTGAACGCCGCAGACACTTTAGCCTCGCCGAGCGTTGGAAGCGAAAACGCCGATGCCCGCTGTGTAGCCGCAACACCGGACGACACCAGAGCGATAAATTTGCGACGGTCCATGAATCTCCTGACAGATTTGGGGAGCGGCTCAGCCCAGCCGCGACTCGGCATCCTTCATGGCTTCGTAAATTTGGTCGAAGGACTCAATGGCGTACAGCACTTTCTGCATATTACCGGTGTCCACTTTCTCCTCCAACACCTGGTCGAGATCGAAGTCCCGAATCTCAAGCCCCGCGCCGCCCTCGACGACATGCGTGCATTCACCGTGCGAAGAAATCAGCCCCGAGCCATAAACCTTGATCGCACCCTGCTCGCGGATCACCCCAAACTCCACCGTAAACCAGAACAGCCGGCCCATGCGCTCCAGATCGTCGGCGCTCGTCAACGCGGCGCACACCTTGCCGTAGTGCTCCAGAAAATTCGCGAACACCGGATGCGCGTGCATCGGCACATGCCCAAACACGTCGTGAAAAATATCCGGCTCCGGCGTATACCCCATGGCCTCGCGGCTGCGGATCCATGTCGTGGTCGGAAACATCCGCGCAGCCAGCATTTCGAAGAACGCATCCGCCGGCAGAAACCCGCTCACCGGCGTCGACTGCCATCCGGTCCGCGGCTGCAAACGCGCGCTCACGGCAGCAAGGTTCGGCAGTTGGTCTGCCTTCAGGCCAATCCGCTGAAAGCCGTCGAGATACTCAGCACAGGCGTGCCGCTCCAGTTGCGGCATCCGGCGCGTCACCAGTTCCGACCAGATGGCGTGCTGCTCCGGCGTGTACGCCGCCCAGTCCTGCTGGATGAGGAACGGAACGGCGGCTTGGAGCGGGCTTTGAACTTCTACTGCGGGCATCGAATTCTCCTGATTGTTTGGATGCCGTACACACTGCGTGCGCTCCGGCTCCGAGGCAACCGTAAGTGATAGCAGACCCGCTATGCCGTAGACAAGTCGGCGCCTCTCGCCTCCGAGCCGAGCGCCGTAACACCGGCAACAGCAAGCCCGATCACCAGCACCGTTACCGCCAGCACCGGCGCCAGCCGTCCGCCAAAAAAGCGTGCCGCGATGCCCGCCTTCAGCACAATGTTCCACGAAGAAAAGAATGCGCCAAGCTGATACGCCAGCCCCGGCAACACCGAGCGCACCGGCCCCGGCGAAAGCTCGTTGAGGTGCGCCGGAATCACGCCGAACGCGCCCTGCACCATGAACTGCATCAGGAAGCCGCCCAGCGCAACCAGTAATACGGTATGGCTCCACGCCCACAAGGGAATGATGAGAATGGCCAACAGCGCCGCAGCGATGATGGCCCGCTTGCGCCCGAAGCGCTCCGAGAGCGTGCCGCAAACGACGCCGCCCGCAAACGCGCCAACGTTCCCAATCATCGCAACCCACGACACGCGTTCGGGCGCAAACCCGTGGTCGTGTTTGAGGAAAGTCGGATAGAGGTCCTGTGTCCCATGGCTGAACGACATGAACGCAAACATCAGCAGCGTCAGAAACGCCAGCCGCGGCATGTACTTCAACATCTGCCGCAGAAAATCTCCGCGCGGAACGATCACGCGCTGCCCCCGCGGCGACGACTTCCACGCAGGCGATTCCTCCACGCGCGCGTTGACGTAGAAAACAAGCAATGCCGGAAGTGAGCCGACTACAAACAGCATACGCCAGCTTGCAAAGAACCCGTGCAGGCCCATATGCACGATCGACCAGCCAAACAACCCATACACCGCCGCCGCGACCAGGTTTCCCGCGACATAACCTTCCTGCAACAGCCCCGAGAAAAATCCGCGCCCCTCCGCCGGCAGCGACTCCAGCGCCAGCGCCGCTCCCA
>Ga0209483_1000593_pt1 | contig 30895 bp, 18 predicted proteins | sample NGEPerA_FD_184508 | JGI IMG/M metagenome (GOLD analysis project Ga0209483, IMG submission 184508) | Arctic peat soil microbial communities from the Barrow Environmental Observatory site, Barrow, Alaska, USA - NGEE PermafrostL2-A... | ecosystem: Environmental > Terrestrial > Soil > Wetlands >... | reverse complement strand
CCGGAACCACGCGCCGAAGCCCCCCGCCCCGCACCGGCACACGTTGAAGCACCTCGGCCAGCGGCCCGTCCCGCACCTGCAGCACGTCCCGCTCCGGCAGCACACGACGGACACGACGAGAAACCCCACTAACTAACCCGCACCGGCCACCCGAAAGGCCCGCCTCGATCATCGAAGCGGGCCTTTCCTTGTCCCATAGTTCCCAAGGACCACATTTCATGGTGCTTTTATTTCAATGAGTTGGAACCCATATCTTTTGGCTTGCTGAGCGAGTTTCTGTTGCATCCTCTGGTTGTCCTGGATTTCCTGAGTAGCGAAGACGGACTCGTCATAGGGCTGGCGGGTGTGGACCAGGTGGAACAGGATTCGTGTGCCGCGCGTGCCCGCGACAGACTACCTCTCTCCACCAGCCAGATGAAGTCCAATTAGCTGCGGCTTTATCTCTCAGCTCTGTCCTGCACCCTCAGCTTTAGGGAACGGGCTTGCTGCGCATCCGGGCGACAGTTTCCCAGTGCGCGCGCTGGCAGCGCTGCGGCGGCAGGCCTTTTAGGATCATCTCCAGATCGTCCACCACCATCTGGCCCATGAGAGGCCAGATTTCAGGGATGTTGCCGGCGCGATGGGCCTGAAGCAGCGTGTTGGGCGTCGAACGCGCGCGATGGTCCGCGGGAATCGGCTCGTCCGGCCACACGTCGATCGCGGCGCGGATTTGTCCCGCCGCCGCCGCATCGAGCAGCGCGTCGAAGTCCACAATGCCTGCACGGCTGACCAGCACAACGATTGCGCCGCGAGACATCGCATGGAAGTAGCTGCCGTCGATCTGCCCGGCATTCTCCGTCGTGGCCGTCGCGAGCAGAAAGATGACGGAGGAGCGGCAAAAACACTCCTGCAACGAGACCGGCGTGACGCCCGCCTCTCGCAGCACAGCCGAATGTATCCAGGGATCGCAGGCAAGAATCTCTCCGCCGAACCCCCTGAGCAGCGGTAGCAGCGCCTTTCCCAGGTTGCCAAACCCTACGATGCCCATCGTCTTGCCGGAGAGCAGGAAGGAATCATGGTTGTCGCCTTCTCCGTAAAGCGTCTCGCGGCCCGCGCGGATCGCCGCGTCCGCCTGGTGAATGCGGCGGGCCGAGGAAAGCGCCATGCCGAGCGCCATTTCCGCCACCGGTTTCGCGAACACCGGACCGGTGGACAGGACCGGGATTCCGCGGCGGTGACATTCTTCGTAATCGACGTTGGGGAGGAAATTGCTCTCGACGTTGAAGACGGCCTTGAGCCGGAGCGCACGGTCGAGGCGCTCGCGGGGCAAAGCCGATTGGCCGATGAGCGCAACCGCTTCGGGGAGATAGCGATCGATATGCTCATCGGTAGCCGCGGGGCCGTCGTGCCAGATGACATCGCCGAGCGACTCAAGACGTGCCTTGCTTGGCGGGTCGAAGATCAGATCGATCGGACGCGGATAGGGGTCAAGCAGAATCACTCCCCGAGGAGCGGGAGTCGCAGCATTGTGGATAGGACCAGCGGGCGATATTTCCAAGTCTTCATCTCCCCAACAAACTACGCGGTGAAAGCCGGGGCTCAAACGCCCTAGGCATAGATGGCAAACTTCTCGACGACGCGGCTGATGATGCCGTTCGGGCTGGGTGAATCCGGCTTCAGTCCAAGTTCGATCGAAGAAAAAAGGCCAAGCATTTGGCTGAAAATGACGTCTACGGCGGGGCGGTAGGCATCGTCGAGATCGTCGAAGGCGGCGCAGTGAAGGCTGTAATCGCTCGCGGCATTCGCCGCCCCTACAGCGACGATTGCGGGTACGACCTGCTTTGCGCGAATTTCGTTCAGCAGGTCGAGATCGTATCTCCGGCGTCTGTTGTCGGTGGAAACGAACACGGTGAAGAGGGTCTCCATATTCAACGAAGACATCGGTCCATGCCGCAGTCCGAGGGTCGTCTCGTACATCGTCTGAACCTCACCGCTGGTGAGTTCCAATAGCTTTAGCGCCGATTCACGCGCAGTCGCACCGAGCGCTCCGGCGCCGACAAAGCAAGCCCTGCGATAGCCCTGCTGCGCAAGGCTGTGCGCCAGATCCGAGCCTTCGTTCAGAAGGAAATCCGCGGCGAGAGTCATCCGATCCAGCGTCTCGTCGAAGGGTTTGTCGTCCCACAGGTGCGCGAGTTGTTGACCGAACACGATCATGTTGGTGAACGATCCGGTCATCGCCAGGCCGCGATCGTTGACAGCATCGTCAAGCAACATCGCGTAGCAGTTTTGGCACTGCTGCGCGAGTTCGACCATGCGCCCATTCTTGTTGCAACTCACGATGAGGTGCCTGACCCTCGGGCTTGATGTGAGGGCCTGCTCGAGGACGGCGACCCCCTCCGGGCTGTCTCCAGAGCGCGAAAACGAAATCCAAAGATAGTCGCGGTCCGGTATGACCAGATCGTCGCGATTGGTCAGCAAATCCGTACTGGCCACGGCCGATACCTCACAGCCCCAGCGCCTGCGCAGCAGATTTGCGATGGAATGGCCGATATAGTCTGAAGTGCCCGCCCCAACCAGGTAGATCGTCCAGCGCTCTCGATGGGCCTGCCGCAGAAAGTCCGCCAGATCATATCGAGACGCCTCGAACAGACGCTGCGTCGTCCTCCATGTCGCAGGCTGCTGTGCAATTTCGGCTGGCGTATAAAGCAGCCCGCGCTCCTGTTTTTCGGATCGCGGAAGAGCCAGAAGGCGGGACAGGGGGTTCACCGTGGTATTTCCTCACTCAGTGCAAATGAAAAGAAACAATAAGAAGCTAAAGTAAACCACCATTCGGTGCCATTTGCAAGCGAAAAGACTCAAAAGGAAGCTCTTTAGATGTTGGCAGGGCGACCTCGCGGCAAAATCGCTCCGTTGTGTACCGGCGCGTACGCGCTTATGGAGGGTGAAGATCGATGATGGCCGGAGAGGTCCTGGCGCGGAAGTTCCGTCGCATAGTGCGTGTTCATCAATTTATTTCAAGTGTGGCTCCCGATGGCATGAGGAAGGCTATCGGCCATTGTTCCTGGCGCCGATTTACCAGAGTGCGCCAGTCCAGGATGGGCGCCGATGTGGCTGGCAATATTGTTACCGCGGGCTCGATCTCCTTATACCGGAGAGCAAGCGTGTATGCGTCGCCGGTCGCAAATATAGTCAGTGGTTGATGGATTGGATGTGAATGCGTATTCAGACTATGGATGAAGATCGCGGCGATATTGATGTCGTCCAACATCTGGAGAAAGTATGGGCGGCCAAGGAGGATGGAATTATAGGTATAGTCTGCCAGAACGCTTGAAAGCGGGCTGGAGTAGGCCTGGTCGAAGGTCCCGCGCACAAGGTCGGGGTCGTCGGATGAGCGGGCGCGATAATTCATGCGGGTCTCGCCCTGGCCTCGAAGGTCGAACGAGAATACTTCGTAACCTTCATCTAGCAGCTTCGCAATTTGGGGCCAGTCCTTCTCTGTAGCTTTTCCCTGTAGATTGAGCCAGATGAGTGGACCCCTGGAGCGGCTTCCGTCCTTGTAGATGTGGAGCAGAGGCATTGCCAGGTAAGTGCTGTGATGAAGCAGGTACCGGTCGATATGCAACGTCCCACTGGCGTTCTTTCCAAGGGCTTCCCATCCAACCTCGTGGGTTGAGGACGAGCCTGTGTACCGGCCGACAGCCCACGATGAGATATCGGAATATTGCTCACTTTGATATAGCTCGGCCAATGTTTTCCGTTCATGTGGTCGGCGTTCTGCGGAATACTCCGCGATTAGGCTGGTAAGTGGCCGGCCATCGGGATAGTCGACCGATACCTGACCACTGCTTGTTACATGGAGGTCGGCATCGCTGAACGTTGTTACATGCGGAAGACCGTGCCGCAATGGCATGTCATTGAAGCGGTCGAGAAAATTGAGGGCAGCTTCCTGGTTCTTTAGAGAATATTGATGTGTGTTGTAACTCTCGGCAAAGCCAATGCGGTCGGCGTGCCCAAAGCGGGCGTAGAACGTGCGCACCTCGGTGTAGGATTTGTGAGCGCCCTGGATGGGGAAGAAATCCAGTGTAACTGTGGCGACCATTATCGGGCGGGGATACATCATCAGCAACAGGCCCGCATGGTCCACTCCTTTCGATATGAAGCCGAATAAATCCTGCTCGGGGTCACTATCTGGGTCGACGAAGATGCGGTTTTCGACCCGCATCGGAAGCGCCGTGATGTAACAGGAGGGAATAATTACTTTAATGCGCTCATCCAGCGCTCCGAGCAGGGCGGTTTGAAAGCCGCCGCCGCTGGTTCCCGTCAGGCTGATCCTATGGCCGTCCACGTCGGGACGACTAAGCAGATAATCCACTGCTCTCATGCCGTCCCATATCTCCCACCGCGCCAGATTCGCACCGGCAAGATAAGCGAGGTTCCCCATTACAGCGTGCTCGGCGCATATGAGGTTATAACGGCTTTTCTTTGCTTTTGCGTCCCAGAACTGGCTTCGCTCGCCTTGCCCAACGGGGTCCCAACTGATGACGAGATAGCCGCGTTGTACGAGTCTTTGGCAAAGGTCCTGATAGTGAATTTTCCCATTTTCTGAATGTCCGGCGGGTACCAGCACCGCGGGATGGACCTTCTCGCCATTTTCTGGAACATACACGAGAGCGGTCACATAGAAACCGGGAATGCTCTGATAGATGAGCTTTTCGATGTGGAAGCCATTGGCGGCGATGCGGCCCGTGACGGTCGCATGGAGATCGGTCTTCTGTGTGGGAAGGCCGCCGATCATTTCGAGGACGGATTTCCTCAGCTCGGAGCGCAGCCGGAAAAGATCGTCCTGAGTTTTCACCTGCGACCAGCGCGCCTCACGAAGCTGGTCCTGATGCCAGGCGAGCGCGGTCTGGTAGAGCAGGTAGGGCGTCATCTCGGGACCCTCTGCCCCAGGTTGCGGCAGGACGCGAAAGGCTTCAGGCGGAAAGGGGCTTTCGGTCGGCGCCGGTGTTTGAGCCAACGTTTGTGCGGCGATCCCGAGGGATGAGATACAGAGGAAGGAACCGGTCAATACAAGGCTTTTCAGGTCGAACATACTGGTCTCCGTCCGGTTCGATTCCGGCAGTCGATAGCATAATACTTTCTTTTTGCATCGTTGTGTTACGAATTGTAGAATAATATTGTTGAATGGAGCGTACGGAGCAACCATGACCATCAAAGTATTTTCTTCTAAATCCGCTATGGCCGAGGCGGCAGCCAGCGATGCGGCTGCGTCCATCCGCGAAGCCATTTCCCAGCGCGGCCAGGCCCGGATTATTGCAGCAACAGGCGCCTCGCAGTTCGATTTTTTGGAGGCGCTGACGAAGATACCCGGAATCGACTGGGGCCGGGTGGAGATGTTTCACCTCGACGAGTATGTGGGGATTTCCGATCAGGCTCCGGCGAGCTTCTGCAAATACCTGAGAGAGCGTCTGATCGATAAGGTCGGCATCAAGAAGTACCACCTGCTCGACGGGACGCAGGATCCGTCGACGGTGATCGCGCGAGTGAGCGCGGAGATTCGCAAGGCCCCCATCGACGTTGCGTTCGTGGGTGTCGGCGAGAATGGGCACCTCGCGTTCAACGATCCACCGGCGGATTTCGATACGGATGAGTCGTATACGGTCGTCGATCTGGATGAAGCTTGTCGCAAACAGCAACTGGGGGAAGGATGGTTTCCCACGCTTGCCGATGTGCCGCGCCAGGCGATTTCGATGACGATTCGCGAGATCATGAAGGCGCAGCATGTCCTGTGCATCGCGCCAGATGCGCGAAAGGCGAACGCCGTCAAAGCCTGCTTTGACGGAGAGGTCACTCCGATGGCGCCGGCGTCGATTCTGCAACGTCATCCGAATGCGGCGATTTATCTGGACAGGGAGTCGGCGGCGCTGCGTCCGGCGACGGCTGTGGAAGCTACCGCCGGTTGACGTTGCGGATGTTCCAGCGCCACATGAGGGCCGCGCTGATTCGTAGCGAGTATAGCCTTCAACCATAGCGCCGCCATCAAGCGGTGGTAGGGCTCGGTTTTATGGATTCCGTCCATGCAGGGAAACGAAGCGTGGTCCGGCGCGGCGTCGAGGATGGCGCGGGCCGGGATGATTTCGACACCGGCGGCTTTGGCAATCGCCGCGGTTTGCTCCGGGGTCGTATAGGGAACTTCAGAATCCTCCACATCATCGAACATCATCACACGAGCCCCCTCAGCGCGGAAGCCCGCAGCCATCGTCTTCAGCGCATCGACGTCGGCAGCGGTGCGGTTCGTCAGGACGAATAGAACGAGGTTCGGCTTGTATGCAAGTGCCGCGGGATAGAAATTTTTGTAGGCACGCGAATAGGTCTGGCCGCCGGCCGATCCCTGCCAGAACTGCACGCGCGGATTCTCGGCTACAAACATGGCAGTCACAATCGGAACGAAGGACGATGGCGAAGACCAGTGCAGGTCCATCGTAAAAGAGTGGCCGAGGATGACGATCTTTTCGGCCGGCATGGCCTTCATCGAAGGAATCAGCTTCGCTATCTGCGGTTCGGCCAGTAGCTCCCGGGCGAGGGTATTCGCATCGCGGATGTGCAGGTTCTTCTCGCCCCAGTTCCAAATCTTTCGGCCGGCAATCTGCCATTCCGGAACGGAAAGCCCGAACGGAGATGCGCAGGATTTTCCCGCCAGCTTTTGCGCCGCAACAAGCATGTCCGCGTCGCTCCCCGGCAGCCCGAACTGGCCGACATATACCGGCAGCTTCAGCGCGATGTAGAAGTGATAGAGGTCCTGTAGGATGTCCCCATCGCGCTCCACTTCGAGCACTGTTTGATAGAGGTTGGCGACGGAGCGAATATTTACTTCGGGAGCTTGCGGCGCTTCTGCCCGCAGGTATCGCGTGAACACATTCACAGGAAGATCGGGCGAAAGCGTCAGCTTCGCATGGAGCAGAGGCTGAAGATCTTTGGCAGGATCGAACGAGGTCTGCATCGAATCGGCCCATCGCGCAACCTGCTCGGATGGTTCGGCGAGAAGAGACTGCTGATGGTTCACGAGCTGCTGCAAAGCGGCGGTGTCAGGCGACGTGTCGGGATAACAAGCGTTTGATTTGCCGGCCTTGCGGGCAAGAAGGATCTGGTAGGCATGGACTGCGACGATGTTCGCTTCAACCAATTGCCCGCGTCGCGAGGGCGAAGCGGGAGCAGTGGCTTCGATTGCTGGCAGAAGGAGCAGGGAAACGGCAACGACAACAATCGCACGAAGAGAGACTCGGGTGTTCGGATACATTTGCCGCCTCGGGGTTGCGTCAGGTTGACAAAGCGCGGAGTTTGACAGAAAGTTCGCAAAAGAAAGCTATCATAATAAAAGCTAAGGAACAACCGCGAGGACGAGCGAACCACGATCTACCGGCTTGTGAGGCTAAACGAAGTGGCGAAACGAGGTCTATGAACTCATTCTTTTCCTATGTGATGGCGTTTTTTGTGGTTCTGGCCGCGACCTGCGGACCGGTTGCGGCGCAGGTGAAGGTGTGGGAAGGCAGTATGACGCTGCCGACGTATGGCGAGGGGAATCCCGATCCCAACCCGCCGTTCGATACCTATGGCACAACCCAGTTCAGCTATCCATACACGTTGAGAAAGGACCTGACCGGGCAGAAGCAGGACCATACCTGGCGGGCGGTGTTTCTGGAGAACGAATATCTGAAGTGCAGCGTCCTGCCCGACATCGGCGGACACCTCTACACCTGCATCGACAAGATCAGCGGCCAGCCGATGTTCTATGCCAACCCATCGATCAAGAAAGCGCAGATTGGATATCGAGGGGCGTGGGCGGCGTTCGGGATTGAGTTCAACTTCCCGGTTTCTCACAACTGGGTTTCGATGTCGCCCGTCGATTTTGCGTATGCGACGCATCCCGACGGCAGTGCGTCGGTGTCGGTGGGCAATATCGATCGCGTGTACGGAATGCAGTGGGGCGTTGAACTGGTTTTGCGGCCGGGCTCAACACTGCTGGAAGAGCGCGTGACGCTCTACAACCGAAGCGACGTGCGCCATCGCTATTACTGGTGGAACAACGCGGGCATCCAGGTGTGGGACGATTCGAAGATCGAATACCCGATGCAGTTTGTCGCTTCGCATGGCTTTACCCTGGTCCGTCGCTGGCCCGTGGGGGATGACGGCGTCGATCTGAGTGTCATCAAGAACCAGCAGGACGGGCCGGTCTCGTATTTTATCCATGGAAGCCATGAGCCGTTCATGGGCATCTGGAACCCGAAGACGCAAACCGGCACCGTGCATTACGCCGAATACAGCGAACTGCCGGCGAAGAAGATTTGGACCTGGGGATCGGACGCCGACGGGCTGGCATGGCGCAAAGCGCTTTCCGACAACGACAGCGCCTACGTTGAAGTGCAGGCCGGCCTGTTTCGCAACCAGGAAACGTACGCGTTTCTCGATCCCGGCCAGACGATCCGCTTCAGCGAATACTGGATGCCGGTGCGCGGCACCGGTGGAATTTCGCGCGCAAACAAGGCCGGAGTCGTGTCCCTTCAAGCGCACGGCTCCGATGTATCTGCCGCGCTGAATGTAAATGAGCGCATTGCCGGCGCGCAAATCAAGCTGCTTCAAGCTGGAGATACTTTGTGGACCGGGACTGCCGACCTGTCTCCTGAAAAAACGTGGTCGCATAGCGTGGCCGCTAAAGTTCCTTCTGAACAGCTGACGTTTGAGCTCAGGGACCGCGAAGGAAAAATGCTGTTGAGCCAGACAGACGGCAAGTACGACTGGGACCCCGAATCGACCATCAACGTTGGGCCGCAGCAGGTCTATGACACGCCCGCTGTGAATGACCGGACCGAAGACCAGTGGCTGAAGCTTGGTGCCGACCAGGAGATGAATGGCAAACTCGTGCTCGCGCTCCAGACGTACGATGCGGCGATAGCAAAGCACCCGGAAAGTCTCGCGTTGCAGATGGCTGCGGGAAGATTGGCTGCGTCGCAGCAACACTATGCTGAAGCGGTGAAGCTGCTCCAGGCAGTGCAGAAGCGCGACACGCCAAATGCGGAGCTCGCCTACTATCTTGGCATTGCGGAGGATGGTCTGGGCCACGCGCGGGAAGCGCAGACCGCTTACGACGTTGCCTATCGTCAGGCTGCATTTCGTGCGCGGGCAGCGCTTCGGCTTGGCGAATTACAGGCGCGAGAGGGAAACTCGCATGCGGCGGAGGCGTTTCTGAAGGACGCGGTTGCGGATGCTCCGTTGGACATTCGCGCGTTGGAGCAACTGGAAGCGGTCACTCGCGCGAACGGCAACGCGGCGGCGGCAGACGAGCTTGCGCGGCGGGGGTCTGCGATCGATCCGATGAGCGATTTTCTTAAGGAAGAGACAGGCAAACCCGACTTACCTCATCTGGCCGCCGATCCATATCGCGTTCTTCGTGTGGCCACCGAGTACATGCAGCTTGGGCAATATCGAAGTGCGCTGACGGTATTGGAGCGGAAGTATCCGTCGGTCCCGGCGGACCGGAGCGAGCCGGGGTCGGTGCTGCCGCAACAGCATCCGATGGTTCTCTACTACGCGGCGTATTGCAAGGCGAAGCTCGCCGAGGATGCTCCACAAAACTGGCAGGCTGCGGAGGCGCTTTCGCCGAGCCTCGTCTTCCCATCGTCCACGATGGACCGCGTAGTGCTTGAAGCCGCTCTTGCCGCCAATAAGAGCGATGGCACCGCCCACTATTTGTTCGGGACGCTGCTCTTTTCCAAGGACCTCGACGATCAGGGGATTGAGCAATGGACAGAGGCCAAGCGCCTTACTCCAAAGCTGCCGGTGCTTGATGCGGACCTGGGGAAAGCATGGCTGCACGTCAAAGGCGATCCGCAGCTTGCTCTGAAGTCTTTTCGCGAAGGCGTCAAAAATGACCCGACAAACGCAGCTGTTTACGACGGGCTTGATGAAGCGATGAGCATCACCGGAGTTGCGGCGAAGGAACGCGCCGAGGCCTTGGGGCGCTATGCGTCCGACAAGGCTGCGCTCTCCACCATGCCTGCGCCTCTGGTGTATCAACTCGCCCTGACGCGCGCGGAGGCGGGCCAGTTTGACGAGGCGCTGGCGCTCTTCGATGGCCGCTTTTTCCCCAGTGAGGAAGGCGGCGTCAAGTCGTCGCAGGTGCTCTTCGAGATCAGGTTGATGCAGGCCGAAGCCGCGGCGAAGGCTGGAAGATGCGCGGATGCCAACGCGTTTCTTGCAGGCGACCACTCAGGACTCGCGGTGAATGACGCCGTTTCACAAGCCGATGTGCGACTGGCCGCGATTGCGAAGACGTGCCGGCATCCACAGCAGTCCACGCAACTCTTGCAGCAGGCGGCTGCCAGCAAAATCGGCGCCGATGCTGCGTGGGTTGACAGAGCGGAAAAGCTATTGGGCACCTATGATGCGGCGCGAGACCTGCCGAAGCTGCAAGCGGCGTTGGTCTCTGCCGAGCGTGTGAAGGACACCAGCGCCTTCACTGGGTGGTGGTGGTACAACATCGGGACAATGCAGGCCACGCTCCATCATAGCGATCGGGCTGCGGAGGCGTTTCATCAGGTCTTGCTGTTGCCGGACAGCATGATGTCGCATCATCTGGCGCGTGCCGCGATAGCCGACATGGGAAGCGGCAAATAGCTTCAGAGGGCGTGAAGACTCAGGCGCGTCGTAGGCGGAAAGAAGCTGCCGCCGGATTGAATTTGAACGACGCCATGCTTATTCGCGCGGACTTCCTGCGAGCGCAGCGGCACGCCGGACGCGGGGGCATCTCCTGTCGCGAGGTTGCTGCCCACGAGTTCGAGATTGTAGTGCCGGTCGGCTTCGAGGCCGGCGACCCAGATCGCGCGACAAGGGAATGTAGGAAGCGTCACCTCCACATAGTCGAGCGGCATATCCTGGGCCGGAAACAGAGCAACGCCTCCGGCTTCTCCGGTGACAGCGAAACCGGCGCCCGCAATCCCCGAGCCCTGTAGTAACTCGACGCTGAAGCGGCCAGTCTTTCCACGGTCGCCAATCTCGAATAGATGAAGGAAGTGATCTTCGAGCTGAGGTGCAGAAGGGGAAACTTCGACCCTCCACGCTCCGGGAACGACGTTGCGATGGTTGGAGCGCTCGATGCTCTTGATATCGTCGCCATAAAATTTCTTCCACATCGCCAGCTCTTCCGAATCGCTCGGCAGCGGCCCGCCTTCCGCCGGTTCCAACGGCCAGTTGCGGCCGCTGCCCCACGGTCCTCCGCTGGCATCGCCGGGCGTCCAAAACTCATGGCCGGGGCCGCCGCGCCGCGATGTGATGTGGTGCGCGGGGAGCAGAGTGTGGACGAGAATCTCTCCCTCGCCTTCCTGCAAGCGGAAACTTCCCGCATTGCCGAATGCCTCTTCACCGTTGCTCGATGGGGTACCGGTCCCTTCCACCCACGGCATGTTGACGCCATGCAGCAACCATGTCTTGCGGAACGCAGGATCGGTGCTGATGACGCGATCGAAGACCAACAAAACATCCGGCCCGGGAAGATAAAGCAATTGCCGCGTGAAGGTCCGCAACTTGTGCGGTGAGTATGCGCGGGTCGCATCGCCGCAAGCGTAGTGGTAACTTCCGCCGCCATCGGTCGCCTCCTCGCTGTCGACGATCGCAAGCCGGCCCTCATCCCAAAGGTCGCGCGTCTTTTCCCAATCCGCACGGCTGCGCACCGTATTCCAGAACCGCGAAGAATCCATGCGCTGGCCGCCATCGTTGGCGGCCTCCAGCAGATTTTCGGACCAGAAAAAATGTTCCTTCGGATCGAAGATCAACATGGTGTTGTGCGCGACCGTGCGCCGATAGTAGTTCAAATAATGTGGGCTCTCCGACTCCGTGTAATCGGCGCCGCTATCGATGGCAAGATACCCGCGGTGATAAATGGTGAAATGGCCGCGGTCCAGATGCTGATGCTTGGCCAGGTACGGTCCGCAGTCGAACTCGATGCGCGTGGCGTTCGGCTCCCATCCATTGCGGAATACGACCTGGTCGACTCCGGTGAAATGCCGATGGTGCGCAAGTTCTTCCGGTTTTGTCAGCGAAGGGTTGCGCGGCGAGACGTCAGGATCGTTCCACAGAAAGTCGAGGACAGGCAGTGCCCACTCGCGCACCGCAAAACCGCTGTCGCGAAGCAGCCATGCCGCGTAAGGATTCTTGAAGCGATTCACAGCGTAGCCCAGGACCGCGGTGTCGCGGTCATCGAGGATCGGGTACTCGTTGTCGCCCTCGCGCGATGGTGTGCCGTCCGGCAATAATTTGTAGAGGTACGTATCGGCCACGCTGCGGTAGATTCCGAAGCGCAGCGCGGGATCGACGCCCGTGGTCGTGCGCTGCAACTCCGCAAGCATCGCCATCGGGACGTACGTGATGCGCATGTAATCCATCGACTCGTGATAGCTGCCTCTCGGCGCGACGATGTTGGAGACCTGCAGAATGTTCTGGAATGCGCGAGCTGCCTTGTCCCTCAGTTCTTCAATGCTCGCATCGTGAGGGCGATGCCTCGCCGCGGCGCACAGTGCGAATGCCGTCAATCCGAGAAACCGCGTGGTGTAGTTGTGAAAAGACGCCTGCTCGGGGTGCCTGAGGTCGGGCGTCGCGGCCATCGTCGTGGCTCCATCGAGCAACTGCTTTGCGACGCGGTCCTTCAGCGCCTCGTCGAAAGCCGGATGCTCATACAACCAGTCGAATGCGAGGGCCCAGTTCGCATAGGTCAACCACGCATGAGAGCCGGTGGGAGGCACTGCGGAGTGGCGCATTTCGGCCAGAGATTTTTGCGCGAAGGCATCGCTCCCGGTCAGCAGCCACGAGAGAGCGTTTCCCGAAATGTCGTCTGAAGGACGGCGTCCGGCGGCGTAGCGCATGTGCAGAATGTCGAGACCGCAGAATGGGTCCGTTGCACCCAGCAGCATCGACGGTCCGCTCTTCGTTTCGGCATGAGCGCGGCCAGAAAACGCAAAGGCCGCGGTCGCCGCAAGCATTTGGGAAAAGTAGCGGCGCGAAAGCTGCGTCGGCGGGATCGAAAAATTGGGAGAGGATGATCTCATAATTTTTGTTGGGCGAGCAGATCGGCTTTGCGGCCGAATTTGCTGGCGCCCGGCACAAACCAAAGCGATGCTGCCACAGCCAAAGTGATTCCGCTGAAAGCGAGTATGGTCAGGCGCGCGGCCGGCGGGTTCGGAATCAATAGTAGAAGCGATGCGAGACCGATGCACGCCACCGCGCGCCCGAGGAAGCGAAACACCGGACGGCTGAAGTCCGGAACGTCGCTGATCTCGGAGGGATCGATCGGCGTGTCGAGTCTCTTGAACAGGATGGCGCGCCCCGGCCATTCCTTGCGGTCGAACAGCATACTCAGGAAGAACACGCCGAAGGCCGGAGGAACGACGAAGACGATCTGCTGGATGAATGTCCAGTGGAAAACGAAATCGCCAAGGATCCCCAGGATGAATCCCGTGGCGAAAGTCGCGATGCCGGACCACCACGGCGTCCGCCGAAAGACCAGTCCCAGCAGGGCGGGCGGACCGTAGGAGAGTGAGATCAGCGTGTTGAACGTCATCATCACTTCAAAGATGCTTTCGCCGCGGGCCGCCATGACGATCGCCAGGACCGTGGTGAGTCCGCCGATCAGCAGCGTCATCAGTGCGCCGACGATCAGCAACTCGCGCTCGCCCGCTTTGGGGCGGAACAGCGTTTGATAAATGTCCTTCGATAGAATTGCGGACTTGAAATTGAAGTTGGCCGACAGGCTCGCCATGGTCGCGCTGAACATCGCGGCCAGCATCACGCCGATAAGTCCATGCGGCAGAAACGTCAGGCTCGCGGCCACATACGCCGCTTCATTCGGATTGGCGAGATGGGGCCAGATCGCGTGCAGGTTGGGGTAGACGATGCGCATCGCCATCGGAGGAATGAACCAAAGAAATGCCCCAACAAAAAATAACCCGCAACACAGCAACGCGGCCTTCTTGGCCGCACGTTCATTCTCTACGCTGAAGTAACGCTGCGCCATCGCTGCGGTGTTGTAGCCGAACGAGACCATCACGGTCCAGCAGACGAGATAGATCCATCCAAACTCGCCGTGCAGCGGAATGGTCTTCATCTGGGGCGGCAGCGAATGGGCGAGCCCGGAGAAGCCGCCGACATGCACCAGCGAAGCCGCGGCCAGGACAACGCAGAAAGGCAGCAGGATGGATGCTTGCAGGAAGTCCGCGACGACGACCGCCCACAGGCCTCCCACGACGCTATAGGAGAGGATCACAGCCCCCGTCACGAGTATCGTTGCCGTGACGGAAAATTGACATGCGGTCGAAACGAACAGGCTCAACCCATACAGCATGGTGGCGCTGGTAAAAAGTTGGAAGATGATTGTCGCCCAGGAAAATGTCTGATGCGTCGCTGGCCCAAAGCGATCGGAGAGGTACTCCATCACCGTGCTGATGCGCGTGCGTCTCCAGCGCGAGGCGAATACGTAGTAGCCAAGCAGAAAGCTGAGCGCGTTGCCGATGTACAGGCCGATGACCACGATCCCGGAGTTGTAGGCGACGCCCGCGCCGCCGGTAAACGTCCACGCGCTGAAGCCCGACATGAAGGAACTGAGGCCCGCAACCAGCCACGGGATGCGGCTGCCGCCACGAAAGTATTCCGACGCCGTGCTGTTGAAGCGCATGACATAGAACCCCACGCCGACCATCAAAAGGATGTAGCAGACAATGACGGCATAGTCGGTTGAGTTGGCTACGGGCATGACCTATACCTTCGTTTAGCAACCAATACAATGTCAAGCAAAAGTTTCCGAAATAAAACGAAACATACTATGAGGATTTCGTGCTAGACTCAGCACGGTTTATGACAAAGCCAATCATCGCCGTATTGAGTGGAGAAGAACTCTTTGCCTCGTTCTTCGACGAACGCCGGAAAAGGCGGCTAAGCGGATTTTCGCGATGGGCCCTGTTCCCAATTCAAAATTTAGACGGCACGCTTCCCGCCGGTCTCCGAAACGCAGAGGCATTGATCACAACCTGGGACAGCCCTTGCCTTTCCGAAGAAATGATGGGCCGGCTGCAATCAGTGCGGATCATCGCTCATTGCGGCGGCGAAGTAAAAAAGCGGTTCGAGAAATCGCTGTTCGACAAGCTGGTCATCGTGAATACGCCGGAACCAATGGCGCGACCGACCGCGGAACTCGGCGCGGCGTTCCTTCTGTATGCAGCCCGGAATGTCGACCACTACCGCGCTGCCCTGCGCAAGAAATCCAATCGCATTTACAGTGATATCCACACCAACGGCGGGGCAGACGAATCTCTGCTCGGACGAGAGGTGGGGATGATTGGCTTTGGGCGCATCGGCCGCGCGCTGATCGACATGCTGCGAGGCTTCGATATTCGCTGGAGAGTTCACGATCCGTTTGCGTCCAAAGAACTCGCCGCCGGTCTGCCCGTCCAGTTCGATTCGCTCAACGGTGTGTTGAAGCGAAGCTCGCTGCTCGTATTGACGACCGCGGCGACCGACAAGACGCGCCACCTTCTGAATAGCGAGCGATTGGCGATGCTGCCCGACGGAGCGGTCGTCATCAACATTGCCCGAGGCAGCTTGATCGATCTCCCCGCTCTGACACGCGAGGTCAAGAGCGGTCGCCTGCGCTGCGCGCTGGACGTCACCGACCCCGACGAGCCGCTGCCCGTCGACCATCCGCTCCGAACGCTGCCTGGCGCAATCGTAACGCCGCACGTCGGTGGCGGAGGCCCTCACACCCGCGGCGAAATGGCCGCCGCAGCCATGGACGAGCTCGAACGCTTCTTTAGCGGAGACTCGGTGCAGCATCGCGTAACTACAGAGATGTTGAGTCGCATGACATGATGAAAACCAGTTTCTCCACGCTCGCATGCCCGGATTGGGACCTGACGCAAATCCTTCAGGCCGCCGCGACCTATGGCTACGACGGCGTGGAGCTGCGCGTCATATCTCGCGAGCTCGACCTGTGGAACTTGCCGGACTTCCAACCATCCGCCCTCGCCGCGACGCGGAACGCCATTCAGGATCATGGTCTGGTCGTCGCGTCGATGGGAAGCAGTGCATGTTTTCATTCCAGCGATCCGCTGGAGCGGCAACGCAATTTCGACTCCGCCCTGCGCATGGCGGAACTTGCCGCCGGGCTCGGCGCGCCGTCGGTCCGAGTCTTCGGCGATCGCATTCAACCCGGCAACACCCGCACGCAAACGGCGGGGTGGATCGCAGACTCCCTCAACCGGCTCGCGGAAAAAATGCAGCCGAGCGGAGTCGAGGTGTGGCTCGAAACTCACGGAGATTTCGCAACTGTCGCGGACGTGAACAACGTCCTCGCACAACTGGACGACACGAACGTCGGCATCATCTGGGACCCCGCAAATGCATTCGAGCAGAGCGGCGAAGCCCCCCTCATTTCGCCGCGCATGGCATCGCACATCCGTCACGTGCATGTAAAAGACATGAAGCGGGACACTCAAGGCGCCCTTCACTATGTAGCCACAGGAGAAGGAGATTTTCCGTTCCAGACAATGTTCGCGTCGCTCGCGGAAATCGGTTTCGATGGCTTCGCGTCTTTCGAGTGGGAGAAACTTTGGCATCCTGAACTCGCTGGCCCCGACACCGCCCTGCCGCACTTCATCAAGTGGTGGAAAAGTCGGGAGGTATCCTGATGCCAACCGTGGTCCGAACTCTTACGCCGGCAGACGTTCCTTCCGCGATGGAGCTATCGAAAGCGGCGAACTGGAATCAGACGCCGGAGGATTGGCTCCGCGTGCTGCAACTTGCCGGTGAAGGCTTTCGCTGTGTAGAAGCCGCTGGAAAAATTGTGGCGACCGCCAGTCTTTTGCCGTATGGAACGCGCCTAGCCTGGATCGGAATGGTCTTGACCCGGCCTGAAAATCGGCGGCGGGGCTTCGCAAGAGAGTTGATGGAAGACCTGATTGCGCGCGCGGAAGGAAACAAAATTCGGACGTTGAAGCTCGATGCCACCAATGAGGGGCGGCCACTCTACGAAAGCCTCGGCTTTATTGTGGAGGAGACAGTGGAACGATGGGGGCGCCCTGCGGCAATGGTCACTTTACATGGCTGCGTCGACGATCGCGGAGCTGCGATTGACTCTGAACTCAAAACTCAAAACTCAAAACTGAACAAGTCCCTTTCAGACGCCAACCGCGCCCCGCGCCTCTACGCTCAAAACCTCAACGCTCTGAGCTCATCGCAACCCTCGCTCCTCAAGCCCTCGACCCTCGCACCGGAACAGAATCGCCTTTCTTCGTCGCTCGACGTCGACTGCTTGCAAATATCCGATGCGCATTTCACGATGGATAACGAAGCGTTTGGTGTGTCGCGCAAGCACCTGCTGGAGATGCTGTCACAGTCTGGCAAATGCGACTTCACTTCGCACGGCTATGTGCTCTCACGTCCAGGAGCGACAGCGCGCTATCTCGGCCCATGCGTCGCGGATTCAGAAGCTGACGCTAAGTTGTTAATCGCGACTCATCTTGAAATTTACCCAAACGCAGGCAAGTCGAGCGACTGGTATTGGGACCTGCTGCCTGCAAACACGGGCGCTGTACGCTGCGCAGAGCAGCTTGGTTTTACCCGCCGCCGAACGCTGTGGCGCATGCGTCGCGGCGAAACAATGGAGAACGACAATGCGATGGTGTATGCCATTGCAGGATTCGAGTTGGGATGACATGAAAATAACGACCCTGGAACAGTTGGAAGAGCGCATGTCGCGGCCGTCGGAGGCCGATGTCGCAGCCATGCGCGAGATGGAAGGCGATGTCCTCATCCTCGGCGTCGGCGGAAAGATGGGGCCGACGCTCGCGCAACTCATTCGGCGCTCCGCGGACGCCGCCGGAAAGAAGTCGCGCGTGATGGGCGTGGCAAGGTTCAGCGACAAGTCGATGCCCAATGCTCTGCGCGCGCACGGCATCGAGCCGATCGCGTGCGATCTTCTGGAGCAGCACGAACTGGCCAAGCTTCCCGACGCGGAGAATGTGATCTTCATGGCCGCCCGCAAGTTCGGGACCACCGGCGCCGAGCATCTAAGCTGGGCCATCAACACGCAGCTCCCGGCACTTGTCGCCGACCGCTATCGCCACTCGCGCATTGTCTGCTTTTCAAGCGGCAACGTTTATCCGCTTCTCCCCGCAACTCGCGGCGGCGCCAGCGAGCAGACGCCCCTCGGCCCGCAGGGTGAGTACGCGCAGTCCGTTCTGGGTCGCGAGCGAATCTTTGAACACGCGTCGCATCGCTGGGGAACGAAGGTGGCTGTGCTGCGGCTCAACTATGCCATCGATCTTCGTTACGGTGTACTCGTCGACATAGCACGCACCGTCTTTGAGCGACGGCCTGTCGATCTGCGAATGCCGCTGGTCAACATCATCTGGCAGGGCGACGCGAATTCCGTGTGCATGAGGTCGATCGCCCGCTGCGCCTCGCCGCCGTTCATTCTCAATCTCACCGGCCCCGAGACTCTGAGCACTCGCTGGATCGCGGAACAATTCGCGCAGCGGTTTGGACACGAAGCATCGTTTACCGGCGAAGAATCGAGCGTCGCGCTGCTCAACAACGCAGCGAAATGTCATCGGCTGTTCGGCTATCCGACGGTGACGCCGGTCGAAATGATGGACTGGATCGCCGAGTGGATTGCCGCCGGCGGCGCGCTCAGCAACAAGCCCACTCACTTTCAAACGCAGGATGGGAAATTCTGATGAATGTCCGCGAACGGCTTGCGAAAGGCCTCGTCATTCCCGCCCACCCTCTGGCGTTGACGTCCGCGCGCAAGCTCGATGAGCGGCGACAGAGAGCGCTGACGCGTTACTACCTCGCCGCGGGCGCAGGCGGGATTGCTGTCGGCGTACACACAACTCAGTTCGCCATTCGCGACCCCAAAATTGGGCTCTATGAGCCGGTGCTTGCACTCGCGATGGAAGAAGCAACGAAGGCAAACGTCGTGAAAATTGCAGGCGTCTGCGGCCCGCGGCATCAAGCCGTCAAAGAGGCGGAACTCGCGCGTTCGTTGGGCTACGACGCCGTCTTGCTGAGCATGGGCGGCCTGAACGATCTGGGCACGGACAAGTTGGTGGAACATGCAAGGGCTATAGCCGGCGTCATGCCTGTCGTCGGTTTCTATCTGCAACCATCGGTAGGAGGAAGGTTGTTGCCGTACGAGTTTTGGCGAGAGTTCGCGAAGATCGAGAATGTAGTCGCCATCAAAATGGCCCCATTCAATCGCTATCAAACCATCGACGTCCTGCGCGGCGTAATCGATTCCGGTCGCGCCCGCGATATCTCTCTATATACCGGCAACGATGACAGCATCCTCATCGATCTACTGACGCGCTGGAACTTTGGCGGAGACACACTACGCATCGTTGGCGGCCTGCTTGGGCACTGGGCTGTGTGGACAAGCAAAGCTGCCGAACACCTTGCTCTCGCGCATCGCAGCGGCGCGGAAATCCCGATCGAGCTGCTGACCCTCGCGCACCAAATCACAGACGCCAATGCAGCCTTCTTCGATGCAGCGCACGGCTTCGCCGGCTGCATCGCGGGCATCCACGAAGTGCTGCGCCGCCAGGGTCTTCTGGAAGGCGTTTGGTGCCTCCGCGAAGACGAATCTCTTTCGCCCGGCCAGAGCGCGGAGATCGACCGCGTGTACGCGGCCTATCCACATCTTTCCGATGACTCCTTTGTCCAAAGTCACCTCGACGGGTGGATGCGCTAATCACAGATCGGCGGAGAATAATCGTGCCATCCCAGACCATTCGAAACCCGGCAAAGACGCACTCCTTGCGCTGGTGGATCTGTGCGATGCTGTTCGCCTCGACGGTCATCAATTACATGGATCGGCAGACGCTCTCGCTGCTCGCGCCCTACCTGAAGATTTCCTATCACTGGACCAACAGCGACTACGCAAACCTCGTCATCGCCTTCCGCGTCGCGTACGCGATCGGCCAGACGGTCTGCGGCCGCTGGATGGACCGCATCGGAACCCGCCGGGGCATCAGCATCACCGTCCTTTTCTATTCCGTTGTCTCGATGCTGACGCCGCTGGCGAACGGATTCCTCGGCTTCATGGGCTTTCGCCTCATGCTCGGATTCGGCGAATCCGCCAACTGGCCGGCCGCGACCAAGGTCGTCTCGGAATGGTTTCCGGCAAAGGAGCGTGCCCTCGCGACGGCCTTCTTCGATAGCGGCTCTTCCATCGGGGGCGCGCTTTCGCCCTTCCTCGTGCTGTGGATCTACTTTCGCTGGGGCTGGCGACCGGCGTTTGTAGTGCCCGGTGTGCTTGGGTTCATCTGGCTTCTGGTGTGGCGAAAGTTTTACTACTCCCCCGAACAGCATCCGCAAATTTCCGCGGGCGAACTCGAAATGTTGCGTCGGGAAAAACGCTCCGACGAACCCACCGGCGAAGCCGCAAAGGTGCGCTGGCGCGATCTTCTCCGCTTGCCGCAAACCTGGGGAGTGATCGCCGCCCGCGCCTTCACCGACCCGGTCTGGTACTTCGTCACGGATTGGTTCCCCGTCTACCTCGTCGCCAAGGGCATCGACCTTCGCAGCGGCCTCATCGCAATCTGGGTCCCCTTCCTGGCCGCGGACTTGGGAAACTTCGCCGGGGGCGCTGCCTCCGGATACCTCATCCGCAGAGGCTGGCCCCTCGGCCGGGCCCGCAAAGCCGTGGTCGTAGTCGGCGGGTGCGGCACGATGCTGCTAATCCCGACCGTCTTTACGCAAAATTTATGGCTCATCACGCTGCTGTTCGCGATGGCAACGTTTTCTTACGCTTGCTTTAGCACGATCGCCAACGTCCTTCCGTCGGACCTCTACAAGAGCAACGCCGTCGCAACGGTCAGCGGTCTGAGCGGCACCGGGTCCGGCATTGGAACGATCATCGCGATGAAGGCGGTCGGCTATCTGTCAGACTCTCGCGTTTTGAAGGGCGGTCATGCATTCGATCCCGTCGTCATTGCGAGCGGCATCATTCCCATGATTGGAATGCTGCTTGTGCTTCTGCTGGTCCGTAACTCGCGCGCCACACGAGAAGGTCTAGTGCGCCCCCTCTGAATCTTCCCTATAGAGCGTGAGTTGGAAGGCGCGACCGCAACCCAGACCGGCAACTGGCAACTGAAAACTGGCAACTGCTAGCTCAAATCCCGGTAGAGCGGCAGCGCACTCACGGAACGGACCGCTCACAAATCGGACTTTTGACGCAAATCCGTCGCAAAAAGCCACTAAGTCCGCTATTTCTTGCAAAAAGCCACGAAGTGGCACATAAAGACATCAATTGGCGCAAAAAGGCCACTCTACGCCAAGAACCTCAAAGAAAAAATGGCCGATATTGCTCGCCGGTCCGCCCGAAAGTTCGAAGCCTAACTCGCTTCCATAGACGGAAGTCCAACAATCTAAAGCGGATCGCCAGGCGTCCGGAACTTGCCCCTACACGCCTTTGCGCCATTTCGAATCGTTCATCGGTTTTACTTCAATGGAAATCGAGCCATCCGGATTTACACCCTGCTCACAGGCCCAGGCGATGGGTTTCAGCACGCCGGGCCTGATTTCAATCTCCGCCGACAAATGCACCTTGCCAACGTATCCGGCCGGCAGCAGAAAAGAGCCCAGTCGAAGCCCGCCGCCGTGCGGATATCCGGGATCAAGCGAGCCTCGAAGTTTGAACTTTCCGTCGGAGCTTGCGATGTGCAGCCACAGCACTCCCGGGACCCCCGCGACGCCGCGATTTGAAACCGCGACGATCAGCTCCGAAGTCCCAAAGCGCTTTCTCTGCCACACCCACGAAGGCCGCAGCCGATAACCCATACTCGCCCGCAGACGTTCAAACCCGCGCGGGAAGCGGTCATTGTAGCGGGCCAGATGTTCGGACTCGGTCCACAGTGACCAGTAGTTCGCCTTCAGATCCAGCACATGCAGCATGTAGTTTTCCAACTCGTTCACCCCCGCGGCGTCGATCGCGAGCTTGGATACGTCGTAGGAGCGAAGCGCACCATCTTCGAGAATGGCCGCCAGCCACGGTGGCCTGTTGGCCAGTTCTTCAATCTGGATGGGCTCTTCGACGATGATGCTGTCCGACCGCACCCATGCCCCTCCGCGCACCGCGACCTCGATCGCCTCGCGATTCCCGGTGTTGCTGATGTCCGGCTGCGTATTCATCGCGAGCGGCGTCTTCTTCCACGCCGCAAGCTGCGTGCGGACCATCCGATTCAGCGTGCGCTGCGCCGTGGCGAAGTCGGGGAAGGGGCTCGGATAACCTCCGAAGTGTCCCTCGCCCCAGAACCCAATGTGCATCATGTCCACCCACTCCATCAGCGGGTCTCCATCGAAGCGATCTGCGAGCAGATGGGTGAGTTCCGCGAAGGCCTTCTGATATTCCGGGTGGTCGTAACGTGGCTCGACCCAATAGCCGGCAGCTCCGCCGTGACCGTGTTTGCCCATGACGCCGATTTTGACGAGAGGAATCCGCGAGCGCAGAAACTCGGGCAGCGCAAGCTGCTGTGGTTGAAACGCTGTGTTCGAGGATTGAATGCGAAATGCCACGCGCAGCCCGTGGCGCTTTGCCGCCGCCAGCGTCAGGTCCCAAACAGGATCGAGGTCCAGCCTGCCGGCCTGCTTCTGCACGTTGCGCCAGTCGCAGCGAATATAGAGCACATCGACAAAGGGAAGACTCGCCATTTTTTCTACATGATCTTCCAGCGTCTGACGGCCTTCGCGGACGGCGACCGACGGCCCATTTTCTTCCCACGTATAGCCGACAAGGCCGAGGCCCGGATTGCGCAACGGCTTTTCCGACGCCGTCGTGAACAGCACCGTCTGCCAGCCCTGGTCCTGATCGATATCGAAGGGCCCTTGGTTCAAACGCTCCTTCGCCGGAAAGAACGAACCGAAGTCATATCCTTGCCATAGGTGCCTCGGACCAGCCGGATCGCCGGCAAGTGCGCGCAACCCGGGCAGCAGAGGAAGCAGTGCACCGCTCTTCAACAGGTCTCTGCGGTTCATCGAAAATCTTCCTCGCGCGCTCGGTTAGAGCAAATTTCCTGTGAGTGTATAGCGAAACCTTGAACGTAATGTCCGTTTTTCCCCAGAAAAACGGTACTGAACGCCCTCCTCCAATTCGCAGCAACAGGAAATTTGCTTTAGAGGTAAAGTATCGGAAGGCAATAAAAAGAAGGCTAGCGAAATAGAAAGAAAGAAGCAAGCGGTTTTGCCCGGGAGTCGGATGCCTTTTCGAATTGCACATATTGGCGCAGGGGAATGGAGCCGCTGCGCCCACGGCCCGGCGTTGCAGCGCCTTGCCCAGCGATCGCTCGTATCGCTGGAACTCATCTGCGATCTTCAAATTGAGCGCGCTCGCCAGTTCCGCGATCTCTTCCACTACCGTCTCGCATCGGACAATATCCATGCGATGCTGAGCGAGGTTCGACCGGACGCAATCGTATGCACGGTGCAGCCCTCCGCCACTGCGGAGTTGGTTAAATCGCTGCTTCCGTTGGGGATTCCTTTGTTCATCGAGAAGCCGCCCGGCATCTCGCTGGCTGAAGCGACATCTCTTGCCGCGGCCACCGCTGCGGCCGGCGCTTTCACATTTGTGGCCTTCAATCGCCGCTCCATTCCATCCATCGTGCGACTCAAAGAGTGGGCCGCCCATCACACGGTGCGCTTCGCGCAGGCTGAAATGTGGCGTACGAATCGGCTTGAGCCGGAGTTTGCGACCGGCACCGGCATCCATGTGCTGGACGCGATTCGGTTCCTGATGGGAAACCCGGAGTCCATCGAAGTAGAGGCCCGTCCGCACGAAAATTCGGCAGCCTACGACTATCTGGTTCGTCTGAAATTCGCGGATTCCGCAATCGCCGAAGTATCGCTGATGACCGACACCGGCTTGCGGAGGGAATCGTACTGCCTGACCGCGGAAGGAGCTACGGCGGAAGCGGCGCTGGGCTCGGCATATAGCTCGGAGTTGTGTTTTCAGGGTGATCGCCAATGGGCCGGAGAGGCGATCGCCGACCAGCATTCGCTTGTCAACGATCCGTTGATCGATGGCGGGTTTATCGGGCAGCACGAAGAGTTTTTTCAGCTATTGGCAGAAGGCAAACCGTCGACACGCTCGCTGATCGATGCTGCCTATTCGATGCAACTGGCGGAAGCTGTACAGACGCGCTTTTCTGGACGGCTTCCACCGTTGCTCATGGAATAATCACGGGATCGCGACCGGGCAGCATTTCCGGCGTGGCGATGTCCGGCCGCCTCTGGCCGCCGCTCGAAGCACCGTGCCAAACGCCGCCGCCAAAAGTCGATATATAAATCATCTTTGGGTCTGCGGGATCGGCCATCACCCGCTGTCCCCATTTGAAGTTGAATCCGGGAATGCGCGTCCAGTGCTCTCCGCGGTCTGCCGAGCGCCACGCTGATGATTCAAAACCCGCGGCATACAGGATGTTCGCATCGCGAGGATCGATCGTCACATCGTAGACGTGCTGATCGCGGTCGAGCACGTTCTTCCAACTTTCGCCGCCATCCTCCGACAGGAAGATTCCCCCGCCCGTCCCATGCACTCCCGCAGCCCTGGTCCACGCCGCAAGATAAAGACGGTTCGGATTCTTCGGATCGATCGTCAATCCATTAGGCCCATTCACATCCGCAGGCAACTTTACGGGCGTCCACGAATCGGCGCCGTCGGTGGATTTATACAGCGCTCCATCGCCGCTTGCGCCGATGCTGGCGTCCTCGCTGCGTCGGGCAATTGTGACGTACAAAGTTCCGTCGCTGGCCCGAGCCAGCCGCCACGCCAGAGGCTCGTTCTGCACGATGCCCCGGTTCTTCAGCACCCATGTCGCTCCGTCATCCGCGCTCTTATAGACGCCTCTGCCCATCGCGGCGACCCATAGAGTCCTGTGCCCGACGGGGCTCGTCGGATCCAAGAGGATGTGGGTTGGCGCGGTCTCCGGCATTCCGGCGTTCGACGGCTTCCAGGTGCGGCCTCCGTCGACACTCACGCAGACTCCGCCGCGATACTTCGTCGTCGATCTGGTGCGCCACATCTTGGGACGGGGCAGGTCATGCGTCCCGCTCATCACGCCCCACATCTTGCCTTTGACGGCAGGATCGAACACGACCCAGTAGGTTGTGTTGCTCCACTGCTCCGGAACGCCGGTAACCGATCGCGCCCACGAGCGGCCCTTGTCTTCACTGCGGAACAGACCGATGTCCGTGGTCGGGATGAAGTGGCGGTCCGCGTCGAAGGGATCGACGAGGTAGCCGTAGTTCGTGGTCACGTCGAGGCCGGTGCTCACCCAATTGCCGCCCGTTACCTTCCTCGAATAGGCCCCCGTCCACGTCGCCCCGCCATCCGTTGTGATCATGGTGCGGCCAAAGTCAGTGCCCAGGCACAGGTCCGGGTCCTGATCCGCCACGCCGATTCCCAGCGGATTTTCAGCCCACTCCACGCTGATCTCTTTCGAAATCCAGGCATCGTGGATGTTGGGCGCGGCAGTCTTGCCTTCCTTCCAGACGAGCGACCATGTGTGTCCGCTGTCACGCGTGCGCGCCACACCCATCCATGTATCGCCGTCGAGTTGAAGATGACTGTAGGAGACATAAGCGGATTCGGGATGATGCAGGCTGGTGGCAATCGCGCGGACCTTCGCTCCGCTGCCGGACAGAGGAGACGAAAGCCACGAGGCGCCACCGTCTCTCGACAAAAATATCCCGGACTCAGACGTCGCGTACAGCATGGTTCCCAGCGTTTGAGAGAACCCTGCGCTGATGTCGGTGAAGACGACGTCTTTCGGCGCGGGCCGGTCTTGCCATTTGCCGTGGTCCCTGACCGTGACGCCCCACTTGCCGCCGATATACAGATCGCGATCGGACTGGCTGGAGTGGGGGTCGATCCAGATTCTTTCCGGCGCATCCGGCAAATCATGGACGCGTTGCCACGTCCCGCCCGCGTCCGAAGACTGGAAGAGCGCCGCCTTCTTGTCCTTAACGCCAGCGACGAAAAGCGTGTGCGAATCGGAGGGATCGATCGCCAGTGCGACAATCTCGCCCATCGGATCGGCATCGGAAACGATCACCTCATCCGCGTGATCGGAAGACATGCGGATAGCGTGAACGGTCGACGGCACAGGCCAAACCATCTTCCACGATTCGCCGTCGTCGGTACTGCGCCACAGCGCTTGCGTGCCTGCATAGATAGTGCGCGGCTGCAATGGATCGAAGGCGAAAAAGCGGACAGTGCCGCGCAGGTTGAACATCCGCCACGAATGGCCGCCGTCATGGCTCAGGTACGAGCCGGTCATATCGCACGCGACGAGGACTTCGCTGGGGTCGCGTGGGTTGACGGTTCCGTGATACATCGCCCCGCCGCCGCCGGGTCCAACGACAGTGAACCCGTCCGCGTGGCCGACGGAGCCGGAAAGCCCGAGTATCGTGGTTAGCGCCAGAGACATTACGATTTGTTTGCTTGAATGTTGTTTTGGCATATTTGTCTTTCTGTCGCCACTGTTTCTAGTCCTTTCCCGGATTGGCGTCAAGTTTGCCTCTCATCTTCCGGGAAGATAGGGATGGTGCGGCAATGAAAGCGGGTGCAGGGGTTGGTTACTTTCCCAGACATACTGACCGACGCCGCTCGGAATCTCCCCCCGGAAAGAGGCGCTCGGCCGAAATATGGTTCCAAAACGGGCTTTTCCCAAAGAAATTCCGCAAAGAAGTTCCGTATTCTTCGTTTGTATGTCTTTTTTGTTTGCTTTCTATTCGTTCACTATGGTATTCCCTAGTAATCCATCTTGGAGGCAAAGAGGAATTCCATGAAATTACGAAACCTCATTTCATTGTTGGCGGTACTCATTCTGAGCATCGCTTCCGGTTCGTCCAGTCTGTACGCACAGGGCACTGACCTTGGCACGATCCGCGGAACAGTGACGGATTCCGGCGGCGCATTGCTTCCAAATGCCCAGGTCGAGATCACCGATCTCTCCACCCTCACCACCCACCATGCGACCACAAACCAGCATGGCGAGTATGAGGTGCCGGCGCTGCCGGGAGGCCGGTACAAGGCCACGATTACGGCCGCCGGATTCCGGACAGCCACCGTCAACGGCATCCTGCTGTCCGGTTCCGATGCTGCCAGCGCGAATGCCGTGATGCACGCCTCCGCGGACACGACGGTAGAAGTCACGACCCAGGCGCCGCTCATCGACACGCAGGACCAGGCGTTGAGCGAGACCATCGGCTCCAAGGCGATCGTCGACCTTCCTCGCGACAGCCGCGACATCTACTCCTTCCTCTACATCAATCCCAACATCACGCAGAGCGACGAGCCCGGCGACTTCAAATTCATCGGCGCGCAAAGTTACGGCGCCAGCTTTTCCGTGGACGGACAGCGCTCCAACGGCGGCATCTTCGGACAGGCCACGCAGAGCGAGCCATCGCTCGAAGCGGTTGCCGACTTAAACGTGCTTTCAGATACCTTCAGCGCGGAGTACGCCGGCGTCGCCAACATCCGTGTCACCACCAAGCGCGGCGGTTCGGAGTATCACGGCTCGGTCTTTTACAACAATAAGAACTCAGCCCTTTCCGCGTGGGCGCTCGCGGACAAGGACACTCTCGCGAACTTCGCGCCCACTGTCTTTCAGCCTGTCTTCAAAAAGCCGTTCTTCAATATCACTGACGCCGGCGGCTCCGTAGGCGGCCCTATTCCAAAGTTGAAGAACACCTGGTTCTTCGCAGCCTATGAGCACAACTGGACCGTCGAGCCATCCAGTGCGTCCTCCTCCACCCTGCCGCACCCATCCCTTCTGGCGGGCGATTTCTCGCTCATGACTGACGCGGCGAAACCCGCGGTCGGCACCTCCGTCCTGACGCCGACTGAGATCGCAACGGACACCGTAGGCGGCCTCGGTAAGCAGTTCATCAGAATTCCGCAGCGTCTTCTGAATCCGGTCACCACAAAGTTGATCGATCTTTACTTTCCCAAGGTTGGTTCGTCCGCGCCCATCAATCCTTCGTTGGGGACCGTCGCTCCCCATTACACAACCTCGGTCCCCGGAAGGTCCGGCCAGGATGAAGGCACGTTGCGTATCGATCACAACTTCTCCGACGCCGATCGTGTCTACGGCGTCTACCATGTCTCTGCGCAGAACAAGGCGCTCACGCCGGTCGTCGGTGTGTTTACGGGCCTTGGCCTCAGCCAGACGGACCGCCAGAATCAGACGGTCTCCCTTTCCTACACGCACGTCTTCTCCTCCCATATCGTCAATGAGGCCCGCGGCGGATTCAATACGCAACATCTCTACACCCACAGCAACACCACCCTGGGGGGCTTCCTGAGCAGCATTGGCTTCTCCGCTGCGGACGTTACTGCCCTTGGCGCGGTCGTCGGTCCGGACGAGTTGAACACCCGCGGGCATCTCGCTGTCACATTGGGCAAATTTCAGGCATTCAGCAACGGCGGCCGAAACACGGACCGCCCGGCAGACCAGAACCTCGTTACCTTCGGAGACACCCTGACATGGTCGCTTGGCCGCCACAGCCTCAAGCTGGGCGCCGACTTCGTTCGCAATCAGGCCGTCGACGGGTTCGCGGTAAATCGCGGCAACGTGCGCGGCCTTGTCACTTACTCCGGCGCCAGCCCCACCGCCCTCGCCCGCTTTCTCCAGGGAGAGCCGGCGGACTCCGTCACCTATGTCAATCTGCCCCGGCCGGCCATGGATGTCTACAACTGGGAGACCGGATACTTCCTTCAAGACGACTTCCATGTCAGCTCGCGCCTTACCCTGAACCTCGGTATGCGCTATGACCTTGTTACGCCGTTCATCGACAAGAACGATCTTTTGGTCAACCTGGATCCGAACTATCACAACCCGACAACCGGTCAGATCGGCCGCTTTATCATCCCCTCGACGAAGACGCTGCCCTTCCTCGATCCCAACGTCGCTGCCTTTGGCTACGTCACGGCCGACCAGTCCGGTCTTGGTATTGGCCGAGGCCTCGTGCGTACCTATAGGAACGGCTTTGCGCCTCGTGTTGGCCTGGCCTTCCAGGTTACGGATAAGACCGTCCTCCGCGGCGGCTACGGTATTTACTATCCAACTTCGGCGGCCCAGGGCATTCGCGACCCGCTGGCAACCAACACTTTCAACCAGGGCCGCACGAAGAGGTCAGTGGCCGGCTCGCCACTGAGCGGCTGGCCATCGGGCGGATCGACTGGCACCAGCCCGTTCAGCGGCGGGGCGGTAGCTGGCTTCAACAACACCCCGTCTGCCAACTACGTTCCGGTGGACCTCAAAAATCCGCGGATCCAGCAGTGGAACGCTACCTTCGAGAGGCAACTCCCCTGGCAGTCGTCGTTCCGGGCTTCCTACATCGGATCGCAGCAGTCGGGCCAGATCGTCGGCCGCGACCTCAACATGATCCCGCCCAACGACAACCCTTTCGGCACCACGCAAGGGGATGGAGTTACACCGTGCGACCCGCTCAACAATGGCGATTGCGCTTATTCTCCTGCCGACATGGCGCGTCTCACGATTCCCAACCTCGGCGATTTTGTCACCGGCTTCGGCAATGTTGGCCACAGCCTTACCACCTCCTACCAGGCACAGGTCCAGCACCAGGCCGGCGGCGCTGTCTTCAGCCTTGCCTATACCTTCCTCGATCAAAAGTCGTCGGGCCTGGACACCGGAAACTCCAGTCTCGGTGGGGGCTCTTATAACCCCTTCCAGCCGGACAGCGATTACGGTCCCGACTCCTTCACTTCTCGTCACCGTATCGTGGGCTATGGCGTCTTCGATCTCCCGGTCGGGCGTGGAAAGCGCTACCTCTCCTCCTCATCGAGGTTGACGGACGCTGTGGTCGGCGGCTGGCAGGCCTCCACGAACTTCTTCTTCAAGACCGGTGTCGGCTTCACCCCGTTCTATGACTGTGGAGACTGCGATCCCGTTGTCCCCGGCAATGTTGCCTCTGGCGCCCTCGATGCGGTCGGCGACTTCAATGCCACCTCGGTACGCGCGGTCATCAACGGCAACACCAGGAATGGAGCGCCTGCCGGCTTCTTCTGGAACCCGAACGCCTTCAGTCTGCCGGCCATGGGCTCGACGCTCTTCTCCCAGCCGGGAGTAGCGGTCCGGAACGCCATCTATGGCCCCTCGACGTACGGCGCCAATCTCGGGGTGCATAAATCGTTTCACATCAACGAACGCATTGCAGTGCAACTGGGCGCGGACATCAATAACGTCTTCAACCACCCCATGCTCTCGCCCGACCAGTCGGATGGCGGCGGCTGTGAAGGATGTTTTGCCAATGTGGGGACATTCAGCCTGAGTGTCGATCAGTCCACGCCGGGAACACCGGGCCATCAGCCTAAAATACTGCCGATCGACACCACCGACTCCAACCAATACTTCCCCAACACCGACTTCGGGCACCTCTTTCGCAGCTATGAGCAGGAGGGCATCGAGAGTAACCGCGAGATCCGCCTGAGAGGCCGCATCACCTTCTAGCCGCGATCGAGTGGATAACCCAAGGGCTGGCGAACAATTCGCCAGCCCTCATTTTTTATTGAAGCGAATTCCCAGAGGCTATATAAGACTCTCTGCGTGCCGTGCCGGCGTAGGTGCGGCCTTCAGCCATGATGCGACAAAATCGCTTTCCTCCACACAGTCGAATCCGCCAATCCCCGAAATCTTGTCAAGCCCCCTCATCTGTGGAAAACCCACAAACAACGCATTAACACTGGCGAAACTAATTCTCAAAACTTGGCGTGTTATATCTCCGAACTAGCTACAATTAAATCAGCACTCAAAACTCACAACTCAACACTCAACAGAACCCAACGCCAACCGCGCCCAGA
>Ga0209483_1000592_pt1 | contig 30899 bp, 25 predicted proteins | sample NGEPerA_FD_184508 | JGI IMG/M metagenome (GOLD analysis project Ga0209483, IMG submission 184508) | Arctic peat soil microbial communities from the Barrow Environmental Observatory site, Barrow, Alaska, USA - NGEE PermafrostL2-A... | ecosystem: Environmental > Terrestrial > Soil > Wetlands >... | reverse complement strand
CGACGTTCTGCGTCACCTCGAAATCGATGGCGACGCTGGCGAGGGCATAGGCATCGGCCGGATCGAGATCGTGTTCCTCGCCGAGGAACTTGACGGTCTCGCGCACGGCGATGCGCAGCGCCTCGTCCAGGGTCTCGTGCAGGCCCATGGTGATCCAGTGCGTCTTGGTCTCGGCGCGGGGCAGCGTCCAGAATTTCCGCTTGAGCAGCTCGAAACGGAAGGTGCCGGTGAGCGAGGTCTCGATCGCCGTCAGATTGACCTCGCCGTCGCCCTGCGCGGCGTGGCCGTCGCCGGTCATGAACAAGGCGCCGGGGACGTGCACCGGCAAATAGAGCGTCGAGCCGGCGGTGAGCTCGTTGAGATCGATGTTGCCGCCATAGGGCCCCGGCGGCGCCGAGTTGAGCTTGCCGAGGGTCAGCGCCGGGCCCGTCGCCATGATGCCGAAGAACGGCCGCAGCGGAATCTCGATGCCCGGCGCGAAATGGCAGATGCCGCGCTTCAGGTCGAAGGGAATGACGATGCTGCGGTTGAGATTGAACTCGGCGGGCAGGGTACCCTTGCCCATGCGCGAAGAGTTGACGCCATAGGGCACGCGCGGCACCGCCTTGATGATGTGAACCGCGAGCACATCGCCCGGCTCGGCGCCCTCGATGAAGATCGGCGACGAGACGACATGCGGGCCGGCGCCGGAATGCTGCACCTTGGCGTAGATCGCCACCGCGTCGGCCAGCACATCGGCCTTCGGGATGCCGAAGCGCTTGAAGAAGCCGACCGGATCGCCCTGATCCTCGAGCAGGCCCTCATGCGACACGGTGTCGATGGTGACGATCGATCCGGGCTTGACGCGCAGCACCGGCTCGGCCGCGCTCCACAGATAGCCCCAATGCACCGTCTCCGGTCCGGCGGCGACATGAAAGGCATTGGCGGCGGTCTGCTTGACGAGGCCCGATTTGCGCGCGCGCTTTTCCAGCGCGTCCGAGGCATTGCCGCTGGCGGCGGTCGGCTTGGCGTGGAGCTCCGCGGCGCGCGGACCGTCCCCGGCGAACAATGCCTGCACCGCGCGCGATTTCAGCCCCCGGTTAAGGAATTCGCGCTCCTCGCGCCCGATCAGCGCAAGGCGCGCCAGCTCGCCGATGAAGGCGTCGAACTTTCCCGGACGGCTCCGGCGCAGGGCTTTAGCGCCGCCAGCGCGCGGCGTTCTCGGCGATCCTGCCATGTCTACTCCCCTGAGATGAACGGCAGCGTTCGGTGGGCGCTCCCGATTGCCGTGACCGACGTAACATGTGTGTCGCCGCGAGATTACTGATAGATTTACAACATTCCGATGTCGGCATGTCTCGCCGTTTCTTGGAAGACGGCTCACTTTGTCGAGCATAACGAAGCAGAATCTCATGGCGCTCCATGCACCCGTACTCGCTTACCTTGACGCCGTCGCGCGGCTTGGCTCTATCCGCAAGGCTGCAGACCGCCTCAACGTCGCGTCGTCGGCCATCAATCGACAACTCCTCAACTTGGAAAAGACGCTTGGGACCCAGCTGTTCGAGCGACTTCCGCGGGGCGTTCGCCTGACTTCCGCGGGCGAGATGTTGATTAAACATGTCCGCAATACACTGCGGGAATTTTCTGCCGTCCGATCGGACATCGACGATCTTCGCGGACTGCGAAAGGGAAATATCACGATCGTAGCCGTCGAAGGTATCGCCGCCGAATTCTTGCCGCGGATCCTCAGCGAATTCCACAATCGCTATCCAGGAATTAACTTCACCGTTAACGTGATGAACGGCGAGCAGCTCATCTCCACGCTCGGCTCGAATGAAGCGGATATCGGGTTCATGTTCAATCCGCCACCGAGCGGCAGCATGAGCTGGGGCACCAGCGTCAAGCTGAAGATCGGCGCCGTTATGAAGCCGAACCATCCGCTCGCGGGCCGGAAGAGCATCATGCTCAGCGACTGCCAGCCGTATCCGGTTATCCTGCCTGACCTCACCTTTCCCAATCGAAACTGGCTCGATGTGGCGATTTCGCGGTCGGGGGAGAATTTTCACGCCGTCGTATACTCGAACTCGTTCCTGATCATGCGGGCGCTTGCGAAGGAAGGCATGGGCATCGCCTTCCAGACGACCGTCGGAATCGAGAACGATCTGCGAGTTCGCGGCCTCGTCCATGTTCCGCTGAAAGATCAAGTGATCATGCCGTCCGTCCTCGTCGCTCTGTTGCGGGCAAGGCATAAATTGCCGGTCGGCGCCGCGATCTTTTTGGGTGAAATCCGCCAAATATTCGCCAACATGGGTGATAACCAGTGTCAGCCGCATCGTTCGGTCGGCGGCGCGCGCGGCCCGCCAGCGGGTCGCAAAGGGCTAGCTCGCCGCTCTAGAATTACGCGTGGCTAAATTCAGACCCCCGCGCTGCTTGACGCGGGGGTCCATGGCGTTCCGATCACGGCGATGGCGATTGGCCGATCAATACGTCTGCTCGACAAGGGCAACCTTGCCGTCCTCGGTGCGGCCTTCTTCGCGGTAAAGGCCCAGTGCCTTGACCACCGGCTTGTCGTGGATGGTCAGCAGGGTCGCATCGGCGTTGGGCTGCAGATTGACGTGCTCGTGCCAAACCCAAGGCGGAATGGCGAAGATGTCGTTCTTCTCCCAATCGATCCGCTGATCGCCGATTTGGGTGTAACCGCGTCCCTGATGGACGACATAGATCGCTGACGAGGTCTGCCGGTGCGAACGGGTGTGCTCGTCCGGCCGCAGTAGTTGCATATTGAACGACATCGTCGGAATGACGGAGCCGCCGGTCCGCGGATTGACGAATTCCACGAGGATCCCGTCATAGGGACTCCCGGCGTATTTCTTCATCTTCTCCAGGTGTTTCTGCGTGTTCTTCCATTGGTAGAGGAACTGGGAGGTGAAGTGCTCTCGCCGCGGCTTTTCCGTGGCGAATGTCGGAACGACGCCGCCAGCGCCATAGAGCTCCTCGGAGCGGTTGAGCGGCTCGGTGACGCTTTGATAGTCCTCTTCCGTATCGCCCATTTTCTTGTAGTCGAGGTCGTTGAAGACGGCGCCGAGTGTGGTGACGATCGGGATGTCGAGGATGTTCAAATAGATGATGTCGTTCTTGCTCTCGTTGCCGTGGTGATGCCACGCCCAGTTCGGCGTGACGACCAGGTCGCCCGGGCCAAAATCCATCCGTTCGCCGTCAATGATGGTGTAACCGCCGCTTCCTTCCATGCACCAGCGACTTGCGCTGGTCGTGTGTCGATGCGCCGTACAACGCTCTCCCGGCTTGAGCAGTTGAAGATCGCTGTAGAGCGTGTTCGTCATATAGGGCCGCCCGCCGAGGCTGGGGTTGACGAGCGCGAACCCGCGCCGCTCCGCCTCGTTGATGTCGACCGATGTACGGGTCGGATAGATGACCGACCGGAGGTCTTCCCATTTCCATAGGAAGGGAAGACCGCTCTTGTCGGGCACCGGTTCCTTCGGCCGATAATCGCCCAGCCAATATTCGAGCATGTGGTCGAAATTGGGTTTGGCTTGCGCCGCCGTGATCGTCTTGGTCGTCATTTCGTGGTTCCTCCACATCTTCGGATTCAAAAAAGCTAACGAAGTTGAGTGAGCGCAACTAGACGCAATTTTAGGCTAGAGCGGACGAATTTTGGCAACGCTCATTCAACCTGCCGCGTGACCGCCGGCGTTTGCCGTGACCAGGCTGCCAGAACCTCGCGCCAGGAGAACAGCAGATACAGGACGAAGCCGATCAGCGGCAGCGTGTGCCAAAGGTCATCGTGGGCGACCAGGCCAAGGTAGAGGTTGATGCCGAGCCCGATGACGAAGGCCGTGACTGCGCGCCAGTTGACCGCTTCGGCGTTGGCCACGCGACGAGGGTAGTGACCGCGGTGCACCAGGAAGTAGTCGGCAATCATGATCCCCGGTATCAGCGGCACGACGTAAGCCAGATAACCCAGGAAGACCAGGAAGCTATGGAGAACGCCTTGCGTCAGCCCGTAATAGGCGAGCGCCGCGACCAGGACGCCCGAGACCACGTTGACATAGAGGCGTGGAATACTGAATGCGCTGCGTCCTGCAAGGCTGCCGGTGTAGAGGTTGTTGACCTCGTGGGGGAAGCCTTGCACAAATACGGCGAGGGCTGCCAATGCGCCCACGCCGACAATTTTGAACGCCTGCCCCATGTCGCCGACGCCGACCGCCAGCCCGAGGATGATGCCTAAGAGGTTGAACGCAAAATTCCCGACGATGAATTCGGCGATCGTGGTCGTGTAGACGGCACCGGCGTTCTTGGCAAAGCGGGTGATATCCGGCGTTACGGTCGCGCCCTGCATCCACTTGGCGGTCCCGAGGGCGACCATCGTGATGATCGATATTTTGCCGGCCTGGGCCGGATCGGCGGTCAGGATCGCGTTCCAGCCGCCGGCATGGTTGATCGCCGCTCCGGCAGCGATCAACACGACCACGACCATCAGCGGAACGCTGACCCGCCCGACCCATGTGAGACCCTTGCCGAAGCCGACCGTCGACAGCACGGTATAGACGGCACTGAGAACGATAATATAGGTCAGCTTGATGCCGTGGGAGTCGCCCGGCAAAACGCTGGCGGTAATGGCGGTGCTGTATCCGACGAAGCCCAAGGCGACTATCGCGATCACGAGCGCGGGGATCCGACTGCCCTCGCGCCCAAACGCCAAGCGTGTGACCAGCGCGGTGGTCAATCCTTCGCGTTGGCCAATGAGCCCGGTCAGAATTGACACCACACAAATCGCGATCGAAGACACCAGGGCGATCGTCAGCGCCGTCCAGAAATAAAAATAGAGCCCGAGCGACATGCCGAACAGCAGGTCAGTCGCCGAGACCGTGTAGCCCATGCGCACGAGAGTGACGCTCAGAGTCGAGCGCTGCGCCGACTGCGGGACTTCGCTGGCCGCGTAATCCTCGGTGACGTAGACCGCTCCTTCGACGGGCGAAGCGGGTTGGTGCGGAATTTTCGAAAAGGCCATCACTTTCCTCCCCTGTCGCCAAAGACGGGGGCTATTGGCTAGCCCTTCCCTCGTTGATTGTTACGCTATCGAATGAGCGCCGATGCCAACTAGAGCAGATTTTAGCTTGAGCCGATGCCGAATTGGCAGCGGTCGGGCCATCCAGCAGGGCGGATCGGGTCGGATGGATCGACGATTTGAATTGGAATATAGAGCTTTTTCGCCCGCGACAATTAACGCGCTGCCGAAACGCGTTCGTGCCGGACGAAAAATTATTCTGTTCGGCATCGTCGCACGGTCCCAGGATCAAGCCGAAATTGCGACGTTGTCGCACAGGAGTTTGATGCCACGCCGCCTGCCTGATCGCTGCATCCTATGATGGCGGCAAAGCGGAAAATTTCCGGGCTTCGCGCAGGCCGGTGGCTCTCGACGCCGGCCACGACTGAAAACACGTCCGTCCAATTCAAATTCTCCGGCGGCCTTATCGGCGCGATCGAGCCAGCGCCGCTGGCCGATGCGAACCGCGATCTGTTTGCCATGCCCGCGCTTGCCAATGCCCACGATCACGGGCGTGGCCTCCGGCCGCTCTGTTACGGCGCCTTCGATCAGGCGCTCGAAACGTGGTTTACCGCGCTCAACATCCATCCGCCCATCGATCCCTATCTCAATGCCGCTTTGGCGTTTGCCCGCATGGCACAAAGCGGCATCGGCTTGGTGGTGCATTGCCACATGGCAGCGAATAACCCGAAATTGATCGACAGCGCTGCAGCCGTTTGTCGCGCCGCGGAAGACATTGGCATTCGTTTGGCTTTCGTCGTGCCGATGCGCGATCGCGACCGGCTCGGTTACCTCTCCGATAATGCCGTCATCCGGCGGCTGCCGACCAAGCACCGCGATCCGATCCGAAAGCGATGGCTTGCCGGCACCGTGCCGCCGGCTGACGAACAAATCGAAATCGCGGACGAGATCGCGCGGCGGTATTCTAGCAGGCTTGTCGAGGTTCTTTACGGACCTGCCGCCCCGCACTGGTGCACGAACCGCATGCTGGAGCTGGTCGCCATCGCATCGGCCCGCAGCGGCCGTCGCGTGCACATGCATTGCCTCGAAACCCGCTATCAACGCGAATTCGCCGACGCGGCGTATCCGCAAGGTCTCTTTCCGTATTTGAAGAGCATCGGCCTGCTGACGGACCGGCTTACGCTCGCCCATGGCGTCTATTTGCTGCCTGCCGAGATGGACATGATCGCCGACGCCAACGCGATCGTTTCGCTCAATACCTGCTCCAACCTTCGCCTCAGATCAGGCATCGCACCGGCGAGCCAGATGGCGGAACGCGGTGTGTCTTTGGCGATGGGGATCGACGCGCTCGGATTGGACGACGACGAAGACGGCCTGCGCGAGCTGCGTCTCACCTATCTCCTGCATGCAGGAATCTCGTTCGACAAAGGACTCGATAAAGCGATGTTGCTGACTGCGGCGCTTCGAAACGGCGCCCGTGCCGTCACCGGACGGCTCAACCACGGCAAACTCACTCCCGGCATGGCGGCCGACGTTTTGGCGCTCGATTTCGCCGCGTTGACGCACGACGTCATGCCCGGCGTCACGCCCGACCTGGACATTGTTCTCGCTCGTGCCACGCGCCGACACGTGCGAAACTTGATCGTTGATGGCACAGAAATCGTGCGTGAGGGAAGCGTCCTGGGTATCGATCAATCGGCGCTGGAAAACGAATTGATCGCACAGGCCATGACGGTCGCCAAGGATTACATCGCCGCGAAGCCGTTGCTCGAATCTCTTCAGGCGACGCTGCATCAGTGCTATTTGGACGGCCTCCATCGACAGGGTGGGAAGCCGAACCAGGCGTCCTCGGATTGAACTGTTGAAAGCGAACGTGATATGACCGCCGAGTTTTCGCATATCCGTCGCCCGCGCGCTCCTGTCTTTGGGCGCCGCGCCATGATCGTGTCGGGCCACTCGGCGGCAAGCGCAACCGGCCTGTCGATTTTGGCGAGCGGCGGCAACGTCATCGACGCGATGGTCGCCGCGTCGGCCGTCCTGTCGGTCGTTCTCGGCCACGCGACCTCGATTGGCGGCGATTGCTTCCTGCTGTTCCACGACGCGGCCAGCGGCAAAACGATCGGTCTCAACGGTTCCGGCGTCGCGCCGCTCGCGGCGGTCCCGGAGCGGTTTCCCGGCGGAATCGACGTACATGGCGCGGCGGCGCCGCTCGTGCCCGGCCTTGCACGTGCCTGGGAGGCGATGCATCGCCCCTTCGGGCGATTGCCCTGGAAGAGCTTGTTTGACGCGGCGATCGATTTCGCCAAGGGCCATGTTGTCTCTCAGGTGCTCGCGAAGCAGGCCGCCGGCCTGCGCAGCAAGCTTGCGTCCGATCCCGGCTGCGCAGCCATCTACCTGCCGGAGGGACGCCCTATCGCGATCGGGGAGACGCTACGCCAGCCTGCGCTTGCCGCAACGCTGGCGGCGATTGCTGCCCACGGCGCCGATGCGTTCTATGCGGGCCAAGTCGCGCACGCCATGGCCGAGTATTTTGTGGACCAAGGCGGTTTGATTCGCGCGTCCGACTTGACGGCTTATAAACCCCTTTGGGTCGAGCCAGTCGCGGCGCAATATCGCGGGCATCGGGTCACGGTGATGCCGCCCAATTCCTACGGCTTGCTCCTATTGATGCAGCTCAATGGCTTGTCGGCGGTCGACGGAAAAGTTCTCGGCGAACAATCGCCGCGGTGCCTCGGTTATCAGATGAACGCGGCGCAGGCGGCGTTCGATACCGGAGCCGCGCTGATTTCCGATCCCCAGACGGCCGAGGGCGTGGCCGAGCGGTTGCTTGGTCCGGAAGCCACGGCCGTGATGCAGGAAGCGGTCCACGGCTCGCAAGCGCAGCGCCGTCTGCGCGAGGGAGGTGGCACGTCCTGTCTGCTGATCGCCGATGGCGATGGCAATGCCGTCTGCATGGTACAGAGCGTGTTCAACGTATTCGGCAGCATGTTTCTCGAACCGCAAACCGGAATCCTCTTCAACAACCGCATGCAAGGTTTCACACATCGGCCCGGCCAAGCCAACACCATCGGACCCGGGAAGCGGCCGGCCCACACCTTGTGCCCGGTGATGGTCCACCGGAATGGACGGCCCCGCTATGTCTTGGCGAGCCCAGGCGGGCTCAGCCAGACGCTCATCAACGTCCAGCTTCTGACCAATTTGATCGACGGGAATATGGATGTCGCCACCGCGGTCGAAGCACCGCGCTGGTGCAACACCGCATCCGGAGATTTCCTGATTGAACCCGAATTTTCCGAGGCGACCGTCGCGGGGCTGGCCAAAACGGGCCACATCGTGAAGCGCGCCGAGGACAACTACTTTTACGGCTCGGCGAAGGCGATCGAATTTCTACCGACGGACAATCTCGCCGGTGCTGCCGATCATCGTCGCGAAGCTCTTGCTATTGGTATGTGAACTTGACGCTGGCCTGCCGGCCCTATCATACCCACGACCGGCCCGAGCAGCTCAGGCCACGCAAGCCGGTCGAGCTCGATGTCGAGATATGGCCGACCTCGATCTTCGTGCCGGCGGGCTACTGGGTGGCGCTCACCATCCGGGGCAAGGACTACGAATATGGTGGGGCGAGCGGCGGCCGGCTATCGAACTTCAAGAATGATCTGAAGGGCTGCGGGCCGTTCCTGCACGACGATTCGACCGACCGTCCGGCGAAGATCTTCAGCGGCACCACCACACTTCACTTCGGCCGCGACAAGAACGCCTACCTGCTGCTGCCCATTGTTCCGGCGAAGAAGGTAGCGAGGGCGCATGCGAAGAAAAGAGCGCGGGCGAGTTAACTCGTGATAACTCTAAATTATCAGTCTCTAATTTTGCTCAGAGTCGCGTCGGCGTTCTCGTGAATGGTTTTGAGAATGCGCAGACACAGCTGAAATTCTTTTTTGTTCACACCCCGCGACACAGCTTTATTGATTGTCGCGACCTTAGGTAGCAATCTTGTCTTCAGCCGCTGGCTCTTTGCCGTCAGGTAAATCCTGATGCTGCGCCGATCCGTCTTATCGCGCTCGGTCCGAACCAGGCCGCGGTTTTGCAAATTGTGCAGCGTCGTCACCGTGGTCGGCTGCATGAGCCCGACCTTATCGGCAAGCGTCCGCTGGATCACGCCGTCACGTTCCCACAGCGCTCGCAGGAAATACCACATTGCGATGGTGATCGATTCGTTCTCGAGCTGCACCTTAAGCAGGCCCGCCATTTTCCGCGAGGTCTTACGGAGTTGATAGCCAATGCTCTCTTCTGGCCCGTAGATGATCTGCAAGGGAGTGCCGCGACGGCGGCGCTTGTGCACTACTTTCGGCATTGCATTCCTAATTCCTCGCCGACGCCGCTCAAATTGATCGAATGAGTCCGCCATCGACCGCGAGCGTTACGCCGTTGATATAGGATGCCCGCTCTGAGGCAAGAAATACCACGGCATTTGCCACCTCCTGCGCGGAACCAAGCCGGCCGATCGGCAGCTCCGCAGCCTGAACCTCGAGATAGGATTGTTTGGCCGCGCCGCTAGCAGCCTCGCGAAATCGATCAGTCAGGATCCGGCCGGGTAGGATGGTATTGAGTAGAATCCCGTCCACCGCAAGCTCTTGCGACAATTGCTTTATGAGGCCCGCCGCCCCTGGTCGTGTCGCATTCGAGGCCGTCAACCCTGGCACTGGTTCCTTGACCGATCGGGACTGCACGGTGACGACGCGTCCCCATTTTTTTGCCCGCATTTGCGGCAGGACGGCGTTAACCAGCCGGAAGACCGCTAGAACCGTCATTTCGAATCCCTGTCGAAGCCGCTCTTCGTCCGTCTCGGCAAAAGCGCTACGCGTTGGCGAGCCACCGATAGCGATGAGAATGTCGATGCCACCAAACTCAGCCGCAGCGATCCTCGCGAGCTCGTCGATGTCGGCTTTGCGTGTGACGTCGGCAGTCTTAGCAATGACCCGCGCACCCGTCTCTTTCCGAATGCGATCGCCGGCCTCGATTAACGCTGCTTCGCTTCGCGCGCATATAAGAACATTGGCACCTTCGCGCGCCAGGGTTTCGGCGCAGGCGTAGCCGATCCCGCGGCTGGCGGCGGTGACAAGCGCGGTTTTTTCCTTGAGACCGAGCTCCATAAGCGTCCCCCGATATTTCCGGCCTCCAACGCTAGCATAGCGTTGGCCAAAATCCATCGTTTTCGATGTATTCCTGGCGGGTGTAAATAAGCTACATCTACCAAAATTAGATCGGCATCTATATAATCGGTGTTCGGCGGCAGGCGATTTGGAGGAGTCCATGGTCAGTCCCCGGAAAAAGTCCGAGAGAAATTTTCCAGAGATCGCCCGCGATGTCCCACGAGGGCTCGAATTGGGCCTGCGCAATTACTGGTACCCCGTCCTGCAATCCGAGGAGTTGCCTGCGGGCAAACCTGTGGGCTTCAAGGTGCTGGGCGAAACCTTGGCGGCATGGCGCGATGCCGGCGGCCATCCGCATGTGGTCCGGGATAAATGCCCGCATCGCGGCGCGAAGATGTCTGCCGGCCGGGTGCTCGAAGGCAATATCCAGTGCGCCTGGCATGGTTTGCGATTTGATGGCGGCGGAAAATGCGTGATGATTCCGTGGGAGCCGGACGGCAGCAAGCTCCTCTCCGAAATTTCAATCCTCGCCTATCCCGCCGAGGAGCTCGGCGGCTACATCTGGGCCTATATCGGCGACCCAGAGAAATTCGCACCACCACCGCTGGCGAGTTGCGTGCCGGAGGAACTGTCCCATCCGGATAAATTCATCTGGTTCCGCATGCCGACAGACGTCTGGGCCGCCAATTGGCTGCAATCGCTGGAGAGCAGCGACGGCTTTCACGCCGTCATGCTGCACAGCGACTCCCAGGCGGTCGCGACCGAGGAATGGACTGGCGGACGGCCAAAGAAGACGACGGTGCCGATCGAAAAGCGGCGGATGCAGGTCGTCAAGACCTCGCAGGGCTATCGCGGCGTTGCCCTCGATCCGAGTGGCAACATGGTCCATCACGGACATTTTCTCGAAGGCTGGAACGGCGAGCGATGGACTCTGCCCTGCCTGCACACCATACCACTGCGCCCGGTTCCGAATGCGTCACCCTATGCGTCGCGGCTCTTCCAATTTCCGATCGATCAAAAGCACACGCAGTCGGTTCGCTTCTTGACGTGGCGGGCCACCACCGACGCCGAACGCGCCCAGCGAAAGAAGTTGTGGGACGAAATTGTTTACCAGCGCCAGATCGAGGTTGCGGGCGAGGATAAGGCGATCATCGAAACACTCGGTGACCTCACCGATTCGCGTAGCGAGGAATTTCTCTTCCATCCCGACCAGGACATTATTCACGTTCGCCGCAAGATGGCCGACGCCTTCTTCATGCAACGGGAAGGCAAGCGATCGTTGCCGACTGAAGACGCTTTAGCCTTTCCGGTCTAGTTTTGCGCATGACGCGGACCTCGGACGACAGCGGACTGAAGATCGCGGGATTGCGCCTTGACCGCGGACAAAAGGAGCAGAAGCGGATTCGCGCCGCCGAATTGCCAGACGGAAGCTGGGTGGAGCTGCCGTTGATGGTTGTGCGGGGTGCCACGCCGGGGCCGGTGTTTTACCTGGGCGCTGCCTTCCATGGCGACGAGGTCGCGGGCGTCGAGATCGTCGGCCGGCTCCTGACGCAGCTCGATCCCAAGACGTTGCGCGGGACGCTGCTGGTCGTTCCAGTACAGAACCCACTCGCGTTCCAGATCCAGCACCGCTTCTTCATTGGTCATATGCTGAAATCCCCGATGGATCAGAATCCGGCGGATCCGTGGGCATCGTTTCCCGGCGATCCCAACGGCAATCTGGCAGCGCTCATCGCCCACACATTGTTCGACCAGCTCATGTGCCATGCCGATTACATGATCGACATCCACACGCCGACGACTGGCGGCCGCTATGCGCCCTTCGCGTTCCTGCCCCCCACCCGCTGCGGCAACGCCGTCCTTGAGGCGGAGAAGCTAGCTGGCGCGTTTGGCGCCGACTACATCCTCGCCAACGACAAAGGGATGTATGTCGGCGACAAGAACCCCCATACCATCCTCGGCGAACGCGGCGTGCCGGCTTTCGGCGTCGAAATCGGCGAGGGCGGCAGGCTGGATGAAGCCGATATCGGCTGTGGCCTGCGCGGCCTGGTGAACGTCCTCAAACACGTCGGCATGATCCCGGGCGAGCCGGAATTGTTCGGTCGCAAGATGGTCATCCGCACCATGGACGTGACGCGCGCGAGCCGTGGCGGAATTCTACATCTGCATGTGAAGCTCAACGACGAGATCGCACAGGGTCAGCATGTCGCCAGCGTGATCAATCCCTTCGGCGAAGTCGCCGAGATGATCCACGCGCGACACGCGGGTCCGGTGGTCCGAATCGCGACTCACTCGGTCGTGTCATCCGGCGAGCGGGTCATCCAGGTCGGCGTTCAGCGGTAGGCGGAGCGACCGTGGGACAGACCGACGCGCTCGGCCGGCTGGCAACAGCAGCATTCGCCGCAGATTTCACCGCGCTGACCGCGCTGGGCGGCCGTCTCGTCGGTTCGCCTTCCGAGGCGGCGGCCTGCGCCTGGCTCGAACAGCGACTGCGACAGATCCCGGCGGCCACAATCGCCGCCAACCGCTTCCCGTATCGAAGTTGGGCCAGCGCGGAATGCAGCCTCGAACTGATCGAGCGCAGGGACGCGTGGCCGGTGGCGTCCCATCCACTCTACTGGTCGGGAGAGACGCCGCCGGGCGGGCTCGAAGCGGATCTGATCGATGTCGGCCGCGGCACCGACGAGGAGTTTCGTGCCTGTGCCGCTGCTTTACCCGGCAAGATCGCCATGGTGAGGCACGAATATCCTTTCGCGACCCAGACCATTCACCGGCGTGTCAAATACAACAGGAGCCGCGAAAGCGGCGCCGCTGGCTTCGTGATCGTCAATAACATCCTCGGCGATCTCCTAGTCACGGGTTCCTGCGGCCAGGATTCACCCGACAACATCCCCGGGATCGGCGTGAGCCGGGAAAGCGGCGTGAGGCTCGGCATTCCGGGCGCAAAAGCGCGGCTGCACATCGCCACCCGCCGCCGTAACGCGACAGGCACCAACTGGATCGCGGAAATTCCAGGTACGACGCCGGAATGGGTGGTGGTTTGCGCTCATTATGACGGCCACAATCTGGCAGACAGCGCCTTCGACAATGCCACTGGCGTGGTCTCGGCCCTCGCCATATTCGAAAGCTTCCAAGCCGCGATGTCGCGGCCGCGTCGCGGCTTGCGGCTTGTCCTTTTTACCGCCGAAGAATCGGGGCTTCTCGGCTCGCGCGAATACGTCCGCGCGCTGAGCGAGGCCGAGCGCCGTCGCATCGCGGCGGTGATCAATCTCGACACTCTGGCAGGCAGTCCGCGACTGACCTGCCTGACCAGCGGCTTCGACGAGCTCGGAGGGTTCATCGCCGAGGCCGGCCGTGCCGCCGGCGTTCAATTCAGATGCCATGCGCCGCTGCTACGCAATTCCGACCATTTCAATTTCGCGCAAGCCGGTATTCCAGCGCTGCGGCTCGTCGCCGGCTTCGACGAGCCGGAGGCCGGAGCGCGGCTGCTGCTGACCAGCGGTGACCGACGCGAGGCTGTCTCCCTCGATGAGTTGCGGCACGGCATGATGGCGGCCGGCGCACTCGTGGACACGGCGCTGGATTGGCCGGGGGTCATCGCCACGCACAAATCCGCCGCGACCGGTGATTAGTTGCCTTCCGCGAGCGACATCAATTTCGAATTTCCCCCCGCCGAGGTGGTATCGACGGAGAGTGTGCGCTCTGTCGCAAAACGCGCGAGATAGTTCGGTCCGCCCGCTTTCGGTCCAGTTCCCGACAGGCCTTCGCCGCCGAAAGGCTGCACCCCGACGACAGCGCCAATCATCGACCGGTTGACGTAGATATTACCGACTCGCGCCCGGCCGGTAATCTCGGCGATGTTCCTGCCGATGCGGCTGTGGATGCCGAGCGTCAAGCCATAACCGGTAGCGTTGACCGCACCGATGACATCGGCCAGCCGATCGCCTCGCCAACGGACGACATGCGCGACGGGGCCAAAGACTTCGCCCTTAAGGCGTGCGATGTCGTCGATCGCGAGAAGGGTCGGAGGGAAGAAATAGCCGTGGGCGGAAGCCTCGCCGAGCGGCGCCCGGCAAAGCGTCGTACCGATGTTCGAAGCGAGGTGGGCCTCCAGGCGACCGCGCGCCGCCTCGTCGATGACCGGTCCGACATCGGTTTCGATCCGGGAGGGATCGCCGATGATCAGCTCGGTCATCGCGCCTTCCAGCATCTTGATCAGCGTCGGCGCGATCTCCTCCTGCAGATAAAGCACTCGCAGGGCCGAGCAGCGCTGTCCCGCGCTGCGAAATGCCGAAGTCACCACATCGCGCACCACCTGCTCGGGCAACGCGGTACTGTCGACGATCATCGCGTTCTGACCACCGGTTTCGGCAATGAAAGGCACGATCGGGCCGCCCTCGCGCGCGGCGAGCGACCGCGCGATCGTCCGGGCCGCTGCCGTCGAGCCGGTAAAGGCGACGCCGGCAGTGCGCGGATCGGCGACGAGGCGCTTACCGATCTCCGCACCTCCAGGCAAAAGCTGTAGCGCTTCAGCGGGAATGCCCGCTTGATGGAGCAGCCCGACCGCGCGATAGGCAATCAACGGGGTCTGTGGCGCTGGCTTGGCCACGACCGCATTGCCGGCGACCAGCGCCGCGGCGACCTGTCCGATGAAGATCGCCAGCGGAAAATTCCACGGACTGATACAGACGAAAACGCCGCGCCCGGCGTAGCTCAACAGATTGTCTTCTCCCATCGGTCCCGGCAGCGGCATCGGCGCCAACCGTCGCCGCGCCTCGACAGCGTAATAACGGCATAAATCCACTGCCTCGCGCAGCTCGCCGAGCGCGTCCGGGATGGTCTTGCCGGCCTCGCGGATCGCCAGCGCCATCAGCGCGGCACGATCACCCTCCAGCAAGTCGGCAGCGCGCTCGAGACAGGTCGCACGCTGTTCGATGGTGGTGCTCGACCAAGCCAAGGCGCCACGCGCTGCATCCGCCATGGCGCGTTCGACATCGGCCGCGATCGCTTCGACAACCATGCCGACGACGCGTCGCCGATCGGCGGGATCGGTGACCGGCCGGGATGGGCCCGAGACGATATGGCCTTGGATCAAGGGTGCCGCGTCATGGCTTAGTGCGAAAGCTAGATCCAAATCAGCGTTCAAGGCAGCGAGCGCGGCAGGATTGCGCAGATCGAGTCCGCACGAATTCCGCCGCGCGCTGCCGAACAGGTCGCGTGGCAACGGGATACGGGGATGCGGCGCGCCGTTGACCGCCTCGACATGTGCGACGGGATCGGCCAACAGATCGTCGATGCGGGTGTGCGGGTCGGTCACTTGGTTAACGAAAGAAGTATTTGCCCCGTTCTCCAGCAAGCGACGCGCGAGATAGGCGAGGAGATCGCCATGGGTTCCGACTGGCGCGTAGATCCGGCAGGCCAAGCCCTGCTCTTTAATCAGAGATTCATAGAGTCCCGCGCCCATGCCAAGCAGCCGCTGGAACTCGAAATCGCGACGCGGCCCCGTCCAATCGAGTAACGTCGCCACGGTGAGCGCATTGTGAGTGGCGAAGGCCGGGAAGATCCGAGGCGCCGCCAGCAGCGCGTGCGCACAGGCAAGATAGGACACGTCGGTGGCAGTCTTGCGCGTGAATACCGGATAACCTTCGAGGCCACGTTCCTGCGCTGCCTTAATTTCGGTGTCCCAATAGGCGCCCTTCACCAAGCGGATGCGCAACGGAGTGCGACGCGCTTGCGTCAAGGCCGCCGCCCATTCGATGACCGGCCGCGCGCGCTTCTGGTAGGCCTGCACGACAACGCCGAAATGCTCGTATCCCACCAGCTCGGGCGCAGCCAGAACCTTGGCGATAATATCGAGCGAAAGGTCGAGGCGTTCCGCCTCCTCGGCATCGATGGCAACGCTGAGTCCTGCATCACGCGCCGCCACCGTGAGCTCAAGCAGCCGATCCGTTAGCTCGGGCAGCACGCGTCGCCGCTGCGGCTCCTCGTAGCGCGGATGCAGGGCGGAGAGCTTGATCGAGACGTCGGGAGCGCCGAAAGGATCGCCGCTCGACGACGCGAACGTTCCCAGCGCGCGAATGGCATGGCGGTAGGCATCATGATAGCGCGCGGCATCGGCGCACGTCAGCGCCGCCTCACCCAGCATGTCAAAAGAATAGCGGAAGCGTTTGTCCATCCGTCCGACCGCTTCCTCGATCGTCTGCCCCATGACAAATCGGCTCGCCATGATTTTCATTGCCGCCGCGACGGCGCCGCGCAGCAGCGGCTCACCGCCGGCGGCAAGCAGCCGGGCGAGAACGCCCTGCTGGCCGTCGACCGCCTCGACCCATTCTCGCGAGAATGTCAGCGCACGGCTCGCCAGATTGACCAGGCGCGAGGGCGAGGCGCCGAGATGTGAACGCCAATCGCCCTGCGCCAGCTTGTCGCGGATCAGCTCATCCTGGGTCGCCTGATCTGGCACGCGAAGCAGCGACTCCGCGAGCGTCAGCAGCACGATGCCCTCGGCGCCACTCAGGCGATATTCCTGAAGGAAAGGTTCGAGCCCGCCTTGTATGGCCGCGGGTTTGCGAGTCGTTTCGATCAGCCGCCGCGCCCGCTCAACGACGCGCGTCCGGCTTGCGGGCTCGAGCCGTGCGGCTTTGAGCAGGTCCTTCAGCAGCGCCGGCTCCGCCGCCAAGTGGCGTTCCGCCATGTCGGCTCGGGCGGCAGCCAGCGCTGCGTCGAACTCGTCCCGCTCCCGCGTCACCAAAATGCCCCTTCCAAGCCTTGTGAAGGAGTTTCATTGATACCCCTTAGATAAACGAATTTGTTATGGATTTACGGAATAATTCCTAATATCCTTCGAATAAATTGTAATATTTCCGATAATCATTCGGAGAATTTTGGGTGCTCGATACCGTCGATCAACGCCTATTGCGGCTGGTGCAGCAGGACGGCCGCATCAGCAACGCCAATTTGGCTCGCTCCGCCAATCTCAGCGCCGCTGCATGCCATGAGCGGATGAAGCGGCTGCAACGCGACGGCTACATCGCGAAATTCGTGGCGTTGCTCAACCCGGTGTTGCTCAATCGCGCGTTGCTGATTTTCATCGAGATCGTGCTCGACCGGACGACGGCCGGAATCTTCGCCGAATTTTCCACGGCGGTAGCGGCCAGGCCCGAAATCCTCGAATGCCACATGGTCGCCGGCGGCTTCGACTATCTGATCAAGGCGCGGGTCAAGGACATGGACGCCTATCGTGTCTTTCTTGGTGAGACACTGATGAAGCTGCCCGGCGTGCGCGAAACGCACACCTATGCCGTCATCGAAGAGGTCAAGAACACCGTCGAGATCGCGATCTGAGTGGTACCGGAAGCTCACATGATCGAGAGACCGCCATCCACCAACAGCGCGGTGCCGGTGACGAAGGACGCTTCGTCCGAGGCCAGCCACAGGATCGGATAGGCGATCTCCTCGGGTCGGGCCCAGCGCCGAAACAGCGAATCGGTGCGGACCTCGTTCTGCATCGTCGCCTCGCTGGCACCCCGCTCCGCACCGCGTTTAACGTGATAATCGGATAGGGTCGAGCCCGGGCAGACGGCATTGACGCGCACGCCGTGTTCGGCTTCCTCGCAAGCGAGCGTCCGAGTCAACGCCACCAGCCCGGCCTTCGTCGCATCATAAAGCCCCATGTTCTTGCGGCCGGTGACGGCGTAGACCGAGGAGACGTTGACGACGCTGCCCTTGCCGCTCCGGCGCAAGGGCGCTGCCGCAGCGCGATAGAGATTGACCGCGCCTAGCAGATTGACGGCCAGGATCCGGTCCCAATCGGCCCGCGTCGAAGCCTCGACAGGCCCCGGCCGGCGAACCGCGGCATTGTTGATCAGGACATCGAGGGCGCCGAAACGCCCGACCGCCTGGGCGATAGCGTTGCGCGCCGGATCTTCCTCGGCGATATCGGCGACGCAGACATCGATCTCGGCGTCCGCCGATTCCTGGCGCAGCGCTTGCGCCTTTGCCTCGAGCGCGGCCGGATCCATATCGACCAGTAAGACCCTGGCGCCCTCGGCGCAGAATAGCCGCGCCGTCGCCGTACCGATGCCGCCGGCCCCACCGGTGATCACCGCAACCTTGCCGGCCAAACGGCCCATGTGCGTTCTCCCTCTGCTCCGGCACCTGATCGGCACCTAACGTTTTTCACAATTCCGCATTTGACTGGAATTCACAAGTGTGTACAGTTTTGAATTCAGATGCGAAAGCGCGGTACCAAGCCGCCGCCGCAGCTCGGGGGCCCATGACGTCGCTCAATGTGCGCAGCAGCCGTTCGTCCGACCGCGTTTACGAGCGCGTCAAATCGATGGCGATCACCTTTCACGTCCGGCCGGGCGAACGCATCAACGAGGTTGAGCTGGCGCGCCAGCTCAATGTCAGCCGCACACCGTTGCGCGAGGCGCTCAACCGGCTGGTGACGGAGGGGTTCCTCGTCACCCGGCTCAACAAGGGCTTCTTTGTCCGCCGCCTCGACGCCAAGGAAGTCTTCAGCCTCTATGAATTTCGCTGCGTGATCGAGGCGGCGACGATCTCCTTCGCCTGCGAGCGCGCCTCGGACGAAGAACTGCGCGAGATCGAGGAATTCGTCATCGCCAGCAAGGATGCCAAAGACGACCTCCTCGCGACCAACCTGTTACGGCTCGACGAGGAATTTCACGAGCGTCTGGCCCGCGCGGCACATAACAACGAGCTCCTGCATACGCTGCGAGGCATCAACGCGCGGATTCATTTCGTCCGCTGGATTGACATGCAGAGCGGACGACGACGGCATACGCAGAACGAGCACCTCAAGATCGTGCAGGCGCTCAAAAAGCGTGACACGGCGCGCGCCGTGCGTCTGGTACGCGAACACATCAGCCTCCGGCTCGATCAGATCGGCGATGTGATCCGCGCCGGATTTGCCGAGATTTACACAGGCAACAGCCTTGCCACCCACCGCGAAGAAAAGATTCAAAGTGGATCAGTCTAACCGGCTTTCCGGCGCGGACGCGCTCGTCCGCATGCTGCGCCTGCACGGCGTCGAATACATCTTCGGTCTGTGCGGTGACACCAGTCTGCCCTGGTACGATTCATTGCGCCGGCTCGACCACGGCATGAAGCATGTGCTGTGCCGGGACGAACGATCGGCTGGCTACATGGCCGACGCCTATGCGCGGGTATCCGGCAAGGTCGGGGTCTGCGAAGGGCCGAGCGGCGGCGGCGCCACTTACATCCTTCCCGGCCTCGCCGAGGCCAATGAATCCTCAATCCCGATCCTGGGCATTACGACCGATATCTCCGTGTCGTCGCGCGGACGCTACACGCTGACCGAACTCGACCAGCAAAGCCTGTTCCGGCCAGTGACCAAGTGGAACACCGTACTCAATCGCGCCGCCGATCTGCCGCGCGCCGTGCGCGCCGCTTTCACCCATATGACCACAGGGCGTCCGGGCGCCGCGCATATCGGCCTGCCGTTTGACGTGCAAACCAGCGCGGTGGAGGAAGAAGAAATCTGGGCCGATGAAAGCCTGGGCCGCTTCCCGTCGCGGCGCGTCGGGCCCGATCCGCAGGCCGTGCAGTTGGCCGCGCGGCTCATCACCTCGGCGCAGCGACCTGTCTTCATCTGCGGCGGCGGGGTCGTGATCGCGGGCGCTGAGGCCGAGCTGCAGGCGCTCGCCGAACGGCTCGGCGCCGCCGTCGCCACCACAATCAGCGGTCGCGGCAGCATCAGCGACCATCATCCGCTCGCGGTCGGCGTCGTCGGCAGCAACGGTGGCACGGTCGAAACCCGCGGCGTCGTGCAGCAGGCCGATCTGGTGATCTTCGTCGGCTGCCGAGCCGGCTCGGTCACGACCGAGCGCTGGCAGTACCCGACCATCCGGAAATCCAAGATCGTCCATATCGACGTCGATCCCGCGGTGATCGGTGCCAATTATCCGGCGGATGCCGGCCTAGTGGGCGATGCGCGTCTCTGCCTCGCCGCGCTCGACCAAGCATGTGAGGCGCTGGTCGCCCGCGCCGGGTCGCAAGACGCCATCAAGCGGATCGTTGCCCTCGCCAAGGCGACCAAGTTCGACAGCTTCCGGCAGCTCGCGGAGTCGAACGAAACGCCGATCCGCCCCGAGCGGCTAGTGGCGGAGCTGCAAGCGGTGCTGCCGTCCGACGCGATCATCGTCGCCGACGCCGGTACGCCCTGCCCCTATTTCTCTGCGTATTACATCCAGAGCGGCACCGGGCGGCAATTTATCTCCAACCGCGCGCATGGCGCGCTCGGCTATTCGCTGTCAGCGGTGATGGGCGCCGCCTTCGGACGTCCCGGCGTCAAATGCGTCTCGGTCATGGGCGACGGCAGCTTCGGATTCACCGTCGGCGAGCTCGAGACCGTCATCCGCCACAAGCTGCCCATCACCTTCGTCGTGGTTTCGAACGCGACCTATGGCTGGATCAAAGCCGGCCAGAAAACGAAGTACGACAGCCAGTATTTCTCGGTCGATTTCGGCCGCAGTGACCACGCGCGCATCGCCGAGGCATACGGCGTCAAATCCTGGACCGTGATCGACCCAGCGGCGCTGCGCGGCGCGCTCGACGCGGCAATCAATCATCCGGGGCCGAGCCTGGTCGACGTGATCTCGCAGCCGCTGCATGAGGCACGCGCGCCGGTGAGCGAATGGGTCGCATGAACGTGCATGTCATCAGTGAAAGGATCGGGTTGCCGTGCTTCGTCTAGGAATCGATATCGGCGGGACGTTCACCGACATTGTCCTGCTCGACGAGCAGCAGAACCGGGTGCTCAGCTACAAGGAGCCGACCACGCCCGATAATTTTATGGAAGGCGCCCTTCGCGGTATCAGCGGGCTGCTCAAGCGCCATCATTTGGCGACCGAGGATATCGGCCTGGTGGCGCACGGCGCCACTGTGGCGACGAATGCCGTCATCGAGCGCACCGGACCGAAGATCGGCTTGCTCACGACGAAGGGATTCCGCGACATCCTCGAACAGGGGCGGGGCGCCCGGCCCGCCGAGCTTATCTACGACATCCACCGCCCGCGGCCGGATCCGCTAGTGGCGCGCAAATACCGCATCGGCATCACCGGGCGCATCGACGCCGACGGCAACGAACTGACGCCCCTGTCGGAGCGCGAAATCGTCGAGGCGCTGCAATTCTTCCGCGACGAAGGCATCGCCTCGATTGCCGTCTGCTTTCTGTTTTCCTATCGCAACGCGGCACATGAAAAGCAGGTCAAGGCCATCGCGGCGCAGGTCTATCCCGAGGCACAAATCCATCTCTCGTCGGAAATCCACCCGGAGATTCGCGAATTTGAGCGCCTGTCGATCACCGTGCTTAACGCCTATGTCGGCCCCGTCGTCGGCGCCTACCTCTCCGGCTTCGAGAACGGCCTCAAATCGCTTGGCCTGAAGCGTGGTCTCTATGTCATGCAGTCCAACGGCGGCCTTTCGACCGTGCAAGTTGCGTCCGAGCGGCCGATCTCGACCTTCTTCTCGGGGCCTGCCGGCGGCGTAATCGCCAGCAAATTCATCGCCGCGCAGCTCGGCATCGCCGACGTCGTGATGGCCGACATGGGGGGCACCAGCTTCGAAGTGGCGATGATCCGCGGCGGCGAGGCACAGCTCACCACGGAAAAAGAAATCGGCGGCTACCCGGTCAACACGACGAGCCTCGACATCAACACGCTCGGCGCCGGCGGCGGCAGCATCGCCTGGATCGATCTGGCGGGCGGCCTCAAGGTGGGGCCACGCAGCGCCGGCGCCAGGCCAGGCCCTGCCTGTTACGGGCTCGGCGGCACCGAACCCACGACGACGGACGCCAATCTCTTGCTCGGCCGGCTCGGGGTCAATTCCCTGCTCGGCGGCCGCTTTAAGATGTCACCTGATCTCGCGCGCGCCGCCATCGAGCGGATCGCCAAGCCGCTCGGCATGACGGTCGAAACCGCAGCGCAGGGCATCCTGACCATCCTCAACGCGAAGATGTCGAGTGCGATCGGCGCCCTCACCGTCAAGCGCGGCTTTGACGTCCGTGAATTCGCGATTATCGTTTATGGCGGCGCCGGCCCGCTGCATGGCGTTGATCTGGCGAGCGAGTTGCGCATTCCCTGGATTATCGTGCCGCCCGATCCGGGAACTACTTCAGCGCTCGGGCTCACCCTGCCTGACGTCGCGCATGATTACATCCGGACTTACCTGTCGGATTTGCGTGGCGTCGATCCGGTCGAGATCGAAAAGGCCTTTGCCGAGCTCGAAGCAAATGGGCGGCGCGATGTCACCACGGCGCAATCAGACATTCAGGGGCTGACCTTCCGCCGGTCGATGGACCTGAAATACGCCAACCAGACCTTCACGCTCACCGTCGAGCTCGACGACCCCACCTTTACGGGCGGGACACCGAGTACAGTGCGCGAGAGCTTCCACCGGCTGCACGAATCGATCTATGGCCTGCGCTTTGCCGAGGAACTGATTGAGATCGTCAATTTGCGTGTCAGCGTCGTCGGCAAGCTGAAGGAGTTGCTCATCGATAAGGCCGCGGTCGAGAGCCGCAAGGCTGAAGACGGGATCAAGGGCCGGCGCGACACGTATTTCTTTGGCGCCAAGAACGGCTTTGTCGATTGTCCGGTCTATGATTACCAGCGGCTCGGCGTCGGCACCGTCGTTGTGGGGCCGGCCATCATCGAGCAGGAGAATTCGACCATCGTCGTGCCACCGGCCTACCGGGCAAAGCTCGACGCCTATCATAATCTCATTATAGGAGAGCAGGAATGGCGGGGTTGACCATCGATCCGATCACCTTTGAGGTGGTGCAGAATGGACTGCGGACCATCACCCAGGAGATGGATTTCGTGATTGCCCGCACCGCGCGCTCGGTGCTGTGGCAGGAATCGGGCGACTATTCGACCGCCATTCTGACACCGAACGGCGACATGGTCTCACAGGGACCCAATGGCATTCCCGTGCATCTGGGCACCATGCCGCAATCGGTGCAACACGCCCTGATTAAGATCGGCGTCGAGAATCTCGAGCCCGGCGACGTGATCTGGAACAATGATCCCTATTCCGGCAGCAACCACGTTCCCGACGTGTTGCTGGTCAAACCGATCTTCCATGACGGCGTTGTAGTGGCAATCTCCGCGGTACGTGGCCATTGGCTCGACATCGGCGGTTCGACCCCCGGCAGTTACACGACAACCAACCGTGACATCTATGGCGAGGGATTCCGTCTGCCGCCGACCAAGCTGGTCCGGCGCGGCGTCATGAACGAGGATTTGTTCAACGCCATTCTCGCGAATGTCCGCCTGCCTGAAGAGCGGCGAGCCGACTTCCAGGCGCAGATGGCGGGGCTCAATCTCGGCGAAAAGCGCGTTCTTGTCCTATGCGAGAAATATGGCCACGATACCTTCGTCAATTGTCTCGACGGCATCCTGACACGCTCCGAAGCGCTCCTTCGCGCTGAGATCCGCAAGATGCCGAATGGAGTCTATCGCGCGTCGGACATCCTCGACGGCGATGAAATCGACCGCAAGCAGATCAACATCGTTGTCGCCGTTACCATCAAGGACGACGAGCTCGAGATCGATTTCACCGGCACGGACCCGCAAGCCACGGGCGGCATCAACGCGTCCTACGCCGTGACTTGTTCGGCGACCTACTACACCATCAAAACGCTCACCGATCCGGAAATTCCGGCCAATAGCGGCGCCTACCGGCCGATCAAGGTCATCGCCCCGCCGGGCACCGTCGTGAACCCGCTCTTTCCAGCGCCGGTGGTCCAGGGCAATCACGAAACCGGCTCGCGCGTGGTCGATGTGCTCTACCGCGCCTTTGCCCTAGCAATCCCCGACAAGGTCATCGCCGGCGTTACCGGCAGCGCATCCGCCCTGGTCATCGGCGGCGAGGTCTTCGCCGATAACGAGCATAAGAAGCGCTATCTGCTGATTCAGCCGATCGACGGCGGCCGCGGCGCGTGCCCGACCGGCGACGGCATCAACGCCATTCGCTGCGGCGTGATCAACGCCAAGAACCAGCCGATCGAGGTCATGGAATCTCGCTCGCCGGTCCATGTCGAGCGCTGGGAGCTTGCCGCCGATAGCGGCGGCGCCGGCACATATCGCGGCGGTGGCGCGGTAACGATGGAATTCCGGATCAAGAGCGGCACCGCCGTAGTCACAACGCTGTCCGACCGCGGCACCACCGGTCCCTACGGACTATTTGGCGGCGACGAGGGGCGCAAATGCGGATTGTCGCTATCTCGCGACGGCGTGACGGAGAGCTTGTTCTCGAAATCGACTGTCGTCATGAAGCCAGGCGATTTGTTCCGCTTTGAAGCGGCGGGCGGCGGCGGGATGGGCGATCCTCTGCTCCGCGCCGCGCAGGCGGTGATCGACGACGTCGATAACGGCTATGTGACGCCCGAGGGTGCGAAGGCGCACTACGGCCTTGCGGTTGATCCTAAGACGCTGGCAGTCGAGCCAACTCCCGAACGCACCCGGCGCATTGCGATGGCGCCATCAGGCACCTAGGCAGCTCGTGAGGATAATGTTGATAACAACATGGACGGCTTGCCGTCCCAAAAGAGGAGCAGACCAATGAACAGAGTTTTAGTCGGATTCCTAATGTTCGCGCTGAGTTCCGTACTGTTCACTCATGAAGGCTTTGCGCAAGGCAAACAAGTCATCACCTTCGCCTATACCGATGACGCCGCTTACGAACCTTATGTCTATGCTATCCGTCAGGGCATCGTCAGCTCGAAGATGGTCGAGGTCAAATTGCTGCCAACCGCCATTCCGGCGCTACTGCAATCCACCGGCACGAAGCAGTTTGATTTGATTGAAACTTCGCCGTTGCTTCTCGCCAACGCGAATTTGCGTGGTCTCGACGCGCGCATTGTCGGCACGGGCGGCATCGTGCGCGGCGGCCGATATGTCTTCGTGCAGAATGATTCGCCGATTAAGAAACCAGCGGATCTTAAAGGCAAGACGATGGGGGCGACCGCTATCGCCTCGACTCTCGTAGCTCAAATCCGAGCCGTCCTGACCAAGCAGTTCGGGCTCAATACCAGTCTTGAAAACGGCGATATCCGTTGGGTGGAACTGCCGTTGCCGACACTGGCCTCTGCCCTGGAGCGCAACCAGGTGGATAGCATCTATCTCATTCACATCCCCTCGTTGCGGGCGTTGCAATCCGGAAAATTCCGGATCCTGGTCGACATGACGAAGGATTTCCGCCACGATTTCGGCGTCGATCCATTGACGTCTGTCATCGCCACCTACGATTCGAAAATTGCCGAAAAGGGCCCAGCCCTACATGAAGCGATCGCTATGCTACGCGCTTCGGCAGCCTATGCAAAAAGCCACCAAGCCGAAGTCTTCGCCGCAGTTGCAAAAGAAAAAAATATGGACATCAAGGACCTCAACACCGTTTCGTATAAATGGTACGAGCTCCGCTTCACCTTGTCCGGTGATGACCAGAAAATGATCAAGACGATTCTCGACATTGGCAAGGAGCAGGGATTGATTCCGGGCTATCCGACGCTCGACAAATTCATCTGGCAATAAGACGGTAATCACTTCTGATGTGACTATGGCTGCAATGGACGGTCGTGCTGCTCCCCCGATTGCGATCTCGCTGCGCAGCATCAAGCTCAAATTCGGCGAGGAGGAAATCCTCGCCGATGTCGGCTTCGAAGTCCGGCAAGGCTCCTTCGTCTGCCTCGTCGGCCCCTCGGGTTGTGGCAAATCGACGACGCTACGCATCATCGGCGGATTGTTGCAGGCGACCAAGGGCAAGGTCGACGTTTACAACGAAGCGCCGGACATCTCATGGCGCCGCCTGGCCTATGTGTTCCAGGCGCCTCGACTGGTGCCATGGCGCACCGCGCTTGAAAACGTGATCCTCGGCATGCAGTTGCGCGAGACGCGACTGAGTGCATCGGAAACGCGCCAGCGGGCACTACAATATCTCGAAATGGTCGGGCTCATGCCAGAGGCCGATAAGTTTCCGGGGATGCTTTCCGGCGGCCAGAAGCAGCGCATCGCCCTGGCGCGGGCGCTGGCGGTCGATCCCGATGTCATCCTGATGGACGAACCCTTCACCGCGCTCGATTTCACGACGCGGAAAAGCCTGCGCGACCATTTGATCCGTATCTGGCAGCAGACCGGTAAGACCATCCTCTTCGTCACCCACGACCTCGAGGAAGCGCTCTACCTCGCCGACACGATCATCGTGTTCTCAACCAAGCCGACACGGATCGAGCGGACGATCGAGCTCGATCGCCCGCGGCCGCGGGACGTCGCCGGAGATCCCCTCTTGGCCGGGCTCAACGCCGAGCTGCGGCAGTCGTTCATCGACATGGGCGATCGGCAGGACGACGAGCCGCAGAGCGCCCCGCCGACCGAGGGTACCGTCGAGGGCGCCGGCTGGAAGAGCGGCTTCAAAGGCAATCTGGTTCAACGGCTGGTCGCCGACGGCTTTATCGTCGCAGCATTTCTCGGCTGGTATTTCTATTCGAAGATGGTGCCTGAGTTCATTGTTCCTGATCCGTTCAAGGTGCTGCGCATCACCGGCGAGCTGTTCTATTCGCCGCGATATGCCTTGCATACCTATACATCGCTGTTGCGCGTGGTGGCATCGGTTGCGCTCAGCTTGCTGATCTCGGGCGTCATCGTCGGCGCTGGGTGGTATTTCAGGCCGCTTCGCCTGCTGGTCGCTAACCGTCTAATTCCGATCCTCAATGCTTTTCCATCGCTCGGTTGGGCGATGCTCGCGGTGATCTGGTTCGGCGTCAACACGACGAGTGTCATATTCGTCGAGGTTGCTATCCTCTTGCCGTTCTCGATGATCAGTTTATGGGAAGGTGTGAAGTCGCTCGACGCCGAAACCCTAGAAATGGCGCGCTCCTTCACCAAGGGACGCTTCAATATTCTGCGACGGGTCATCCTACCGCTACTTTTCCCCTTCATCTTTTCTGCGATCCGCATGTCCTATGGCGTCGCCTGGAAAGTGGCATTGATCGCTGAGCTGTTCGGCGGCGATGTCGGACTCGGCCATCTGTTGAACATCGCCAGCCAGGAACTTGATACCGCGCTGGTCTTCGCGATCATTGTCGCCTTGATCATCCTAGTGATTGGAGTCGAAAGGCTGATCTTCGACCAGTTCGAAAAGCGGGCGCAGCGACAGAGATTTGCATAGCGTGCCCTGAAGGCCGCGTTGACCTTCACTCGTAAACCGCGATGGCACAGCCCGTGTCCCACTCGACAATTGGCTCATAGACCAGGGAGCGCGGCTTCCGGTCATGCGCCGCGCCGAGCGCCGTAACCCATTGGCGAATTTCCCAGGAGCCGAATCCAGCCGCATCGAGACGCGCATTCGGAATGGCCAAAATCTCATCCACAGCTGCTTTATCGAGCAGCGACATGAAATAACGATCGAAATCCGGGTCGAGATCATCGGCCTCCGCGGCACCCGGGGCGTGCGACAGGCCGCCGGTGCCCAACACGCCGACGCGCAGATCGCTGGCATCGATCGCCCGGCGAATCGAACGGCCGAAGGCATAGCAGCGCGGCAGGGACATCATCGGCGGCACCTGGCAATTCTGCATGACCCAAACGATCGGCAGATCGAAACGCGGCGTCAGCAGCTGGAGCGCGACGATAACGCCATGTTCGAGCGCCACGTCTTCCGAAAAAGCAGGCTCTATCCCATCTGCGAAAGCCTGAGCGAGAATGCTGCGCGCCAGCGCCGGGCGGCCTTTGATCTCAAGCTTGGCGATCCCAAGCCAATCCTCAACCGGCCCCGGATACACCTCGTTCAGCGTGACACACGTAGCCGGCATGTTGTCGATGAAGAAATTCGAGAAATGGTCCGGCGCGACGACGACAAGAACATCCGGCTTAGCCTGCATTAATTGCTCGCTAAGCAACCGCGCCGCACCAAAGAAATTGTTGCGCTGCGATTCGCTAGCCGCCTTTGAGAAAGCCGCGATACCTGGGGAGTGGCTCATCCCGCCGGCAAAAACCAACTTACCCATGATTTCGTGCGCTCCCTCAGAATTCTTCCGGTGTGGAAAACAGTTTCAGCTCTTCATACGCTGCGTTCCACGCAGGGGATTGAGCTGCTCCTTGTAGTTCGGTCGCGATATACCCATGAACCGCGAATAGGGTGCCAGCAACAGCGGATGAACTCCGCGCCGATAAAGGCCTACGAGATCACCATCGCGCAGCGCGGTCTTTTCTTCAGCCGACAGCGCGAAGGTTGCCATCGCCCCCTCGGCATCGCTTTTGAAGCTTTGTTGAAGTGCCTTATCCTTCTTGATCTCGTAGATAAATTTCTGCATGCCGAAAAGACTCATGAGACCGCGTGCTCCATGGCGGCTGATTTAATAGATTTTTACCACCGGCAGAGAGATTACTGCATGGACACAACCTGATCTAGGGCGTTATCGTATTAAATCCTATAAAAGGCACTCGGCTAACGGAAAGCGCACATATGATGTTGAGTATAGAAAGCCTCCGGAACATGGGAAATTTAAGAAAGGCCATTCGGGTAATCCTCGCGGGCGGCCGAAAACATCACGCAGTTCCAAAATTATCCTAGAACAGGAGCTATCCAAACTTGTAACCTGAGCTGGTCCCGGTTGTTTGGACAGGTTGGCAGCGAAGCTAAGGTATATTCCGGTTGCTGATCACGCTGCCAAGACCTCATTCATGTTGGATGCTTTTTGTTGCTGCTGTTGGGCCTGTGGGGATGTGGGCAAGGCGTCAGCCTTGTCCATCATATCCACGGGCCGCCTCGCCGAGTAGGCTTCTGCCGGCGTCCTGCCGTCAAGAGCGGAGTGCGGCCGCTCGGTATTGTAGAACTTGATCCACGCGCCGATGACGCGCTCGGCCGTGAAGCCATCCGTCATCTCGTGCAGATAGACCGCCTCGTATTTCAGCGACCGCCAGAGGCGCTCGATGAAGACGTTGTCCAGGCACCGGCCCCGCCCGTCCATGGAGATTGTGACGGCCGCGTCCTTGAGCATGCCGGTGAAGTCGAGGCTGGTGAACTGGCTGCCCTGGTCCGTGTTGTAGATATCCGGCTTGCCGTATCGAGCCAACGCCTCGCTCAATGCCTCAATGCAGAACCGTGCGTCCATGGTGTTGGACAGACGCCACGCCAGGACATGGCGCGTCGCCCAGTCCATGATCGCGACCAGGTACAGAAAACCGCGCCGCACCGGGATGTAGGTGATGTCGGCGCACCAGACATGATCGGGACGTTCCACCGCCACATTCCGGAGCCGATAGAGATAAATCCGGTGCGCCGGGTGCGGCGTGCTGGTTCGCGGCGCCTGGTAGATCGCTGCCAGACCCATGAGGCGCATCAGTCGGCGGACCCGGTGACGGCCGCCGCAGACGCCCTCCCGCCGCAACTGGCGAACCATCTGACGGGAGCCGTAAAACGGATACTTCAAAAACAGCTCATCGATGCGGCGTATCAGGGCCAGGTTCTCCGGACTCTCACCCTTCGGCGCGTAATAGAACGCGGATCGACTGATCGAGAGAAGGCGGCATTGACGGCTCAAGCTCAATCCGGGGCGGCCGGGCACGATCATCGCCCGGCGCTCCCCCCGGCTCATCGCTTGAGCCCTCTGGCCAAAAAACCCCGTTCCACCGTCAACTGGCCGATCTTGGCGTGAAGGTCGCGAACCTCGGTCTCGCGATCCTGGCGCTCGTGGTCCGCGCCGTTCGAGAACACTTCCGAAAGCCCATCGATCGCTTGGCGCTTCCACGTGCTCACTTGATTCGGATGCACCTTATGCCGTGCCGCAATCTCCTGGACCGTCTTGTCGCCCCGCAATGCGTCCAGGGCCACACGCGCCTTGAACTCACCGCCAAACCGTCGTCTCGTCGTCATGTCGTATCCCTCCGTTACACGGCGGAATACACCTTAGCCCCCTGTCCGATTTTCTAGGACCAGCTCAATCCTCGTCAGACATCCGCCTCTCCTAACTCAGTGGTGACATAGTGAAGTTTACCCCACCGCACACGATCACACGCTATTGAAGTGCCGGGTTCCCGCCACACCACAGCTATACCTTTGGGGCAGCATTACATCCTGATTCGAATCAACCGTGACGACCCTGGTTCGCAGCACTATGGTTTGCTGCGAGCCACCGATGGAGAACCGCGATGGGCAAAGAGAAATTCAACGTAGAGCGCACACAGGCCGGATTGCAGTTTGTAATCCCAGGCACCGAGAAGCCCAAGCCTCTGCCACGGATCGAATACGCGAATGACGGCAGCCAGCTAGTCATACCCGGTGCCGAGCGGATCAGTGGCACGGCCCTGCTGACGCGACTCTTGCAGAAGCCTCGCCGCCCCCGTGTCGGTCAGCGCAGCCTCGCTGGTACCACATTGTTCCGCAGTGTCCGCCCGAAGTGAATTTTCAAAAGTGAATTTAGGGCGGTAATCAAATGAGCTCAGTCACGGAGCGTGCTCTCTCCTATGACAGGCTCAAAACAAAACATCGAAAAATCCGGGATGGTTTCCCAGATGAACTCAACCTCCGCGTCCATCGAGCCCTAAGTTGGGTTCATCGTGCTGAAATGGCAGTCGACAATGAAGATGACGACGCTGCATTCATTTTTTACTAGGCTCAGGACCCATTAAAGTTCTTGCGGATCAGATGATCGGTTGATTCAATGGCGCTGCGAGGAGGCGTCGCCATGGCTGATTTGTTCCTGCTCT
>Ga0209483_1000591_pt1 | contig 30919 bp, 25 predicted proteins | sample NGEPerA_FD_184508 | JGI IMG/M metagenome (GOLD analysis project Ga0209483, IMG submission 184508) | Arctic peat soil microbial communities from the Barrow Environmental Observatory site, Barrow, Alaska, USA - NGEE PermafrostL2-A... | ecosystem: Environmental > Terrestrial > Soil > Wetlands >... | reverse complement strand
AGCTTCACGAGCAACTCCATATGGCGGTAAACCGCCTCAGAAACAAGTGCTGGCTAGTCCACGCATTCTTTAAACAGGCCGGATTGAACATACCAAAAGTTTAAACTTCATTGCGCAACGGTCAGTAAGCGAATCAACAATGGCGTATTCCAAAGGCTGCAAAGCGCCACCAATGGTTAACAATTCACGTTCGCTAGGACTGCTCGGCACATAAACGAATTTGCCAAATCCGACCAGTTCCGTGAGCAGATTCACACCCATCTCGCATAGCCGAGGGCTGCCGGATCCCGTTACTAGCTCGTAAGCTAAGGGATTTCCGTGACCCAGTCGCCAAACCGCAGCCGATTTTTTCAACAATACCGCTCGCTCGGCGAATGCCATGATCCCTCGTCGCGCCAAATCACTTAGTTGATCGCGTTTTGATGGCTGATCTATGCCTCCACGGCTACGCCGCCGCTCAAGAAGTTCGAGGGTTTCGTCTATGGCGCTGGCGCCTGATGAACGCAAGTCGCGTCTGAAGAGTCTGTGTCCCCACGATCCCTGATTACCAAGGTAAGAAACCAAACTTATTCCAATCTGCGTAATGGTAACCGGGAGCGTATCATGTGTGACAATGGTGCCATCGCAAGCCTCAACGCCGCCATTGAATAATAAACGGCTGTGGACGGTTTCCACTTGTTGAAGCGTCGTTCGGTATACGCCGGCGCCGGCGGGCGCTTGCGGACGCGATTTCAGCAGGGGGAAGATTCTTTGGCGAATCTCACGGTGAATTCCGCTTTCCTGGCGGACCGCGTCCGAAACTTCAGACTGCACACGTTCGTACGTCGCCGCCAGTTCGTCTCCGGGACGCCAAGTGTCAAGATCAAGAGTATCCTCAAGCGGCTCGCCGAAGGCCGATTGAAAGTCAGAAGCGTCCACCGCGGGAAGTTCCGCGCTTCCGGGCGGCTTTGCAATTTGGCGCTCTTCCATAGTTTCGCTCAGTTGAGTTACTCCGTTAGTCGCGTTTACTGTCCCACTTCCGCGCCCGCGGTTAAAGTGCGACGTTGTCGTGACCTATTCAATTCCGAGCCATGCCTTTATCGTCTGAACGGGCTTGGCTGTGGCGCATAAAACACGCGAATAGGCGTCAGCACTGGACTTTGGCAGTCCAAAAACTGATTGCAGGAGCCCGGCAACGGCGCTATCGTCAGACCGGTCAATCAGCTTCCTCGCGCGGGCAAGGATTTCCCGCCTGGGCGCGATTAATTCAATGGCGAGTATGTCGGCTAGATCCTCGTGGGCAACTACGCGGGAGTCCCGCACTAACCCCAGCGGCCCCCTTAACCAAAGGCGGGAATACACCCCCACGGTCACACCCTGCAACACTGCCGTCAATCGTTCCGCATCGGTAGGCGACCGATCCCCGTCCAGTATGGCCACAATAGACTCGCCACAGGCCGCAATTGCGCTGTCGCGCGGAAGCGTGTAATCGAGTAGGAAGTGGGCTAGTTCGTGTGCCAGGGACAACCGCTGTTCTTCGACCGGATCGCTTCCATCGATAAAGATCACGCCGCGACCGCGCGTAGCGACTACGCACGCTCGGAGTTCTCGGTCAACGGCGGGAACTATGGCCGGTAGGCCATGTCCCGACAACCAGCCCCGAACAAATGCGACACGGAGTCTTGGGAGTTTGACGACCGCGACTGGAATCGTCCAGAGTATCGATGCTTCTATGTTGCGAGGAAAGCCGCCGGGGTTTCCGGCCACGCGCCAGAAATCCGCGGCGATCTGGCGAATCTCATATTCGTTGATCACGGAATCCCCTCGGAACTGTCGGCGTCCGGTTTCTTGGGGAGGCGATCCCTCGCCGCCAGGAGTGTGTTCGCGGTTCTTGCAGGCCCTCCGGCGGTTAGGGCCTTTGCTGTATTCGCCTCCCGCACGATCTGCGCGATAAGAAAGGCGTCACAGCCAACATACGCGGCAATCTTCTCAACGTCTTGTCGAAATCCGACGGCATCTTCCCTCGGACTTCGACACAGAAATAGTCGGTTTATCTGCGTTAGATCGCAATTAAGTCGGTTCGCAAGATCGGCTTGGACGCGCCCGGCGCGTTTTCGCAGCCGCGAAAGCAAGTGGCCCAGGAAGAATGGGTCCAGCCGAGCCTTTTCTCCTGCCCGTTGAAAACCGGTATGTTGAGCCCTATTCATCGTTGGCCTCCCGAAAAGCGCGCTTCAGCCGCTTCAACAACCGATCCTTGATCTGTTTCACCGCAAGGTTCCTTGCCTTCAACGGTTTTGCGGTAATGCCAAGCACCTTCGCGTAGTCCACCGAGGCACGCACGCCATCCGACATCAGCTTAAAGACTGCCGCCTCGGTCGGCGACAGGACTGCGATCTCGGCGTTTACCTTATCACGAACCAATCTGGATGCTTCTCGCTCCGTTAGGAACGCCAACGGGCTTTCCTCAACCTTCTTCCGCGCCGGGTCGTGAAGTGCGACATCCTTGAAACGCGAAACCCGTGCGCGCTGCCGTCGTTCCTTCAACAGAATGTTGGCCAGATTGCGTCGGGAAGCCATTTCAAGGAAGGACCAGACATTTGATCGTGCGGGATGGAACGCGGCGGGAGACTTGGCGAAGTCCAAAACGGCGTCAGTAACGGCCTCCGATGCCATGCACTGGTCTCTGAATTCGGAACGTCCAAACTGAATCGTTTTGGTGAGAGGATCGATTACCAGTTCGGCCAGCGCCGCCGGCGCGACAGGGTCGCCGGCGAGAAGTCTCCGGTGAATAGAAAGGAGGTCTGCTGGGTCTGGCTTGGTGAACATATCCGCCTCACTGCTTCCTCAATCCAAGAAACACTTCGCCTTCCATGCGAAGTCGCAACGCGTTTTGCGAACCCACTGACGCGGGCGGCGGCAAAGAGCGCCGCCTATTTTCAAAAGCTCGGAACGACCAGCCTACATTTTCTAAACCGACGGTCGCAGCTAATTCACCAATTACGTCCCCGGCATCTGCTACTAAGCGAGAAACGAGCGATGGGCCTAACGCCATTACTACCGCCCCGCCCGGCTTAAGGACCCGCTCAACTTCAAGCAGGACGCGACGCAGATCAGAAAGATATCTTCGGACGACGCCTAAGCGGGTTGTGCTATCAATCATTTCAACTATCGAGTTTTCGAGCGAGGACGGCAGGCTGTCGGGGCTGTACATCCCCCGTTCAGTTCCGACCATCCCTGTGCGGACGTTACGCAAATCCGCTAATTGATGTCCCATCCAAACCAATGAAAACTTATGGGCTCGTATGTAGTCAATGGCGTTCAGGTACGGCGGTGAGGTTACGACGAGATCGATGGAAGCATCTTCAACTGGAAGTTTGCGGGCATCAGCTTGTTTTATATGTGCGGCGACGTCCGGCGCGTTGTCTCTGGTGAAAGGTAGGCGATCTACTACGGTCTTCGAACGTCTATGCCACGCATCGAATCCATTGGGCAGGGGCTTACCCAGAACCTTGTGTGGGCGTGACCGTGAAATATCGAGTGCAAATGAGACCCCCGCAGACTTAGCAATAATCAGGCTCGACAACGTGACCCAGGCAAGATCGCGATATTTACCGCGTGGCATGGCGGCAATCTCTAGTGCCAGTGCGAATAGTTGCTTTTGCGAGCGAGGCGGGAACCAGTATTTTAGAAACGCTTGGCCCTGAAAATCGAAGGTCTGCCGCACTTCTTTAACGCTTAGCCCCCGCACAATGCGGCCTTCAGCCCCTTCGACAATTTTCAACAGCTTTGTGGTGGCAATCGTACGATTGAATGGGGTTGACGCAACGCGGGAAAGCAAGAGTGCCATTGGATCAACGTCCGTTCCAATTACAGTGCGCTTCGCGCGCACGCACGCCGTGGCGGTTGATCCTGAGCCAACCATCGGATCTAGAACTCTCTCTCCTTCCGAAGTGAGGGTTGTGACGATGTCTTCGGCCAACCAGATTGGCATCCGCGCGGGAAATGGGTGGAAACGCGGGCCGTCAAGCCGAACGTTGCCCTTGCTTTTCGAGATTCTGTCCAACAGCGCAATGATCGAGGCGCTCGATCGAAGGTTTTTAATTGATCCGTCAGATTGCAACGCTGTTCTCCGCGGTAAATGTGCGGCGACTGCCAGCAAGATCGTGGCTCCGAAGTTATGTGTGGAAAGCCACATCAAAAGCGACAAAATATGCGAAATGTCGCTGCCGGAACACCCTTCAAGCTGATCAAACACCATTATCCATCATAACCAACTTGGCCTTCGCGGAGCGAGATTACTCGGATCGGGCGTCGCTCATAGTGTTATCGTCCTTTGGCTCACTCGTATCGTCCGCTTCCACAGACGAAGCGCCATCGCCCTCTCCATTCTCCTCCCCCTTCATAATCTCCCCCATCAACACCGTCGCAAACGACCCGGCAGGCAGGGTGAAGGCGATGGTGACGTGCGGCCCGTGATCGTCCACGCCGCCTTCGAGTTGCACGTGCTCGGGTTTGACGCGGAGGGGTCGGCGGGCGCCTTTTATCTTGAGGGTGCCGGTGCGGCGGAAGTCGGCGGGGGTGAGGCCGGCGGCGGCGAAGCGGGATTCTTCGATGGCCAACGGCTCGCCGGAGGGCATCGACATGCGGTAGCCGAGCAGGGGGCCCGTCGGGCTGATCTCGAAGCACTGGCAGCGGGGTTGTTCGGTCTGGGCATTCTCGACGTGGAAGACGGCGCCGTTTTCGTGTTTCCAGGCGAGGTCGCCTTCCAACACCTTGTCCAGCGAATCGATGCGCTGGGCGACGACATCGTTGAAGATGCGGGATTGGAGGGCGGAGATCCACAGGCGGCGCAGCTTGCGATCGATGGCCCAGGCGGCGGCGCTGGGGCGATGGGTTTTGGCGAGGCGCGCCAGGATTCGGCGTTCCATGCCATGCCGGCGGGGGTAGAGGCGCATGGCTTCGTTCAGATCGTGCCGGTCGAACGCGGCGCGGGCGGCGATGGTTTTGGGATCGTCCACGCCGGGCATGGGATCGCCCAGCAGCAGACCGAGCAGGGCGCGGTCGTCGCCGAGGACGATGGCGGCGCCCAGCTTGTCGTTGTTGCCACGCCGGCCGAAGCGCTGGTCGCCGAAATAATTGGGCATGCCGCGCTTTTCGAGTTCGGCGAGGACCGGGCGGACTTTCACGACGTCGGTCGCATTGACGCCGCGTATTTTGATGGCGAAGCGGTTGGCCGACAGGTGGCCGAGGCGAAGTTTGTTGGCGTGACGGGCGGCCCACTGGACGCTGATGTTGGGGATTTTCAGCGCCATGACCGCCGGCTCGCTGGTTCCCCAGATGGAGAGCAGTTGCCGGCTGACGGCCTTGGCGTCCTTGAGCCCGGCATAGCCGATGTCGCGGGGGACAATGTGCAGGGCGGAGGCGATTCGGTCGATCGCCTCGAAGGTCGGCATGTTGACTTTCTGGATTTCGCAATAGACGTGTTCGCCTTCGCCGGACGGCTCGTAGAGGGGGATTTCCTGCACGAAAAAATCCTCGGCACGCTGCTTGATGCTGCCGCCGATGCCGGGAAAATCGCGCGTGAGATATGGAAGAGCCATTGGGAACCTTATACAGTGCCGCCGACGGCATTGCGATGGATGGCGTTGTCCACCCGTCGCCGGCAAGTTTGTGTGATTTGTTTTGTGTGTGATTTGTTTTCCACAGCGAGGACGGCATGGACGTATCGACCGCCTCTGTGAATCCCGACTCAACTCAGCGCGTTGAAGCCTCAACGCCGGATTGCGCCGATGTATCAAACGAGGCGACGGCGGCCGCGCCGCCGGCATTGGCTCCGGCGCTGGTCGCGCCCAGATTCTCGCTGTGGCGCGGATTTCTTGCTGGCCTTGCGACATCGGGCTCGGCATTTTTGATTTTGTGCTGCGTGCTTGCGGTCGGGGGGATGCTGGGGCCTGGCCAGCCCATTCTCAATCGCTCGATCGCGATTCTGTCACTACTTGCCGGCGTGATTGTCGGCGTTCGCGTATTCCGCCAACATCGGATTGCGCGCGCGGCGCCCGGAGCCCTTTGCGGAGATTGCGGCCATGAATTGCCAGTCGGCGAAGGGCGGTGCCTGAGATGCGGCAACGTCGCGACGTGAGAGGTAAGTCGCATGGTAGGACGGCCACGCATGAATACTCAGAGCGGGCGAGCGCGCAACTCAAAGAAAGAGGGGAAACCACGAATGGGCACGAATGCACACGAATGAAGACAAGTTATTCGTGCGGATTCGTGTTCATGCCCGTTTCTTCGATTTGCGGGCGCGCACGCAGAGGCGATGTGTGCATTCGCGTTTTCTTTTTTGTAGGGTTCGCTTCAGCGAACGCTGCGCTGGGAAGCCGAGGATTCCCGCCATACAGTTGCTTAAATAATAGGCAAAACACTGTCAAGCCGGTGCGGCTCGCTTATAGATGAGGCATTTTTCGCCCGATGAGCCCGGCCCAATTACACGACGGGGGGCTGATACAAGAAGCTTGATGAGATTTGGCCGCACGATCGTCTGAAACAATCCGCCGCTGACTGAACCGCCTCTATTGTTATCTTCACGGATTTGGCTAAGATATGGGACTTTGCATGCGCCGCGTCCAAGTTGGCTTATTTACCGAGAACGCAGATGAACGGCTTACCTCCCGCACAAGGATTGTACGATCCGCGCAACGAACACGATGCCTGCGGCGTCGGGTTTATCTGCCACATTAAAGGGCAGCCGTCGCATGAAATCGTCTCCAACGCGCTGCAAATGCTGGAGAACATGAACCATCGCGGCGCGTGCGGGTGCGAGGAAAACAGCGGCGACGGGGCGGGCATTCTCGTGCGCATCCCCGATCCCTTTCTGCGCGCCAAGATGGCCGAGTTGGGCGTGGAACTGCCCAAGGCTGGGGAGTATGCGGTCGGCACGCTCTTTTTGAACAAGGATTCGGTCGCCATTGCGCAGTGCCAAGACGTGTTTGATCGGGTGGCGCGGGAATATGGGATGAGGGTGCTGGGTTGGCGGGATGTGCCGGTGGATAGCCGGCATGTCGGGCCTACGCCCCTGAAATCAGAGCCGGCCATTCGGCAGGTATTCGTGGGGATGGGCGAAGCGTTTTTCAACAAGATGGACTTCGAGCGCCGGCTGTTTCTCGTGCGCCAGCGGGCGGAAAACGCCATCGAGTTTGATTCGCCGCAGATTTCCGGCGCGGCCCGCGAGGACTTCTACATCTGCGCGCTGTCGGTCAACCGCATGGTCTACAAGGGGATGCTGACGGCGGATCAGCTTCGCCAGTATTACCCGGACTTGCAGGATCCGAATTTCACCAGCGCGCTGGCGATGGTGCACAGCCGATTCTCCACCAATACATTTCCAAGCTGGCGGCTGGCGCATCCGTTCCGAATGCTCGCCCATAACGGCGAGATCAACACCCTGCGCGGCAACCGCAACTGGATGCGCGCCCGCTACGGCACGCTCAAAAGCACGCTGCTGGGCGATGAGCTTGCGAAGCTATATCCGATTCTCACCGAAAGCGGCTCGGATTCCGCCACGCTCGATAACGCGATGGAGTTCATGGTCGCATCGGGCCGGGATTTGGCGCACGCGGTGCTGATGTTGATCCCCGAGGCCTGGCAAAAGCATGATCTGATGGACCCGGATCTCAAGGCGTTCTACGAATATCACGCCTGCCTGATGGAGCCTTGGGACGGGCCGGCATCCATCTCGTTTACCAACGGCGAAATGATCGGCGCGGTGCTCGATCGCAATGGCCTGCGCCCGTCGCGTTACTACGTCACCAAGGATGATCTTGTGATCATGGCCAGCGAAGTCGGCGTGCTGCCGATCGCGCCCGAGCGCATCGCCCGCAAATGGCGGCTTCAGCCGGGCAAAATCTTCTTCGTGGACATGAAACAAGGGCGCATCGTTGACGATCGGGAGATCAAGGGCGAACTGGTGGATCGACGCCCCTGGCGTCGATGGATCGAGGAAAACCTCATCGAGCTGGAGAAACTGCCCACGCCGACCAATGTTCATCAGCCCGATCACGACACGCTTTTGGTGCGACAGCACGCGTTTGGGTACACCACGGAGGATGTTAAAATCCTGCTCACTCCGATGGCGGTGAATGGGCTGGAGGGGCTGGGCTCGATGGGGGCGGATACGCCGTTGGCATGTTTGAGCGACAAGCCGCAGCTTTTATACAACTATTTCCGCCAGCTTTTCGCGCAGGTGACCAATCCGCCACTGGATGCCAATTTTGAGGAATTGGTGACGTCGCTGTATACGTATCTGGGGCGCGAGGGGAATCTGCTGGACGAGTCGCCGCGTGCGTGCCATCTGGTGAAGCTCAAGCAGCCGATCCTGAGCAATACCGACTTGGCGAAGCTGCGCGAGCTTTCGGTGGGAGATTTGCGCTCCGTAACAATCCCAATGCTGTTCCGCGTGGATGCCGGAGAGAAGGGGCTGGAAACGGCGCTGGGGCAATTGTGCGACGACGTTGCCGGCGCGGTGAAGGAGGGGGCCTCGGTCATCATCCTCTCCGATCGCGGCGTGGGGCCGGACTTGGCGCCGATCCCGAGCCTCTTGGCGACGGCTGCCGTCCATCATCATCTGATTCGCCTGGGAATTCGCACTCAGGCCGGCCTGGTCATCGAAACCGGCGAGGCCCGTGAAATCCATCATTTCTGCCTGCTGATCGGCTATGGAGCCGGGGCGGTGAATCCATACGTCGCCTTCGAAACGCTCGGCGATATGCACGGCGAAGGGATGCTCTCCAAGGATCTGACTTTCGAGCAGGCCAAGAAAAACTACATCAAGGCCGCCAACAAAGGCATCATCAAGGTGGCCTCGAAGATGGGCATTTCCACGGTGCAAAGCTACCGGGGCGCGCAGATTTTCGAGGCGGTCGGGTTGAGCCGATCACTCATCGATAAATATTTCACCGGCACCGCCTCGCGCCTCAATGGCGTCGGGCTGGAAATCATCGCGCGCGAGAGCCTGGAGCGCCATCGCGCTGGCTATCCGCGGATGCCGGTGAACGGCGACGTGCTCGACAACGGCGGGTTTTATCAATGGCGGCGCGACGGGGAGTACCACATGTGGAACCCCGACACCGTCGCCAAACTCCAGCAGGCCGTGCGCATCACCGGCATGCCCACGTTCCGCGAATACACCGCGCTGGTGAACGATGAGACCCGCCACCGCTGCAACATCCGCGGCTTGCTCAGGATCAAGACCCATCCCACCCCCATTCCGCTGGATGAGGTGGAACCGGCCAAGGAGATCGTCAAGCGGTTCGTCACCGGCGCGATGAGCTTCGGCTCGATCAGCAAGGAGGCGCACGAGACCCTGGCCATCGCCATGAACCGCATCGGCGGGAAATCCAACACGGGCGAGGGAGGCGAGGACGCCGACCGATTCACCCGCGACGCCAACGGCGACCTGCGCCGATCCGCCATCAAGCAAGTGGCCAGCGCGCGGTTTGGCGTCACCGCCGAGTACCTGGTGAATGCCGACGAGTTGCAGATCAAGATGGCCCAGGGCGCCAAGCCCGGCGAAGGGGGCCAGCTTCCCGGGCATAAGGTGGACGAATACATCGGCAAGCTTCGGCACTCGACGCCGGGCGTGGGGCTGATCTCCCCGCCGCCGCACCACGATATTTATTCGATCGAAGACCTCGCGCAGCTCATCCACGATCTGAAGAACTCCAATCCCGCGGCGCGGGTGAGCGTGAAGCTGGTGAGCGAAGTGGGCGTGGGCACGATCGCCGCGGGCGTGGCCAAGGCCAAGGCCGACCACATCCTGATCTCCGGCGACAGCGGCGGCACGGGCGCTTCCCCGCTCACCAGCATCAAATACGCGGGCCTCCCCTGGGAACTGGGCGTCGCAGAGACTCAGCAAACCCTCGTGCTGAATAACCTGCGCGGCCGGGTCGTGCTGCAAACCGATGGGCAGCTTAAGACCGGCCGCGATGTGATCATCGGCGCGCTGCTGGGCGCCGAGGAGTTCGGCTTCTCGACAGGCCCGCTGATCGCATCGGGCTGCATCATGATGCGCGTGTGCCATCTCAACACCTGCCCGGTGGGCGTGGCGACGCAGGATCCGGAATTGCGCAAGAAGTTCGCCGGCAAGCCAGAGCACATCGTCAACTTCATGTTCTTCGTGGCCGAGGAAGTGCGCGAATACATGGCCAAGCTGGGACTGCGCAAGTTCGAGGAATTGGTGGGTCGCAGCGATCTCTTGGAGTTTGACGAGGATGTCCGCAATCACTGGAAAGGCAAACACCTGGACCTATCGGCGGTTCTATATCGGCCCGACCTGCCGGGCGTTGCCATCCGCAACATCCAGAAGCAGGACCACGGGCTTTCACAATCGCTGGATCAAACAAAACTGATTCCCATGGCCCGCCCCGCGATCGAGCGCGGCGAAAAAGTGCAGGGGCAGTTTGCCATCAAGAACACCCATCGCACGGTCGGCACCACGCTCTCCGGCGAGATTGCCCGCAAATACGGATCGGCCGGCCTCCCCGACGACACCATCACGTACAAGTTCACCGGCTCGGCCGGCCAGAGCTTTGGCGCATTCCTGGCGCACGGCATCACGCTGCTCCTTGAGGGCGATGCCAACGATTATGTCGGCAAGGGTTTGTCGGGAGGGCGGATCGCGGTCTTCCCGCCCAGGGAGGCGACCTATGCCGCCGACGACAACATTATCGCCGGCAACGTCATCGGATATGGCGCGACGGAGGGCGAAATCTACCTGCGCGGCGTGGTGGGCGAACGCTTCTGCGTCCGCAACTCCGGCGCGATGGCCGTTGTCGAAGGATGCGGCGACCATGGCTGCGAATACATGACCGGCGGGCGCGTGGTGGTGCTCGGCTCGACGGGCCGCAATTTCGCCGCCGGTATGAGCGGCGGCATCGCCTACGTTTACGACGAAGACCTCCAGTTCCCGCGGCTGTGCAATCACGACCTGGTCGCCCTCGAAGCGGCGGATCTGCCCGATGACGTACAGACCCTCCGCCGATTGCTTGAGAACCACTACAAATACACCGCCAGCCCAAAGGCCAGGGAACTGCTGGCGGATTGGGGCAATGCACTGAAGCGATTTGTCAAAGTCATGCCAAATGAGTATCGACGGGTGATGGAAAACCGGGTCGAGATGGAGCACCGGGCGAAATTGCTGTCGCAGCGGCAGGGTGCGGGGGTGTAAGGCGCAATCCAATGAGGGCAGCTTTATTCCGGCGGCGCCAATGAGTGAGTCACCAGACAAACCGAAGCTGGGCGTGGAATTCACAGCGGAGGTATACCGACGCGCGGCGATCGAGCATATCGGAATCTTGCAGACCCTTTACGACAGTGAGAATTATGTCCTTGCAAGTTATGTTGCCGGAATCGCGGTCGAATGTATCTTCCGTGGATATCGGATGCGGAGCACATCGGATGTGAGTGCCCGCCACGATCTATATGAATTGGCGCGCGAATCGAAGTTTGTGGATCGAGTCCATGAGCGATTATTCGCGAAGTACGCATCGGACTTGGTGATAGTGGCGACGAGATGGAATAACAGCCATCGGTATCGCTCCGAAGAGGCGCTCCGCAAGTATTTGAAGCGAGCGCATTTGGATCGCCGTGTAAAGGGCGACTTCCTCAAGGAGAACGTACGAAAAATGGTGAACGCGGCAAATGACTTGGTCACATTGGGAGACCGACTATGGAACAAACAACCGACCGCTTGAATAAGCTGTTTACAGAACGATTCTCAGGGGCGCTCGCGGAGCTGGAAGAATATCCCGGAACGCAGAAGGTGGGCGGCTACCTCATCTGGGATGGCTTTGAGGGGATTGAGCCATTGGACCGCCAGCGCCAACTCAGCCGGGTTTTACGCGATGGAATCGGAGGCGACTACCGTTCGCGAGTCACGACCATTTTGACCGTAACGCCGGCCGAAATCGAAGTAATGCGGACATGAGGATCCGCGGAGTTAATACATGGGCAAGCCAACCGGTTTCAAGGAACACCATCGCGAGACGCCTCATCGGCGTCCGGTGGAACTGCGCATCCTCGATTGGGAGGAAATCTACCACGAATTCCCCGAGGACAAACTCCGCACCCAGGGAGCGCGCTGCATGGATTGCGGCATCCCGTTCTGCCACAACGGCTGCCCGCTGGGCAATATCATCCCCGAATGGAATGACCTGGTTTACAAGAATCGCTGGCACGATGCCCTGGAGATGTTGTTCAAGACCAACAATTTTCCGGAGTTCACCGGCCGCGTATGCCCCGCTCCCTGCGAGGAGGCGTGCGTTCTGGGGATCAATGACACGCCGGTCACGATCAAGTTGATCGAGCAGAATATTATTGATTATGCGTTCGCGCACGGCTGGGTGAAGCCGCACGTACCCCTGGTGCGCACGGGCAAGCGCGTGGCGGTCGTGGGATCCGGGCCTGCCGGTTTGGGGGCGGCCGCCCAGCTCAATAAGGCCGGCCATTGGGTGACCGTGTTCGAGCGCGCCGACCGTATCGGCGGGCTGCTCACCTACGGAATCCCCAACTTCAAGCTCGACAAAAAAATAGTCGATCGACGCGTCAAGCTGATGGAGGAGGAGGGCATCACCTTCAAGGTGAACGCCAACGTCGGCTTTAATGTGAAGATCGAGGATTTACACCAGGAATATGACGCGATCCTTCTGTGCGGCGGCGCGACCGCCCCGCGCGATCTCAACGTCCCGGGCCGCGAACTCAAGGGCATATATCCCGCGATGGATTACCTGCCATTGCAGAACAAGCGAAACCTCGGCGATCATATCCCAGACGAGCAATTCATTGATGCCAATGGCAAGCATGTGATCATTCTCGGCGGCGGCGACACCGGCGCCGATTGCCTGGGCACCGCCATTCGCCAGGGGTGCGCCAGCGTCAGGCAGTTCGAGCTTTTGCCGCGCCCGCCCGAGGCGCGGACCGACGACATGCCCTGGCCCTATTGGCCCATGATTTTCCGAACCAGCAGCGCGCACGAGGAAGCCATCAACTATCACGGCGGCTCGGAAATCCGCGACTTCGCCATCAATACCAAATCGCTGAGCGGCGAAAATGGCGCGGTGAAAAAGCTGCATGCCATTCGTTTGGAATGGGCCAAGGATGGCAATGGGCGCTATCAGATGAGGGAGACGCCGGGTTCGGAATTCACATTGGATGCCGACCTGGTGCTGCTGGCGATGGGTTTTGTGCATCCCGAGCATGCCGGGCCGATCGACCAGTTGGGCCTCACGAAGGACGGGCGCGGGAACGTGGTCGTCAATGAGGATTACCAAACCAGCATCCAAGGCATCTTCAGCGCCGGCGACATGCGCCGCGGACAAAGCCTGGTGGTCTGGGCCATCAGTGAAGGCCGATGCGCCGCGGCCGGCATCGACAAATATCTGACGGGGCGACGCTCGGAACTGCCGTATTTGAAACTGTTTTGAATCCAAATGCCATGCCCGCGCAACGGGAGAGGCACCTCGGGTGTAGCGCCCGATTGTGGCGGTCCCTCCCTGGTGGGGCGGACATTCTTGTCTGCCTCGGGTCGGCGAGTGCGGGGTGTACTCACCCCGCCGAGCCGACCCGAAGAAATGAGGAAGGGACAAGAATGTCCCTGCGGCGAACGGGCAGACAGGAATGTCTGCCCCACCAAGTCGCCACAAACACGAGTTACACCCGGCACCTCGCCGGCGGCCGCATTTATTTTGTGGCCGCCACTCTCTTGTCGCCTTGCCGGGCTGTGATTCCTTCGCGATCCAGCTTTTCCAATAGCGGGATCATGACGCGCCGGGTGGAGTTTAGGACCTGCCGCAAATCGCTGACGGTGGACGGGCCGCGGGATTGCAGATGCCGACGAATCGCCTGCACGGCCTGCCCGTAATGCTCCGCGGCAAGCACCAACTCATTTCCGACCGCGATCACTTCGCCGGAGTTAATCAAAAACTTCATCGCCTGAAACGAGGCGTCGTCCAGCGTGAGTTCTTTTCGCGAGGGCGGATCCCAGGGCCTGGCGTTTAGCGCGGCAACAATCCTCGCGCCCGAAGGCTGGAGGCGCGGGGGAAGGGCGGCGCGATGCGACCTCCGATATATCGCGGCCCCCGTTCGCGCGAACGCGTCTCTTGCCAACTCCGCCACCAGCGCGTCGAACACGTCCGCGACCTCCGGCAACTCTGCTTCGGGAGTGGCGCGCAGATCCGCAAGCGGCAGGCCGTCGCGCTCGGGGTGAGCCTTGTGCCCGGCATCGATCGCGTTAATGGCCCGCTGGCGGAGGTCATTCCACCAACCCGGTTCGACGATGCTGTCGCCGGCGCGCACGATCGATCCCATCGCGGCCAGATGCTCGACGGTTTGCGATACCTGCGACCCGCTGAATTGCGATTGCAATAAAAGTGTCGGCAGGCCTGCGACGCGGACGCGGCCCACATGCGCCAGGATCGAGGCGCCCGCGTTGCCCTGCGCGCGATCCATGGCTTGGAGATATGCTAAACGGTCGTCGCCGCGCGCATTTTCGCGTGAGGCGTCCGGGCCCAGGATCGTGCCTCCCGCCAGCGTGTGCTGCTCGGACCAATCGCGCAGGATGAATCGATCGCCCGCGAAGGTAAACATCGGCGTTTCAAGGCGAAGCTGCGCGTAAGCGCGCCCGCCGGGCGCAAGCTCTCGCCGGTTGAGCAAAAGCAGGCGCGCCGCGCAATTGGCGCTGCCATGATGAATGCGGAGCCTCGTGCCGTCCCGCAGAGGCCGGGGCAAACCTGTTCCATCGATCGCCCGCCCGCTGCGTTCCAGAATGACATCAAGCGTTTCGCCCGGCGACCAAAGGCCAGCCACAGTGATCACGTCGCCACGACCCACGGAACCCGCCTCGCGCGCGCCGCCGCGCCGGGCGATCCGCAGGTCCGGCAGATTCAGCGCCACGCGGCACCCGGGCACGATCGACTCCACGTCGTGATTGTGCGTCTGAATCGCACGCACGCGCGCGGCTGCCCCCGATGGCTGGACGACCAGCTCCTGTCCCCGGCGCAGAGAACCTCCGATCAGCGTGCCGGTCACGATCGTGCCCGCGCCATGCAGCGAGAAAACGCGATCGAGCGGCAGGCGGGGTTTGCCAACGTCGCGCTGAGACGGCGCGTCCGCGAGCGCGGCGGCCAAAGCCTTCTTCAATTCCTCAAGGCCCCTTCCAGAATGCACGCTGGTCGCCACAACCGTCGCGTCCGCGAAGGCAGTTCCAGCAAGCTTGTCGCGCACGCCCCGCCCAGCGGCATCTTCAGACGCGACCAAGTCGATTTTGGTCAACGCCACCACGGCACGCGTTACGCCCAGATATTGCAGAATCTGTAAATGCTCCTCGGTCTGCGGCATCCAGCCGTCATCGGCGGCAACGACCAGCAGCGCCAGGTCTATCGAACCGACGCCGGCCACCATGTTTTTTACGAAATCCTCATGACCGGGGACATCAACAATTCCCAGATGCAACGACGCTGAGGCGCTGTCCGCGGACGGGCCAGCCAATGTAAGATGAGCAAAACCCAGATCGATGGTGATGCCGCGCGCCTTTTCCTCGGGCAGGCGATCGGGATCGGTGCCAGTCAACGCGTGTACCAGCGCGCTCTTCCCATGATCGACATGGCCGGCGGTGGCGAGGATGTAGGAGCGGGTTGAAATGCGACGACCTCGACGCGATCCGGGATCGGCGGACAACGACGCTTTGCGACTCCTTGCGCCGACCCTCGCGGTACCGGAGGCGGAATCATATGCCTTCATGGTGAATTGTGCGCGCCATGAATGGATGCCCAGAGCGTGTACGAGCTTCCCGGGAGTGGAAGTGATCGGTGGGGCAGACATTCTTGTCTGTCTCGAATCGGTGAGTGGAGGACATTCTTGTCCTCCCGAACGATTCGAATCCGCTCGGCGGGACAGGAATGTCCCGCACTCGCGGATTCGGGCAGACAGGAATGTCTGCCCCACCAAAGTTTGCCTGCACGAGCGGTCCGCTTACCGAAAATTCGCGCAGCCCGATACCGCCGCGACCTCAGGCCGCGTCGCTGAGCATGTCCCATGCGAGCAGCGACCCGGCGGCGACTGATTTGACAATGCGCCGGCCGACGGCCTGCGTAATCTGGGCGGAGGGCAGGCCGGTGCCGGGGCGCTGCACGGTGAGGTCTTCCTCGCGCAGCAAATCGCCGGGTTGAAGCGCGCGACGCACGACCAGGCTCTGTCGGCTGACCTTTCGCACGTCCTGCTCGATCTCCAGCATGTGCTTGCCGGGCGTGCCGCGAAGAATGTCGGCCTCGCGGATCAGTTTCACGTAGCGCTCGAATTGAGCCGGGTCGCTGCTGGCGGCATGATCCGGGCCCTTGGCGTTTCGGTCATGCGTGAGATGCCGTTCGATGATCGCGGCGCCCGCCGACGCGGCCATCGCGCCGCAAAGTGCTTCGGTGGTATGGTCGGAATAGCCAATCGGCACATCGAACTGCCGCGCCAGTTCGCCGATCCAGCACAAATTCGCCTGCGCCGGAGGCGTGGGATATGCGCTGATGCAATGCAGCAGGGCGAACGATGCGCCCCACTCCTTCAGCCAACCCACGGTGGTTTCCACCTCGCTGAGTTCCGCGGCGCCGGTGGAAATCAGCAGCGGCTTGCCCAGCCGCGCCGCTGCCGCCAGCAGGGGGCGATTGACCAGATCGGGCGAGGCAATTTTGATTGCCGGCAGGCGCAGGGTATCGATCGGCTCAAGATCGCCCAGCGAAAAGGGCGTGGCCAGCGGGAGCATCCCGCGCTCGCGGATTTCCTTCACAATGCGGCGAATGTCCGGCGTCGATAGCTCGTATCTCTTAAGCATGTCGATCGGATGGGCATCGGCGGTCTTGCCGCGCTGGTAGCCGGCCAGCGTGGAGGATGAGTGCATGAGAGCCGTTGCGCGAAAAATCTGAATCTTGACGGCATCCGCGCCGCAAGCCTGCGCGATTTTCACCAATTCCACGGCCTTTTGCGCCGATCCATCGTGGTTGACGCCAAGCTCCGCGATCACCATCGTGGGGCGGCCGGGACCGATGTGGCGCGTTTCAATTTGCAGCGTATTCATGATGCGATCCTGACTTTCTTGTTTTCCCCCTCGTGCAAAACGGCCTGCGCCCAGTACAGGTCGCGAAGCTGATCGATTTCGACGGTTTCGCCGGCTCCGGTTTCAATGGCGCGCCGATCGTCGCCGAAGAAGGCATGTGGATCGGCGGGGCAGGTGCGGCCGCGAAGCATGGAAGCCCGCGAAACCGCCACCACGGCTCCATCGTGCAGAAACAACGGCGTCAAATCCTGGCGGCGATGGATGCTTCCGGGTTGCAGCGCAACCACGCGGCCACCCTCCAGGCGCGACATCCACGCCGGGTGCCACTTGCCAACCGGGCAGAAGCTGCGCACCGAATCGCAACCGGTCTCAAACAACATATTCACCGCGCCGTCGATCGCGCCCGCCGGCCGCACCGGCACATTCCCATACAGCATCACCAGCGCATCGGCGCGGAACGGGGAGGTGCATTCGACCGTGTCCATCGCGTGCAGCATGACGTCCTGGACGGAGGCATCGCCTGTTGCCAGGCATGCCGGTCGGGCGATGGCCTCCAGATTGGCGCAGCCGGCGAGGTCGCGAATCTCCCGACAATCGCTGGAGACCACGATGCGCGTCAGCGTGCTCGCGGCCCGCGCATGTGCGAAGGTGTACGAGATCACCGGCTTGCCGCACAACGGCAGAAGATGCTTGTTCGCCAGCCCCACGCTTCCGGCGCGGGCGAGGATGACGGCTAATGTATTCATGGCCGATGCCACTCCCGGCAATCCATGCACAGCGGGCGCTGCTCCAATTTCAGTTCACGATGATCGCCGCGCAATTTGCCGAACCGTGTTTGCCAGACTTCCGCCAGTGAATCCGTGCCGACCTGTCCGAGAACCTGTTTGCCAAGAATATCCTGCTCACAGGAGACGATGCGCCCATCGCAGAGGATCGTCAGCCGGGATGCAAGCCGGGCGCAGGGCCGGCGTTTGGGCGGGGCCATGTCCGCGACGGCGGTGTCGGGGATCTGCCCGGCAAAATCACTGGGCCCGCGGACGACCGCGCAGCCGACCGCGCGGAGCCAGCGGTCGTACCAGGGTTCCATCTCCGTCAGGTTTTCCCGGCACTTGGTGAATGTCGGAACGAGGATCGGCACGCGGCGCGGCTGGCGGGCTTTCAGAAAACCGGCGATCGCCTCCAGCACCCGCTCGTAGCCGGCTGTTCCCATCATTCTTTCGTACGTTTGCGAAGTCAGCGCCGGCACATGCACCGACACGATATCCACCGCCGCGCCGGCCAGCCGGGCAATGGCTTCGGGTGCAGCGCCCAGAAAATCCGTCTCGATATGCACGCAAAGCGTGCCGGCGGCGCGGGCGGCATCCAGAACCTCGAACAACGTATCGGTCAGCAGTGGGTCGCCGACACCGGCAAGGGTCAGCCGGGTGTCGTCCAATGCGGAAAGCTCTTCAAACAGCCGCTTGACGCAATCCATGCCCATCAGCGGCCGCGAGATACTCTGATGCGCGCCGGGCCAAAAGATCGGGCGCGTCGCGCGATTCGTGTTGAGTTCGAGAACCACTTCGCGCGGCAGCGCATCGGGGCCGCTCCAGGCCTGGGCGCGGCCAACCAGTTCCTCCGCCCCGCTGGCGGCCAGGTGGCCGTTGAGGCTGATCATCGCCGCGCTGAGCCGGGCGATTTGCCGATCCGAATCGAGCTTGAATCGATGTGTCGTCCGCGCTGCGGCGGTCGGGGCGGGGGCACAACCCTCGCCGGCCAACGGTTCGCGGCTGAGCTGATCGGGCAAATAGTGCAGCAGCCGCCCGCCATGCACTTTGGCGGCGGCAAGGCGGTCGAGCAGGCCGGTGCGAAAGAGCGCGCCGCCCAAACCCGGCGCCGCCGGAACGAAAAACAGTTCGACCTCCGGATGGGCATCGGCGTGAGTGATCAGGCCATCCAGCAGGCTTGGATCAACAAGGGCGGCGGAGGGATCGACCAGAAGCACGCCGTCGCTGCCGACGTTTTTGGAGAGTTCGCTGAACCAGGGGCCATGAAAGCCCAAGTCGAAGTCGCAGCTTGACAGCAGTCCGCCGCGCCATCCATCGGACCATCGCCGGGCGGCGGTGATGGCGTCGAGTTCCGGCAGGGGGGAGCGCGGGCCCTTGGCCATTACAAACGCGGTGCCTGCCTCGCTGGCCACGGCGTCCAATTGATCTTCCCAGCACAACACCGCGACGGATTTAACCTGCGCGGCACGCGCGATTCGGCGCAGCGTCCAGCGCAGCACCGGCTCGCCCCGAAACAGGCGCGTGGCGCTGTTGGCGGCGGGACTTTCGTGCAGCATCGACAGGATGGCGGTTGCGTTCTTCAAGCCGCTTCACTCCTCGCTGGTTCATCGGAATCGCCGTTGAGCAATTCGATGACTTCATCCATCAGAACTTGAAAATCAGCGGCGGCCTCGCAGACGCCGCGCACGTTTTCGATGTCGCGCGTCACCTGAAGCCGCTGGCGTTCGATGCCGTCGGATTTGGCGGCGGCGATCTTGCGATCCGCCTCGAAGCGCTTCATCTCCGCCGGTTGGCTCAGTTGCGTCACCAGGTCGTACGTCGCGCCCAGTTCGTTCATGCGCGCCCGCAGCGAATCGATGGATGCTATTGCTCGGTTCACCCGCGTCTGATCGCCTATGTGCGATCTGATTTCCTCCAGCAGCGGCAGGGTGGATTTACTGATGCGCTGGATTTCCCGAGCCTCGTCGCGCCGCCGGCGCAGACAATCGGCGCTGGCACGGAGCCGGCCCCAGTCGGCGCCGGGGTGCCCGCCCCGTGGATCGTTCACCGTGCCGTGCATCGGCGTGGCGCAGAACCTTTTCATCGCCTGCCCCAGGGTCATAACAACCGTTCCGCGCTTGGCGGCGCCGCCTTCGGTGGCGTCGATGATTTGCGTGCGCGTTTTGGCGAAGTCACGCTCAAATTGCTGGAGATATGTGAAGAGCCGTTCCTCGGTGTACATCGGCCTGCCGTCCTGATCGGGGATCTTGCGCAGGATGAATCGCTCGCGCACGATCTGTTCCCATTGTTTCATCTCGACGGTGCCGAATTGCGAAATCTCGGGCCGCCAGACATCCTCGTAACTGGTGCCCGGCGTGTAGCACAGCCCGTCGCTGAAGCCCAAATCCTGCCCGACAAAAATGATCGGGTCGCATCCCAAATGCTCGGCCAGGTAATAGGCCAGGTGCGCCACCGTCGCCCCGCCGGGCAGCGATGACTTTCCCAAATGCAATTCACGGAGCAATCCGTCGGCGAATGGATTTCCCAGCAGCGACACCGGCCCGGGATACATTTCCAGGATCGCGCTATTCGCCTTGGGCTCGGCAACCAGTTCCGTGCGCAACGACTTGGGCAATCTCTCGAAAAACCGCGTGCAGATTTCGTGATAATCCAGCGATGTGACAAACTCCGGCTCGATGCCCATCTCCAGCAGCGGCTGGAGCGTCGTCTGCACCGCGATCAAAGCCGCCCGGCCCTGCAAATCCTTGAGAAGATGCTTGTTTTTCCGTAGCGACGGGCCCGCCGACACAATCACCCCCGGCTGCCCGCGATACCGGTCCTTGAGGCGCGAGATGCACGGAGCGGCGGCGTACCAGCCGACGTTGCGTGCGATGTTTTCCGCGGTTCGACGGCTGTTGAGAATCAACGTGTTCAAACTCGTTCGGCTGTAGCTCGCGAACTCATCCACCGCCTGACGCATCTGATCGTGAAACGCCTTGGCCACCTGCTCGCTGGCCGGGTGAACGACCTGCTCAACGCCGACCGAAATCAACGCGGCCCTGGGCGTGAGCCGCGCCACCAGTTCCGAGCGGTCGGCTTTGGTGAAGAACAGCAATCGGCGGCTCTCAATCATTTCCGACAGATCGCGGCATTCAAACGCCGTTCGCAGCAACACCAGATCCGGCTCAAAGACGATGAAAAGTGATTCCGCCCCGGCGCGCTCGAATAATACCGAAACGTGATAGCCCAGGCCGAATCCGAACAGGTAAAACGCGACGTTACGCCCCGCGTCGATGGATTCAACCAGTTTGGCCGCCTCGGCCAGCGGCTCATATTTGCTATGCAGATAGACCGTCCGTCCGCCGGGCGCGGGAACGGCAACCGTGGGCAATCCGCAGCGCGAAGCCTCGATGCGGTATAAGGCCGCGGCCTCCAGCGCCTCAATCTGGCCCGCTAAAATCGGATCCACCGTCCACAGCGCCGCCAGATTCTTCAGGTACGGCGCATCCTCGTGCAGGATGAAACGGGTGGATGGGTCACAACTTGCGGTCATCATCGCGCGGCTATAGCTTGGCCCGCGAACCCGACGCCCCCGAAAGGAGGCACGGCTTCGCGAGAGACTCTATTGCCCCGTTATCGGACCCCGCGCGGCGAAAGGTTGAACCCAATCCATGAATGATCTGCTCTTTAGCGTCCACTGGTATCTCCCGACGCTGCTGGCGGTGGTGGGCATCGGCCTGTTCGTCAGCGGCAATCGCCGTCAACTGCCTCGGCCGCGCAATCTGGGCGCGGCGCTGATCGTACTCGCGCTGGCGTGGGCGATGCTCAGCTATTTCGTGGATACCGACAAGGAAAAAGTCGAGCGGGGAACCCGCCAACTTGTTGCGGATGTAGTGAACGGCAAATGGGATCAATTCCAAGCGGCGCTGACGCCTACCGTGGTTTTCACCGTCCCCAACGGCGTCTCGCCCACCGGCGCCGCCGTCGTCACGAGTCTCGCGCGCAGCGGCGCCGAAACGATCAAGCTCGAATCCGCCCACGTCCAGAACCTGGAAATCGTACAGACTGGCACCCTGATCTCCGTGCGATGCGATGTCCTAAGTCTGCAAACGCTTGCCGGCCCCCAGACCACGCGCTGGCAGTTCGATTGGGAGCGCACCAACGAAGGCTGGAAAGTCCGCGAAATCCGCCCGCTGGCCGGCGCGGGCCTGCCGATGGATGAACTGCTGCGGCATCTGCCGATGCCGCGGCAGTAGCCGAAACAATGTTCCCCAACCTCATTTGGGTCAAATCATTTCCCATGTTTGGGAGTGGCGCTGGCCTGATTGGAATCGGCGCTGGGGCCGCCGGCATCGACCGCCTGCACGACATAGTAATACGTCTTACCGTTGAGCAATTTGGTATTGGTGAAGCTCGTTGCAGTGATGCCGGTCGCGACGATCACATACCCAGTTCCGTTGGTGATTGAGCGGAGCAGGTCATAGCTGGCGGCGCCGAAGCTCGCTGTCCAGCTCAGCGTCACTTGCGCATTGCCCGCGGTGGCGAGGAGGTTCTGCGGGGCGTTAGGAATCGTCGTGGCGGATACCTCGCCCGAATTGCTGCTTTGAATTCCAGCCGAGCTTACCGCAGAGACGACATAATAGTACTTCGTACCCCCGGCCACGCCGGTATCGATATAGCTGGTGGCGGACACGCCACTGGCGACGGTGACGTACGGTCCCCCCGAAGCCGTTGCCCGCTGGACGTTGTAGGTGGCGTCGCCGGAGCTTGCGGCCCATTGAACATTGATTGCGATGCTGCTGCTGCTCGCAGTCACGGACTGAAGGATCGGCGCGGCCGGCGCGACTTGCGGCGTGGCGGAGACGGCCGTGCTGGCCGGACCCTCGCCCACTGCATTCGTAGCCGTCACCTCATACGAATAGGTAACGCCGTCTGTCAGCCCGCTATCGACATAGGTTGTTGCCGAGACGCTTGCGGCAAGAGCGTAGGCGCTGCCGCCGCTTGAGCGATAGACGTTCCAACTCGTTGCGCCGCTCGAAGCGTTCCAGCGCAAGGACACCTGGCCATCGCCTGGCATGGCCGAGACTCCAGTCGGCGCCGTGGGAGCTGACGTCGGAGCGATTCCCATCAACGACGAGACGACCAGCGGCGCCTGGGGCGTTCCCAGGCCGGTCACCAAATCATAACCAGTGCCGGCAGTATAGTTGGGCGTTCCGGTACTGGTGCCGCCGACAATGTCATGAAAATCGCCAGGGTTCGCATAGAGGGAAGACATTGCGTCCCGTGTTCCCAGCGAAGCCAAGCCGGCCTGGGCTCGTCCCTGATCCGCCAAGGCGATCAATGCGGACCACTGAGGTGCTCCGCAGCTGGTGCCCTCCGCCCCGAACCATCCGGTCCTAGCTCCGGTGAAGCTGCTGGGCTGGTAGTAGGGAAACGAATCGTACATCGAAACAAAGCTGTTGCCGCCGGCGCTGTAGGCCACATCAGGAACCCCACGATTGGTCAGCGGGATGGCGGTAATGGCGCCGTTGCTGTAGGTTGTGGGCTGCATTGTCGGGCGGGTTTCGTAAGCGCTAATCCCACCCCCGCTGTAAGACCATCCCGCTTCGCTGGACCAGTTGTTGTTGGCGTCCAGTGTTAAACTGGTTCCGCCGACCGCCAGGACATTCGGAGAGGCGGCCGGATAGGCTGCCGGTGCGCCGCTGTCCCCGCTACTAGCGACGAAAGCAGCTTGGCCGCCAGCGAAATGGCTGTCGTCAGCAGTCTCCCCGCTGAACTCGCCCCCACTCCAGTTCATCGAGACGACCTGTGCCCCAAGTGCGACGGCTTTGTCCACGGCAGCAAGGAGATTTGCAAAGCTGTTCGACGCCGCTTCCACCAGCGTGATAGTTGCCTGGGGCGCCACCGCGTGAGCCCATTCAACATCGAGCGCCTCCTCGAATTCCCAGCCTCCCGACGAATCCGTATTGGTCGAACTGCCGAGGTTCACTTGATCGAACGTCGGATCGATCCCGCCGAAGTACTGCTGATCGAACGTGTGCAGGTCACTCTGGATATTCGGATCATGGAACGCATCGACCAGAGCAATGGTTTCACCGGCTCCCGTGGCGACAGCGCCGTTGGGGAGCAAAACATCATCAAATCCGTACCCCTGTTGGATCTGGCTGGGTGTCAGGGTGCCGGCGAGCGGAGTGGGATTCGTGATCGCCGGACCAAATACGGACCCGGCGCTTGCCAGAACGCCGGCCGCTTCCACCTGAAAATCTGGGTGCGCCAGAATCTGCGGGGCATGCTCCAATGGAGACTTCCGGACGACGTGCGGGGATGCGGGCTTACTGTCATGCCGAGGATGTGTGGCATGTCCGCGCACGCTAACAAGGTGCGCTGCCACATTGAGAGGCGATCCTGCCCACGGTGCGGCAACCGACCCGCTCAGAAGCATCCGCTTCTCCAAAGACTCCACGATGACCGGAGTTGCCGCGGAGATGAGACTCGCGCGGCGGGATTTGGATGACAGGTTCAGGTTGTTTGCAAGGGATTTCATGATAGTTCCTTCCTGGAAGATGTGGGTCGGCTAAGCCAGTCACGCGTTTTGAATCAGCCGCCTGCCAAATTGCATAAGTCCAAGGCCGCCGAATAAAGCCAAACCGGCCCAAAGCGTGGCGGGCGCAGGGGCGACCGCAGTCGGATTTGGCGAAGAAGCCGCCACTGTCGCCCCTGTGAACTCGACGCGGAGGCCGGTTGGATTATCAGCGTTGGGGTATGCCGCGTTGTATGCGTTCTCCACGATGAAATCGAGCGTGTTGAGGCCTGCATGCACCGAAGCTGTAAGCGCGAACGGAGTGAAATCCGAAAATCCAACCGAGTTGGACACACCCATCGAAATCCCGTCAACGACAATGTCTGATCCGAGATTATCGGTGGCCCACTGCCCGCTGATGGTGGCGATGCCGGAAATAGGCGACGTGAAGCTCGTTTGATAGTCGTAGTTACCCGCCGTACCCCGACAACTTGAATACGTCAGATATTCGGGCCGATCCGTCCGTCCAGACGCCGGTGATAGTTCCCAGGATAGCATCAAAGATACCAGTGAAGCCCGCCCCCGGTTCCCCCGCGATGACTTGGTCGACGGTGAAGGTAATGGTCGCTCTGCCGTTTTCGTCGAATGGCGACAACTGTACGTGAAGCGAGGACCATGACATCGAATATTGGTTTAAAAGGTAGTCCAACCCTGACCCGACGAGCGTCGACACTTCCAAAGTGAGCCAATTGTTGTCCGGCCAATTGTCGTCCTGAAAAACATAGAATTCGCCCAGCGGGTGTGGCGGGCTGGTGGGCGGCCGGGTCGGCTGGGTGCCCGGCGTCATCAGCCCGAATTTATTTGCCAGATCAATCATCGCAGCGTCTATTTCGAGTTTCTGAAGGATTGGAATCTTGGTGACCAGACCTGTAAGAATGTCGAATGCTCCCTGTAGAGCTTCTTTTCCAAGTTCGGCAGCGTCCGCGCCGTGGCCGGTTCCGTAAGCAACGGCCGCCGCAATGCCGGCGCCGACCATAATGCTGGCGCTCAGGGCCAGCCCCACGGTACCGACGGTCTCGATTGCGACCGCAGTCGTAGCATCCAATGCCAGCGCGCCGAGCAGGGCGATACCCGCGACCAGGGTGCCCGTAATGGAGAACGTCTGGCCGATGCCGCCGCTCGTGGAAGGACGCGCGATTGCTCGACCCACTGCGGCGGATTGCGCCTGCGCGACAACTGGCGTCAGTAGAGCATCTGAAGCGCGTATGGTCGCCGGCGTTATCCATATCGAGGCGGCGCCGGTCCCGGCGAGCAGAACACGGCGATGCGCGTGATTTTGAAGTGCTGAAACATCGCTGATCAACAACTCCAACTTTTGCAGAGAAGCGGCGAGCGATTGCTGATTAACCGTCGTGTTAAACGGGCTGGATGGTAGTTCGCTGATGGCCGACTGAACTTGGGCCTGGACGCCTTGGAGGAACTGCGATGTCGCGCCTGCGATAGTCTTTGGATGCGGGTAGGCCGCGACTTGCAGCACAAATGTTTGCGAGGCACCGCTCGCTCCCGTGACGGTGAGGGTGGCCCGGCCTTTTCGCAGGGTGCCGGTGCGCGTGGCGAGCGGTGGGATAACCGCATTCACCTGGCCGTTTGAGAACCAGACATCTACTGGCGCTACGCCTTTGCCGTATCGAATCTGGCCAGCGATGGAGGTCTCGGTATCGAATTTTGTGCCCGGCAGTGTCGCGGTCGAAAGTGGCGTGACTCTGTATACCGACTCAGGCGTTGTCCCGCCGCCAGCTGTGCCCACCGTCCCACCGCCCGAAGCGCCGGTGATCCCACCTCCGGCGCTCACTGCCAACGGGGTCGCGCTGGCCGTATCTTGGCTCCTTTTCGCGGACAGGAATGTCGTCGACAGCTCCGTGGACGCTGTGCCCATTGGGTGACCCGCTTGTAAGGGGTCGGCGGACAACAGCCACCGCCTCTCGAGTGCCTCGACTAGGGCGGGCCCAAATCGGCGAGCGTGACAACGTTTTCGATTGTCGTGGTTCGATGACGAAGTGATCACAGCTGGCGGAATAATGAATCTGCGAAACATGGTGATGCCCGCCTCACATGGTTAGCAAAAAGTGCCCGGGATGGCCGGCGAGGCTAATTTACGACGTAGTAGCCCCGAGGGCCCGTTAGGTCTAAGAGAGCAAAAGGTGTCGGCCACGAATGGCACTTCCCGAACCCAAAGTGCGCGAAACGCGCCTAAAACCGGAATCTATCGCAGCACGCCTATAGGCCCTCCTTCCGACGTCTGTTCCTTCATTTGACGAGCAATTGCGGCTTATGCGCAAGCAATCCCAATACAGAGCGTTGATTCAGCGACTTAAGCTGCTGCCGCACGTTGCTACGGAGCTGTTGAGTGGTGGCGTTCATCCAGTCGCCCTTGGCGGCGATGAATCCAATCGTCAGCGATTCGGATTTGGGAATATTCCAGACGGCCTGAGTGCTGCTCTTGATCTGGAGGTTGATGTTGGCGTTGACCAGACTCTGGAGTGCCGGGAGCTGCAGCTGCAAGGCATTAGAGCGGTTTGCAATTGAATGTACACTGCGAAATTGATGCGAAATCACCGAAAACGCTGGAAAATAAGCGTTCGCCGGTCTTTTGAACGTGTACACTCAATTGCAACACGCTCTAGTGTCAGTGCAGGTGAACGTGTAGGTCATGCCAGAGGCGCGAACGATCGAAGCGATGAGCACCTTGTCGGATGATCCCACTTGGATCTCCTTGATCGCCTGCTGATAGTTCTGCGGATACTGAGTGAGGTTGTTGACGAGGGCGCCGAGCTGGGTGTCATCAATGACGGTGTCGCCGAAATCGAGGGCGATGTTCGTGACAGTGCCCTTGGACAATGCAATCTTCAGCGCGTCAGCGTCGCCGCCCACCTTGGTTGTGAAGTTTGCATTAAGGCTCGCCGTAGCGTCGATCTCCTTGGTGAGCGACTCAAATTGGGCGGAACTGCTGCTCATCGCGACTTGGCTCGGACGATCGAGGAACGGAACTTTTTGACTGCCGTCGATCAGCCATATCTGCCCAGGTTCGACGCCGACGCGTGCGGGATACCACAGCATGTACCCGCCTTTGGCCAGTTCGTTCTGCACGCCCGACAGCGTCGTGTTGCACCCGCTGACCAGCGCGAGAAGTGCGAGAGAAAAAACGCAATAGTTCAAACAAGCGATGCTCCGCATAAAAGCCTCCATTTCGGCGGCGATCTCGAAAGGATCGGATCGTCGACCGCAAAACAGAACAAGGGTCGCGGTTCATCGCCAGGATATAGCCGCTCATCCTCGCTCTGCCCTTGAATTTGATCCCGCGCTGCTTTTCCGCGATGGCTGAATTGTGGCTCATCCGGGAACCGCGCATGGACTATGGCAAAGTCCTGACTCATCTCGCCGCATCGCAGGGGCTCCGTCAACGCGGTGCAATTCCAAGGACTGCCCGGACTCCTACGGGCTGGGTTTTTGGGATCGGCATCGCGTAACGTCGGCGCGCCGCCCTCCAATTGCCTTGGTTTTCCGTTACAAGTAGAATGTTGCCCGATGGCCCGCGAATCGATGGTCACTGTGAAATACGCATTTCTGCGCACCGCGCGGACATTTGTAAAAAAAAGTTCTCGTCGGAGCAGTGAGGTATGGGAGAGCTGACGGTTTTGTTGGAGCGCGTGAATGCAGGCGATGCGGGGGCGTTCGATGAACTGCTGCCGATGGTCTACGAGGAGCTTCGCGGCCGGGCGCGACAGTATTTGTCGGGGCAGCGCAACGGTCACACTCTCCAAGCAACGGCACTGGTCCACGAGGCCTTCCTGAAACTCGTCGGCGGGGACGCTTCATGGGCCGATCGCCGCCATTTTTACAATGCCGCCGCGGAGGTGATGCGGCAAATCCTGGTGAGCCATGCCCGGGCGCGCAAAGCCCTCAAACGCGGCGGCGGCAAAGTCGAACAAGTGGCTTTAGAGGATGCGGCCGCCAAGGTTGCCGATCAGGATTCGTTCGATATTGAGGCGCTGGATAAGGCGCTAAATGAATTGAAAGAGGCCGATGTCCGCCGGTATCAGGTCGTGATGCTCCGGTATTTCGCGGGGCTGGGCGACGGCGAGGTGGCCTTGTCCCTGGGCGTCTCGGAAAAGACCGTCCGCCGGGACTGGGTGACCGCCAAGCTTTTTCTTCACGAGAAGATACTGGGGATGGCGTAAGGCATGTCCGCGCCCGCGCGCCGATTGCGTAGTGAATCGGGGAAACCGCGTTTGGTTGAGGCCGCGATCGCATTTATGTCGGATGGACAGGCGCCCACTAAACTGCTTGACATGCTGGGCGACGTCATTGTGCTGCCGCCCCAGGAGCAGACCGCGCGCCTTGCCGAACTGTCCATTTCCGACGCGGACCGCGCGAAGCTCGAGAAGTGGCTGCAGCTGCGCGGCAGCAGCGAGTCGTTCCTGGAAAAACCGCCTTCCCTTGTCATGCGCACGATCGCGGTCGCGCGCGGGAGCCTGGAAGGCACGAGCGATTCAGGTTCGCGCCTGGAACTGGCCGATCTTGCTTCGCTTGAGGCCATGACCCCGCCATCCGTTCCTGGCTACGAGATAAAGAATCTGCTGGGCCAGGGCGGGATGGGGACGGTCTGGCGAGCGGTGCAAACGAGCACGGGCCGCGAAGTGGCGCTGAAGGTGCTGGAGCCGCTTCCACTGGTCTCGCCGCGGGCACGCGCGCGGTTCGAGCGGGAGCTTCGGCTGGCGGCGCAGCTTTGCCATCCCAATATCGCGCGCGTCTACGACGGCGGGACCACTGGCGCCGTGTGCTACAATGCCATGGAGCTCATCGACGGGGCGCCGCTCGACGAGTTCGTCGAGTCTCACGGGCTTTCCCAGCGGCAGATACTCGACTTGATGATTCGCATTTGCCAGGCAGTCGCGCACGCCCACCAGAATGCCGTCATCCATCGCGACCTCAAACCCTCCAACATTTTGGTTGACAAGGAAGGCCAACCGCACCTGCTGGACTTCGGCATCGCGAGGGCGCTGGAGGAAGCGACCGCCGAAACGGATTTGCTGCTTACTCTCGATGGAGTCCTTGCCGGCACGCCGGCGTATATGAGCCCCGAGCAGGCCTCGGGCATAAGCACGCTCGACACGCGCACCGACGTTTACAGCCTGGGCGTGATTCTTTATCAACTTTTGACCGGCCGGCTGCCGCGTGACCCCAGCGGCTCGCGGCTGGAGATGCTGCGTCGAATCGCGGAAACCGAGCCCCTGCCGCCAAGGACTGGACCACATCCAGTTGATCGATTGTTGGAAGCGATCCTCCTTCGCGCATTGGCGCGATCGCCGGAAGATCGATATTCATCGGTCGCCGATTTCGCGAAGGATCTGGATGCCTACCTGAAGGGCGAGGCGGTGGCGGCCTCGCCCACGTCGCGCTCCGGGCGATTGCGGCGGTTTATCAGGAAAAACCGGATGGGGCTTGTCGTCGCATCGGCATTTGCCGCGGTCCTTTTAGCGGCGACCGTGGTCAGCATCTGGCAGGCAGTGCGGGCGACGAAGTTTGGGGCCGCCGCGCTTCTTGAGCGCGACCACGCCCGGCGCGCCCAGGGCGCCGAAGCCGCCCAGCGCCGCGCCGCGGAACAGGCGCGGGCCCAAACCGAGCGGATCAATCGCTTCCTGAGCGGGATGACAGCCTCGGTGGATTTGCGCGGCGCACTCTATAGGGTCCAAAGATCAAGTCGCGCCAACACTCAGCCATTAGGGTCCGCGGATGTGCTCAGCGAATTGGCCGATCACATGCGCGGCAGAGGTCGCGTGGTCGAGGCCGAGCCTTTAAGCCTCGAAGCCCTGCGGCAGGACCAGCAGGCCGGCAATACCACCGGAATCAATGTCCTTTACCACTGGACATACCACGCACAGATTCTTGACGATAAAGGCGATCTCGATGGGGCCGAGCAATACACATTGAAGATGCTGGCTGAGGCCCGACGCGAGTTTCCACAGCCCAATCGGCTCCTGGGATACGGGATCTACACTACGGCGATGCTTCTGAAGGAGCACGGCAAATATGCACGGGCCGAGCCCCTCGCCCACGAGGTTCGAGCGTTGCTCGACCGCTTCCCCGAGATAGACGCCGCCGGGGGCGGCGATGCTGTCCTTACAATCTGTCAGCAGCAGATCTACACCGGCTTGGGGAATCTCTCCGAGGCCCAACGCTGGGGACGACACTATCGCGCGTTGAGCCGGGCAACGCTGCCGGAGTTGACCCGCGCAATCGAAGTCTATCGCTATGATGCTGAAAGGCGCGCCCTGCGCGGCGCGCTCTACGGACGCCTCGGGCAATTCCGCGAGGCAATGGAAGATGGTTCTTCCGGCTTTTGCGTAGGTAGTGCTTGAAAAAAAATGGACATGGCCGTCTCCTCTGGAGTTACCAATCTTCAGAAAGGAGACAAACTCATGTCCACAAGCCTGTTGTATCACGGATGGGGTATTCGCGGCTACCAGGAACTGGCGATCCGTTTCCATGACGCGGCGATCCATTTCAGCGTGGAGCAGGACTCCG
>Ga0209483_1000590_pt1 | contig 30945 bp, 21 predicted proteins | sample NGEPerA_FD_184508 | JGI IMG/M metagenome (GOLD analysis project Ga0209483, IMG submission 184508) | Arctic peat soil microbial communities from the Barrow Environmental Observatory site, Barrow, Alaska, USA - NGEE PermafrostL2-A... | ecosystem: Environmental > Terrestrial > Soil > Wetlands >... | reverse complement strand
GGCGTAGACGGCCACCAGCATCCACGGACCGGCGTCGGTCCAGGATTGTTGCAGCGCGAAGACCCCATGGTTCGGAAATGCGGCGGCCAGGGTCTGCCGAAGGACTTCGGCCAGCACGATGACGCCGACGCAGGCGATGCTGAAACCGGCCAGGCGCAGGTCACCGCGGCGCAGCAGGCGGACGGAGGCCAGGGTGGGGTCCGGCGTAAACTTCCAGATGTATTCCTTATCCGGAGCCAGATCGCGGAGCAGGCCGCCCATGACGCCAGCAGCCGCGAACAGCAGCATGGTCAGGGGCCGGCTTTCGAACAGGGCCGGGATGGCGATCAAAACGCCGGCCACCAATCCGGTGACATACCCTCCCAGCATCCCCATCACCAGGCTTCCTTCCATCCCCAGATCGACGGCCTGATAGGCTCCGGGAGCAGCGCCGACGCGCACCGCGACGCTGGCGCCGTAGATCGCGGCACCGACCAGGGCCATCTTCACGCGCTGGGTAAGCGTGCGTTCCTCGCGCATCAGCATTCGCTGGAAACCGGTGGAGCGGGTGAGGATGCTCGCCAGCGAAGCCGCCACGGCGAGCTTCACCAGCAGAATCAGCAAATGCTGTGCAGGCATGTAAGGCCGGGCAGCGCCCGCGCGGGAACTGCCCTGGGGACATTATAATGGAGTTACCTCACCTTGTATTGTTTGGCATTCTTTTCACTGGTATAAATGTCCCCAAAAGCTGAGCTTCGAAAGGTCGCCGAGGCGGATTTCCCCAGCCGTTTCGGGCACTTCCGGATTTACGGGTTTGCCTACATCGCGGGGGGCGAAACGGAAGAGGTGGTCGCGCTCAAGATGGGCGATCTGGAGCACGGCGAGCCTCCGCTGGTGCGGATTCATTCGCAATGCCTCACGGGAGACGTGTTCCACAGCCTGCGCTGCGATTGCCGCGCCCAACTGGAGCTGGCACTGGAGACCATCGCGCGCGAGGGTCGGGGCTTGCTGGTTTACGAGAACCAGGAAGGCCGCGGGATCGGGCTGCTCAACAAGCTGCGCGCCTATGAGCTGCAGGATCACGGCGCGGATACGGTGGAAGCGAACGAGCAGCTCGGTTTCGAGGCGGATTTGCGGGGCTATGAAGCGCCCGCGGCCGCGGTGCGTTACTTCGGGCTGCGGACGGTGCGGCTGATGTCCAACAATCCGGAGAAGATCCAGGCCCTGGAGAAGGCCGGCGTGCGCGTGGCGGAGCGGGTTTCGGCGATGGTCGAGCCGCTGGAATCGACTGCGGACTATTTGCGCACCAAGCGCGAGAAGATGGGGCATCTGCTGGATCGGTAAGCGGTCGGCATGCCGGCGGCTAAAGAAGAAAAAGGGGACAGGCCGCTCTGTCCACTCCCACGCTGGCAGGCGAAGTCAGCTGGTTTCTGGAGGGGACAGAGTAGCCTGTCCCCTTTTTCAGTACATCAGCCAGCGGCGGCCGCAAGGCTGCGGAGCTTGGCAGCCAGCGTCGTCCTTTTCAAGCCCAGCATCCCGGCTGCGACGGTCTTGTTGCCGTGGGATTTCCGCAGGGCTTCCTGGATGATCTGACGCTCGATCCGGCCCACCGTCTGCTCGAAATTCAAGCCGGCGTCGGAAAGCGCGATCGACTGGAGCGTGTTGCTCAGCAGAGGGCCGCCCGTGAGTGTGAAATCGGAAGGGTTGAGCAGCGTGCGCTCCCCGCTGAACGCGATGGCCATCTCCACGGCGTTCTCCAGTTGCCGGACGTTGCCGGGCCAGCCAAACGCCCGCAGCTTGGCGAGCGCCGCTGGAGAAAGACGGCGCTGGGGGATGTTCTCCTGCACGCAGATTTTCGCGATGAAGTGGTTCGCCAGCAGCGGGATGTCCTCGGGCCGCTCGCGCAAGGGGGGTACGGTGATGGGAACCACGCTTAAGCGGTAGTACAAATCCTCGCGAAACGTTCCTTGCCGGACGAGATCCAGCAGGTTCACGTTGGCGGCCACGATCAGGCGAACGTCCACGCGGATGGTTTCTGAACTGCCCACGCGCTGAAATTCTCTTTCCTGCAAGAAGCGCAGGAGCTTGGTCTGGACGTCCAGGGGCAGATCGCCGATCTCGTCCAGAAACAAGGTGGACCGGTTGGCCTGCTCGCAGCGGCCGATGCGCTGTTGCGTGGCTCCCGTGAAGGCGCCTTTCACGTGGCCAAACAGCTCGGTTTCGAGCAGCGTTTCGGGAAGGCCGGCGACGTTCACGGCGATCATCGGGAACTGGCTGCGGGGACTCGCCATGTGCAAGGCGCGGGCGACTACCTCTTTGCCAACGCCGGTTTCCCCGCTGATCAGCACGGTCGAGCGGCGCCGGGCCACCAGCCGGATCACGTCCGCGGTTCTTCTTATCGCGGGACTGGTCCCGACCAGCATTTCGCGCCACGGTTCGCCGGCAGCTTCGGCGGGCCGGCTCCGGCAGGCTTCGGCGGCAGCCCGGATCTTGTCGAGGGCATCGTCGTCCGGACCTGCGACATCATACACGCCGAGTTGCATGTAGCGTACAGCATCGGCCAAGTGGGCGCGACGATCGCAAACCACGATGGGCACCGGCCGTTGTAACGAGAGGAGCTGATTGAGAACATCCTCGATCACGACGTCGGGTACCGGAGGGGATACGATCGCCACATCGTAACTGACGTTGGCCAGGCGGTCGATCCCCTCCGCGAACGATGGGGCGCGATCGACCAGCCAGTCTGGTGGCAGATCGACGCGGTCCGCTCCGATCTGGAGGGCTCGAAGCGCCTCGGAATTCAAGTATGGGCCTCCGAACATCTATCGGAGGCAGCGCCTGCTTTAAGAGCTAGGATTTGACCGGCTACGTACTTCTATTGGAAGTACTTAGCCGCCAGTTCGGGGTCTACTTCCACGGCCTTACTCCAGGCGGCGCGGGCTTCTTCATCCTTGCCGGACGCCTTGAGCGCGTGGCCCAGGTTGGTGAGCGCCGCCGGGAAATCGGGCTGCGTTTCCGACGCCAACTGATAGCATTGGGCAGCTTTATCCGGTTCTCCAGCGGTCTGGAGCAGCAGACCCAGGTTGTAGGACAACTCGAGCGAGCGTTGTCCGAGCCCGGTCATCTTCTGGTGCAGGTCCCAGGCGCGATTGTGGTCCTTGCGCTCGATGGCGATGGCGGTCAGGGCGCGCAGCGCATCGGCATTCTGGGGCTGCAGTGACAAGATTTTCTCGAAGGTCTGCGTGGCGCTGTCCAGATCCTGGAATTTCCAGCAGGCCAGGCCCAGGTTGACCAACGCTTCCACCCAATCGGCACGTTGCTTGATGCAGAGCTCGAAGGAGTCGACGGCAGCGGCGAAATCGCCCCGCTGGATCTGGAGAAAACCCAGGCGGAAGGCGGCATCTTCCCAATCCGGCTTCAGGCGGACCAATTTGGCGAAGTGACGTTCGGCTTCCTCGGCGCGGCTCTCGCGCTCATCGAGCAAGGCCAGGTTCCACAGTAATCCAGGGGAATCGGGAGCAGCGGCCAGAGCGGCTTCACAAGCGTGCCTGGCGCCGTGGAGGTCGCCGCGTTCCTCGAGCACGACGCCCAGGTGAGCGTTCGCTTCGGGGGCTTCCGGACGGAGCTTGGCGGCTTCGCGGTAGGCGTTTCCGGACTGATCCATGCGGCCGGTTTTCTGATAGGCGAGGCCAAGGTTGAACCACGCCTCGTACGAATCGGCGGCGATCTTGACCAGCGCGGAACAGTGTTGCACGGCGCCGCTAAAATCGCCGCGAGAGAGCGCGACGGCCGTCAGACCTTCCAGCGCCTGGCGCGACTGTGGCCGGATCTTGAGCATGCGGTCGGAATACTCTTTGGTCTTGGCGTCGTCCTTGCGCGCCATGGAAAGCGTGATGAGGTTGACCAGCAGCTCGGCCGAACTGGCGTTGCCGGGCAGAAGTTTGCGGTAGATCTCGGCGGCTTCGTCGAACTTACCCAGTTGATGCAGCGCCGCGGCTTTTCCGAACAGGGTCCGGTCCTGACCGGGGCTCGAACGGAGCGCCTGATCGAAGTGCGGCAAGGCTTGCTCAGGCTGGCCCAGTTGGAGCAGGCACAGGCCGCGCCCGGTATGGGCTTGCCAGAGGCGGGGATCGAGAGAAATGGCCGTTTCAAAGGAGCGGCCGGCTTGATCGAACTGACTTTGGCGTTCCAAGGCGAGCCCCAGGTTATAGTGAGCGGTGGCATTATTCGCCTCGGTCGCGATCACTTTGGAGTAGCAGGCGGCCGCCTCTCCCCACTTCTGCTGTTCAAACCGCAGATGGCCCAGGCCGGAGTAAACTTCCGCGGGCTTTTCCCCACGGGCTGCCGCGCCTTCCAGTTCCTTGACCGCATCGGTCAGGCGGCCGGCGGCGGCCAGCTTGACCGCGTTTCCCAGGGCGCTGGTCTCGGCGGGGCGCTGCGTCTTGGACTTGGCGGCGGGGGAATCGCCCCGCATCAGCCGTTCTACCAGCTCGTCGTCTACAAAGAAAGCGTGATCGTCATTCTGCGGCATAAGTTACTCCTCAATCGCGCACAACGCAGCGGGCCACAATCGTTCTCTCATCCAATGGAGCGTGGCCCGCGCTGTGCGCTCCTAAACCTTCCTAATTCTTGGGCACCAGCGGAACTACGTTTACAGTTCCCTGCATGGCGGCCTGCTCATCCCGTTCGGAGAAGAACCCCATCCCTCCGGAACCGAAGCGGCTGTCGGTCCACTCGTCAATTTTCCGGTCCTGCACCCAGGTGGTAAAGCGATTGCCGATGGCGTCGAAGCGGATCTTATAGGTGGTATCGACGCGCACCTTGAACGGCAACGGAACCACCACGCGGTTTTCATCCTGTCCATCGACCACGGCGAAGTGCACCAGCGCAACCGTCGGCTCCAGGCCGGGGGTGACGATTTCGAGCTTGGTCACGTAATAGTTCCTCGGATTCAGCCCGCGGAAGATCCAGCCAATCGCCTTGGTTTGGATCTGAGCCTGAAACTCCAGGCGATAATCGCTTAGCTTGAGGGAGCCGCTGAGCACGGAAATATGCCGCTTGGTTTTGGCGGCGTCCGCCCAGTCGTCGATCCAGCCGCCGGAGATCGCCACACCAGTGGCAACTTCCGGAGTCGACGTTGCCGCGACCGGCGCTGTGGAGATGGTTTTGCCGTTGCCTCGCGTGACCAGATAGGCGACGCCGGAAAGTGCCACGACGAGTGCCGCGGCGACACCGATCTTAACGCTAGTGGAGAGTTTGGACCAAGCGCTTTCGGTCGCCTCCAGGCGCAAGGAAGGGATCGCGGCGTCGGATGCGGTCGTGGACTCCCAGGATTTGGGAGTGGGCGATGCCTGGCGCGATTCCGCGCGCGGGGTCACACGCGGACCAGCAACAGGAGTCTCGGCCGCTGCTTGCCGCTTCATCGGCACCGGCTTGGGTGCGGGAACCACCGACGATCGGGGACGTTCTTCCGATTTCGATTGCGCGGGCGTTGATTGCACTGGCCCGGGTTGAACCGGCGAGGCTGCGGCTTCGGCTGCGCGGACCGGGGCTGGACCAAACACAATCGTCGGCCGCAGGGGCAGAGCCGCGGATGGGGGAATTTGTACGTCGGAAGCCGCGGCGATGGCGGAAGGGTATGCCTGTACTAATTTCCTGCGAGTGGCGGCCAAGCCGTGAAGCGTGACCGGCAACGCCTTCGTCACGATTTCAGGCGGCGGCGGTTCCGTAGCCACAGGCTCCGCAGGCGCGGTGAACGCTGCGGGAGGGGCTGGTGGAATATCCGGAGCGTTTATCGGCACGATCGCGGCGGCTTGCGGCGCGGTAACGGGGCCATCGGAATAGGCGAACCCGGTGGTGGCGAAATCCAGACGCGCCAGATCGCCGAGCTCGGCCGGCGCCGCGGGAAATCCGCGAGGGAGCCCGAGCCAGGGCTTGGCTTTCTGGGGAGGATGAGGCGACATGAGAATCTCCATGACATCGTCGGCGCCGTCCGGTTCATTACCGGTTTCGGGGCGCGGTTGCAGTTCCATGATGGGAGCCGTAGCGGTGAACTCGCGCAGTTCCATTCCGCGTTCGTTGGTGCGGGTGCGGTATTCCAGGGCCCGCAGGGAAAGAGCGAGCTCGACGCGCGCGGCGGGGGGCAGGCATCCCTGCGAGCCCGAGGACTCGGAGCCTTCCGAATCTGTAGAATCCGCCATTACGGAAAAAGTGGGAAGAGAAGCCACCCGCTCCCAGGTGTGGTCCAGCTCGATGAGGCCGGCCTGCTCAAACGGTGTCACGGCCGGCATCAGCGGTTCACTCAGAAATCCCGCGAGCGGCGCGGGACTGGTTTCTTCGGCAGGTTGCCCGGCGAGCTCTTCTGCCACGTAGGCCGGAGCTACGTAGACGGGAGTTTCGATGACGGCGGCCGGCGCAGGGGCTGGCGCTTGCTCGACGCGGGGACTCTCCAGGCGGGGATCCAGCGCGTGAAGCGGGGCTGTGGGCTCGGTGGGCGGATTGGCCTGCATGAGCCGGGCGAGCGCCAGTTGCTCGTACTGATCCTGGTACTCCTTGCGGTGAGCCTCGGAGCAGAACTCGCCTCCGCCTCTCCATCGCTTGAGGAGGGCAAGCTCCTTCCCGCAGAAAAGACACTGCATACGGAGTTTAGATCGTCACGTTGGGCTGGATGCTCAAGAGGGGACTTAGAGGTTTCTCTGCGGTAAAGCACTTATTTAGACGTTTTAGGGGAGACACCTTAGAGGGCGTTAGGGGGAACCACTGTCTGCCGGCCGAACCATGTACGAGCACGGACGTCCCAAGCGGGGCCCGAATCAGTTACGCCGAAGACCCTACCGGCAATACGCGATTTCACTAGGCAGGTGGCCTAAAGTTCTTTTCCTCCTTGACGATGAATCTAACACCGATCCGTTGAACATAGCGGGAGCACACATCGGGAGCATAGGGAGGGTTGAGGCATGGCCAAAGTGGAAGCCCTGAAGAACCACTTAGAGGCGTTACGTAACGCCATTCCGGAATTGAAAGGCGTGTTGCTGGCGTCGAGCGAAGGACTGCCGATCGCACACTTGTTGACCAACGGGGCCGATCCCAATCGTATTGCGGCGATGGCTGCTGCCGCCACGACTCTCGGCCGCAAGGTCAGTGAAACGATGGGCGCGGGCGCGCTCGGAGAAGTTTCCGTGCAAGCCGAAGAAGGCGCGCTATTTGTGTACTCAGCCGGCCCGAAAGCCGTGCTGGTGGTGCTCAGCCCGCAAGGCGGAAACGCCGGTCTGATTCACCTGGAAGCGCGCGATACGGCCAAGCAGATCGGCGAACTATTCTAGAATCGTGAATTGCGCCGCGGCATCGTCCGCGGGCAGTGCGGGAAGAAGCGCCGCGCGCAGCTTGCGTGCCGCCGCTTTCCCAACCACTGCACTGAGTTCATCTTCCGACGCCTCGCGAACCCGGTCCAGGCTCCCGAAGTGGCGCAATAATTTAGCCGCGGTCTTTTCTCCGATGCCGGGGATGCGTGCGAGCTCGCCGCGCAAGCGGTCCGCATTGCGCCGCGTGCGATGAAACGTCACGGCGAAGCGATGCGCCTCGTCGCGCACCAATTGGACCAGATGCAGCACCGGCGAGAACTTGTCGAGCACAATCGGCTCGTCCTCTTGCCCATAGACGTAGATCCATTCTTCCCGTTTGGCAATCGACGCCAGAGGCTGGCCGGTAATTCCCAGGGATTCGAGCGCGGCTGCGGCGGCGTGCAACTGGCCGATGCCTCCATCGACCAGAACCAATCCAGGCCGGACGCCTTCCTGCATCAAGCCTTCCTGCTGCAGGCGGCCATAGCGGCGCGTAATGACTTCGCGCATGGATGCGAAATCGTCGTTTCCTTCCACGGTGCGGATGATGAATTTGCGATAGTCCGATTTCTTCATCCGGCCGTCTTCCCACACCACCATGCTGGCGACCTTGTCGGTGCCCTGGATGTGCGAAATATCGAAGCACTCGATCCGGCGCGGGGCTTTCTCTAGATTCAGGGCGTCGCGCAAGGCTTCCTGGATGGCTGTTGAGGAAGGTTTCATCACGCGGAAGCGCTGCTCGAAGCTGTGGCGGGCGTTGGACTCGACGAGAGCCAGCATGGCTTTCTTCTGCCCGCGCTGAGGAGTGTGAATCTCTACTTTCCGGCCGCGTTTTTCGGTGAGATATTCTTCCAGGACAGGGACATCCTCGAATTCCACCGGCACGTGAATAAAGGCCGGGACGTAGGGATCGTTGAGATACACCTGTTTCAGAAGCGAGGCGAAGAATTCGGGCGGATCGAACTGCCGCTGGTCTTCCCAGAAAAATTCACGGCGGTCCACGATGTGTCCGCGACGCAGGTGGAACAGATTCGCGGCGACCAAGGGGGGCTCGGCATAGTAGGCGAAGATATCGGTGTCGTCGCCTTCGGCGGCGGCCATCTTCTGCTTTTCGGCGACCTCTTCGACGGTGTGCAGCAGATTGTGCAGTGCGGACGCCTCTTCATAACGGGTCGCCTGACTGGCGGCTTCGATGCGAGATCGCAGCTCGTGTTCGAGATCCTTGTGCCGGCCTTCCAGGAACAGTCGAGTATCGCGCACGGCCTGGGCATAGCGCTCGTCGGTCACCAGGCCTTCGACGCAGGGTCCGAGGCAGCGCTGGATGTGAAACTCCAGGCACGGGTGGGAATGCTTGCGCGTCAGATCGACGTTGCAGGAGGGCACCTTGAAGTGGCGATGGATGAAGTGCACCAGTCGGTGCGCCAGGTTTCCCGGGAAATACGGTCCGTAGTAGGTGGATCCGTCTTTTTTCAGACGGCGCGTGACGTAAACGCGCGGATAACGCTCGGCGGTCAGCTTAATGTACGGGTAGGTCTTGTCGTCGCGCAGAAGAATGTTGTAGCGCGGCTTCCACTGCTTAATGAGGTTGTTCTCAAGCGCCAGGGCTTCTTTTTCGTTATCGACCTGAATAAAGTCGATGTGGCGCGCGTCATGGATCAGCGTGCCGGTCTTGACGTCGGCCATGCGCTCATCGAGGAAATAGCTGCGGACACGGGCGCGAAGGTTCTTGGCCTTGCCGACGTAGATCACGGCTCCATGGGCGTCCTTGTACAGATACACTCCGGGCAACGCCGGAAGTTCGGCCGCTCTGGCGCGCAACTCGGAGAAGGGGTCGATGCTAAAAACGTCCTCTATACTTAAATTGTGGCACGCGCATTCTTCGCAGCTGCTTTATTTGCCTCGATTCTAAGCGCCCAGAAGCCCACGCCGACGCCTCCCGAGCCGCCTGAAGAGGATGAGTCGCTGGCGCCTAAGGTTTACGCGCTCAATCCGGTACAAGCCAAGAAAGAGATCGTGGCGGGAGATTACTACTTCAAGAAACCCAATTACAGCGCGGCGGAGCGGCGATACCTGGAAGCCACGCGCTGGGATCCGGGCTCGGAAGAAGGTTTCCGGAAGCTGGGCGAAGCTCGCGAGAAGCTGCATGAGTACGGCCCGGCGCGGGAAGCGTACTCGAAGTACATCCAGCTCACCGACGATGCCAAGGAAAAGGAAGCTGTTCAGAAGAAGATGGCCAAGTGGCCGGACGCCAAGGCCGCGAAATCCCACAAATGACTGACAAGATCGTGGTGTTCTCCTCCTGCGATTCCGAAGAGCAGGCTGGGCAAATCGCGCGTGCATTGGTGGAGCAGCGGCTGGCCGCGTGCGTCAACATTCTGCCGGGCGCGCGCAGCGTTTATCGCTGGAAGGGCGAGATCGAAGACGGCGCGGAGTGGATACTGATCATCAAGTCCCGGCGCGAGCTCATGGATCAATTGCGGGTTGCTCTTGGCAAAATTCACGCCTACGAGGTACCGGAGTTACTGGCGGTCCCGGTGGTGGATGGCTCGCCGGCCTATCTGGCGTGGCTCGATCGTGAGTTGGGCGGATGACGCGACTGGTTATCGCGGGTGGGGGATTCGCGGGTTTCTGGGCGGCCGCGGCGGCTGCACGTCTGCGGCGCGACGCCTCTCTCTCCTCGCTTGAAATCCTCCTGATTTCGCGCGACGATCACCTGGTCATCCGGCCACGATTGTATGAGCCGGATCCGTCCAGCATGGCGGTTCCGCTGATTCCGAGGCTGGAAGCGATCGGCGTCGGATTTGCGCAAGCCGAGATCGATTCCATCGATCTCACAAACAGGGAAGTGCGGTCCACCTCGTCTGCGATCTCGTATGACAGGTTGGTGCTTGCGACCGGAAGCCAATTGGCTCGGCCTGCTGGAGCGCCGGGTGCGCACGGATTCGATATCGATACTCTGGCGGGCGCAGCGGCACTCGATCGGCATTTGCACGGGCTGGCCGCGCGGCCGGAGAGCGAGGGCCGGTGGACGGTGGCGATCGCGGGAGGCGGTTTTACCGGCATCGAGCTGGCGACGGCGCTGCCGGAGCGGATGCGTGAAATCGCGGGAAACGGCACGGTTCGCGTGATTGTTGTGGATCCTGCCAGCCGAGTTGGTGCAACACTGGGTGACGGGCCGCGATCGGCCATTCGCGAGGCACTGGCCGTGGCGGGAATCGAGGAGCGCACGGGCGTGACGATTGCGAGCGCCGATGCGGCGGGCATCACGTTATCCAGCGGAGAACGGGTCGCGTGCCAGACGCTGGTTTTTACTACGGGGATGCGCGCCAGCCCTCTGGCCGGCAAGATCTCGACGCGAACGGATGCGCTCGGGCGGATGGCGGTAACGCCGGAACTGCGCGTTTCGGGCGTAGACAACGTGTTTGCGGCCGGCGACGTGGCTCATGCCGAGGCGGACGGCGGGCACGCGATTCTGCAATCCTGCCAGCATGCGCAAGTGACCGGCCGATTCGCGGGACACAACGCGGCATCCGATCTGGCGGGCTTGCAGCTGCAGGCATATCGACAGCCGCTCTACACGACGTGCCTGGATCTGGGTGAATCGGGCGCGGTGTTGACCAAAGGCTGGGATCGGACCGTGGAATCGACCGGCGAGGATGCAAAAGCCGTCAAACGGCGGATCAATACGGAACTGATCTATCCGCCAGCCGACGGTGACGCCATTCTGGCCGCAGCCAGTCCGGTAGTGATGAACGAAGACATGTTCCGGTCCCGCGTACTACGTGTAAATTCCGAGATCAGTCGCACGTGAGCGGATCTTTCGTCGAAACCGGGGTACCCGCAGTACCCGCAGGTAGCGTCTCACAGGAGTATCGACATGCGCCAGAGCCTTTGCAAAGTCGGAACCACCGTTGTGGTGTTAGCAGGATTGTGCTTGCCTCTCGTGTCTTTCGGGCAAGGAGGGGCGGAGCTTAAAGGAGCATATCCCACGTCGCACGGGGTTCTTAAGACGATATCCGGATCGCAGTTATTCGTGGAAGTGGACGATGAGCATGAGATGAAGTTCCGGATGACCCACAAGACCAAGATTTACATCCAGAGCAAAGACGGTCAGGGCAAAAACGTCGTGAAAGAAATTAAGACTTCTTCGCTGATGCCCGGCCAGACCGTCGACATCGACATGCAGAGTTCGCTGGACGGTGCGTTCGAGGCGGTCCGCGTCACGGTGTTGTCTCCGAACGCGGCGTCTCCGAAGTAGGAAGATCCATGCCAGTTTCGTTCCGCAAAATTTCGGTTCTCGCGATGGCCCTGTTGGGCGCGTCCTTATTGCCCGCACAGCCAGCCCGCAACCGGTATGCGCTGATTCTCGAGGATTCTCCGGTAGCGGCCCAGTTTTCCAGGCAACGGATGGCGCAGCCGGAGGGTGCGAATTACAGGCGAACGCTGCAACAACGGCAGCAATCCGTACGCGGGGAACTCGCGCGGCGCGGGATCGTACCGACCGGATCGGTGACCACCCTGCTCAACGCGGTGTTCGTAGTCGCACCGGCAGATAGTGTGGCGGATCTGCAGAGCATCCCGGGCGTGAAAAGCGTGGTGCCCATTCGCATTTATCACCGCAAGCTGAACCGGGCCACGGCCCTGGTGAATGCGCCCGCGGCGTGGAGCGCTCTGGGCGGCGTGAACAACGCGGGGGCGGGCGTCAAGATCGCGATCCTCGATACCGGCATCGACCAGCAGCATCCGGCGTTTCAGGATCCATCGCTGCCCATGCCCGCGGGTTATCCGCGCTGTAACGGCGGCGATTGTGCCTTCACGAACAACAAAGTGATCGTGGCGCGGAGTTACGTGCGGCAACTGGCGGCGGGGAGTTCGTCCACCAACCCGGCCGCCGATTCGCGTCCCGACGACTATTCGCCGCGCGATCGCATCGGTCACGGGACAGCGGTGGCGTCCGCCGCCGCGGGTCACACCAACACGGGACTGGTTACGTTTTCCGGAGTTGCGCCCGCGGCGTATCTGGGGAATTACAAGATTTACGGGTCGCCCCAAGTCAACGATTTCACTACCGATGACGTGATCATCCAAGCCTTGGACGATGCGATGAACGATGGCATGGACATCGTATCGTTTTCGAGCGGCGGACCGGCATTTACGGGTCCGCTGGATACGGGCTCGGCTTGCGGCCTGAGTACGGGCGCGCCTTGCGACTTGTCCGCGCAAGCCTTCGAGAATGCGTCCAAGGCCGGAATGGTGATCGTGGTCGCGGCTGGAAACGAAGGCAGCGACGGCAACAACTATCCGACCTTCAGTTCCATCTCCTCTCCCGCGGACTCGCCCTCGGCGATCGCCGTGGGCGCCACCACGAACTCGCACACCTTCGTCGAAATCGTGGACGTTCCGAATCGGCCGGATTTGCAGAAGCTGACCGCGGATCCAGGCGATTCGCTGGTGCCCACGGGGGTGGTTCGAGATCCGCTGGTGGACGTTTCGGTGTTCGGAGGAGGGCCGCTGGGCTGCTCGGCTTTTCCGGCGTATTCGCTGGACGGGATGATCGCACTGATTAAGCGGGGCACGTGCAACTTCTCCGACAAAGCCCAGAACGCCCGGGATGCGGGCGCCGTGGGGATGATCCTGTACATGGCCGATACCTCGCCGCGGGTTTCGCCCAGTGGATTGTCTTCCGTAGGGATACCCGTGACGATGATTTCGCTGGCCGACGGGCAGTCCCTGGTGGACTACGCGGCGAGTGTTTGGCCCCCGCTGGCCGATATCAATCCACACGGCGTCGAAACGGAAGCGACTCCGAATCTGGTGGTCGGGTTCTCGTCCCTCGGACCATCGGCGGATATCGGCCTGAAGCCGGACCTGGTGGCTGTGGGCGGAAACTGGAACAACATCGGCAGCATTTATCTGGCCGCGGAAAAATACGATCCGTTGGGTGACTTATACAGCGCGGACGGATACGCGACCGCCGACGGCACCAGCTTCTCGACGCCGCTGGTATCCGGCGCCGCGGCGCTGGTGAAACAAAAAAATCCCGGGTTCACGGCGGCGCAGGTGAAATCGGCTCTGGTGAACAGCGCTTCCACGGCGGTGACTCATGACGATTCCGGAGACACCGTGGACGTGCGCTGGCTGGGCGCGGGCATCCTCGCCGCGGACACGGCCGTCGCGACCACGGTAACCTCCGATCCAGCGACGATTTCATTCGGTTCCATCCAGCCGGCCACGCTGCTGCCGATGACACGGACATTCACCATCAAGAACTCGGGCACGGCCAGTGTGAATCTTTCCCTGGCGGCGACGCCGGCGGCGGCAAGCGGTGCGGCGTCCTTGACGGTCGCTCCGCCCAGCGCCACTTTAGCGCCGGGAGCTTCCGTGATCGCCGTGGCGACCGTTTCCGGATCGGTTCCGGCCGCAGGAGCGTATTCGGGCGTGATTACGGTGCAGGGCGGTCCGAATTCTCTGCGTATTCCGTACCTGTTCTTTGGTCCGAGCGGGGTGGCGGCCAATCTGATTCCGCTCGCCGGCAATTCCTTCGATGGGGTTGTCGGGGGCGGAAGCTCCGAAGGCCCGATGGCGATCAAACTGGTGGATGCCTCCGGTTTGCCTGTCTCCGGAGTTCAAGTTGCCTGGAGCGCGGGATCCGGCGCGAGCGTGATGAACGCGGATGCGGTAACGGATTCGTTCGGTATCGCAGCGGCGGAGCCGATCCTGGGATCCCAGCCGGGAACGTATTCGTACACGGTAACCGCGGGGGGCCGGACGGGAATGACGTATAGCTTTACCGGGTTCGCTCGGCCGCAGCCGACCATTTCGAGCATTGTCGACGCCGCCAGCCTGCAGCCCGGCACGCTGGCCCCCGGCTCTTACATTTCGATTGTTGGATCCGGACTCAGTGACCACACAGACGCCCACCTGGCTGCGCCGCATCCGCTGGCCATCGATGCGGTGAGCGTGAGTTTCGACGTGCCCTCGGCGCATCTCAGCGTGCCGGGACATCCGATCTATGCCAGTCCGACGTGGATCAATGTGCAGGTTCCCTGGGAACTGGAGGGCCAGACGTCGGTGCAGGTGAAGGTAAATGTCGATTTCTCTCCGAGCAATGTGGCTACCGTTTCGCTTGCGCCCACGGCGCCGGCGTTCTTCTTAATGGCCGACGGAAACGTATGGGCTCGTGATCTGAATTACCAGGCGATCGACGCCAACGCCCCCGCGCATCCGGGCGAGACGATCGAGCTGTATGCGAACGGACTGGGTCCGGTGACGAATCAGCCGGCTAGCGGCGATCCCGCCCCTGCCGGCCCGTATGCGGAAACACCGCCTCCCGTGGTGATGATCGGGACGCAGCAGGCGACGGCGCTGTTCAGCGGTCTGACGCCGGGGTCCGGCACGTTGTATGTGTTAAACGTCGTGGTTCCGCCCTCGCTCGCTCCGGGGACTTACCCGGTCACGGTTTCGATCGGCGGGCGAACGTCCCAGGCGGCTTCGCTTGCGGTGAACTAAGCAGCTTGGAATCCGTGGTATTCTAAAGGGGTTATGGCTATTCCCAACGTCAAGCGCTACAAGATTACCAGCCCGGACGGCTCCATGAACGCTTCCCTCATGGCGGTGTTGCCGAAGGACATCGACGTGAGCAAGTATCTATCGGAAGCATCCCAGCGCTTTGACTGGAAGGCGTACCAGGAAGCTCAAGCCAAACAGTTCAAGACCCGCGTCGGACAGCAGAAGCAGAAGAAAGCAAAGTAAGCCGCTTTCACATTTACATCGCGCACAACGCAGTGGGCTGCGATGTCTTCCTGTTTATCCGAGCGCGGCCCACACTGTGCGCTCTTTATTTACATCGCGCACAACGCAGTGGGCTGCGATGTCTTCCTGTTTATCCGAGCGCGGCCCACACTGTGCGCTCTTTATCTACATCGCGCACAACGCAGTGGCCCGCGATGTTTCCCTGTTTATCGGAGCGCGGCCCACGCTGTGCGCTCTTTATTTACATCGCACACAACGCAGTCGGCTGCTGTGCGCTCGTTTAGGGCAAGCGAGTCTGGAGCGTGCGCAGGCTGCGTGTGCCTTCCTGCATCACGTCGGGATCCGGATCCTTTACCAGCGTTTCCAGATACGGCAAGCTATCCCGGTCTCCGGAACGCGCCAGCACGATGCTGATCCCGGTTTTCTCATCGCGCGTGGCCTGCGCCAGAACCGGGTAAATCGCCTGCCGGATAGCGGAATCGCGCGTCAGCTCGGTTAAGAACGCAATCGCCACGTCCCGATAGGCCTTCGAGTTGAGCGTATTCACCAGATACTGCAGGGGGCTGAACTCGCTCATCTGGTGGTTCCCCAGCGAGACGAGAGCGAAGGCCATGGAGAGGCGCGCATTATTGCTGCGCTCGTCCTCAAATGCTTTCTGGAGGACCGGCTGATCAACCGGATTCTTGAGCCGGGCCAGGCCTTCCGCGCCCGCGGCCCGGAGCGCTTCATCGCGGTCATTCAAGTAGCGGAGAAAGACGGCGCGGTCGGCGGGATCGGCGATCATCGCCAGTGTGGTCAGGGCTTCGCGCCGTACTTTTGAGCTTCGGGCGTGATCGAGCACATCGCGCACATCCGGGGCGGCGCTCTTGTTGCGAAGAATTCCAGTGGCTTCCAGGGCGGCGATCTGAACTTTCTCATCCAGATCGCGCAGCAGGAAAGCGAGCCCGGGTCCCGCGGACGGATCGCGGATTTTTTCCAGCGCTATCAACGACTCATACATCAGGCGGTCATCCTTGGAATTGAGCGCTTCGAGAAGGTCCGGAATGGCAGCCTTGCCGCGCAGGATGCCGAGGGCGCGGGCCGCGTTGGCCCGGCTCTCGACGCTCGCGCCGGCGCGGGCCTGCCGGCCCAGGACTTGAATCGCCGGAAGCGGCACTTCCACGTAGGAATCGATGATCTGGTCGTTGGTATCGGTGAATTTCGCCCGAACCGAATTCCCGGCGCGCTTGAGGCTGCCACTGACGCCGGTCTTCAGGTAACCGGGAAGATAGATGTTGACCAAACCGTCGGCGGCGCGGATCTGCATTTCAGGATCGTTGTCGCGGGCGGCTTCCACCAGCGCGTCGGCCGTCTTGGGTCCACCAATGTCGTCCAGCGCTTTGACCGCTTCCAGGCGGACCGTGATATCGATGTCCTTCAGATACGGGGCGATCTTGGGAACGGCGTCCTGGCCTTGCGACGCCATGTCGCGCACGGCGCGGACGCGCTGGCGGGTGTCGCCTTGGCTTTGATTTGGATCGGACGGGGCAGGTTGCGCGAAGGTCAGGACTGCGAAAAAAAGCAGAAGAGTAAAATGTTTCACCTTACAAACTCTAGTACGACGCGGTGCGGGATGAGTCCGGCCTCGTGCCCCATATCGAGCAGTTTTTGTGCAGCTTTCGGCACGAGATCCCCGCAATCCACGGTGAAGTGGTTGACGTACATGCCCACGAACTTTTCAGCCAGGGAGGGTTCCAGATCGCGGGCAAACTGCATGGCATAATTCAGAGCTTCCTCGCGATGATCGAGGGCGTACTGAATGCTTTCGCGCATCAGTCGGCAAGCTTCCCGGGCGACTTCCGGGTGCAGATCGCGCCGCAGGACGTTCGCGCCCAGCGGCAGGGGCAGATTGTAGGTGTCTTTCCACCAGCGGCCCAGATCGACCACGTTGTGATATCCGCCGCGGCCGTAGGTGAGCTGGGCTTCGTGAATCACCAGGCCGGCGTCGGCGGTTCCGTTCTGAATGGTTTCGAGGATGCGGTCGAAGGGAACTACGACGGGCTCAAAATCGGGCTGCAACAGGCGCAGCGTCAGGTAGGCGGTCGTCAGCAAGCCGGGGATGGCGATGCGTTTGCCCTTGAGCTCGGCGGGCGTCATGGGGTGAGGAGCCACCACCATGGGACCGTAACCATCGCCGACGCTCGATCCAGCGGCGAGCAACACGTACTTATCCGCAACATATGGATAAGCGTGATAGGAGATGGCGCTCAGCTCGTATTCGCCTTCGCGGGCTTTCTGATTCAGAGTCTGGATGTCTTCGAGCACATGCCGGAAGGTGAGCAGGGGGCTCCGGACTTTCCGGGTAGCGAGCGCGTAGAACATATAGGCGTCATCGGAATCCGGACTGTGCGCGCACGCGATTTCAGTGACAGCAGTAAGCATGGGAGGGGTCAACTCTCATCATAACAAGCTTGGGCAACGCGGCGGGCCAGGTTGTATGCAGCCGTATGGTGTTGTTACTGGATGGAAAAAAGCTCGGCGTGCAGATAGGCGAGCGTTCGTTCAAGCGCGGACAAGGCCGGCGGAGCCTGATCCAGTTTGCCGGCCTTACCGAGCTGCTCCAACTGAAAGGCTGCATCGACGGCGGTACGCGCGCCGAAGTTGGCAACGGAGCCTTTTAATCCGTGGGCTGAGCGCTCGAGCATGTGGGCGTCACCGGTGGCCAGGGCCTTATGGATGTCATCCAGCTCACGCGGGTATTCCTCCAGGAACAGCGCAGCGATTTCCTTGAGCAAATCGAGATCTCCGCCGACGCGGGACAGCGCGGTCGCCCGATCAAAAACCGGTTCCTGCAATTGTTCGCTCATGGGAGTTGCTGCTGAATCTATCGGCAGTTTGGCGGAACGCTATGATATCCTCCGGAAGAGGGGCTCGAAGAATTTCGAAGATTTGCAGCCCTGCCCGCCTTGGGCCACCCTAGCTCAGTTGGTAGAGCGGCTGATTCGTAATCAGCAGGTCGCCGGTTCGATCCCGGCGGGTGGCTCCATTCAAAACACAGTAGTTAACAGAAAGCCACCAAGGCATCTGGAGGTACTGCCGGAGGTACTAAAGGCTCTCCGCTTTACTTGGGCCTTCTGCTTCCCGGTCTGACCGCGTGAAGCGTGGGTCTGCTCGTGTCCCATTGCCGTCTAGCCTTGCCGGCGGTGATCACAGCCGTGACACACCCTGCCCTTGACGAGCCTGTGAGCACTCCGACTGGGAAGCGCGGACCACTTGCGCCACGTACTGGAATCGCCAAGCTGTGCCACGTCGAGTTGTAAGACCACGCCGGTTTAGCTCCGCTGTGATCCTTCGAAGGGTAAGCCCCGCTGCTTTCATCGCCCAGACTTGAACCGCAACTGCCTGTTCCCCTGGTTCAACTTCGAGATGCAAGCCGTCCCCAGCGACCCTGTATCCAAACGGGACCGTGCCGACTCGCTCCCCGCAGTTCCGTTTATGACGCATGGCATCCCGCGTTCGCTCGCCGATAGCTTCCCGTTCCCACTGGCTGACTGAAACCATGATGTTCAGCACCAGTCGCCCTGCGGCTGACTGAGTGTCGAGCGAATCCGCTACGCTCACAAGAGAGACACCGCGCCGGGTGAACCGCTCAAGCAACTCGGCCAAGTCCTTCACTGATCGCGTCAGCCGGTCCAGCTTAGCGATGATCACCACGTCCACCGCGCGAGCGTCCACCAGGGCGAGTAGCTGCGTCATTCCCGCCCGGTTCAGCGATTTCGCACTTTCACCGGCGTCAATGATCAGGTCCACCAGCTCGATTCCCTTGACGACGGCCATCGCTCGGATCTTCTCTTGTTGAGCTTCAAGCGAAACGCCAGAATCTGCCTGCTTTTCGGTGCTGACCCTCACGTAACCGATCGCCCTCACGTCTCAAATTGTACCTAAGACCCCCTCTACGGTCAATAGTACGTTGGTGCCGTTCCTAAGACCCCATGTAAGATAAGGCATGGCTAGAACGAAGTTGCCACCCGAAGCATTGGATTTCTTCAGAGAGCAGGGTGCGAAAGGCGGGAAACTCGGAGGAAGCGCTGGGGGAAAGAAAGCCGCAGCCGGGATGACTAAGGAGCAGCGTGCCGCCCGGGCAAAAACAGCTTCTCTTGCCGCAGTTGCTGCCAGGAAGGCGAAGAAGAAGAAATCCACAAAGTAGTCGGTGACAAGTTGTCATGTAACCGCACGGTTCCATGACAACAGGATGTGTGAGCGGATGCCCCAACCGGTGTGGACCGCCCGGTTAACCAGTTTTGGAGCCCTCGCCTGCGAGGAGAGCTGTCTGGAACTACCGCCGCGTTACTCATGCGGTTCCCGTTGGCTCGTCGAGGCCGCGTCGTAGCTCGGTTAGGAATTCTTGGTATTCGGGCGGGAGTCCCCTGGCTCTTGCTCCTTCGATGCTCAAATCGAGGTACTGGTCAGAGCGCGAATCACCCCTTATTACGGGCATGAGCGCCTTATAGGGTAATACGGCCCCACAAAGAACGCCATATCGGCTCTAAACCCATTGACAAGATCCTATATGAGCCTTATGATTTAGGTATGACGGATCTAGACGCTTCCACAATAGACATTACCGGACTTAAGAGCTTTTATGGCTCGGATCAGGCAGCCAAAGCCATTTTGGACGACTTTGCGGGTAGGCAGCGAAACCGAGGCGTAACCAAAGTTGATCAACTCCTGGATCGAATGAACAGCCAAGGCTTCAATCGATCTGACGTCATTCGCGTGCTGCGCAAGCTTGAAGAGCTGGGATTCGGCGATTTCGTGGAAGGGCGACGTGGGCACCCTAGCCGGTTTGAATGGCGCTACGAGCTCGTAGCGGTTGGCAAGGCAGCATCCGGAGACCTTCAGCACCTGCAGGAGGTGAGCGACGTTGATGAGGAAGATGAAGATATCGAGCACGTTCCCGACGTGCCCTCTGGCTCCATTGCGCACAAGTTCCAGTTGCGCCCAGACCGCCAGGTTGAACTGATCCTCCCAGTCGATCTGACAACTCGCGAGGCCAATCGCTTGAGCGAATTTATCAAGACCCTCCCCTTTGACGTTGCCCAGGCTTGAGATCATGCCATTTCTGGAAGGAGTCTCCAGCCGCCCCCTGAATGTGGCGGATACCAAGGGTGCGAAGCCGTTGGCCTTGTTCTTGGGCAATGGTCCCAATGCCCTCGAAGTTGCGGTCCTCGAATCCAGCGTTCAGCCGACCGTTACGAATCTCCGGGCGATTTGGAAGAGCCGTTTGGCCGGTAGGGCGACGCCGCTCCTTGTTGTTGTGCTGAGCGGGAAATCTGCCGCGCTTTGTGGCCCCAATGGCGATCCACCCCCAGCATTCGCAGCCCTTGAAATGGAACGCGTGGAGCGAATCTGTCGGGCGGCACTCGCCGAACCGGATCGCAACGCAGCCTTAAGATTTCTGACCTCTGTGATCCCAGACGCGGACGCCCCGCTGCCTGGACTGCGCAACGAGGGACTATTCGCGACTCACGAGCTACAACGAGGTTTACCGCAGAAGAAGGAGCTGTGGGCCAACGCAAAGGCGCATGGCACACCCCTTTTGAATTCGCGCGGCGAGAAACTACTTGAACAGCTCGGATACACCATCGAAACCACGCCCGGCCCGGTCAGTATCCTACGCGGTGGCGACCAACGCCGCGCCATTGCCGTTTTCCTCGATCGCAACGAATCGCCCGATCTGCCCAACACCAGATTCGCGCAGCTTTCGCCCGTGTCCTATGCACTTGCCAAGGCCGATCAGGAAAACCTGGATTGGGTGATCGTCTCCGCTGGCCCCACCCTCCGGCTACATCCTGGTTGGCACTGACGTAGGTACGGGGCGCAGAAGCCGCACCGAGACTTTCACCGAAATCCACCTCGACCTGCTCAGTCCGGAAAACGCACCCTATCTTTGGCTGGTCTATTCCGCCGACGCTCTGCGCAAGGAAGGTCTGGTTGCCGAACTATTGAGCGATTCAGCGCGCTATGCCGCGGACCTCGGTACTCGCTTGCGCGAGCGCATCTATAGCGATGTCATTCCCGAACTCGCTATGGCGATCCTTTCGGCGCGCGGGCTCAAGAAACCAAGCACGGATGACTTGGCCGAAACCTACCAGATGACCCTGGTGTATCTGTTCCGGCTGCTCTTTTTGGCGTATGCCGAAGACAAGGAACTACTGCCCTTCAAGCACAACGCTCTTTATCGCGACCGCTCATTGAAGCACAAGGCCCAGGAGCTCGCCAAGCTCAAGACGGCCAAGACCACCTTTGCGGCGGACTCCATTCTCTGGGAAGAAATCGATCGGCTCTTTCGGGCGGTCGACAAAGGTAACGCAAGCTGGGGCGTTCCGTCCTACAACGGCGGACTATTCTCGCGCGAAGAAGCGGTGTCTCCTTTGGGTGCGAAGCTCGCAACGATCTCGCTAGGCGACGACGCCCTCGGTCCCGTCCTGACGAGCTTGTTGGTGGAAGGGTCGCCCGAAGGCTGGGGTCCCGTCGATTTTCGGACACTAGGCGTCCGTGAGTTTGGAACCATTTATGAAGGATTGCTCGAAAACGAGCTCGCCATCGCCGACAACGACCTTACGGTCAAGACCAAGGACAAAATCCAGCAATACGCTCCCGCCGCGGCAAAGGACAAAGTCGTTGTCGCCAAGGGCCATGCCTACCTCTACAACACATCGGGCGCGCGCAAATCGACCGGTTCCTACTTCACCAAACACTTCGCGGTCGAGCACCTCTTGGAGCATGCCCTGGAACCCGCACTCAAAGAGCACTGCGAACGCTTAGATGCCCTCGTCGAAGCCGAGGCGGCTAAGGCATTTTTCGATTTTCGCATCGCCGACTTGGCCATGGGCTCCGGCCATTTTCTTGTCGCGGCAGTGGACCGCATTGAGCGCCGGCTGTCAAATTACCTGTACGTAAGGCAGCTACCATCGGTTCAGGAAGAGCTCGGCCGCTTGCGAGAAGCGGCGAACGTGGCATTGGCGACGCTTGCGGGCTCTATCACCATCGAGGACACCCAATTGCTCCGCCGCCAAATCGCCCGGCGCTGCATCTACGGTGTGGACTTGAACCCTATCGCCGTGGACCTGGCCCGGCTCGCCATCTGGATTCACACATTCGTTCCCGGCCTGCCCCTCTCGTTCCTCGATCACAATCTCGTCCCTGGCAACGCGCTGGTGGGAATTGGGACGTTGGAGGAGGCGAACAAGTGTTTGGAAGAGATGGGCGGCAAGCTCCTGCGTGTGAGCGCCGACGAGCTGACGCCTGCTCTGGAGCCGTTACGGAAACTCGCATCTCTGAGCGATGCGAACGCCGCCGAGATCGCAGAGGCCAGAATTGCATTCAAGAATGCGAAGAAGGCTGCAGCACCCGTGGCGGCGCTATTCGACGTCCTGGCAGCGGCGCGCATTGATGAAGAATGTCGTCAAGCGGTTTGGCAGGACGGAGCTCGCTGGACCTCCAATCTCACGAAATTGCCGGGAAGCAGCATTCATGGAAAGGCCCGCAAAGTTCTAAGCGCGATTCCCCCGTTTCACTTCCCAGTATCGTTTCCCGAGGTTTTCTTGCGTGACCGCTCCGGCTTTGATGTCTTGCTTGGAAATCCGCCTTGGGAAGAGGCCACTGTAGAAGAGGACCGCTTCTGGGCTCGTCATCATCCTGGATTTCACTCCCTGCGACAGAAGGAGCAGGAGTCTCAAAAAGAGAAACTCCGCAAAGCTAGACCCGATCTGGTAAAGATCTATGACGAGGAACGCGAACAAGCGGAGTTACTTCGAAGTGTGCTCGTCAGTGGGCAATATGCCGGCATGGGCACGGGCGATCCCGATGTCTACAAAGCGTTCTATTGGCGCTTTTGGGAGTTGCTCGCTCCCGGAACGGGATGGGCGGGCATCGTTCTGCCGCGAAGCGCCATGGCAGCTAAAGGCAGTGCTGAGTTCCGCCAGCAGGCGTTCGCCGGCGGCCAGTTCTACGATCTCACTTGGCTTCTAAACAGTGGTGGATGGGTGTTCGATGACGTTGAGCCACGATACACGCTCGTGTTGGCTGCATTCGCGAAACGTGTGGCGACGTTCGACCAAGTCCTGCCGATGCGCGGTCCGTTTCGGTCGCTGGACCAATTTGAGGCGGGCGTCAAACTGGACCCAATGAAGTTCGCAGTCAAGGATGTTGGCTCGTGGACGGACATCTGGGCTTTGCCGCTATTGCCTAGTGACGAAGCGGGCGACGTGTTTGCTCAGTTGCGGAAATCACCCCGCTTGGACACCAACATAAGTGGCAGTTGGAGAGCGCGTCCGGTTGCGGAATTGCACGCCACTAACGACAAAGGCCTCATGAAGCTGACGGATAAGCCTCCGGATGACTACTGGCCCATCTTCAAAGGAGAGTCATTTGATATTTGGGAGCCTGATACGGGAACGTACTACGCCTGGGGAGATCCAAAGAAGCTGACGGTGGCCTTGCAGGACAAGCGCATTCGCAGCGCTAAGCTCGAAAGGTCGGCGTTTGCAGAGTTTCCGGCGTCTTGGCTCAAGGACCGCAAAACGCTGCCCTGTCTATCCCCGCGGATCGCGTTTCGAGACGTGTCCCGTGCCACGGACACACGAACCGTCAGAGCTGCACTAATTCCTGGTGAGTCGTTTCTGACGAACAAGGGACCGTATCTCGTCTGGCCTACTGGGGACGAACGGGATCAGGCATACCTGCTCGGCGTGCTGTGCTCGATTCCACTGGATTGGTATGCGCGGCGGTTTGTCGAGATCAATCTGAATTTCTTTATCCTCAACCCGTTCCCGATCCCGCGTCCTGAGCGCGTGTCACCGCTCTGGCAGCGCGTCGTCGAACTCAGTGGTCGACTAGCATGTCCCGACAAGCGCTTCGCAGGGTGGGCCAAAGCCGTAGGTGTCACCCACGGCAAGCTCCATCCCGACGAGAAGCAGGCGCATATCTACGAACTCGATGCAGTGGTCGCTCTGCTGTACGGTCTAAACGCCCAGCAGCTTCGCGTCATCTATGAGACCTTCCATGAAGGTTGGGATTTTGAAAACCAGTATCGAGAGACGTTGAAGCATTTTGAGGCCTGGAAAAACCGGACATGAGACCCGAATTCGTCGACAACCGCGAACTGAAGCTGGTCGAAGCCATCAACGGCCATTTGGATTGGCTGGATGCCACTTACAAGTCTCCGGTGGAGATGTCTATCGCCACTGGGTACTTCAACGCCGAAGGCTTCGCCCTCGTTGCGGACCGCCTGGAACGGCTAAGCAGGGTGCGGCTATTGTTAGGCGCGGAACCAATTCCGCCACCCGCAATACCGCCCCGCAAGCCAGGTGACCCATCAGGCGTTCAACTAGAAGCAAAGCTGGTTTCCGAAGGTCTGGAAAAGACAGTCACGGGCTTGTTGCGTGACCGGGACCATCTGGAATTCAGCCCAGCCACCGACAAGGCAGTCCAGCGCCTGCTCGGTTACCTGAAATCCGGCAAGATCGAAGTGAAGCGCTATGAGAAAGCCTTCTTGCACGGGAAAGCCTACTTATTCGGCACGGACCTTTTCGGCGCACCTGAAGGCGTGTTGGCAGGATCCTCGAACTTCACTGCGGCGGGTCTAACGTCGAACTTGGAATTGAACCTGGGCCGGTATGACCCGACGCCCGCAGCCAAAGTGAAAGACTGGTTCGACAAGCTATGGGACGACTCCAAGCCCTACGACCTGGCGGCCATCTATGCCGCGCGATACGTCGAGTACACCCCCTACTTGATTTACCTCCGCGTGTTGTGGGAGCGCTACGGCCAGGAGCTTGAGGCAGAAGCCGGACCGGGTTCGCGTATCAAGCTCACGACGTTTCAGAACGATGGTATCTTTCGCGCTAAGCGGATTCTGAGCCAGTACAATGGCGTTTTGATCGCCGATGCTGTCGGATTGGGGAAGACTTTTATTGGCGGCGAGTTGATCCGTGAAGTCGTCGAAAACCAGCGCCAGCGCGCGCTTCTAATTGCACCGGCCGCGTTACGAGATGGAACGTGGGCAAGATTTAAGGATCGTCACCAGTTGTATTTGGAGATGGTGAGCTACGAGGAACTTGCGAGAGACAAGCAACTGGGCGGTGATTCCACCAGCATCCCGCGCCCGCTAAAAGAGTACGAACTGATCGTAGTGGATGAAGCGCAAGCGTTCCGAAATCCAGACACCGTTAGAGGTAGCGCTTTGCGAAGGCTGCTTCAGGACGATCCGCCGAAGAAGCTAGTACTGATGTCGGCGACGCCGGTGAATAATTCCATTTGGGACTTGTTCTACTTGCTCGGCTACTTCGTGAAGCATGACGCGGCATTCGCGGATCTCGGAGTGAAATCTCTTAAGGAGAAGTTCAAACAGGTAGCCGATCAGGATCCTGATGACCTGCGGCCCGAGTTGCTATTCGATGTCCTGGACGCTACCACCGTGCGGCGTACGCGCAGCTTTGTGCAGAAGTACTATCCGAATGACCGCGTGATTGGCCCAGGCGGCGTTGAAGTCGCGATACGCTTTCCCCGTCCTCATGTTCTGCGGGTCGGCTACTCGTTGGACGATACGCTACCCGGCTTTTTCGAAGACTTCGCCGATGCTCTAATGCCCGAAGACGGGCATCCACTTCTGTCCATGGCTCGTTACTTGCCGAGCAGCTTTCTAACCGGTCAGGACGAGGACCCCGGCGAGGCCGCACTCGTGGGACTAGTTCGATCGGGACTGCTCAAGCGACTCGAGTCATCGGTCTATGCGTTTTCCGAAACATTGAAACGGCTGATGGCATCACACGACGTCTTTCTGGATGGACTGGACCGTGGCGTCGTACTGACGGCCGACGAAATCGCCGAATGGCAACAGCTCGATTCGGACGAAGGTATCGACGAACTGCTCGAAGAAGGCCATTCAGAGAGCGCCAAGGGTTATCGAACCAAGGAACTGAAGGCCTACGTTTCCGCCGACCGTGAACTGCTTGCTAAGTTTCATGCGAAGGCGTCGCGGGTGAAGCGAACGGAAGATCCCAAGCTGCGAGCATTGGTTGACGAAGCGCTTGTAGAGATCCTGACGAACGCCAAGAAAGAATCGAAGAACGAAGATGATTTTCGATTGAAGCGAAAGGTGCTGATCTTCACGTACTACGCAGACACCGTGGATTGGATTTTTGAACACTTGCAGGAACGCTTCGACAACCACCCATCTCTGAAGGCCTATCGGGGCCGGCTTGTCGCCGTAAAAGGCGATGAATCGTCGGCTGGTATCAGCCGGGAGGAGGCCGTTTTCGGGTTTGCACCCGAATCCTCCGAAGCACCGGCAGGATATGAAGACGACTTCGATGTGATGGTAACTACGGACGTGCTGGCGGAAGGCATGAACCTTCAGCAGTGCCGCAACATCATCAACTATGACCTGCCCTGGAACCCAATGCGCCTGGTGCAGCGCCACGGCCGCATTGATCGAATCGGCAGCCCGCATGACGACGTTTACATGCGCTGCTTCTTCCCGGATGCCCGTATGGAAACTCTGCTTGACTTGGAAGCCCGCATCCGGCACAAAGTTGCTCAGGCGGCGGCAACAGTTGGTATAGAACACGAGGTCATTCCCGGCGCAGCCACCAGTGATGTAGTTTTCGCTGAGACTCGCGAGGAAATTGAGAAGCTTCGAGCGGAGAACCCTGAACTTCTGGAGACGGGCGGAGAAATGACAGGTGCGCAATCGGGCGAAGCCTACCGCCAAGAGCTTCGAAAGGGGCTTGAGCGTTTTGGCGATCAGATCGAAAATCTGCCTTGGGGATCGGGTTCAGGCTTGCGTGGCGAGCGAGACGGTCATTTCTTTTGCGCGCGAGTTGGAGAGCGCGTCTACCTGCGTTTTGTACCCACGGGCGAGTCGATAGTGCTGAGAGATTCGCTAACGTGTCTCCGCTTGATCACGTGCACTGACCAAACCGAGCGAGTGCTTTCGCAAGCATCGAGGGAATCGGCATATGGGGCGTGGCAACGTGCACGCCAGGACATCTTTGACGAATGGACATTCGCGACTGATCCCGTCAATTTGCAGCCAAAGGTGAGGCCCGTTCTAAAGAAGGCAGCCGACGTCGTTCGAAAGTTCCCGCCTAAAGGCCTTGACCAGGAAGCGATCGATAATTTTGCGATCACGCTAGAAGCCCCTTGGGGAGCCCGGATCGAGAACAAGATTCGTGAGGCGCTGGGCGAAGAGGCGGGCGCACTAGCTGCTGGCAGAGTGATTGCGACGATCAAGGAACTTGGGCTCAAGCCGTACCAAGCGCCGGATCCGCTGCCGCCAATCGAAATCGATGAAGTGGATCTAATTTGTTGGATGGCCGTTGTCGGCACGGAAGCGACGAAGTAGCTGTAGGACGACCTGCCTCTTCGACCACTCAGCGCGCAGGGACCATGCGATCATCAAGCGCGGAGGTGTACAACATGGCTGTTCCTGACTTCCAGACACTGATGCTTCCGTTGTTGAAGCTGGCGGGCGACGGTAGCGAGCACACCTATCCTGAAGCGGTCGAGCGCATGGCGCAGGAGTTTCAGCTCTCGGATGACGACCGAGCGCAAGTTCTCAAAAGCGGGCAAACGCGGCTCTACAACCGGGTCGGCTGGACAACGACCTACCTCAAGAAGGCAGGCCTGCTCCAGGCCGTTGGACCAGGACGCTTTCAACTGACGGATCGCGGGCGAGACGTTCTAGCTAGCCGACCCGCAACCATTGATGTTGCTTTCCTGGAGAGTCGGTTTCCAGAGATATCAGAGTTCAGAAAGGCCCGCTCAAGGCGCGAAGTCACTGACGAGGAGCCGCCCTCGATTTTCAATGTCGCTGATGGCACATGGAATCAGCGCGCGGGCGCCGAGGAACGGGTCCGCGAGACGCTGGAACTGTCAATTCCGATCGAGGCGATACGCCGCGAGGCACTGCATTTTCTCGCTTTGGCCATCGAGAACGCGGATGAGGAACGTAGCGACGCGTGGTACGTACGCGAGACCGAGCAGGGCCTTCGGCTTATGACGGGCCGTCTGCTTGCGTGTGAGATCGCGTCGTCGAAGATGCGGGTCAGCGTGATCGGACCTATCGGCGACGACATCCGCGGCACTCTCGGAGCGGAGGTCGAGAACGACGAAGAGTTCAAGAGTATTCCGGGAGGGCTGCTACTAACCTTCCCCATCGAGCACGCGGCCAAGGCTCTCAACTTACTGAGGGACGGACTCAACAACTTCGTTGACGCAGCTATGGCGCGCGTCCGAAGGCGGGTCAGCCTCGAAGATCATATTCCCGAAGCGGTTGTCTACATCGCCAGAGTCGTCGGCCGCGAGTTGCCGCAGCCGGAGCCGGTCGCCGAGACACGGGAATCCGAACAGCTCGATGATGCCTCGGACGAGGATGATGCTAGCGCTTCGCGTGAGCCCAGGGTTCGCGGGCGCGCGCCCATCTTCGAGCCCGGTCAGCGCGCCATTGCTTCGCTGATGGACGACATCGAGCGTGGGGTGATCGCCTTACCAGACCTGCAGCGGCCCTTCGTCTGGGAAGACACGAAGGTGCGCGATCTCCTCGATTCGCTCTTCGTGGGCTTCCCGGTGGGGACGCTCGTCTTCTGGCATACATCCAACGACAAAGATGCGCGTGCTCTCGGGGCGGAACGACCGGGGCTAAGAGCAACAACACTTGTCATCGATGGCCAGCAGCGTCTCACGGCGCTTTACGCCGTTATGCGGGGTGTCGAAGTCGTCGGCAAAGACGGTGCAATGCGAAAAATCACGATTGCGTTCCGGCCGCGTGACGGACGCTTCGAGGTTGCCGACGCGGCAATCCGCAATGACCCCGAGTTCCTGCCAAATGCGACTGAATTGTGGAAGCTTAACGCGTCCAAGCCACAGCTCCGACGTGATCTCGTGAACGCGCTTCGGGACAAAGGGCGGGCGGTCGACGAAAAGTACCAGGATGCTGTTGAGCGCAACATCGATCGTGCGTATTCGATCGCCGAGTATCGGTTCCCTACGGTCGACATTCGCAAGACTACGACGACCCAGGGTGAAGAGGTCACGGAGGAGGACGTGGCCGAGATCTTCGTCCGTATTAACAACCAGGGGGCGCGACTTGGGCAAGCCGACTTCGTTTTAACCCTGCTCTCTGTGTATCACGGCGATCTGCGCGACCGGATCGAGAAGCGTTCGCGGGAAATGTCTCTGAGGACGGTGATCGGGATCGATACACAACAGCTTCTGCGGGCCGTGTGCGGCGTTGCCTTCGGGCGAGCGAGAATGTCGGCGGTCTACCGCTATCTTCGCGGGGTCGATCCGACAACGGGTGAAGCGGACATCGCAGGGCGCTCGAAGCGCCTGGGACAACTCGACGACGCGGCGAAGGAGTGCATGGAGCCCACGCCATGGCGCGATTACTTGCTTCGCGTCAAGCATGCCGGGTTCGTCAGTCAGACGCTAGTCGCCTCGAAGAACGCAATAGTGAATGCCTACGCTTTTTACATCCGTGGTCGCAAGGCCGGGGTCCCGAAGAGCAAACTCGATGAGGTAATCGCGCGCTGGGTCTTCGGGTCGTTGCTTACGGCACGTTACTCGGGATCGTCCGAGACCATCTTCGAGCAGGACTTGGCGCGTATCGCCAGGCTGGAACCAGACGACGCCGACGGCTTCGTCCGAGCGCTCGACGAAGCGATGGGCGAGGTTATTACAGGCGACTACTGGACGCACACGGTCGTGTCGGCCCTGGAAACGCAAAAGGCTCGTGCGCCAGCCGCACTAGCATTCCGAGCGGCTCAGGTTGTTCTCGGAACACGGGCGCTCTTCTCCGATCAACTTCTTCAAAACCTGCTCGACCCGCCCGCGGATGGTGGGCGTTCAGCCAGCGAAGCTCATCATCTATTTCCGACCATATGGCTCCACTCTCACGGGATCCGGGAGCGTCGCTCCACCAACCAGGTCGCCAATTTAGCAGACGTCGGCTGGCACGAGAACAACGTGATCGGAGGTCGGGGCCCAGCGGAGTATGTTCCGCGTCTACGCCAGAATCTGGCTATCGACGACGATCGGTGGGGCCGTCTGTGCGCCGAGCACGCCCTTCCGCTCGCATGGGAGTCGATGGAGTACGAGGAGTTTTTGCGCGAGCGGAGGCGGAGGATGGCGGACATTATTCGTGTTGCGTTCCGCCAGCTGGGGGGAGAGGCGGACGCCCCGCCACTCACGCCGCCGTGGTTCTTGACAGGCGCCGAGCTCGTGTGGCAGCGCATCGGGGAAACCGAGCGCGCGCTGCGGGCCGTCGTTCGCAAGGTCTACTCTGAAAGCTTCGGGGAGGCGGCTGCGCGGAGGGTTGAAGAGAGGCTGCCCGAGCGCGAACGCGAGATCCTAACACGCGCCCTCAGAGCCCGTCCCGCAGGATCGGAACCACTGAGTATCGTCGACTACCTCTATCTCGGCCAGCTCCCAGCCTTGCTGTTTTCGGTGGACGTCTGGCAGAATGCTCGGTACTGTTTTGGCGATGCTTCCGACGTTAAACCACGGCTACAGTCTGCCATCGCGCGAATCGCGCCGGTCCGCAACGAAATCGCTCACGTCCGAGAGGTCGATCGTGACCGCCTTCTTAGCGCGACTGTCGCATGCAACGACGTGTTAGAGATGGTGCAAAGCAGGACCTGAGTCAGGAACAAGTCTTTGGCCGCCGTGAGTTTCCAGGAGCAGTAATTCACTAGGCTTCGTGAGCGCATACTGGACCAGGCCTCGGGGGACACCCAAAACCGGCCATAGGTGGACATCTGAAAACCGGCCAACGAGATAGCTGAATCGGGACATTGAACTGGCGGGGAGTTACGCTCCGTCACGTGAGCAA
>Ga0209483_1000589_pt1 | contig 30969 bp, 28 predicted proteins | sample NGEPerA_FD_184508 | JGI IMG/M metagenome (GOLD analysis project Ga0209483, IMG submission 184508) | Arctic peat soil microbial communities from the Barrow Environmental Observatory site, Barrow, Alaska, USA - NGEE PermafrostL2-A... | ecosystem: Environmental > Terrestrial > Soil > Wetlands >... | reverse complement strand
CACCCCCTACTCCCCGGCCGAGGTGATCGAATTGATGGCGTGGTCGCGGGGGCTCACCACCCCCCACATGAGGCGGAATGCCCAGGCGTTGCTGGCTGTCGGCCTGGGGGCCGGGCTCTCCAGCCAGGAGGTGTCAGGTCTGGTGGGCACCGATGTTCGCCAGCACGATGGCCTGATCCTGGTCGACGTGATCGGTGACAAGGCGCGCACCGTCCCTGTACTCCGCCCCTGGGCGGCGTCTGTCCGGGAACTGGCTGAGGAGTCGGGCCGCAGGGCATTCTTTCGACCCGAGCGGACGCGGATCACCCGTGCCGACATCGTGGCGTTCATCAGCCGGTGCTCCAGCAGGGAGGAAGCCCACTTCAGTATCCAGCGGACGCGAATCACTTGGATCGTCACCCACTTTGCGGCCGGCACTCACCTCACTGCGCTAGAGCGTGCATCCGGGGTGGCGGCAGCCCAGTTGGCCAAATACCTGGCCTTCGTACCTGCCCTCGACAACGAGGTGGCCTTCCGTCAGCTGAGTGAGGCTCGCCAGCTGTGACGATGGCACTACCTGCATCTTCTTCCGACGACACGGCAGTACCGCCCGCGCCCCGGCTGCGGGCACAGGTCGGGAGGATCGAGGACGAGATGGTGCGCGATGTCATCGCCATGGTCGACCGGTCGCCGTTGGTGGCCGCCATCGAGCAGTGGCGGGGCCAGCAGCGGCGGGGCCCGGGTGGACGTCCAGTGACATTTCAGGTGCGGGCTCTGCTGGTGGCGATGGTGCTGTGCCCGGGGACCGACCACCCAGTGCTGGCCACCGCCATGACCGACGTGCTGTTCAAACGGATCTCGCCGACCATGCGTCACGAGCTCGGCATACCGAAGCCGCCGGGTCGACTGGATGTTCGGGCACAACGCGCCACGTACCGCAATGTCCGAACCCGGCTCCATGGGCTGTTCAATCTGATGGACCCGTCGCCCACCCCGAAGAACCGTCGGCTCGACCCTGACACGTATGCCGCTCGTGTGAAGGAACGCCGCTCCTCACACACCGACGAGGAGTGGGCGGAGCGGGCCCGACGTCTCGAGTGGTTCATCAACGAGATCATCGAGATGAGCATCCGCGCACTGCCTCGGGAGGTTCGTCGACAGTGGCAGGGGAACTCGGCGGTGGACGCCACGGTGGTGCCCACCTTCGCCCGACCCGACCGCCGTCACCGGCGCATGCGCAAGGGCGAGGCTCCACTGGTGGTCACCCATTCGGCTGACCCCGACGCCGACTGGTATGTCCGGAACCCGACCGAGGCCAAGCCGGACGGTGAGGCCGACAAGGCCCACTGGGGCTACGAGGCCTCCCTGGTGGTGAGCGGCAGCGACAACCCCGGCCAGCCCCAACCCTTCCCAAGTTTGGTGCTGGGCATGGCAACCCTGCACAAGCCAGGTCGCCAGCCCGGCCGCCAAGCCGTCCGGGTCTTGGCCAGTATCCACGACCGCGGACACCCGGCCCGCCTCCTGGCCGGCGACCGGGCCTACTCCAGCGCCAAACCCGAGGACTTCCAGCTCCCCGCCCGCGCTCTTGGCTACCAGCCGGTCTTCGACTACAAGATCGACCAGCTGGGCATCCAGGGCAGCTATGCCGGCATGCTGCAGATCGAGGGTGCCTGGTACTGCCCGCCCATCCCGAAGGTGCTCATCGAGGCCACCATCGACTACCGCAGCGGCACCATCGACGAAACCACCTACAAAGCCCGCCTGGACGAGCGGTGGAAGTTCCTGGTACTCCCCAAGTCCGGGCCCGACGCCGAGGGCCACATCCGGCTCCGGTGTCCGGCGTCCAACCCGGCACCGGTGGCACGTTGCGACCTGAAGCCAGCCTCAGTCGGGCCGAAGACGCAGGGCCGGGTGCGGATCCCGGTGACCGCGGCCGTCAGGACTCACCCGCCGACCATCTGCACCCAGCAGAGTGTCACTGTGCCACCGGAGGCGGGGGCCAAGCTCGCCCAGCCCCTCCTCTACGGGAGCGAGGAGTGGCGAGCGGCCTACGTCACCCTGCGCAGCACCAACGAGGGCATGAACGGCTTCTTGAAGGACGGCGCCCGCGAGGCGCTGGGCGATCCCCAGCGCCGGAGGATCCGGGGTGTGGCCGCCCAGAGCGTCTTCGTGGCCCTGCTGCTGTGTGCCGCCAACCTCCGCAAGATCGAGAGCTTCCTCGCTCAGAGGGCAGCCGAGGCCGCCGGCATGGTCCGACGACGGCCACGCCGGCGCCGGACCCGGGCCCTCGACGAGTGGTTCCCGGAGGTGCCGCCGCCGGGTTTGCCGGCCAGCGGGAGTTCCGACCCCGACCCGCCCACCGCCGCCTGAGAGAGGCGATCGCACCACCGCAGCCGTCACCGAGGTGACCTTGGCGCGCCCGGCGGAAGGACGCTGCGGGCGAAGGACTTCCGAGGGTCCACACCAGCCGGGGCTCCAGGACGACCTCGGTGTGCGCCAGCCCCGCCACACCAGCTGGAAATGGCCGGACATACCATTTTGGAGGGGTTTTGTCGACGAAACCTGCCCAATTCTGTCGACACCCCGCAGTGGGCTACCGACAAAACCCACTTGACCAGGGGAGAGGAGCGCTCCGTCACGGCCATTTCCCACACTATCGCTCACGATTTCCCACTCTGTTGTCATTGCAATGGTTCTGAAGAACCCTGGTCAAGGCGACGGACGAGATTCTCGGCACCAACGGGATCCACGGGAGGAGCCTGGTGAAGGCGAGGAAGACAATCGAGAGGGCGACGACCTGGTTTCGTCTTCCCCGGCCATTCCAGGAAAGTCTGGTCAAGGTACCCGGATGACATTCTCGGCACCCACAGGGAACCTGAACCCGGCGAACGCTGAACTGGGCGGCTGGAGGGGTTGGATGCGTAGGCGGTGCTTCACCCGGACAGCCGGGTCCATCAACAACCTGGGCTCGAGCCCCAGCGGGTTGAGGCGAGATCGCGCTCAATGCAACAGTGCCGTAGAGACTCACGTTCTCCCAGGACACGAGGGCTTTTCCGCGGACGCGAGCACCCTCGATTTAGAGGCGGGACGAATTCTCGAGGTTAGGCTCTGCAACGTGACCACAGCAGATGACCAGCGGATCATCGCGATGCGGGTGGAAACTCATGAGGCCGAGGTCTGGGCGCGCTGTTTCGAGCTCGCCGCCGCCGTACCCGGCAATCCGCTCGGCGCGGTGATCGACCGGAGCGGACCTTGCCCTCTACCTGCCCTCACCGCGGTCGACTCGGGCTCCTTCAACCGGATCGTCGCACTCGGCGTCGCCGACCCCGGCGATCCCGACACGATCGACAGGATCGTGAGCTTCTATCGGGATCTCGGCCAGTTGAACTATCGCGTCGAACTCGCTCCGGTGGCTCCCCCGGATGTCGCCCCATCACTCGAGCGAGCCGGTCTCCGCCAGGTCTCGGACGGAACGACCAAGGTCTGGCGTCGGATCGGGTCCATGGATGGGAGCAACGGGTCCACGGCGATAGAAGGGGTGCACGACCTCGACCAGTACTGTGACCCTCATGGCAGCCAGGAGGCGCGGGATATCCGTCGGTTGAGCGCAGCCGACGCCGAGCAGGTCGGTGCGCTCAACGTGAGAGCCTGGGGCGCCTGGCAGGCCCGGGTCTCACTCAGCCCCTGGTTCACGGCGACGGTCGGACAGGGCGGGTTCGACCACTACGGAGTCTTCGTGGACGACGAGCTCGTCTGCACCGGGGTGCTGGCCATCGACGGGCAAATGGCGTGGATCGGCTTCGACGCCACCCATCCGCGTCATCGATCCCGACAGTTCCGCCGTTCCCTGACGATTCGTCGGCTGGCCGACGCCCGGGCCGCCGGTTGCACGATCATCCACGCCGAAGGGAGCACCGATCGGCTCAGCGGCCGATCGCGAGTGCTCGACACGCTTTACGTTCGACGGTTCTTCGTTCATGGCGGCGAGCCCGGCCCGGGATCATGAGGGCTCCCGGGACCCGACACGAGCGACTGCACCGACGGGCACGATGTTCGGTTGGTGCTGGATGAGTCCACGGGTGGACGACAGACAGCACCGGGACTCTCGCCTCGTGCAGCACCGCAGCGAGGTGGCAGCCGGGATCCTCGCCCATGCACGTCGGCTGCGGTGGTCGGCCGCCCAGATCGAGACCGAACGACAGCGGGCCCTGCGCGCTCTGCTCGCATTCGCCGTCGGACACTCCCCCTTCCACGCGGACCGGCTCGCCGGCACTGATCCGGTGGATTTTACCGAGGCGCAGTTGCCGTCGCTGCCCGTCATGACGAAGAAGCAGATGATGGCCGGGTTCGACGGGGTAGTAGCCGATCGCCGACTCACGATCGATCTCATCACGCGGCACCTGGCCTCCGTGGACGAAGGCGGCGATGACTATCTCTTCGATCGGTACCGGGTGATCGCCTCTTCCGGGTCAAGTGGCATCCAGGGCTGCTACGCCTACGACTGGCACGAATGGACGATGCTCGGGTTGATGGCCTCCAGGTCCCGGCTGACCATGGCCGATGGGAGCCAGCGACCGCCAGGGTCAGCAACGGTGAACCTCCTGGGCAGCGGTGCGACCACCCTCTCGAGCGCCATGAGCTCCTTCCTCGCTCCGCCAGACGACCCCTTTATCCACCTTCCGATGAGCACGGCAGTGCCCGAACTGGTCGATGTGTTGAATGCCGTACGGCCGATGGTCGTGCAGGCATATCCCACTGCGCTTGACCTGCTGATCCAGGAAGCCACGTGCGATCGGCTGCACATCGCACCGCGTTACGTGGAATCAGGAGGCGAGTTGCTCACGGAGCGGACCCGTGCCGACGTCCGTGAGGTATGGGGCACGGAGATCGACGACTGCTGGGGGCTGTCGGAGGGGATCTACGCCTTCTCTTGCCCCGCCGGAGGAGGTATGCATCTCCCTGACGACCTGGTCATCGTGGAACCCGTCGATATCGATGGGAATCCTGTCCCACCGGGCACACCGGCCGCCAAGGTGTACATCACCAACCTCTACAACCACACGCAACCACTGATCCGCTTCGAAGTGGCCGACGCCCTTACCATCTTCGAGGGACCGTGTGCTTGCGGATCCGCCCACCGCCGGATCGACGCGCTCACCGGGCGAAACGACCTGGTCTTCGAGTACGGCAGCGAGATCCGCATGTACCCCATGGTTCTCGGCCTCGCCCTCGACGCGGAGCGAGGCCTTGTCGAATACCAGGTCCAGCAGACCCAGCGGGGTGTGCTCATCCGCGCGGTGGTCGAGCCGGATTTCGGCACGCGACGACTTTCCGATCGGGTCGAAAGCGCGTTGCGTGACGTCGGACTCGCCGATCCAGAGGTATCCGTCGAGCTGGTTGACCACATCGACCGCCTCCCGTCGGGCAAGCTCCGGCAGTTCGTCGCCACTGCCGAGGCGTGAAACGGTGCCCTCTGGGCCGATCGCCCTGAGACACAGAATCACACGGTGGGCGTTTGAGGCCGGTCGTAGCCTCGATGACCGACACTCAGGAGAGTTTCCTCTTTGATGGCGATCTCATACGGATAGCCATCAATGACGACCCGGAGCGTCGCCGCATCAGGGGTATCGCCGCCCAGAGCGTGCTGGTGGCATTCCAGTTGTGCTCTGCGAACATCCGCAAGATCAACGAGTACCTGACCAGGATGGCCTCAGGCGGGAAGAAGCTTCGCAAGCTCCGGACCCGGCGGAAGACCAGGTCGCTCACGACAGGGGCCCCGGCGTCGACGACGGTGGTCACCGCCACAATGGATGACGCCAGCGCCGATCCGGATCCTCCCCTGACCGCCTGAGACAGGCGATCTCCCGCTGAAGTGACCACCCCGGTGGTTCCGTCGCGTCCGAAGTCAGTCCTGAGCGGACCCGGACACGGGAGAAGGGTGTTCGACGTCGGTTCCCGACGTCCGGACGGCCCCGGCGAAGTGCCAACATTCCTCCTGAACCCCCGGACGGACCCGTAGGAAGAGGGTTTTGTCGACATGAACCCGCCAGTTCTGTCGATACCCCGCAGTGAGGTACCGACAGAACCGACCTGACCTGGGCCAACCGCGACCTGGCCGGAGTCATTTCCCACGCTATTGCTCTCGATTTCCCACATTGTTGTCGTTGCAATCATTCTGGAGAACCCCTGGTCAAGGCCACGAAAGAGATGCTTGGCACCCACAGGATCAGGGACCGTGTGCGGGCCGGTCGATGACCACGTCGGGAATCAACGGGTCGGTCGGGAGGGCGTACGTCCCGGCAGCGGGCTCGGGGATGTCGCCGGAGACTATGGCGGCGATCGTCACCTGGTCGAGCGAGGACTGCAGGATGGCGCGGACCGCCATCCATGCCGCACCCAGGTTCTCTGCCGGTCCGTCGTAGGGGGTGCCTTCGATCTCCTGCCCACGGACCTCGGCGAGCGTGCCCACCAGTGGCCGGATGGCATCGCCCAGGCTGATCTGGGAGGCCGGCCGGACCAACCGATAGCCGCCGTTACCCCCGCGCTTGCTGATCAGGAGCGCCCCGCGGCGCAGGTCGTTGAGGATGGCTTCGAGGTACTTGTGGGGCAGGCCCTGGGACCTGGCCAGCTGCCCGGCGCTCATGGCCCCTCCGGCGTCGGAAAGCGCACACAGTACCTGCACGCCGTAGTCGACCTTGGCCGAGATGCTGATCACGGAATTGCCGCCCGACGACCTCCTTCGTCGGGCGCCGCCGTCCGCCCGGCCCAGGGAGTCCATGGCGACGGCCGGTCTAGGAGACCGACTGGTCGATGAGGCCGTAGCGACGACGGACGCCACGGTCGACCCGCGAGAAGGCCACGTCCACCACAATCCCAATGAAGACGATGACGATCATCATGGCCACCACCACCGCCCACTCGCCCTGGGTGACCGCGTTCACGGTGCGCCCTCCGAGGCTGAGGGGATTCACGAGGACAAGGAACTCCCCGGCCATCAGCGCGTGCCACGCGAACGCCCAGCCCTGCTTCATGCCGCCGAGAATGGTGGGGAACGCAGCCGGCAGGACGACGTGGCGTTCGAGAGAGAGACCCCGGGCCCCCAGCATCCGGCCGACCCGAAGGAAGCCCGGGGGCACCTGGTCGATGCCGCCGATGAACCCGTTGGCCACGGCCGGCGCTGCTCCGAGGATCATCATCATGATGATCGCGGTCGAGGACACGCCGAAGAGCATGATGGCCAGCGGGTACCAGAGCACCGACGGCATCGTCTGCATCCCGGTGATGAGCGAGCCGACCCCGGCCCGCAGCACCGGCACCCGAGCCACCGCCGTCCCCACGACACCGCCTACCAGGAGCACCAGTACGTACCCGACGATCGCCTGCTGGGCGGTGACCCAGCAGGCCTGCCAGAACAGGGAGGTGCCGAGCAACTCCCACAGTTGGCGGGAGACCGCATCCGGCGACTGAAGGATATAGGGCTTCCAGTGGGCCCAGACCGCGACCTGCCACACCAGCAGGATCAGGCCTAGGGCCACAAGTTTGGGCCAGGCGGCCCGCCACAGCCGGCGGGACCGGCGGTCGTTGGCCGGCCGTCCCGCCGCGTCGAGGGCGTCCAGACCGGCCAGCGCCTGGTCGAGGGTGGGGGCGGTGGGCACGGTGGAGGTGTGGTCAACGGCCATGACGACCCACCTCCGAACGCAGCTGGTCGGTGACGGTCGCCGCCAGGGTGGCGATCTCCGGGGAGTCGATTCGGCGGGGCCGGGCCAGTTCGACCGGGAAGGTCGCCGCCACCCGACCGGGACGGCTCGTGAGCAAGACGATGCGGTCGCCAAGCCGGGCCGCCTCGCGGACGTTGTGGGTGACGAACAGCACGGTGAACCGCCGCTCCAGCCAGAGGGCTTCGAGCTCGTCATGGAGGAGGTCGCGGGTGATGGCGTCGAGTGCACCGAATGGCTCGTCCATCAGGAGGAGGTCGGCGTCCTGGGCGAGGGCCCGGGCCAGAGAGGCCCGCTGGCGCATGCCGCCGGACAGCTCATGGGGGCGCTTGGCCCCGAAGCCGCCCAGGTGCACTCGCTCCAGCAGGTCGGCGGCCACCGAGCGCCGCTCCGACTTTGGGACGCCGCAGAGGCGCAGGGGGAGTTCCACGTTGCCGGCCACCGTCAACCAGGGGAACAGAGCCGAGTCCTGGAAGAGCATCGCGGTGGTCGTGCCTCGGGTCGTGCCCTCGGCGCTCGAAACGGTGACCGTTCCGACGCTCGGCCGATCGAGACCGGCGATCAGGTTGAGCAAAGTGGTCTTGCCGCATCCGGAAGCACCGACCAGGCACACGAACTCTCCCGGTCCGACGTCGAGCGAGACGTCCTTGAGGGCGACCACCCCGGACTCGGCGTCACCGTGGCGCTTGGATATCGCGGCGAGGGTCACCGACGGGGCACTGCGCACTTCGACCGTCGGGCGCGTGCTTGCGGTCAGGATGCTCACGATGCGGCCAGGTTGGGGGAGCCTGCACGCTGCAGGAGCTGGTTGATCGGACCGAAGTCGAAGATGCCGGCGATACTGGTCGTCTTGAACCCGGCGGCCTTGGCGTGGACCAGGTCGGTAAGGATCGACAAGGCGATGGGGTCGTTGGTGAAGGTCATGTCCGACCACGCCGTGGCCAGTTCCAACGCCTTGAGCGGCTTGCCGGTGACCGTCGCCAGCTGGGTGTTCGCGGCGGTCTGGGCCGAGGCCGGGTTGGCGTGGATGTAGGCAGTGGTGGCCAGTTGCCCCTTCAGGAGGTCGGTGACCACTGAGGGATGGGCCGCGAGAAAGTCCGTGCTGACCACCAGCACCGTGGTCGAGAACAGCCCCTTCGGCCACAGAGTCTTCTCGTTGACCAGGACGTGGCCGTGACCTTCGGCCACCATGCGGGTGGCCCACGGCTCGGGCACCCAGGCACCGGCGATGGTGCCGGCCTCGAAGGAGGTCAGGGTGGTGGAGTTGTCCTCGGGGAGGATGGTGACTTCGCCGCTGCCGCCGTCCGGCCCGGGGAAGGTGAGGCCCTGTTTGGACAGCCAGGTGCGCAGTGCCACGTCCTGGGTGTTGCCCAGCTGGGGGGTGGCGACGGTCTTGCCCTTCAGCTCACCGGCCGAGGTGATGCCCGGAGCCACGACGAAAGCCGCTCCGCCAGAGGTGGCTCCCGAGATGATGCGGATGGCCTTGTTGCCCTGCGAGTAGGCGGTGATGGCTGAGTTGGGACCCATGTAGGCGGCGTCTAGGGACCCGGCCAGCAGGGCGGTGACCTCTGCCGGGCCGGCGTTGTAGGTGGAGGTCTGCAGCGTCACGTTGGACGGCAGGTTCCGGGCCAGGATGCCCTGCTGCAGCCCGACCAGTGCTGCGGCATGTGTGAGGTTGGACAGGTAACCGAGTCGCAGGGTGACCGGGGCGCCCGAGGTAGTGGCACTGGCGGCACCCGACGTGCTCGGTGCCGAGCTGCTCGAACCGGAGCTGCATGCGGCGGCGAGCAGTGCCAGGCCGCTGACCGAGGCCACGGCGAGCAGGCGGGCGGCACGGTGGAGACTGGGGAACGAAGTCATGGCACTCCTGTTGGTTCAGATCCGATCGCCGGGGCACCCCGGGACTTCCTTGTTCCATAGTATAGAACTAGGAATCATTCCGCAAGGCGGGCAACCGGGTCCTTTGGGTGTCAACGACCGTGTGGGTGCCGAGAAACCCATCCACCCAGGTCAGGCCGCCAGTCGGTATTCATGGATCAGACCGAAGGCGGCGTCGCGCCGTCGTAGCTGGGCAGGCTCGGGATCGCTGAGCGGCGGTGGTGGTTCTACGTTCAGCGGAGCCAACTGATTCAGCCCTCGGTGTGGCCGGTGGTCGTTGTAATGGACCACGTACTCGGCCAGGACTCGTTCCAGATGTCGACGACCCAGGATCAGCATCCGGTCGAGGCACTCACGACGAATCGTCCCGACGAACCGTTCGGCGAAGGCATTCGCTCGAGGAGCTCTGATCGGGGAGGGCTCTGTTGCATTGATCGACCGCCGAGAGCGGGCTGGCCTGCCTCGATGATTTTCGCCGCTCAGATCACCTGCGCGAGCTCGTCGAACGCCGCGGCAAGGGTCAGGCCCGGACGTGCATCGACACCAAGTTCGTCGTGGCCTCGCCGCAGGTTCTGGATGAATGCATGACCCCGGATCACCACGCTGGCGGTCCGGTCCCGTTTGAGGCCCCGCATCGGACGAAGTCTGGCCTTGAGGCGCCCGTGGTCGGCTTCAACCCGGTTGTTGGCGTACCGGGTGGTGTCGTGCAGCGCAGCCGGCAGCATGTCTGTGACCACGCGGGTCAGCGCATGGGCCCGGTCAGCGGTGATCTCAACCGGCTCACCGTGAGAGCGGATCGCATCGGCGAAGAACGCTGCCGCAGCTCTCAAATCACGCTTCTTCGACACGAACACGTCGATGACCTGCCCGTATTGGTCGACCGCCCTGTAGACGTACCGCCAGGTCCCGGAGACTTTCACGTAGGTCTCGTCGACGAACCAGTGGCCACCTACTCGATGGCGGCACGGCCGAGCCGCGTCGATGAGCAGGGGCGTGAACCGCTGAACCCACCGAAACAGGGTCACGTGGTCAACCTCGATACCTCGTTCAGCGAGGAGTTCCTCAAGATCCCGGTAGGACAGTCCGTAGCGCAGATACCAGCGGACGGCGACCAAGATGACCTCGGGTGGGAACCGGAATCCGGCGAACGCCGACTTCGGCGGCTGGACGGGTCGAACAAGATGTCGGTGCTTCACTCCGACAGCCTCGCCTGTAAGGGGTCCAGCCACGAACCCCGCTGCGACCGAGCAAGGTTCGAGCCCAACGCAACAGTGTCCTCCTGGTCAAGGTCAAGGATGGGATCATTGGCACGCACGCCCTCGGCGCCGCTCCAGCGGAGTTCGACGGGCTGCTAGTCCAAGAGATACGACTCGAAGCCCGACTGATGGAAGTCGTGCCCCGGATGTCGCAGCCGTCGCCGGCTGAGCAGGCCGACCAGAATCTGCGGTGTCGGGGCGACCGATCACGGTCGGTTGGTGCATGAGTGCGCCGCCCATGGACTTTCGCCAGTCGACGGCAGTGTGCCGCGACGGAGAGGCGCGATCGCCACTCTGCGTGACTAGGCGTTCACCGATCTGCTCCAAATGCCCGATTCCGGTTGTCGTCCCGTGAAGGCGACGGACGACAACCCTAGGATCGGCCCGGCGGGACACGAGGAGGCCGGAGGTCGATGCCGATGTCGGATTCGCACAGGTCGCACACTGGACGAGCGTCCGGGAAACTGTGGGCGCTGGCCGCCATCGTGATCTCAGCGGTGGCACTTCCGATCGGTCCCGCGGGTGCCACCGCACCCGGTCCGATCGCAGTCACGCCCTACAGCGGCTACAACTCGACGCTCACCCGTGCCCCCTACCTGACCGACCTGACCCAGACCTCGGTGGACGTGAACTGGGCGACCACCTCGTCGGTCGCGGGCGCCGTCGAGTGGGGTCCGATCGGAAGCTGCACACTCCACAGCACCCCCGTCCCCTCCATCCTTCCGTCACTGGTCCCGCTGTCGGGCTCACCGGCCAGCGCGACGGCGCGCCAGTTCACCGTCGGCACCGTAAGCGAGTACCAGTCGACGGTTGTGCTGAGCGGTCTGGCACCCGGCTCCACCTACTGCTACCGGGTCCTCTCGGGTGGTGCCGCCCCGGTCGACCTCCTCGGGGCCAATCCCTCCCAGTCCTTCACCACGCTCGACCCGATCGGCGGCACCCCATCGACCCCACTCACCTTCGACGTGGTCGGCGACCTCGGTGAGACCCAGCAGTCGGCGGGGGTCGAGTTCCCCAATTCCCTCAATCCCGACCAGGCCGCGATCGACTCGCTGATCGGCTCGTCGGGGGCCAGGTTTGTGTTGACCGCCGGCGACGTCGCCTACGGCGGGGGGACACAGCTGAACTACGGCGCCCTGCAGCAGAGTGGGTCCGAGGTCAGCGACATCTTCGGTCCGTCGTACTGGCCCCAGACGGGTGGCATCCCCACCTTCGCCGGCGACGGCAACCACGGCCAGAACGTGAACGGTCTCCGGAACTGGCCCGAGTCCAACACGGCGGCCGCCTCACATGGCACCTATGCCTTCGACAGCTATCCCGCGCTGGCCGCTGACGGGACGACGGCGGGCACCTATCCGGACGCCTGGTATGCGATCTCGACCGGCCGAGTCCGCATCTACGTGCTGAACGCCGCGTGGGCCGACGCCACCGGCTCCTCGGGCAACCTCGGCTCGGCGACCGGATCGGCCTGCGGGGCCGTCGGGTCCCCAGCGGCGATCGCATGCGAGGGCTACCAGGTCGACCATGACGAGCACTGGACGCAGGCGTCCCCCGAGTATCAGTGGCTGGCCGCCGACCTGGCCAGCCATCCGGGTGTCGTGAAGATGGCCGTCTGGCACTATCCCCTCCGATCCGACAACGGCACCCAGCCGAGTGACAGCTACCTCCAGAACAGTGCGGCCAACCCGTATCAGTCGACCAGCCTCGAGACGCTACTGTCCGCCAACGGCGTCGACCTGGTGTTCAACGCCCACGCCCACACGTACCAGCGCATCGCTCCGAGCGCCCCGGGCCAGGTGGTGAACTACGTGACGGGCGGTGGCGGCGGACTGCTCGAGCCGGTGCTCGGCGGATCCGTCTGCACCAACCTGCAGAAGGTGGAGGCCATCTATGCCATCGGTTGGAGCCCGCCCAGCGGATCCGGGTCGGGTTGCGGGGCCCCGACGCCGCAATCCGCCGCTCAGGTCTACAACTTCCTGAAGGTCACCGTGTCGGGCAACACCGTGACCGTGGCGCCCACCAATGCGGCAGGTCAGGTCTTCGATCAGCAGACGTACACCTACAGCCTGCCCTCAGCTCCGACCGCACCGGCGGGTGTGACTGCCACCACCACCGGATCGGCCGTTGCACTCACCTGGACGTCCTCGACCGCGTCCACCGGGGTGATCGCCTCGTATCAGGTCAGCCGCAACGGGATCCCACTCACGACGGTCGCCGGAACGGTGACCGTCGTTACCGACGCACAGGTGCAGCCGGGCGGCACCTACAGCTACTCGGTGACGGCCGTCGACTCCGGGGGGAACACCTCGGCTCCGGGCACCTCCAACCAGGTCACCGTCCCGTTGCTCACCACCGGCTTCGAGTCCGGGAGCCTCAGCGGCTGGAGCCCGGTCGTCGGGGGTGTGTCCGTGCAGTCGAAGGCCGTCCACTCCGGGGCGTTCGCCGCCCAGGTCACGAGCACCGGCGGGCAGTCGTTCCTGTTGCAGAACCTGCCTTCAGCATCCGCCACCATGTACGCCCAGGGTTGGTTCGAGGTCGCGTCCCAGTCCACGAGTGCGACGCTGCTCGGCCTCCGCACCCAGGCCACGTCGACCACACCGGCGGTCCAGGTGGCCGACGTGTACCTGGCCGCGAACGGGCAGGTCAAGCTTCGGAACAACATCTCGGGGACGAACTACCTGGGCACGACGACCCTGGCACCCGGCACCTGGCACCAGCTCACACTCGGCGTCAACCAGACCCTCGGAACGCTCCAGGTGTGGGTGGACGGGAAGCCGGACGCCGCACTCTCCCAGACCAACCAGACCCTCGGCACCGTGCGGATGAGCAACGTGCAGATCGGCGACGACGCCACCGGGCGGACCTACTCCTGGTTCGCCGACGACATCACGGTCTCGACGGCTCTGCTGCGTTGATCGATCGCATGGCGCGGGCGGCTCTGTTGCATTGATCGATCGTCGGGCGCGAGCCGACGAGCCTGGGTGAGGCTTGACCCTCAGACCACCTGCGCAAGCTCGTCGAACGCCGCGGCAAGGGTCATTCCGGGGCGCGCATCCATCCCGAGCTCGTAGTGTCCTCGCCGCAGGTTCTGGATGAAGGCATGCCCCCGGATGGCGATGCTGGCGGTTCGGTCCCGTTTGAGGCCCCGCATTGGCCGAAGCCTTGCCTTCAAGCGCCCGTGGTCAGCTTCGACTCGATTGTTGGCGTACTGGGTCGTGTCGTGCAGCGCACCGGGCAGGAGCTCTGCAACCACGCGGACCAGGACGTGGGCCCGGTCGGTGGTGATCTCGGCCGGCTGGCCATGGGCGCCAATTACATTGGCGAAGAACTTCGTGGCTGCCTTGAGGTCTCGCCTGTTGGACACGAACACGTCGATGACCTGCCCATCTTGATCGACGGCGCGGTAGACGTATCGCCAGGACCCGGACACCTTCACGTAGGTCTCGTCAACGAACCAGCAACCAACCACGCGGTGGTGGCACGGCCGGGCAGCGTCGATGAGCAGGGGCGTGAATCGCTGGACCCACCGGTACAGGGTCACATGGTCGACCTCGATTCCCCGTTCGGCGAGCAGTTCTTCCAGATCCCGGTAGGACAGTCCGTAGCGCAGATACCAGCGGACGGCGACCAAGATGACCTCGGGTGGGAACCGGAATCCGGCGAACGCCGACTTCGGCGGCTGGACGGGTCGAACGAGATGTCGGGGCTTCACTCCGACAGCCTCGCCTGTAAGGGGTCCAGCCACGAACCCCGCTGCGACCGAGCAAGGTTCGAGCCCAACGCAACAGCGTCTCTGGGGCACACTCACGTGACATTCGGGGGCGCATCTTCTGGGACGCTGTCATGCGCCTCTTTCACCCGTCATCGATTCATCTTGCGACAAGCGGCGTGGGCCGGGCTGGATTCGGGGACGGACGCCCCAGGAAGAGGATGCATGCCGCTACGCGAGGTAGATAACCGCAGCGGACAGGAACGCCAGTCCGGCGCAGATCAATGTCGCCCATAGAGTCTTATCCCCGAAGGCGATGATCCCGGCGATGATGAACAAGATCACGGCGATCAGGGCGAACACCTGAACTGCGTTGGTGCTGGCGTTGACGAGTGTGGCAAGCATCTGGGGCTCCTTCTTCTTCAAGGATTAATGGTCAGGGGGCTGAGACTCAATACCCGCCCGGAGCGTGCGCCAAGCGGGTCACGCGGTCCGTTCCTCGTCCTCCCGATGACGGTCGATGGCCTCTCTCCGATCTTGACGGGCGTTGGCGACCACGTAGCCAATCCCGAGGGCGAGCACGACGATGGCGACAATCCAAAGAACGTGGACGGCGAAGCCGACCACGCCAGCCAGGAGTGCGACCGAAAGGATTGCCACCATCACGACGTCCAACACCCTGCGCTGACCGAGCAGCGAGTGAATGCGTCGAGTCTCCGATGAACGAACGGGCATCAGGAGACACCTCCTTCAGTTGAGTCGCTTGCCCTCCGGGGGACTGGGCATCAGCCGACATCTCTTAGGCACGACGCACGAAGTAGATGATCGCCACAACCACCAGAACGATAACGAGCGTTCCAAGACCGATGTACATAGGAACCTTCTCTCTTGAATCGCAACAGTTCGCGACCGACCTTGAGCGGACTACTTCTTCTGAAACACGCCCTTCACCTTGTCGATGCCCTCGTCGACCTTCTCCTCGACCTTGCCGACCTTCTCTTTGACCTCACCGGCCTGGCGGTCACCCTTACCCTCTGACTTGAGATCCTTGTTTCCGGTCAGGTCTCCGACGGCCTCTTTGGCCTTGCCCTTCATCTGATCTGTCTTTCCGGCCATAACTCTGCTCCTTCTTCGTCGAACTCGGTCGCGAACCCCTACTGGCGGGAGCCACACGTTCAAGTGTGGCCCCGACGGCCAAGGTCAGTCAGAGGCAAAGGTCATCATCTGCGAGAGTCCGGGTGGGCCTGAACCCGAGGGGAGAGTGGATCTGCCAAAATAGCGCCGGAGGGCCGCCTCAAAGTACCGGTCAGGCCCAGTCGATAACCGCCGCTGATCCGGCGGTCGGGGACGCAACGCGAATCGGGATCGCACGCGACTGCTCGACCGTGATCGTGGCCATCACGCGAGGCTAGCGTCAGGTGCCCGGTGATGGATTCTGTCTCGGGCTGCTAGCAGTGTCGCTGACCAAGGGGGAACTTCCAGATGATTCTTGATCGCTTCGGAATGACCGACAAGGTGGCCATCGTGACCGGTGCAGGCCGCGGCATTGGTGCCGCTTCTGCGGTGAGCTTGGCTGAAGCCGGCGCTGATGTAGTGATTTCAGCCCGCACCGCTGACCAGCTTGGCGAAGTGGCCAAACGGATCGAGGCCGTCGGACGTACGGCAGTGGCGGTCCCCGCTGATCTGAACGATCTCGAAGCGGTGGTGGCCCTGGTGGAGCACGCCCGCGAGGCGTTCGGCCGGCTCGACCTGGTAGTCAACAACGTGGGTGGGACCATGCCCCAAGCGTTTATGGACACTTCGGCGGACGTGATGGAGCAGGCCTTTCACTTCAATGTGACCACCGCCCACGCCCTGTTGCGGGCAGCAGTGCCGCTGATGCTCGAAGGTGGTGGCGGATCGGCCGTCAACATCTCGTCGGCCATGGGCCGGTTGACCGGTCGGGGGTTTCTGGCCTACGGCACCGCCAAAGGGGCGCTGGCCCACTACACCCGGCTGGCCGCGACCGACCTCGCCCCACGCATCAGGGTCAATGCCATCGCGGTGGGATCGGTGGCCACCTCGGCGCTCGACATTGTCATGCAATCCGACGAACTGCGGGCGGCCATGGAGGCCGGCACGCCGCTCGGCCGTGTCGGCGACCCCGAGGACATTGCCGCTGCGGTGATCTACCTGGCTTCGGAGGCCGGCTCCTACGTCACGGGCAAGGTCCTCGAGGTCGACGGGGGTACCGAAGCTCCCAACCTGGACATGGGCATACCCGACGTATGAGTACCACGACGAATGTCACCGGTGCCCGCTCAAGGATCGGCTTGCGGACCGTTATCCAGTCTTGCGAATACCCCCAAATACTCGGCAGCCAGGACTCCGGAGGTGCCCCACTCGTGCCTGGTTGAGTGTGACACTCTCCCAGGTGATATGGGACAGGGTTGCTCGAATCGGGCTTAGAGTCCCAGTACCTTCACGGGTTTGTGAATTTCACTATGTTTCCCCTGGTCAGAGGTGGGTGTGAATGAGAACCCGAAGGTCCATTTTTGTCACATTGAGTGTCGGTGGCCCGGGACGTCGATCGCCAGATGGTGGCCTTCCCCGGCGCGGCTTATCTGAACGAGCAGGTCCGTGTTGCGGGGCGAAGTAGCGGATGCGTCTATGGAGGGTTGAAGGGTTCAGGTCTCCGCTATGGGCCCGTCGGAACCGGGCCGAAGAGCTTCAACGTGTTGTCGCCGTCGTCAATGAAGAGGACCGCTCGACCGTTCGCCGCGAGGGTCAGGCCGAACAAGTCGCCGCCCAAACCCGCTGGATCGATCTGAATTGAGGCGACTTGATGGCCGAATGGGGTGGTTTCGACGATGTTCTTGGCACCCACGCGGTCAGGAGACCGGCAGCCATTGGGCTGGGGTTTCGGTCACCGAATTACTGATGAAGCTGGTCACCCACAGATAGCCGTCGTCGAAGGCGATGCCAGCGGGATAACCAGGCCGTATGCCCCAGCTAGAGCCAAGCGGTGACAAGTGGCGGGCGCCGCGAAGTAGGCGGCGTTTCGCCTCCGGGAAAACCCACCACGATAGGAAGGGCTGCCGTCCACTCAGGCTCCATCCCGAGTTCAGCCTTCACCTCGGGCCGTTGCAGGATTGGCAGGGCTAGGCCGATCGGGCAGGTCGCGAGCCCAAGCGCGCAGGCAGCCAGCATGAGGTTCTCGCCGGCCAGATAGCAGTCGGGCACGCCGTGGATGGAAACGGCGTAGATGGCGATCAGAGTGCCCGCGCCGTGGAAGAGGTCGTAATCGGGCTTGGCGACCGCCTCGCGCAAGTGGGTGAGCGCTGGCAGGGCCGATCCCAGGACCTCCGGTCCGGGCGGCTCGGCGAGCAGAAGTGACTTCGCGTCGGCGGCGAGGCGGTCGAGAATCTGTCGGTCCTGCACGACGGCGAAGGCCCACGGCTGGAGGTTCACAGCGCTCGGCGCCAATGTGGCGGCCTCGATGAGGCGCTCGATGATCGGGCGACGAACCGGGTCGGCGAGGTAGGAGCGCACTGCACGGCGTTGGGCTATGCAATCGAGGACCGACAGGTCCTTTGGCCCGGTGTGTTCGGCATGCATCAGAGGTCCCTGATCCTTTCAACCAGCGTGAGCGACATAGGCGTTGCGATGCGTGAAGCGCCCGACTTCCCGGCGGACCCGCAGGTAGGGACCCGGTTCGACCGAGGGGTACCGCAGCCGACAGGCGAAGGCGACGTCGAGGTACTCGGGGATCGAAAGGATCCCGCGCAGCTCGGTCTTGACGTGAGGGGCACTGAAGACGCTCATGATCTGCATGCCGACTCCGCGCGCTTCAGCCACGAGCCACATGTTCTGCATGATGCAGCCCAAGCTCATGATGCCGAGGAAGTCACCCTCCGACGCCGGGGCCCGCTTGCGTGGGTCGTAAACTACGATCACGAGCACCGGGCACGAGCGCATTGTCGAGTCCAGGAAACCGTGCTCCACATCTTCCACTTCTTCGCGCCAGCCGTCCGGACGGCGCCACGACGGTGGAAACATCGTGGCAAGCAGCCCGACCCCCTTGCTGATCAGTTCCTCTTCGCTGAAGGACAGTTGGGCGTAGTTCTCTCTCACGAACTCCTCGGACGTGCCGCCCCGCACATGTCCGATCGCCTCCAGCGTCGCCTCGTCGTCGACCACGATGACCTCGAAATTCTGCATGTTGTGGGCAGTGGGTGCCCAGCGGGCCGCCTCCAGGATCGCCTGGAGGTCGGACTCGGCAGGACGGCGGCGTGGATCGAACGGAACGCGCTCGGAGTGCCGTCGGCGGATCACCTCGCCGATGTCGGCGAACTCACTCGTTCCGCTGACGTTGCTCATGCCTCACCCCACCTGCGCCCGCTGGCGCCTTCTGGCTGCCGGCCCACCTACCCCCACGGACATCGCTCGCGGCCTCGAACTCCTCGGTGCGACCGTAAGCGAAGCGGGGTGTCGTCGGGTAGGGCCGAACGACTCACGCCGGGGCAGTCCCGGGGCCGCGCCCCATGCAGTGGGTCGCTGGGTCCTCGGACCCCCGGACTCGCCCTTGCCCGGCGCTCAACGAGAGCGCTCGTTGCCTGCAGAGCCCTGCGTACCCCAGTGCCATCTGTATGACAGAGTCACTTCTGTCAACTGAATCGGCCCGCTGCGACCTGAAGCCGGTGGTGGGGTAGCGACAGAACTCGGTTGACCCGGGGAGAGGCCCAGGCCCTGAAGTCCAGTTCCGACGCTACTTGGTCCGAATTCCCACGTAGTTGTTGGTGCAACGAATACTCAGGTTCCCCTGGTCAGAGTGACAGGTGAAAACCACGGAACTGAGCCAGCCGAATCACCAACGAGCCCGGGCAGTGGGCCTCGCTCCATTGCTTGGCGTCCCCTGCTTGGCGAAGGCGTTGATGGCGCCGGCAATTCGACCCGCAACCACGGACCCTAGGCTCGACCGTGATGCCCCTCCGCGTCGACGTCCGGTTCTTCGGCGGCTTGGACGACCTCCTCACGCCGAGACGTCGTGGCCTACCCATCGCGACCGAGGTGGCCACCGGCACAACGGTCAAGGATCTGGCCGAGTCGCTTGGCATCCCGCACACCGAAATCGCCGTGATCGTGGTGAACGACGAGTCGGTGGACTTCGCCCGCCAACTGCAGGGCGGTGACCGAGTGAGCGTCTACCCGCTAGGAGAGGTGCCGCCCGGTTCGGCGCTCGTGCGGCTGGATCCGCCACCGCTTCGAGAGCCTCGGTTCGTACTGGACGTCCATCTCGGGCGATTGGCCCGATCCCTACGGCTCCTCGGCTTCGATTGTGTCTGGCGGAACGACATCACGGACGAGGAACTGGTGGAGATCTCGGTGGCCGAGCAACGGACCCTCCTCACCAGGGATCGGGGCGTCCTGAAGCGCGCCAAGGTCGCCCGCGGCTATCTCGTGCGGGCGACCGACCGTCGCCGCCAGACCATCGAGGTCCTGCGACGCTTCGACCTCGTCGGGGCGATCGCCCCGTTCGGCCGGTGCCTCGAGTGCAATGGCGTGCTCGAACCGGTGGCGAAGGAGGAAGTGGAGGATCGCCTGCCTCTCCGCACGCGACGGGACTTCGATGACTTCCATCGGTGCCCGCAGTGCGACCGGATCTACTGGAAGGGCTCTCACTTCGACCGGCTCGTCGCCCTGGTCGAGGACGTCCGCCGTGCCGGTGCGGTGACATAGCCGTGCACAGTGGCACAGGCCAAGCACCGACCCAGCGGGCCCGAGCGGCCCTTGAGGCGGTGGCTCGAGGATGGTCGGTCGTCCCGATGCACAGTGTCACGGCGGGACGCTGTTCGTGTGGTGACCGCGAGTGCCCGGCGCCGGGCAAGCACACCCACGGGCCCTGGAAGCAGCGCATGCTGGATGCCGCCGGCGTCGAGCAGGTCCAGCGGTGGTGGCGAAGGTGGCCCGATGCAAACGTGGGCATCGTCACCGGAGCGGTCTCCGGGCTGGTGGTGCTCGACCTGGACCCCCGGCACGGCGGCGGAGAGTCACTCGCCGCCCTCGAGGCCGAGCACGGTGCCCTGCCGCGCACCGTAGAGTCGCTCACAGGGGGAGGCGGTCAGCACTTCTACTTCCGTCATCCCGGCACGAGCGTCCCGTCTCGCCCGATCGCCCCCGGTCTCGACCTCAAAGGCGATGGCGGACTCGTGGTTAGCCCACCGAGCGGGCACGTGTCCGGACGCGCCTACGCGTGGGAGTCGGAGTGCGCACCCGGCGAGGTTCTGCTGGCCGACGTCCCCCGGTGGCTCCAGGTCATGGCCCACGATCCGTCTTCCGCCACCACGGGGGTGGGCGCGGCGCCACGCCAGAGGCTGGTGCGCACCACGGTCGAGCGAGCCGAGTTCGCAGAACTCTGGGCCCGGGTCGGCATTCGGCTCCGGGCCGGCGACCACACCTATCTGTGCCCGTTCCATGACGACCACCACCCCTCGCTGCACATCGACGCCGAAGGTTGCCGCTTCTACTGCTTCGGTTGCGGGCGCGGCGGTGGAAGTGGCCGCCTTCACCGCCTCGTAAATGCGCCACTTCGACCGACGGCAACCCTCGACGGGACAGCGGGGGGTGCCGCTCCACAGCCCGCGACCGCCGTCACGCTGTCGGGCGCCGATGAGGTCCGCGTGGTGGGGGACGCCATCCACCAGGACGTCCTCCTCGATCTCACCGGGGGACGACGCCACTACGGCGGCGTGCAGATGGACACGGTGGCACATCTCGTTCCCGAGTCGGAAGACGCTAACGACCCCGCGGCCGTTGCTGTGACGATCGATGACCGCAGTGTGGGCTACCTCTCGCGGTCCAACGCGGCACGGTACCGCCAGGAGATCGCGGCGGCCATCGAGCGCTCGGGCGAGGCGAGTTGCCGTGCAACAATCGTCGGGGGCTGGGAGCGCGAGCATGGGGACATCGGCTACTTCGGAGTGCGTCTCCGCCTGGGGCCCCACCGCTGGAAGACGTCGTGACAAGACCCTGTGGGTGCCGAGAATCCCATCCACCCAGTTCAGGCCACCAGTCGATATTCGTGGATCAAACCGAAGACGGCGTGGGCGCGGCACAGATCCTCCGGCTCGGGGTCACTGACTGGTGGCGGAGAGTCCATGGTGAGCGGGGATTGTTGTCCCAGTGCCCGGTGCGGCCGATGCTGGTTGTAGTGGACCAGGTACTCGGCCAGGACCCGTTCGAGGTGCCGGCGGCCGAGGATCAGCATCCGGTCGGGGCACTCACGTCGGACGGTGCCGACGAAGCGCTCGGCATAGGCGTTGCCCGGGGAGCCCTGATCGGTATGCGGACGATCCGGATGCCTTCGGCCCTGAAGACCTCGTCGAAGCTCGAGGTGAACGGCACTGTTGCATTGAGCCGCACCACCCGACGCAAGGCATCAGATGAGCCGAGAATCCCGTATTGAAATGCATTGTGAAGACATGAGCGTCATGAAATTGATGCTCGTTCACGACGCCAATGGGTGCGGGTCCAGCGTCGGTCGCGCTCAATGCAACAGTGCCCGCTCAGGAGATTGTGGGATACGCCGCCGCGATCTGCTGCCCGATCCACTCATAGCCCTTGGTGTTGGCATGGATATTGCCCTGGCTGCAGAAATAGGTCAGCTTGCAGATTTCCCATACCGAGGTCGGAATGACACCGTAGGGCTTGAGCTTCATCGTCGGACCCGTTGACACCCCCGTGGACGTGCTGATCGTGTCGGTGTCGTCACCAGCGGTGGCTTGCTTGTAGGGCGCGGAAGTCACATTGACGAAGCCGCCATGCGCCACCCCAGTGTAGATGGTCTTCAATGCGGGATTGATGAAGCTGTCGAACGCAAGGACCGAGAGCCCACCCAGGGTTGAAGTGGTCTGGACCGTCGGGTAGACCCAGGCACCGAGCAGAACGTCGGGATACGTCAGGCCGATGATCTTTGCGGAGGAGTCCTGGTTGGCATTCAGTGCATTGCGGAGGTCGGTGACCAACGAAGTGACATTGAGATTGATCGCCGTCAGGGCGGTCAGAACGCAACCAACCGGATTGGGGTTGGTTCCACATGCTGTGACATCGTTGCCGCTGATCGAAACGGTCACCAGCCCCACCCGCCCGGGGTTGGCGGCGATGAAGGCCAACGCCGCAGCCTCCTGCGTCGAGTTGTATGGGACGGCATCCGTGGCTGCCGGATCGGTGCAGCCGGAGGTGCTGATGATCGACAGGGTCGTAGCGCCACCGCACCCGAAGTTCTCGAGCGTCATCTTCTCCTTCTTGGCCACATAGGCCGTGTACCCCGGGGAGCCCCCACCACCGGGCAGGCCGGGCTGGTACCCGATCGAGTAGGAGTCACCCAGCGAGAGATAGTAAGGAGCCGGACTCTTTGCCGCCTGGCTGATTCCAGGGACCGCCACGAGTCCGACGGCGACCATGCTGGCAATCGTTGCCAGGGACAGGATCACCGACACGATCGATCGTTTGCGCATTTCGACTCCCCCTAACAGGCCCGGTATGGCCTCGCCAAACCACATCTGCTCGACTTCCTAGCACATCCGTCCATTCACCCGAGGGTGTCCCCGAACAATGCAACAGTGCCACTCGGGGTCGATGCACGTCCCGGACTGACCCTTGCTGCGGCATTCGACGAACTCGCGCAGGTGATCTGAGCCGCGCATCTCAACGGAGCTGGTGAGCACGCGCCACGTGATCCATCAACGCAACAGAGCCGTGTCGACCGATGCCCCCACGATTCCTCCCGTTCGGAGGCGTTCGATCGAGCCAGATCGGATCATCGAGAGTCGCGCCGTCATGGGGATCGGGCCGTCGCCGTAGCGGTCCTGCAGAAACATTGCGAAGTCGTCGCCGTACCGATCCCGCCATGTAGGTGGATACCACTTCAGGGCGCGGGAACAGTTGCTGTCCGGGGCCGTCACGCCAGCCGTCGGTTCAAGAGCCCCAGACGATGAGTACCGACGTCCACGACCTTACGCATCTCGCGCATCGCCTCGCTGAGCTCGGCCGAGCCCGCAGCGGTCACCCGATAGGGGCGACGACGCTCGACCTCAGGTAGCACCTCGATTAGGCCCCGGTCCTCTAGCCGCGCAATGGCTCCATAGAGGGCGCCGGGACTGAGCTGGACCCCAGCGAACTGTTCGATGTCCTGCGACAACGCGTAACCATGCTTCGGCCCGTCGGCGAGACTCGTCAGGATCAGCAGCGGTGGGTCGTTGACTCGGCGAAGTCCAATCGCTTTTCTTGCTTTGCTCATCCCGACGTTATAGTACTTCGTGAGTAGTAACGCCAGGAGTAGCAGACAATGATCCACTGTCGGGCTGCGTAGTCGGTCCCTCGGCGTCGCGGGGACCGCCGTGGAGAGCGTCGTCCCTCCTGCCCCTCGACGCCACCGCGACCACGGCGACCACGGCAGTCCACAATGCCGAGGCCAGGGCGAGATGCACATCCGCCACAGCCTCCGGCGCACCAAGGAGTGCGTTGAAGATGCCGACAGTGACCTGCGCTGCCAGGAGCACCAGCCCGATCAGGGCGAGTACCTGCTCGGCGCCGAGGACGCCTCCTCTTCGCAGGAGCGCCACGAGGTAGACGACGACGAGCGTCCCGCCGATCAGGACCATCGAGCGGTGGGCGAGTTGGAGGGCGATCAGCCCCCCCGATGCAGCGCTCCCGGTGCACAGCGGAAAGGACTTGCACGCCGACTGCGCCCCTCCGTCGACCACCAGCGAGCCGGAGACGAGCACGAGGAACAGTCCGGCGACGGCCACCCAGGCGAGACGGCCCGGCCGATGGAACAGCGACCACGACTCCTCGGGCTCGATGAAGGACGCGACCGAGGTGACCGTCACGCTCCCGAGGAACAACAGGGCGACGGCGAGGTGCAGCGCCACGGTGACCGGAGCGTTGGTGGTGATGACGGTGATGGCACCGAGCACCACCTGGAGCATGATCGCCCCGACGGACACCAGTGCCGGAACCCTCACGTGACGAGCCCTGGCCCCTGTTCGCCATGCGAGGATGGCGAGGGCCACGATCAAGATAGTGACCAGGGACGCGAAATAGCGGTGCGACTGCTCCATCAACGGATGGAACCGGTCGATGGGGCCAACCTGCCCGGAGCATAGCGGCCACCCCGGGCAGCCCATACCCGAGTCGGTCACACGGACGGTGCTCCCGAGGACGATGAGGCAGTAGGTCGCCACCGCCGTCGCCACGGAGAGCACCCGGATCCAGCGGACACCGGCATCCGGTCGGCCGGAACTCCGGCTCCGGCCGTCACCTCCTGTGCCAGGTTCGTGCATACGGCGCCAAGCTATGCGCTCAACTAGGCCCGGTTCAATCTGGGGCATTCGACCTGGGCGCTCGTCCCGACTGGATCGATTCGTCCAGATCCGACTGATGGACATCGGAGCCGCGACGCTCCCATCGAGTGCGAGCCCAGGGGGAGCCCAGCGTCGCCGCATCCGGCCGCCCGCGACCCGGCGATGGCAGAGTGCCACCACGGGGCTCACCTACGGATCGGTGCGGGGAAGCACGTTCCGTCGAGGAACGGGGGCTTGGGGACCCACGGGCGGAAGCTGAGCATGAAGCCCTGCGGCACTGTTGCATTGAGCGCGACCGATGCTGAACCGGCGCTCATTGGCGCCACCACTGAGCATCAATTCCGCTGCGCCCATGTCTTCACAGTGCATTTCAATACGGGGCTTTCGGCTCATCTGATGTCGTGCGTCGAGTGGTTTGGCTCAATGCAACAGTGCCGGTGAAGGGTACTCGGCGTATCGCGTGCACTGGTCGGGGGACTCTGAACCAGACTGCAAGGCGTCGAGGCCAACGATCGCCAGGGGGGACGGACCCACCCGCAGTTCGACCCCTGCCATCTCACGGCCACGCGAAGTAGAGCGACCGGGGGGCCGATCGCACCCTGAAGCCGCCCGTGAACAGGGCATCTGGTGCACTCGGCGTGTCCACGTTGGCCGAAGTCCGAAACATCCCCGACCATTCGAATGGACCTTGGACCCTGGCTGGCCAGCAAAGGATTCCTCACACTCGAGACATGGCTAGCGACGATCTGCGTACCAGACTCCTCTCGGTCTTCCTTGGTGGCCGACGCCGAGCGCCACACCCGGTCAATCGTGTGTGGCGATGAGCCCTAGCCTTGGCTGGGCAATCTCATCGAAGTGTCCCTCGTCATACCGGAATCGCGGCGCCGTGGTATCCGTGTCCCAGGGCAGGACATGAGTCACGAGAATCACCGGTCGGCCCCCCGTGTACCCGCCGGTCTGCATGGCGGGATGTCCTTTGTCGGTCTGATCCTCCACAATCTCAATACACGCAGGATTCGAACCCTGCTCACCGCGTTCGCGGTTGCAATCAGCGTGATGGCGGTCGTCACGCTCGGGGTGGTGACCGCGAGCCTGAAATCTTCGGCAGCCGAAGTCTTGTCCGCCGGGACATCGGACTTCACCGTGGCTCAGCGAGGCTCGTCCGATGTGCTCACCAGCGTCGTGACTGATCAACAGGTCTCGAAGATCGCGGCCACGACGGGCGTGGAGAGTGCGGTGGGCGTTCTCATCTCGACGGTCCGCGTGGATGCAGACCATCCCCTCTTCCTCGAAATCGGGGTTTCGCCTGCCGCGCTGGCTCCGTTTGGTGTTCGCATCCTCGCTGGAAGGGCCTATGGTGCGGCTGCCCCTCGAGAAGTCATGATCGGTTGGCAGGCCGCACAAGATCTGAACAAGCGTGTCGGGGACTCGATTGTTCTCGACGGGATCCCCTACGACATCGTTGGTCTGTACTCGACAGATCAGGTATTTGCCGATACCGCCGCGATGTTCCCACTCGTCACATTGCAGGCAATGGAACGCAAGCCCGGCACTGTGACGCTGGCCGTCGTCAAAGTCACGCCCGGCACCAGCATTCGGCGGGTACGAAACGCCATCGAGCAGGCGAACCCGAATCTTGCGACGGTCCGTGAGGCCAATGAATTCGGACGAGTCGACCGAAACCTGCAATTCCTGGATGCCGCACACACAGGGGCGCTCATCATTGCCCTCGTGATCGGGGTGATTGTCGTGATGAACACCATGCTGCTGTCATTCGTCGAACGCATCCGCGAGTTCGGCCTGCTGAGGGCCGTGGGCTGGTCCCGCAGCCGACTCCTCGCCATGGTGTTCGGCGAGGCCATCGGGATCAGCCTCCTCGGCGCTGGCATCGGCGTGGGCCTCGCATTCGCCCTGATGACCGCCCTCGAGTACTTCTCGTCACTGCGCGGGATCTTCCACGCACAGTTGACTTCCGAGGTATTCGCAACTGCCCTGTATTCGGCCGTCGCGATCGGCGTAGTTGCTGCCCTCTACCCTTCCGCCCGGGCTGCGCTTCTCCAGCCCGGCGTCGCGCTTCGCCGTGAATAGGGCCGGCTTGAAGCGTGCGGGTGATCGGGAGCCAGACGACACATCGTCGCCGGAGGTTGATTCAGGGCCGTCCAGGGATCGGCTGGTCCTGGAGGCCGCGGCTGTCGACGTGGAGTACGGGTCGGTCCGCGCACTAGCTGGGGTCTCGTTGCAGGTTGCCCGAGGTGAGTGGCTCGCGATCACCGGGCCTTCGGGATCCGGCAAATCAACGCTTCTCCAGCTCTTTGCCGCCTTGGATCGACCGACTCGGGGTGCCGTGACCTTCAACGGAAACGATCTTCTCAATGCCGTGAACCTTGCCGACTACCGGAGAAATCAGATCGGTCTTGTGTTCCAGCTGCACAATCTCCTTCCCCATCTTGATGCTGTGAGCAACGTGGAGATCGTGATGTATGGCACTCACCTCGGTAGGCAAGAGCGCCGATTGCGTGCCCTGGAGCTTCTCGCATCCGTCGATGTGATTGACCAAGCGGCGAGAAAGCCACCCGAGTTGTCCGGAGGCGAGCGTCAGCGTGTCGCCATTGCTCGAGCATTGGCCAATGCTCCGTCTGTGCTGCTCGCCGACGAGCCGACCGGAAGTCTGGATCCGACCAGCGTTGCCAGGGTGATGGATACGTTCGCGCATCTGCACGAAGAGGAAGGGACCACAATTGTCATGGTGACCCATGACAGCGCCGTTGCCAGAAGGGCAGATCGGACGATTCGCATCGAGGGCGGTTCGATCGTCGGCCTACACCGTGGCGGCGAAGCGAAGGATCGGACCCCGGCGTGACAGTGGTCAGGCCGACACCAACCAGACGATGCCCAGGCCCGCCATTACCGTGAGTACCGAGGGCACCAGCCCGAGTGCGAACCGGCCGCCGAAGCGGCTGCCGCCGGTGACGAAGGCGACGACGCACTTTACGATCGAGTTCGCCACAAGTGCTGCACAGACCGCGGCGAGGGCGGCCCCCATACCTAGGACTCCTCTGCTGAACTGGGTAGCCGCCGACAGCGCCCCTGCGTGGGCATCCGCCAGTCCGGCCGCCCCGGAGGCGAACACGGCCCCTCTCGGTCCGAGGACGGCGGCGCCCCAGCGTCCGACCAGGAGCGCCGCGGTCAGCACGGTGGCGAGGATGAGCGCGGGGACCAGCGCGAAGGCGCGGCCGCCGATGACCGGGACGTGCTCTCCTGGCGACGGACCTGTGCCGTCGGACTCGTTGCCCGGAGCACCACCGGGTGTTTCCATGGGGGATGAACGGCGGTAGGCGAGGACGGCCACGAGGGACAGGACGGCGGCGCCCAGGACCAGGGGCATGGCGAGGCGCAGGGCCACCGCCGGACTGACCACGGTAATGATGACCCCGAGCTGGGCATACGTGGCCACGCTGGCGACCTGGGCGCCAGCAACAGCAGGGGCGAACCGGTCCGACGAACGGCTGAGCCGTCCCATCGACGCCGTCGTGGCTGTGGCCGACACGAATCCGCTGGCCAGCCCAGTTGCCAGGAGGCCGCGGCGAGGCCCGAGGGCCCGGACCGCTACATAGCCCATCCACGAGATCCCCGTAAGTGTGACGACGATCAGCCAGATGTGCGACGGGTTGAGTGCGCCGTAGGGCCCGATATCCCGGTCGGGCAGCAACGGAAGGATCACGAAGGCGATCACCAGGAACTTGATGGCATCGTCGATCTCGACGTCGGTTACGACCTCCCGGGCGAAGGTATGGATCCGGGCCTTGCCGGTCAGGAGGACCATGAATGCGATGGCCACGGCGGCCGCCAGCCGGGCGTCCGTCACGCAGAGAACGCCGAGGAGGAACACCGCGAACGCGGCGACCTCGGTGGTTGTCCCCGGATCGTCGCTGTTGGTGCGACGGTAGCCGGCGATGATCAGACAGCCGACTACTACGGCGCCGGCCACGACCACCCAGGCACCGAGGAGCGCGGTCAGCGTCCCGACGGCGGCGAGAAGCGCGAAGGTCCGCGACCCCAACGCCTGGCGGGGGCCGCCCCGGTGGCTCCGCTCGCGCTCGATCCCGATGAGCAGGCCGATGGCGATCGAATACACGAATGCGAGTCCGTGCGACGAGGTCACCAGATTCGCCCCCTGATGAGGACAGCCCGTGCGGCTGCGGCGATGTCCATGGACCTGCACCTGCGATTCGCTGGCCCGGGAGGGCTTCGTGGGAACGGTAGCCAAGCGTAGCCGGGCCCCCGATCGCCCGGCATCGGAATCGGCAACGTGCACCGGCCTCGCCCACCCACCTTCGCCAGCCTGCGCCTGCCCATCGGTACAGGACCAACGGCCCTGTGCCCAGGCCGAGGCCGCGCACACAATTGGGCACGAGGTGAGTTCATGGATGTGGATCTGGTGGCGATGGAATCTCAAAGTGGCAGGAGGCCACTAGTTGTAGTGGGAGTAGACGGATCGGCCAGCGGACTGCGCGCAGTCAGATGGGCGGCGCCACGTGCGAGTGAGATGGAGGCTGTACTCCAGATCCTGGTTGCATGGCTTCCGCCTACACCGATGATTCCGGCGCTGGTGGACGGCCACGAGGACGGTTCGGCTCGAGCGTATGAGTATGCCCGACGGGCTGAGCAGGTGGCGTCCGATGAGGCCCCCGAACTTGCGATTGAGACCAAAGTGATCGAGCTTCCTCCCATCCAGGCGTTGATGGACGCCTCGAGGAATGCAGACTTGCTTGTGGTCGGCCGACGCGGACTCGGCGGCCTGCGCGGCCTGCTTCTCGGCTCAGTCAGTCAGCACTGTGCTGAGCATGCCCATTGCCCAGTGGTCATCATTCCTGAATCCGGCGACTGAGACGCCGTCAGTCCAGCGCCGGGTGACTTTCTCCCTGCGGCACTCAAGGGACGCCTTCGATCTCAATTCCGTGGCGTTGTACGAGGGGAGCGATCGCGGCTGCGATCAACGTGCAATTCAATCTCAGTCGACGTGGCACTGTTGCATTGAGCGCGATCTCGCCTCGATCCGTTGGGGCTCGAGCCAAGGTCGTTGATGGACGAGGCTGTCCGGGTGAAGCATCGCCTGCGCATCCGACCCATCCAGCCGCCCAGTTCAGCGTTCGCCGGGTTCAGGTTCCCTCCAGAAGTCATTCTGATCGCCGTCCGCTGGTACCTACGCTACGGACTGTCCTACCGGGATCTCGAGGAACTCCTCGCCGAGCGGGGCGTCGAGGTCGACCACGTGACCCTGTTCCGGTGGGTCCAGCGGTTCACGCCGATCCTGGTGGAGGCGGCAAAGCCATGCCGCCACAGCGTCGGCGGTCACTGGTTCGTCGACGAGACCTACGTGAAGGTGTCGGGGTCCTGGCGATACGTCTACCGGGCCGTTGACCAATACGGGCAGGTCATCGACGTGTTCGTGTCGAAGAAGCGTGATCTGAACGCTGCGACGGCGTTCTTCGCAACTGCGATCCGCTCCCACGGCGCGCCCGCTGAGGTCACCACTGACCGGGCCCACGCCCTGGTCCGGGTCGTTGCCGACCTCCTGCCGGCTGCACTTCACGACACCACCCAGTACGCCAACAACCGAGTCGAAGCTGACCACGGGCGCCTCAAGGCAAGACTTCGCCCCATGCGGGGCCTCAAACGGGACCGGACCGCCAGCGTGATCATCCGAGGACACGCCTTCATCCAGAACCTTCGGAGAGGCCACTACGAACTCGGGGTCGATGCACGTCCCGGACTCACCCTCGCCGCAGCGTTCGACGAGCTCGCGCAGGTGATCTGAGCCGCGTATCTCAACGGAGCTGGTGAGCACGCGCCACGTGATCCATCAACGCAACAGCGCCCTGCACACGAACTCGCCCGGTGAGGGCTCCAATGGCGAGCAACAGTGTTGCCAGAGCCACGATGGATCCGATCATGTACTGCATCTCACCATGGTACCGGGTTGCCCGCGGATGGCGGCCCGTCTCCGTAGATCGAGAGGGTGGTCGGAGAGGAGCCAATCATCGAGGATCGGTACTTCGCATGCCTCAATCGCAGGCCGGCGTGTCGAG
>Ga0209483_1000588_pt1 | contig 30991 bp, 33 predicted proteins | sample NGEPerA_FD_184508 | JGI IMG/M metagenome (GOLD analysis project Ga0209483, IMG submission 184508) | Arctic peat soil microbial communities from the Barrow Environmental Observatory site, Barrow, Alaska, USA - NGEE PermafrostL2-A... | ecosystem: Environmental > Terrestrial > Soil > Wetlands >... | reverse complement strand
CGCCGCTGCAGCGGCCCCTCGCTGATCACGCTCGATACTGCAGCGCCAGCACGCACAGTTCACTGCCGATGGATGCGGCGTCAATGTCAGCACCGGCGCGGAGCCGCTATTCGCCGTGTGCGCAATTCAGAGGATGGGCCGTGACTGAGGAGGGCTGGCTGCTGTCGGAGTGGCGCGCACCCCCGCGAGATCACAGGCAGCTTCGCCCGCGACATTACTGAGAGCGGCCATCCCAATCGCGCTCCCCCGCTGCACCGGCGGCTCAGCTAGGCCGAAGGCCAGCGGCCGGGCGTATAGTCAGCCACCGACGCGGGAGTAATTTCTTCGGCAGGGGTGCAACCTTCCCACGGTTGAAGGTGCGGGCTCGGGCCCTCTCCTGCTCCAGAGTTCTGGAGGAGCCTTGATGTCGTCGACACTAGAGCCCGTTCACCTGAATGACCATCACCGCAACACGCTGTTGCAGATTTTTCGGCATCCAGTGAGCCACAACATCGAGTGGCGAGCGGTGCTGTCATTGCTCAAGGTGGTGGGTTCTGTGGAGGAGCGCCACGACGGGAAGGTGGTTGTGACGGTGGGATCCGAGGCGGAGACGTTGGAACGTCCTCAGAACAAGGACATCGATGCCCGACAGGTGGTCGACCTCCGCCGGATGTTGAGCAGTGCAGGCTACCGACCCGAGGGCGAGCAGGGCGACGAGGCTTCGGGCCAGGAGAACGAGCGTGGCTGAGCATCTCGCGGATGTCGAACAATTCCGCGGCAAGGCGGTCATCGCGGCCGTCGACTTCCATCACACGCTCATCTATGCGACAGACGCGACGCCGGGACAACGTCCCGCCCAACTCGTGGCCGCCGATCCAAAAGGCTACTTCCACAAGGTGTCCCACCGCGCCGGCAACCCCGGCGGTACCTACGAGGACGACAGTTCCGAGTACTGGCAGGCGATCAGCGACGCGCTTGCCCCCGCCGCCGCGATCCTGTTGCTGGGCCACGGGCAGGGGCGGGCGAACGCATCTCACCACTGGGTCGCGTATGCAGAAGAGCACCGCAAGGACGTCGCCGCCAAGATTGTGGCCGACGTCCGGGCGGACATCGAAGCCCTCACGAGCGACCAGGTATTGCGGGTGGCCCAGCACTACCTCGGCAACGTGCCGCCCCGGGATTTTGGCGATGGTCGGTGGGGAGAGCCGCAAGGTGCGGAGCAAGGTTCTTTGGAAGAGCCGTCGAGCCGTTGACGGCCGCGGGATGACTCGACGATATGCGCTCTCTGGGCTGTTACGCCGTTAGACGTGGCCGCCGTGCGCAGCGACGGACAGCGGCTGCCACTCGTTCCAGATCGCGAGCCGGGACTCGTAGTCGGCGGTGGCGATGGCCAGCGGCGCCTCACCGAAGAAGACCCGCAGCGGCGGGTTGTCAGAGTCCACCAAGGTGAGCACGGCGTTCCTGGTCGCAACCGGGTCACCGGGGGTACCGCGCCGGCTGGGCCGGTTGGCAGCCTGCTCACGGACCTCGTCGTAGGCGGGCAGCGCCGTGGCATGCTTGGCCGAGCTGCCGCCCCAGTCGGTGGAGTAACCGCCGGGCTCGATGAGGGTGACTTTGATGCCGAAGCCCGCAACCTCCTGCGCAAGTGATTGGCTCAGACCTTCCAGCGCCCACTTCGACGCGTGGTAGATGCCGACGGTGGGGAACGCGGAGACCCCGCCGATGGAGGAGACCTGCAGGAAGTGACCGCTGCCCTGGGCCCGCAGGAACGGCAGCGCCGCCTGGGTGACCCAGAGCGCCCCGAACAGGTTGGTCTCGATCTGCTCGCGGGCCTCCGCCTCGCTGAGCTCCTCGACCATGCCGAACTGGCCGTAGCCGGCGTTGTTCACCACGACGTCCAGCCGGCCGAAGTGCTCGTGCGCCCGGCCAACGGCTGCGAAGACCGCCTCACGATTGGTGACGTCGAGGGAGATCGGGAGCACCGCGTCGCCGTGCGCAGCGACGAGGGTGTCCAGGCTGCTGGCGTTGCGGGCGGTGGCGACTACGGAGTCACCGCGCTCCAGGGCGGCCAGTGCCCACTCCCGGCCGAAGCCGCGGGATGTACCGGTAATGAACCAGATCTTGGCGCTCATGCGGTGTCTCCTCATGTGATGGGGTTCGGGTCAGCGCGGGTCAGTCAGCGCTGATCTGGTGGCGGAAGCGGTCCACGTTTGGTGGGCAGGTCCCACAGGGTGCCCGGCCAGCACGTCCCGGTCCTTTCCTGAGCCGACGCAGGCGATCAGTTGGAGGTTACCGTCTGTCGCGGCGATCGCTGCAGACTGCGCGGGCGTATAGGCAAGCATCCTGTGGGTCCCGAGGGCCTGACCGGCCAGGGGCCAAGCTCCGAGGGGTGGATAGCGGCGGTCGGAGCATACGGCGCACCGGTCAGGTAGACAGCGCGAGGTGGCCCAAGGCCCACCTCGTGGCGTCCGACGCCGCAGTCGGTTGTTGCCATCCGTGGCCTCAACGCGCGCCATTTAGGTCCCCAACATCGCAACACTGTGCGTCACCTCACACTACGCGGTGGCATGGTCACAGCCTCATTTCGTATTCAAAACCACCCCAGGTTTCATGGAGACTCTGGGGCGTCCGCCTGAGGGTCTGGACGGGAAGGATTAGAGTGTATGCATCGCTGCAGCGCCTCGACTACGAATCGGAGTTCGATGAAGGAGCGCCCCGCATGACAGGACCGTCGCGGCTGGGAGGGGCCGTCAGTGAGCGACTGCGCCGTCTGGACGACACGCTCGGCATCGATCACAACGGTGGCAGCGAGTGGATCTGGGGCGTCCCCGCGTTCATCTTCGTCGCTACCGTTGTTGGGTTCATCGTGATCGGCCAGATCATCGGGATGGGCGCGGCCATGGCCGCACCGATCGGCACGGTGATCGCTGTGGTCATGGCGGGGCTGGCGATTGCCTACATGACGCCGGTCGCCGACGATGCCGCCAGCGGCCCTCCGCCAGAGCATCACGACGATACCCCGCTCGGCTCCCCCGGGGGGCCCTGGGTGGTGGTGGAGCACCTTCCGTCCAGACCTCGTCTGGATGCGAACCCGACGCCCGCCCCAGCAGACCGCGAACTGGCCGCCATAGCTGCCCCACAGCACGGCGAGGGTGTCCGCGCCGTGGGGCAGGCGGCGCCTGCACCATCAAGGGTCGGGGACAGCCGATGAGGCTGATCGATTTGATCGGCAGCCAGCCGGGACGACTAGCTAGCACGCGTGATTGTTGGCGTCGCCCTCATCGCCGTGGGCTTGCGTAGTCACGGAGGCCGCAGGGGTCTCGGCGTGGTCGGCGTGGTTCCACACGTCGCAGGTGCCGGCGATGCGTGTGTCCTCGGACCGCTCGTCGGCCGTCCCTTTCAGGGAGATGGGTTCCGACGCTCCACGGCGCACTGAGCGCTCGGACCCGCCGCACAGGCCGGTCCGGGGAGGAACTCAGCGGGCCGAGGCCGGCACCCGCGCGAGCAGCGTCACCGACTCGCGGGTGAACGCGTCGAGATCGTCTGGCTTGCGCGAGGTCACCAGGTTGCCGTCGACGACGACCTCCTCGTCGACAACGTTCTCGCCCATGCGACGGAGGTCGTCCTGGATGGTCTGCCACGCGGTCAGCCGCCGGCCCTTGATGGCGTCAGCGCTGACCAGCAGCTGTGGTCCGTGGCATATCGCCAGAATGGGCTTGTCCGCGATGGCAAACGCCTTGGTGAACTCCACGGCGCGCTTGTCGGCACGAAGATGGTCGGGCGAAGAGCCGCCGGGAACGAGCAGAGCATCGAACTCGTCGGGGCGGACGTCGTCGAAGGACTTGTCGCTTCGGGTCGTGACCTGCCCGCCCTTCCCCTTCAGCTCCTGGTCGGCTTTGAGCCCGATGACGATCACCTCGTGGCCGGCCTCGCGAAGGCCGTCAAGGGGCGTTTTGAACTCGGAATCCTCGAAACCGCTGTCGAGAACGCAGGCGATTCGCATAGCGGTACCTCCTGGAGTCGCTGACACCTTCTCTGACAGTGATTCTATCAGCCCAGTGCGACCGGATGCAGCTCGCTCGGGGTTGGTAGGCTGTCTGGGGCGATGTGTCCGCAAGGAAATCGCTTGGTTACTAAACCCGTTGGTAAACGTGGGGGAGAACGCGGATGATTGCAAGCAAGCGGGTGCCGGTCCGTAAGGAATACCTGGGTGGAATCTTTCGATTTGCCCGCGCACCCCAGGCGTTTGACCCGGAGGCCGTCGCGCCATGGCGGTTGGGGGAGGGGAAGCGCGGCGTGCTACTGGTCCACGGGTTTGCGGGCACACCGCCGGAGTTGCGGCGGCTCGGTGAGCACCTGGCAGCCAACGGATTCCGGTGCTACGCTCCAGCGTTGGCAGGACACGCCAGCACGACTGAAGAGATGGCTAAGACGGGATTTCGCGATTGGGTCCGGACGGCGCGCGCCGGTCTCGACGAGCTGTTGCTCTCTTGCAACAGCGTGGCGGTAGTGGGTCAGTCGATGGGTGGGACGATCGCTCTTCACCTGGCGGCAACCGACACGCGGGTGCAGGCGGTTACCACGCTGGCCGCGCCATTGTGGCTGGGAGGGCCGTGGCCGATCGTTCTGCCCTGGATGCGCTTCGTCTTCCCCTGGCATAGCGTTACTCCCGCGCCGGAGCTCGGCAGCGAGGAGGCGATGCAGTCCTACACATGGCGATCTAATCGCACGGTGATCGAACTCTTTCGGCTGATGCGGCTGGTAAGAGGTGAACTGGGGCGGATTTGCGCGCCGGTCCTGATCATCCACGGGGGTGCCGACCGCGCGATCAATCCACGAAACAGCTATGACATCGCACGGGGCCTGCGGCACAGTCAGGCAATCAAATGGATCATCTACCCCCGGAGCGGCCATGCCCTTTCGGTGGGGGCCGATGCTACGCGCATAAACCAACGGGTGCTGGAGTGGCTCGACAGACATTGCCCCGCAACGGCATGACGCGATCGCCGAGACCGGCGTTGAGGAGAGGAAGGAAAGAAGGAGGAGATGGTTTTGAAGCCGCGAATGGTGGCGACGATGCCTCCACTTGCTTCAATCGGTTGTCGCCCGTATCGCGCCAGCGGCTGGCTGGGGAGAGAGGATTCGAACCTCGAATGTCGCTGTGAGCGCGGTGGCACACCGAGTGGGAGGCCCAGCGTGGCGTTCTCACTTATCGGCTGATCGTCTTCTTCGATAGTCAGTAGGTCAGCGGCCTCAGCAGATGCGCGAGATAGCGCATCCGCTGGTCGAGTTCGGAGCTCGAACAAGGTCCAGTGGGAGCTCCATCCATCCAGTTTTGACGCCTGCCGGGCGGCGGTTGCTTGCGAAGGCGACCAAGTCCTTCGAGAACCACCTGCAACGTGTCGAGTCCGTCGTCACCGCGGCTACACCTTCACGCGTTCTCCTAATAGGGCGGACCTCTCGATGGCGGCGATGACCTCATGGCGTCGCACGGCGTCGCCGAAGGTCCGGTACGGTGTGAGTCCCGTTGTCGATGTCTGCCGCGAACGCGGCATAGGTACGCCCGACGTTGTAGGCCGGTGCTCTCGCCAGGCTGGTGAGCGTGGGCCATTTCTGTGTCAGGGACGGCAAGCTCGGCAGGCTCGTGGCGCCCGCGTGCTCCCGCGACGGTCAAGGGAACGATTTCGGGGACTGCGGCCTCAGCGGTAATCCGGAGCGTTCCCTCGGTGCCGTTGATTTCCCACAGGAACCCAGTTCCGCCTGCGACTGCCTCACGGATGTGGATGCTGGCGGTCGCCCCGGACATGAGGGTGCCGACCAACGCGATTTGGTCAGCCGCCATTTTCACGGTCTGCTCGCCGGTCTCTTCGATGGTGATCAGCGGTCTCCGAAGATCCGACATCGCCGACAGGGCGGCGAACTCGCCGAGTACGTAGTTGGGCATGTCTAGGCTGTGGCCAAGGGGAATCGTGATTAGGTTGGCCCCGTTTGTCTTGTCGAGCATGTAGGCGTTGGCCTGGATCACGACATCGCCCGGGATCGACAGCCCGATCATGGTCGTTGACAGGACCTCGCCGACGTAGCCGTCGTTGAGCGGCGCCTGGACGAAGTCGGCCTGTGGCCGAGGGTTTACCGGAGGCCTCGGCCCGCGGTGTCGTCGATGCTGCCGACGGGTGCGCCAGCGTCAGTCCGCGAACCATTCGCCGAGCGGCAGCCTCGCAGCCAGCGCCGAGAAGTCGCCGGCATCGCGAATCGCCTCGGCCGCGTGCGCCATCGCTTTGACCGCGACCCAGGTCAGGCTGCCTCCGACGCTCACCCGGCGTGCGCCGGCGGCGACGATTTCGGTGAGGGAAAGTCCCCCTAACGCGAGCACGTTCACCGGCTTCGACACGGCGTCGCATACGGCTCGGATCTCCTCGGCGGTGCGAAGCCCCGGCGCATAGAGGACATCCGCGCCGGCCTCCTCAAAAGCCAGAAGTCGCCTGATCGTATCTTCCAGATTGGGATTTCCGCGGATGTGGTTCTCGGCACGGGCGGTCAGCATGAACGGAAACCCCAGCCCGCGGGCTGTCTCTACCGCAGCGGCGACTCTCTCGACGGCGTGGTCCATCTCGTAGATCTCACCGGAGGGGTCGTAATCCTCGATCGACGCGCCGACCACCCCGACCTCGGCGACGCGGGTGATCGCGACCGCGACGCTCTCCGGATTGGGGCCGTAGCCGTTCTCGAGGTCGACCGACAAAGGCAAATTCGTCGCCCGGTCGAGAGCTGCAGCGTGCGCGACCACTTCGTCCAGCGTGACCATGCCATCGCGACGGCCCAGCGTAAACGCGAACCCGGAGCTCGTCGTCGCCAGCGCTTTGAATCCCAGCGCGGCCAACACCCGAGCGGAGCCCGCATCCCAGGGATTTGGGATCACGAAGGCCGCACCGGCGTGCAACACCTGGAACGCCGCGGCCTTCTTCTCTTGCCTAGTCATGGACGCAGACCACGTTGCCATGTTTGCCGGACGTCATGCTCCGGGCGAAAGCCGCGCGCGCGTCGGTGACACCACTGGGCGTCTCTCAGGCCCTCAGGCATCTGAATCCGGTGAGGTCGTGAGGTCGCCTCATGGAACAAAGTTGTACGCCATGGTATGCGAGCGTGTTCGTGCTTGAAAGCGGATGGATCCGGACAAGCGCGTTGCGCAGCCTCTTCCCACGCCAGCCTGCTCTCCCTCGTCCTCGTGACACCCTCGCGGACGACCACAAGCGCGCACCAGCGGCCCCGGCGGACGTTGCCTCCCCACGGTCCGAACCTGCCCGACCCCCCTCGGCCGATCCTGAACGTCGCCGGTCCCAACTGGTAGATCGCTCGGTCGTGGGTCAAGTCCCCTGGAGTGGTGTGAATTCGCTGGAGTTCTCACAACGTCGATGAGCTAGGCGGCGATGCCTCCGGTGAGAGGGTTGGTGAGCAGCGGTGGGCCCTCGGGATGGAGGAGGCGGGCCATGGACTGTTGGCTGAAGTGACGCCGTCCGTCCTGCCACTCGTCGTGCTGGTCCTGCTTCTTCGGTGAGGAGGGTGACACCGAATCCGGCACGCTGCAATATGTCCTCGGTGCCGGGCATTACCACCTCGTGGCCCACGCTGCCGACGGTTCCAGCCTCCAGCGGGAACTGACCGTCCCGTAGGTCAAGTCGCCGGCCTCGCCGTGGCTAGGATCGCGATCATGAGTTCGTCGGGACTGCTGCTCCTTGACGGAGTCACGGGCGCCGGCAAGAGCTCCATCCTGCGTGAACTAGTCGGCTCCTTTTCGCCGTCTAAGCTTAGCCTCCGCACTGACCACCCCGGAGGCGATCGCCTGGTCGACGCCTTGTGCACCGCCGATCGTGGACGCCGGCGTCCAGACGTGAACAATATGTAGCGCCGCGCCTGAGCTCCGCGCGACGTACGCGGCGGCCCCTCGCGCATCCCTACTCGTTGAAGTGCCATCGCTGGCGAAGAGGATCGTGGTCGGTGCAACGTCCTTGTGCGTCACCTTTCAGGTCCGCCTATATGGTTGGTGGACAGCGCGCGGATGGTGGGCCGCCACGCTCCGAGGGTAGTCAGTTCAGGGCCCTCGCGGACGCCGCGGGTCTCAGCCACGGCGTGCCCAGCGCAAGCGAAGCGTGTCCTCGCGCTCGCTCTGTTCCAGCCGTTCGCGGCTCGCCCTCAGCGCTCGCTCCAGCTGCGGGAGCCTGCGATGCTCGAGGAGCCGGAGACGACGACGGGTCTGCAACAGCTCGGCGTCGATGTTGGCCAGTGCGCGCTGGACGGTTGCATGTGCGGCCGCCTTCTCCACTGCATCGGCCAGAGCGTCCACCGCGCGATCCGTTGCACTGCTTCCCCCACTGGCGCTGGCAAGCGCGAGATCAGCAAACTGGCAGCGGGCGCTCTCCGGGATGGATACCGCCATGACGTTGTGCCAGTCGACGGTGATCGTCGCCGGCGCGCCGAGATGGGCCGCGACCATCGCGATCTGATGGTGATGGCCGATGCGCAATGCTCGTGCGCACCAGAGTTCAGCCCGGGCGCATGCATCGATCCAGGCTGCGCGGGCCGCAGCAGCTTGAGGCTCGCGACGCTCGCGCTCCACGGCGAGGAGCCGCTGCTTGCGCGAGAGGATGTCGATCCCCCTCCGTGCGGTCTCGAGGCGACGCCGGATCCACACCTGACCGGCGCGCCCCGGCGGGACGCGGATCATGCTGCCGCCTCCGGTTTGTCGCGAGCGTTCGCCGCCACGTGCTGGGCGACGTCCTCGGGATCCAGACGCGAAAGGTCGCCGCTGGGGAGCAAAGTCAGCGCCGCCCATGCTCGTTCAAGGCTGTCGTCGATGCCACGATGATCGGTGCGACCCTGATTGATGAACCCTGCGTCCAGGGCATCCGCGAAGCGGAGATAGGCGCGGTCGTTCTCCGCCAGGCCCGTCTCCCCGACGAGATCGGTCAGCTCCCGGACCTGCCTGGCGTGGCTGAGGGCGGCATACACCTGACCGGCGACAGCCATGTGATCCTGACGGGTTTGCTCTGGCCCGACGCCGTGGCGCATCAGGCGCGAGAGTGAGGAGAGCGCATCGAACGGCGGATAGATGTTGCAACTCTGCATCTCCTGCGAGAGGACGACCTGACCTTCGGTGATGTACCCGGTGAGATCCGGCACGGGGTGGGTGATATCGCCGGCCGGCATAGTGAGCACGGGAATCTGCGTCAGCGACCCGGAGCTGACCCGAAGCCGGCCACAACGTTCGTAGAGCGAGGCGAGGTCGCTGAAAAGGTAGCCGGGGTAGCCCTGCCGGCCCGGGACTTCACCGCGGGCCGCTGATACCTCGCGAACCGCCTCCGCATAACTCGTCATGTCGCACATGAGGACGAGCACATGACCTCCGCGTTCGAAGGCGAGATGCTCTGCGACCGTGAGCGCCAGGCGAGGCGTGAGCACGCGCTCCACGACCGGATCCGACGCAGTATTGATGAAGAGGGCCAGATCGCCCGCCTGCGAGCGCTCCTCCAGGGCGTCGCGGGTCGCGTCGGCGTCCGCGTGCGTGACTCCCATCGCCGCGAACACGATCTGAAATGTCCCATCCCCCACCCTCGCCTGAGCAGCGATCTGGGCGGCCAGCTCGAGATGGGGAAGCCCGCCCACCGAGAAGATGGGCAGCTTTTGTCCCCGCACCAGCGTGGTGAGTCCATCGATCGCTGAGATGCCAGTGATGATCGGATCGCGTGGCAGCTCGCGAGCCGCAGGGTTGATGGGCACCCCGTTGACGGCGGCGAGGCGCTCACCGCGCACCGGGGGGCCACCGTCGATCGGCTCCCCTCGTCCGTTGCACACCCTGCCGAGCCACTGCGGACCGACCGGAACGCGCATCGGCGTCCCACTGAATGCGACCCGAACCCCCGACAGGCTGATTCCCGAGGTGCCCTCGAACACCTGCACAACGGCGAGATCGTCGTTGACGTCGAGCACGACACCATGACGCCGTTCCCCGGAGGCGAGCGTGATCGTGGCGTCTTCGTCCCAGCCCACCCCAGTCACATGATCGAAAACGAGGAGTGGTCCGTTGGCGCTGCGTCCGCCCGCATATTCGATCGGGATTGCGTCGATCACGTGATCGACCCCAGGAGGGCGAGCACCGCGTCCCGCACTGCGGTGACGGCGGCGACGTCCTCGGGCCCACCGCTCTCGCGTGCGGACGAGACCCGGGCGAGACCGAGTTGTTCCAGGCGGTCCGCTGCAACGCCGGCATCGACGAGCTCGAGCAGCCGCTGGTGAATGGCGAGGACCATCTCGAGGAGCGCCGCCTGCTTCTCTTCGCCGCAGTAGGCGTCTTCGGAGCTGGTGGCGTCCTGCTGGAGCACCGCTTCGCGGAGGAGCTTCGCCGAGCGGAGCGTGATTCGCTGACGATCGGGCAGGGCGGCTGCTCCGACCAGTTCCACCAGCGACTCGAGACGTTCGGACTCCGCAAGCAACGCCAACGCAAACGACCTTCGCTCGGCCCACCCGGTGTCGCCATTCTGGGCTCGGATGACGCCGACACGTTCAGCATCGCGCGAGAAGCTCTCGTTCCAGCTCACTGCGGGGTAGTGGCGGGCATAGGCGAGATCCCGGTCGAGCGACCAGACGCAGCGGACGAACCGTCGGGTTTGGGCCGTCACCGGCTCCGTGAGATCTCCGCCCGGTGGTGAGACCGCGCCGATGACCGTCACCGATCCATGGCTGCCACCCAGGGTGGTGAAGCTCCCGGCACGTTCGTAGAACGCGGCGAGCGCCGAACCGAGCGTCGCCGGGTATCCCTCCTCCGCAGGGAGCTGATTCGTCCGTGATGCGAACTCGCGCAACGCCTCGGCCCATCGTGAGGTCGAGTCGGCGATGACGACGACGTCGTACCCCATGTCGCGGAAGTACTCCGCGACCGAGACCCCCGTGTAGATGCTCGCCTCGCGTGCCATCACCGGCATGTTCGACGTGTTGGCGATGCACACCGTGCGCTCGCGCAGGGCTCCGCCGGTTCGCGGGTCGCGCAGCCGAGCAAGGTCTTCGAGAACGTCGATCATCTCGTTGCCGCGCTCACCGCAGCCGACGTAGATGATCACTTCCGCATCGCACCACTTCGCGATCTGCTGTTGGAGGAGGGTTTTGCCGGTGCCAAACCCCCCGGGCACCGAGGCACTGCTGCCGCGGATGATCGGATACAGGAGGTCGAGCACGCGCTGACCCGTGCGCAACAGCCGCACCTCTCCGTCTCGGGAGCGAGCGGGCCGGGGACGTCTGACCGGCCAGCGATGCGAGAGCGCCACATCGACGCCGCCGATGCGCGCGATCGCCTGACTGCTCGTCGCGTCGCCGGCAGGAGCCAACCATTCGAGGATGCCGGCCACGTCGGGAGGCACGAGGATTCGGTGTTCGAAATGCTCGCCTTCGGTGACGCGGCCGAGCAGCGCACCCGACGTGAGCTGCGCCCCGATTGTGGCGCTAGGGCTGAAGCGCCAGGTCATCCCCGCTGCAGAGTCTCCATTTCGTCCGGGTGTGAGCCACACGGTGTCCGGCTCGAGTGGACGCAGGACGCCGTCGAAGACGCCTCCGAGCAACCCTGGCCCGAGCGTGATCGAGAGCGCCTCGCCGCGACTCTCGACCGGATCTCCCGGAGCGACTCCTCCGTCGTACTCGTATACCTGCGCGGTGGCGACATCCTCATTGATACCGACAATCTCTCCGGCGAGACCGGATGCACCGATGGCCACGACATCGAACATCGCCACACCCTCGAGGCCGACGACATCGACAACGGGTCCGTTGACACGGCGAACTCGACCGGTCCAGAGCCCCGAGGACAAGCTGCTCATGTCGCTGTCTTCGCTGGGATTGCGGCCATGGCCGGCGATCCCTGACGCTCAACCAGAGCGGTCTGCAGCATCTGCTCCACCAGCGCTGGCAACGTGTAGTCGAGGCTTCGGCGCGCGAGCCGAGCGCGGATGCCTCCGACCTCAGGAGGATCGCGATCGATTGTTGCCGAGCCCCCGAGGCGGCGCCGCGCGTTGGCCTCGAGGGTGTCGAGGAGTCTGCTGTAGTTAGGGTCGTCACGAAATGACATCGCGGCCTCCAGGGCGCGTGCTCGTACCTCGGCCTCCACCGCATCCTGAGCCTCGAGGACCGCCGAGCGCGCCGCGCGCTCAGCAACAACTAGCTGATTCAACCCCCGAGACTCGGCCGCGCGCCTGCCCTCCGCGCGCGCGGTGTCGATGATCCTCGCCGCCGCCTGCTCTGCCGCCGCGAGGGTCGCCGTCGCATCTGCCTGCGCCTGAGCGACCATCGCACCGGCACTGGACGACGCCATGCTGACCAGACTCCGTCCTATGGGCTCGAGCTGAGTCATGACATCACCACCCAGAGCGGGTGGCCAGGCTCATGGAGCTCCTTTCCGAGCGCCGCCGCAGCTGACCTGGTGAGCAACACCAGGCCGACATCGTCGCGAAACCCAGCCCATGCGCGGCGCAGGGAGACTGGGTCACTCACGGCGACGACCTCGACCCCCACCATGGCAAGCGGCGCTACCCTCTGCTGCTCACCCATGGCCAGGATCCGGCTCATGTCTTGCCGATGAGCAGAAGTGCCACCACCAGGCCATAGATGGCAATTCCTTCTGAAAGGCCGACGAACACCATGGCTCGGCCGAACAGCTCCGGCTTCTCACTGATGGCGGCGAGCGCCGCGGAGCCGGTGTAGGCAACGGCGATGCCGGCGCCGATCGACGAGCCCGCCACCGCAATCGCCGCACCGATGAATGCACCGGACGTGTCGGCCGACGATGCTGCCGTCAATTGAATCGCAGCGATGCCACTCGACGCTGCCGAGATATGGCCGATGATGACAGCAACAAGCGCGAGCACGACCAAGCAGGTGGCGCCGAGGCACCACGCAGCGACGTGCGGACTGCTGCGCAGCAGGACGCCGGCGCTCACACCGCATCCGGCGGCGATGATCAGACCGACGAGAGCGCCGACGATGGTAGCCGTCATGGTTTCAAGCCTCCACGATGTCGAGATGCCAGGGATGGAAGCGGCGCCCTTCCCCGACGAACACGCGAGAAAACAACTCGTAATACTCCAACCGAAGGGCCTGAATGCCCACGACGAGTCCTTCCAGCCCGAAGGCAACCGCATTGCCGACGAAGAACACGGCAACGCCGATGATGGTCAGCCAGCCGCGGCCGGCGAGCGACGATGTCGCTGACCACACGAGGCCCTCGATGGCGGCATGCACCAGCCCAAACGCAGCGAGACGCGCGAACGAGACGAGATTGGTGCCAACCCGGATCACGGTGTCGAACACTCCGACGACCACCTCTGCGATAGCGGCACCCCCAGAACGGGACTCTTGTTGGAGGCCGAGCGCAAGCAGCGCGAGACCGAGTGCCACGCCCACGCCCCCCGGCACCAGCAGCACGGCCTGCTGTTCGACCAACCCCGCCGCGAGAACGCCGAACGCTGCGAAGACCGAGAATCCGGCAACTCCCGACGCGGCAACGAGTGCGCGATGCCAACCACCCTCGCGGTAGCGGTTCACGATCCCCATCGCGTAGCTCCCTGAGATGAGCACCGCGCCAAATATCACCGCCGCAAGCAACAACAGCTCCGGATTGTCCAGCGGCCGGATCCAGAGGGGTTGGACAACCCCGGTCGGCCCGAAGAACTCCCCGAAGAGGATACCGAAGATGCAGGCTGAGACACCGCATGCCGTGATCAGGACCCAGGCGCGTCTCAGGGCCGGCCAGCGTCGTTGCACCCCTGCAAGGATGCCCAGGAGGACGACGATCGCCCCGTGGCCGGCGTCGGCGAACATCATCCCGAACATGAGCACATAGGTTGCGGCGGCGAAGAGGGTCGGGTCGATGTCGGCATACGGAACCACCCCGAAGCTGTCCACGAGCACGTGAAAGCGGGCTCTCCCGAGGCTCTCTGCCAGCTGGGTCGGCGGTTCGACCCACCGTGGCCGCGGCAGTTCGACGACCGTGCCACCGAACTGCTCCATCCGGTGCGAGAGGTCGGGCCGCTCTGCCGTCGGCACCCATCCCAGCCAGGCGGCAACCCCGTCGTGATGGACGCCGGCGGCAGCCAGACGACGGAGCTGCTGCTCGCCGGCCAGCAGGTCCCGGCGGCCGTCGTGCTCGAGCTCCGCCGGATCGTGTCTGGCTCTCGTCACGGCGGCGGGTGCGTCGCCGACACCGGGACCCAATCGGCGAAGCGCCTCGCTGACGTCGTCTTCAGGCGTGGTTCCAGCCTCGTCGAGGTCGACACATCCGGCGGCGGCCACCTCGATGAGTCCAGCGCGAACGTTGTCGTCGGGAATGAGGATCGCAGCCCGCGACATCCGAACGGCACCCGCACGGTTAGCCGGCGGCATCGAGTTCCCCTCCCCCGACGCCCGCGGCGATCTCGAGGGCGGTGGCAATCCGGCGGGCTGATACGGCGAGTGTGGTGACCGCACCCAGGGCGGGCCCGCGACCACCGACCGGCTCGTGGAGCAACTGCAGCCCCTCCTGTCGCACCTGTGCCCACCAGCGTTCCTCGGCGCGCCACATGTCGCCGGGGGACCACGTGGCAGCGGTCACCCACCGCCACGACGAGGGCAATGACGGTGGCTTCGAAGCTATCAGGTCGGCTCCCGCGCGCCCAGCCAAACGCTCGCGGAGTGCAAAGAGCCACGCGGCCGCATCCGCCCAGATCCTAAGCTCCGGAGAGGCGTCTCGCGCCCGCCGGTGCCACCTGTGGCGGAGCCACATACGGATGGCATACGCATCCTCGCCTCCGGGATCGCCCCATGCCGATGCTCCCATGAGGCGCCGGATATCCTCCGCGCTGCCCGCGGCGCCCAGGCTCTTCGAGATGAGCCCAAGACGCCCGAGCTCAAATGGGATCGCAGCAGGCGAACCTGCGAAGTATGCCAGCCGATCCTCGATATTCCTGATTTCGAACCAGGCCACACAGCTCCGGACCACCTCGACACCCTCGGACGGGAGCCAGCCCGCCAGAACCCGCAGCTGCCAGATGAGCGTCTCAAAGACTGCCCGTTCGGCAGCGTCGACACTCGTCGCGGAGTCAGTGTCGCGGATCCATCTGGTCTGACCGAGAACCGCGACAGCCGGCTCGAGTCCCGGCGTCTTCGCCACACTCGACGCGACGTCGATCGCCTCGGTTGCCGCGAGGCCGCGCGCGCGAACACCCCCCGCGATCCATCCGGCGCTCATCGATCGAGCTCCCCCGCTTTCGCCAGCGACCGGAGCTGCTGCAGCACGGCATTCGCGACGGCTGCCGCTCTGAGGTCGCCGCTCTCTCTGATCGCCGCAGCCTGTGTTCGGCCGCGGGCGAGGAGTTGCTCTCGCTCAGACGCCGATCGTTCGAGTCGTTGTTGCGATGCCCGCGCCTTCACCGCGAGCGACCGCTCCATAGCATGCGCGATCCTGGTTTCGGCGTCGTCGGCGGCTTGCGAGCGGATCCGATCAGCCTCGACACGCGCAGCCTCGAGGATCGCGTCCACCTCGTGCTGGAGCGCGTCCAACGCGGCAAACACCGGGGCCAGTTCGGATGCACGTGCTGCCCCGGGATCGACCGGAGGCGCGACTCCGGCCATGGCGGCACCTGGTGGCGACAAGCGGCGGAACCGTTGGAGCATGCTGGCCATGGCTAGTGAAAGGATCGACGATTGCCGTTGGGGCGCAACAGGGCCGATCGTCCTGATCTTTCAGAGACCGCCACCCGCGATTGCTGCCTAAGCTAAGGTCCGGCCGCGGCCGCCTCATGGAACAAAGGTGTACGCCGTGGTGGGCGACGGTGTTATCGCCGGATCGGGCCAGGTCGGTCGGGCCTTGCGTCCTGAAGTTGGGCACGCCGGGATTCTTCCTAGGGCTGCCAGCGCGTCACGTGTCGCGCCGCGGCGTGCGGACGCTGGCCGACACGGGAATGGGCTGGAGGAGCTGCTGAAGATCGAAGACCCCACTCGCGCAGTAGCCGGAGCAAAAGGGGGCGGGCGTCATCTAGGAGTTGGAGGGGATCTCCGACAACGTCCGCACGCCCCCCGGGCGCGATGGTACTGGTTGCCGCGACGCCCTCATTGACGGCGCTGCTTGCCGAGCTAAGGTAAACGTGGCGTACGTCAGCCTGGCGGCGACTGCACTCACTCAGGTCGTCGGCCCAGTCCCTGCCGGCGAGCGCCGAACCGCCCGTTGCACGACCCCGTCCAGTTCCCTCTCGATCCTGCCGTAGCACTCGCACGCGGTGGCTTCGAGGGCGGCCCGGTCCACGATGGTGACCCGTCCCCTGTGGTACTTGATCAGCCTCGCCGCCTGGAGGATTCCTGCGGACCGACTCACGGTGGCCCGCCGCGAGCCGAGCATGTGGGCAAGGTACTCGTGGGTGATCGCGAACTCGTCGGTGCGGACGCGGTCCTGGCTCATCAGCAGCCAGCGGCTGAGCCGCTCCTCGTTGGAATGGAGCCGGTTGCACGCCGCCGCCTGCGAAATCTGGCCGAAGAGCGCCTGCAGGTAGTCGGTCACGAGGTCGCTGAAAGGGCCGTTGCGTTCGACCTCGCTGAGGAAGGTCGGCGCATCCATGCGATCGCACCATCCCGCCACCGAGCAGACGGCTCGGAAGGTCAGTGCGCCGCCGCGCAGCAGGGGCACCCCGACGATACCCTCGTTCCCCACCGTGGCCACCTCCACGACGGCGCCGTCGTGGAGCGGCGTGACCAGCGACACCACGCAGTTGCGCGGGAAGTCGACCTGGGCGATCGGCGCTCCCGCCTCGAAGAGCACAGTCTTGATCTCGACGAAGACCGCGCGGAGCCGAGGCAGCAGGCGCTGGTATTCATCGGCTGGGAGGGCATCGAGAAGCTGGTTCGCCCCTCCGATGACGCCCCTACCGCGGTCCATCCTGGCTTCCCCAAGCTGTGCTGCGCTCCGCTTGCGGTTCAGCAAGGCCAGCGCTGCGCAGGCGCCCTTTGTGGCCGCGGTGCAGGTTGAGCACGGTGACCACCGCCCGACAGCGCATGCCACGGAGTCGGCTCGGCCGCGTTGCTTGCCGCGTCTGCGGTCTCGCTTCTCCAAAGATCGCTGCGCTCATGTAGACGTCATCCTTGCCCCGTGTTGCCGGCGGCGGAAGCTGTCCCGGCCCTCGGTCGAGCGCTTCGTCCTCGACGAGCCTGCCACCGTCTACTGGTTGCGGCTAGGGCCAGATGTCCCCAACGTTCAGCCATTGGGGCCCATGGGCGAACCGGCGCCGGCTGGTGCGGCTGTTCGAGGTCACGCTCGCCGACCCTGACTCGAGGACCGTTGGTGTCTTCGCCCAGGCGGCTCCGGCAGCCGGCGCCGGGAGGCGATGATCAATCGTGCCGACGAGTGGATGAACCCCGCAGAGGCGCTCGGTGGGAAGTTCGGCCCCCTCGTGTGTTTGGTCGCTCATGGAACAAGGTTGCACGCCATGGTGACCGAGGGTGATGCCCTTCGGAGCGCTCGCCGGCGCCGTGCAGGGCGTGCGCCTGGAGGCCCTTTGGTGCGCGACACTGCCGCGATGGAGAACCCAACCTTGCATCCCGACTGCGCGGCACTGGCCTTTCTCTTGGGACGGTGGGAGGGTACAGGGCGGGGTCTGTGGACTGCGGAGACGCCGTTCAGATATCGCGAGGAGGTAGTCATCGACCACGCGGGCAAGCCATTCCTCCGCTACGCCCAGCGAACATGGGCGGAAGACGACGGTCGGCCCGTGCACAGCGAGGTCGGTTATCTTCGCCCGGTCGCCGGGTCGCGTGTCGAACTGCTGCTCGTCCAGCCGACCGGAGTTGCCGAGATCCATCAGGGGCGGATCGAGGGATGGGCTCTTGAGCTCGAGGCGGTGCTCGTGGGAGTCACGCCGACAGCCAAACGGATCACCGACGTGAACCGACACATCTGGGTGGAGGACGACGTGCTCAAGTATCGGCTGCTCCTTGGCATGAATGGCGAGCCGCTCACCGATCACCTGGCTGGAACGTTGAGACGCGCGGACCTCGCGGCGGAATGAGCCTCTGACGCGCCGGGGTTGCTACGAGACTTTGACCGCGGTCAAAGAGACGGCCCGTGGCGTGCAAGATCCAGACCCTGCGCGCGGGGTGGTCGGTACTCCTGCGGGCACAACCGAACCCCGCCGCGGTCACCGACCTGAGCCCCTAGAGTGAGCAGCGATGGACGGCTTGTGCCCGGTGTGACCACCGCCATCCTCCTCTCCGCAGGACCTTGCCACGCAACATCGCCAAGCCGTGCCCCGGCACTCACAGGAGTTATCTCAATGAGCCTCCACACGCCCACTCTCGGCTGGATCGGAACCGGGCGCATGGGCCATGCCATGGTGCGGCGTCTCCTCGACGCCGAGCAGCGCGTCCGGGTGTGGAACCGCACCCGCGCCAAGGCCGAGGACCTGGTCGGCAGGGGCGCCGAGGTGGTCGATAACGTCGCCGAACTAGCCGACCGGGACATTGTGTTCAGCATCGTCGCAGCCGACGCCGACCTGCTCGAGGTGATGCTCGGCGAGGCTGGCCTGCTCCGCCAGGAGGCGGCGCCGAAGATCGTCGTGGACTCGAGCACCGTGTCATCTGAGACCTCGGCGCGGATCCGACTTGCGGCTGGCGAGCGAGGCACCGCATTCCTCGCTGCCCCGGTGAGCGGCAGTGTCAAGGCGGTCCAGTCCGGCGAGCTGTCCGTGGCCGTGTCAGGTTCGCGCGAGGCTTTCGCCACGGCACTGCCGTTGCTCAACATCATTGGCCGCTCGGTGACCTACGTTGGCATGGATGACGTGGCGCGGCTCGTGAAGCTTGCCCATAACATCCTGCTTGGCGTGGTGACGCAGTCCCTCGCCGAGGTGGTGGTGCTCGCCGAGAAGGGTGGCGTCCCGCGCCGCACGCTCATGACGTTTCTCAACGGCTCCGTGATGGGCTCGATGTTCAGCGGGTACAAGACACCAGCGTTTGTCACCCTCGACATGACCCCGACCTTCACCACTGAGTTGATGCGCAAGGACTTCGACCTCGGACTTGCGGCGGCACGCAGACTGGAGGTGCCAGTGCCGATTGCCGCGGCGACCCACCATCAGGTGCAGGCCGCCATCGGTCGTGGCCATGGCGACGAGGATTTGGCGTCGCTGCTCATCGAACAGGGGCGAAACTCCGGGATCGAGTTGGAGCCGGAACGGCTCGACGGGGGCGACGGGCTCAGCTCCCCGGTCGCCGTCATGCCAGATCGCCCCAGCTGGGACGACGCCGCCGCATCGCCGCGCACGGAGTGCTGAGGCCTCATGCGCCGAATCTCCGGAGTCGTGGTGCCTCCGAACATTGACGGTTGACGTCAGGCGGGCACGACGGCCCGGCGCGTGCGCCGTTGACGAACCAGCGTGCGCGCCGCCATAAGCAGCAGAAAGGCACCGAAGGCAGCGCGCAGCGCGGTTGACGGCAGCGCCAGCGCAACCGCCGACGCAGGCACGGCAACGACAGCACCGACGAGCCCGGCGGTGATGCCCGGGCGCACCGCCACCTGACCGCGTCGGCCGTATGCGGCTGCCCCCACCAAGGCGGTCGGAATGATCGACGTGAGCGCGATTCCCTGGGCCAGTGCCTGGTCGGCACCCAGCGTGATCACCATCACCGCCACGAGCACCCCGCTGCCCCCGATGCCCAGGAGCCCGGAGAGCACTCCACCGAAGAAGCCCAGCAGCACCAGGGTGATCACCGCCCCCAGCGTCAGGGGTAGCGCCTTGGAGCCGGCTCCGAGGCCGAATGGCACGATCAGCCGGGCGCCGAGGAGACCCGACACGACGGCAAACGTGAGGCGCAACCCGCGGTCGGTGAACTTCGCGCTCAGCCAGGCGCCGATCAGCGCTCCCGCCAAGCTTCCGGCAACCAGCAGGGCAGCGGCGGGGGCGTCGAACTTCCCGCCCGGCGCCAGCGCATAAGTGGTCGAGCCGACCACGGCGATGGGAACGATGGCGAGAAGCGAGGTGCCCGTGGCAGTATGCCGGTCAATCCCCGTGGCCCACGCCAGGCCCGGAACCAGCACGATGCCGCCGCCGATGCCCAGCAATCCGGCGAGCACGCCGGCAACGGCACCCACGATCGCCAGCCGCCACCGCTCGGTGGGGTGCTGGGCGCTCATCGGCGGCCGGGTGCGGCCACGGTGCCGCGGGAATCATTCGGCACAGTCGGGAACAGCCGCCGCATCGAGCAGACGCTGGTGCAGTGCCGGCGCCGCCCATTCACAGCGCTTGCCGAACTTCCGACTCAGCCGCCGGCTCTGCGGGGTGGGCATGGTGTCCCCCGGGGTTGTCAACCTGCACCGATTGCGCTCCCAGCGCCCTCGCCACGGTGACGCGCGCCGGCGCCTCGGTGGGCCACTGCGCCTCGAGGTCGTGGGGTCCGGAAGTGGTCGTGGGTCCGAGAAGGATGAAGCCGGCGCAGGGCGCCACGACCAGGTGCCCGATGGTCTCCCGCGATCCCCGGCTGCGGCGATGGCTCGCTCGGCCGCAGCGGCCGCGAGTTCTGGTGCTGCTGCGACAATACCGGGCGGTCTGCTCGCCGAGCGACAGCGCCTCGACCGTCTCCGCGGGCTCCCGCAAGAGGTGGCGATATCCGTCGTCGTGAGGATTGATGAGCTGGGATGGCCGTCTTGCCAGCTGATGCCAGATGCGGGGCAGCACCTCCACCACCTCCTGGCGGCTGACCCGGCGCGGTGGCGTCGCCGTCCGCATCCCGGCAAGCCGGACGGCGACATCCGGGCCAGGCGACCTGGCCGTGAGGCCAGAGCTTCGGCGAGCCTGCAGGAGGGTGGCCACAGCGGCTGTCATAGCACGTCGGGGCGCAGGTCCCCTGTCGCCCTGTGAGCCACCGTCGGCGTGCCATGGTCGCTCAGACGGTGCCCGTCATTCCTCACTTGCGCATGTGCAAACGCATCGAGAAACCCCGTGCTCGTTGTGGTAGTGAAGCTCCTGCTATTTCTGCACTGAGCGCCGCAACGGCGCTCAGTGCAGAAAGCCGCCACCGTCGCAGATGATCGACTGCCCAGTGATCATCGCCGCCTCGCTGCTGGCGAGGAAGGCCACGAGATGGGCGAGGTCCTCAGGCATCACCTGTCGCTTGATCGCCTGATGCATCATCACCCTCTCGAAATCGGCGTCATCATGGTGCGGCCGGGTGCCACCGGTGGGGACCATGCCGGGCATGACCGCGTTGACGGTGATGCCGTCGGCGCCGAGCTCGCGGGCGAACACCCGGGTGAGCCCAATCACGGCTCCCTTGCTGGCGACGTACGCGCCGTTGCCGGGGTTGCCCATGAAGAAGGTGCGCGATGCGACGTTGATCACACGGGCGTGGCCGCTCCGCCGCAGATGCGGGTACGCCGCCTTGGTGACGATGAAGTAGCCGACCGCGTTGACCGTCAGGTACCTCTCGAAGTCGGCTCGCTCCTGCTCCACCAGAGCTGTGCTGCCCTGCAGCAGTCCGGCGTTATTGACGAGGATGTCGATGACCTCCGCCCGCGAGGCCTCCGCCAGCGCGGATGCCACCTGTGCCTCGTCGGTGACGTCGCAGTGCAGCGCGCTGGCCCGGCCGCCCGCCCGCGCGATCTCGTCGATGATCGAGTCCGCAGGCGCGATGTCGAGGATGCACAGCTCGGCGCCGTCCGCGGCGAGCCGGGCCGCGATCGCCGCACCCAGGCCCCTCGCCCCGCCGGTGACCACGGCCACCCGGTCGCTCAGTCGCCCCACTGCTCTGTCCTCCTCGATTCCACGCTGCTCTGCACAAGCGCGAGGTAGCGGTACGCGAAGTGGACGAACTTGCCGTATGGCATGGTGAGGAAGAGGATGACGAGCGACCCGAGGTGGACCGCCAAGGCGGCGCCGAGCAGCGGCGAGTCGCGCAGCGCCAGCAGCAGGAGGCCGGTGGTCGCGACGAGGTTGAGGGCGGCGAGAAAGCCGTAGTCTTTGACGACCATGCTCGGCGAGCTGGGCCGCGCATCGCTGGTCCGCTTGAGGCGAACCAGTGCGGTCGTGCCGACCACCATCATCACCCCCCCGGTGACACCCAGCATCACCGGGACGCTGAGCAGCGGGTACGGCGGGAGCACGCCGAGGAAGTCCTGCAACACCGCAGCGCTGACCGTCGCGGCGAAGTCGAGGAGGAAACCGTAGAACACCAGCGAGTGCATGGTGCGGCGGGCCATCGACGGCACGTCCTCGGGGTAGTAGCAGCCCTCACCGCCTCCGCGGAGGTAGCGAAGCTGCAGTGTGTCGGCTCCCGCGGCGCGCAAGGCGCGCAGGCTGAGCATGTCGCGGAGCCGGCCCTGCGTATCTCGCCAGAACTTCAGGCCGCTGGCCACGATGACGGCGAGCACGTACACCCCGAGCCCGGAGAAGACGCTGACAAGCACGAGGAACGGGACCAGCTGGTAGAAGGACTCCGGGCCCGTGACCACGCCGAAGATGCGGTGGTTGGGGGCGAACAACGCGATGCCGGCGGCGATGAGCAGCGCCGCGACGAGGCTGGTGACCACCGTGCGCAGGGCGCCGCTGCCAAGGAGCCTGGTCATGAACTGCGGCCAGCCGTAGCGGCTGTAGGTCTGCTCGCGCACCGCGGAGAGGACCTCCGGGATGTTGATCGCGAACTCGTGCGGCGGCTTGTACATGCACGCGTAGTAGCAGGCCCTGCAGTCGTGACACAGGTTGGCGAGGTACACCATGTCGCCGCGGCCGAGCTCGCGGCGGATCTCCAGCGCCGGGAAGACGGCGCAGTACCCCTCGCAGTAGCGGCATGCGTTGCAGATGGTCAGCTGGCGGTTGGCCTCTTCCAGCAGTTCAGTGAGCACTGTGCTGCGCGGCCTCCCGTCCGGCGATCCTGCCGAAGACGCTCCCGATGGTGAGCCCGAACCCGGCGAGGTAGCCGCTCGACAGGATGTTGCCGGACATCACCTCGCCGGCCGCGTAGACGTTGGTGAACGGCCGGCCGTCGGTGTCGAGTACCTGGGCGAGCTCGTTGACCGCCAGCCCCATGAAGGTAAAGGTGATCCCGGTACGGAGCGGGAGGATGTGGAAGGGCGGCCCCTGGATCGGCAGCGCCCAGTTGGACTTCGGCGGGTCAAGGGCGCGGGTGCCGCAGCCGTCCAGTCGCCCGGGGTCGAAGCGCCCCGTGGGGTCAATGTGAGCGTTGAATTCCGCGACAGTCCGCACAACGCGATCTGGGTCGAGCCCTGCCAACCGCGCCACCTCCGCCACCGAGGCGCCAGTGTACGCGGGGTACATGCTGGGCATGAAGAGCGGCGTCGCCTGGGCATCGTACACGGAGTAGGCGATCTGGCCGTCCTGCTCGGCGATAAGGCCTCCCCAGCTCGCGTAGCGCTTCGGCCAGATGTCCCTGCCCTCGTCGGAGAAGCGGAGGCCATCGCGGTTGACGACGATGCTGTACGGCACCGAGTCGAGCCGGGTGGCGATGCCGCCGTCGAATCGCGGCGCGCGCGCGTCAACCGCGATGGCGTGGAAGCCGCGGGGGTCGCCGGCCACGCCGGCGCCGAGATCGAGAAGGCGGGCGAGCATCGAACCATCGTTGTATGGCGTGCCCCGCACCAGGTAGTTGTCGGCGGCATCGCCCCAGTAGCGTTTCAGCCACCCGTTGTTGGCCTCAAACCCTCCGGACGCCACCACCACCGCGCGGGTGGGGATGTCGACGGGGCCATCGGCACTCTCCAGCACCACCCGGGTGACGCGCCGGTCCCCGCTCAGCCGGAAGTCCGAGGCGGCGGCCTCGTATGCGATGCGGATGCCAGCGAGCTCGGCTGTGCGCGCGTAGTGGTTGACCAGCGCGGTGCCGCCGCCGAGGAAGAAGCGGTTCGTGCGGTTGAGGTTGAGCGTACCGGCGAGCGGTTGCTGCCAGCGCACCCCGTGGTCCGCCATCCAGCCTGGAATGGTCTGCGACTCGCCGACCGCGAAAAGGGCCAGGGCAGGATTGACCGGGCCGCGACCGACTCCCTGCAGATCGCTGAACAGCTCGTCGACCGAATAGGTGCCCGGAGTGAATACGTCGCCGGTGTCGTGAGCGCACCGGATGTTGCGCGTGTGCCGGGTGTTGCCCCCACGCATGTGCTGCGGCGCACGCTCGAGAACCAGCACCCGTTCCACCGTCTGGCACGCGGTGAGCGCGGCGACCAGGGCAGCGTTGCCGCTGCCGATGACGACGACGTCCCATTCGACGCCGGCCAGGCTGCGCAATGCGGCGGGCGACGCAGTCGACGGCACCGGCCATGGCGGCGGCACATCGGCGATGCCGGTGTTCCCTGCGGGATGCGAGGTGGTCACTGTGGTGATTGTCCCAAGTGGGCTGCCGGCGCCGTCATGGCGGCGGCTGGAAACGCCGCCGTCGACTGGGATTTCGCCGATGAATCTTCTTCATGCCTCGATCGCCACGGGGCATCGACCGACGCAGCTCGAGCGCACGGCCACGCGATGCATACTGGGCCTCGTGCCGCCGGCACGTCGGACATTGCGCTGGAGACACTGACATGCGAGTGACCAAGATGGGACACGCGTGCATTCGCATCGAGAAGAACGGGCAGACGCTGGTCATCGATCCCGGTGCGTTCACCGACCCTGACGCTGGGCTGAGCGCGGACGCCGTGCTCGTCACCCACGAGCATTTCGACCATCTCGACGAGGGCCGCCTTCGCCGGGCCGCGCAAAGCAACCCCGGCGTGGAGATCTGGACCAACGGATCCGTAGCGGCCAAGCTGGGCAGCCTCGGCGTCCCGGTTCATGTCGTCGGCCACGGCGACGCCTTCTCGGCGGCGGGCTTCGAGGTGAACGTTCATGGCGAGCACCACGCCGTCATCCACCCTGACATCCCCGTCGTCGGCAACATCGGTTTCTTTCTCGACGGCGAGCTTTTCCACCCGGGTGATGCGCTGACGGAGCCGGGCACGGAGGTGACCACCCTCATGCTGCCAACGCACGCGCCCTGGATGAAGTTGTGGGAGACGATCGACTACCTGCGCGCGGTCGCGCCACGGCGGGCGTACTCGCTGCACGACGGGCTGCTCAACGACAATGGGCTCGAGGTCGTCGACAAGCTGCTCGCCGGCAAGGCGGGACCGGGCACCGAGTACCGCCGTCTGCGCACCGGCGAGGCGGTCGACACCTCCACCGCCTAGCCCGCGCCGGCGCGACGAGCGCACCGTCAGCGGTTCACCATGGCCATCTGCGCCTCGCCGTAGCGCTCCCCCGCCACCGCCCCCGCGGGAACGGCCTCGTCGATGCGGGCGAGGTCGGCGGCGCTGAGGCTGATCGCGTCGGCGGCGACGTTCTCCTCCAGCCTCGAGCGCCGCTTCGTGCCTGGAATCGGCACGATGTCCGGTCCCTGATGGAGCAGCCATGCGAGCGCGAGCTGCCCAGGTGTCGCCCCGGTTTCCGCCGCGATGGACCGCACCCGCCCGACGAGGATGAGGTTGTGCTGCAGGTTTTCGTCGTCGAAGCGCGGGTACCGCCCTCCTCCCTTGCGCGCGTCGCCCTCGCCCAGTTCGTCGGCGCTGGTGATCGACCCGGTGAGCAGCCCACGGCCGAGGGGGCTGTAGGCGACGAAGCCGACGCCCAGCTCGCGGCACGCTGGAAGGATCGACTCCTCGACGTCGCGGCTGAACAGGGAGTACTCGGTCTGCAGCGCGGTGATCGGGTGCACGACGTTCGCGCGGCGCAGCGTTGTCACCGACGCCTCGCTGAGGCCGAGATGGCCGACCTTGCCGGCCGCCATCAGCTCCGCCATGGCGCCGACGGTCTCCTCGATGGGCACGTCGGGGTCGACGCGGTGCAGGTAGTACAGCTCGATGCGGTCGACCCCGAGCCGGCCCAGTGACGCGTCACACGCCGCCCGAACGTACTCGGGGCGGCCGTTGACTGTGAGGCCGCCGTCGGCACCGCGGATGTTGCCGAACTTGGTGGCGAGCTGCACCTCCTCGCGGCGACCCTGGATCGCCCGGCCGACCAGCTCCTCGTTGGTGAAGGGGCCGTACACGTCGGAGGTGTCGAGAAACGTGCAGCCGAGATCGAGAGCGCGGTGGATGGTGGCGAGCGACTCCTCGTCGTCGCGGCCCGCGTAGAACTGCGACATACCCATGCAGCCGAGGCCTAGCGCGGACACCTCGAGGCGGCCCATTCCCAGCGTGCGTCTGTTCATCGTGTCAGTGCCTCCGAGCAATGTGTGTCGTGCGGATGCCGGGCCGTCGGCGGTGCGGTCAGGTCCCCGAACGGGCCAGGCCGCGCGCGATGTGCGCGCCCACCGGGTTGACAACGTCACCGTTGATGGCGACATCGATGAGGATGGGGCCGTCCTCGCACTTCAGGAAGTCGGGCAGCTGCTCCAGGTCGCCGAGCGTGGTGATGCGGCGGCCGCGCGCGCCGAACGCCTCGGCGAGGGCCGCGAGGTCCGGCGACGGGTGCCTCGCCTCGGTGTCCGGCCAGCCGCGCGCCACCAGCGATCGCCGCTCTGCCGTATATGCCTGGTCGTTCATAACGATCACCTGCAGTGGCAGCCGGTAGCGCACCGCGGTGTGGAACTCGTTGAGCGACATCATGAATCCGCCGTCGCCGCAGATGACCGTCACCGGCTCGCCGGGAATGGCAAAGCACGCGCCGATGCCGGTGCCGAGCGCCTGGCCGACGGCGCCGAAGTTGTTGGTCGGCGCGAGGCGCCTGGCATCGAACGAGTCAATGAGTTGCAGGGTGAAATGGACGAAGCTTCCCGTGTCGGTGACGACGGCACGAGAGCGGGGCAGCGCGTCGTTGAGCGCGAGCAGGATGCGCCGCGGGTCGATCTGCCCGTCACGATCGTCGAATGGCGGGTACTCCCGTCCCGGGTACGCCGCGATGCGCTCACGGAGCGACTCGTCCCAGCCGCCGCTCGCGCCACGGGCGCGCAGGGCGTCGGTGATCAGCTCGGTGGTGAGGGCCGCGTCGCCGATCACCGGCACGGTGACCGGGTAGCGGATGGCGATCTGCTCGGGGTGACTGTCCACCTGGATGACGTTCTTGGCCGCCAGCACGCGGCCGCCTGAGGTTGTCCACGGCGAGAGCGACACCCCCGCCGCGTAGACGCAGTCGGCCTCGGCCAGGAGCGCGCTTCCGAGGCCCTTGCCGAAGGGGCCGGTGGTGCCCCCCGAGAGCGGGTGACCGCTGTTGAGGCCACCGCCCAGCAGTGAGGTGAGGAACGGGGCGTTGAGCGTGTCGCTGAGGGCGCCCAGCGCGGCGCCAGCGTTGGCGTCCACAGCTCCCCTCCCCGCCAGGATGACGGGTTGCGCGCTGGCCCCCAGCAGTGTGGCGGCGCGCTCGACGGCCGCGGGGCTCGGGTTCAGCGGCGGCGACTGGACGACCGAGGTGTCGATCCCCCGCAGCGGCGCGGACAGCTCGGCCGCGAGCACGTCGGTGGGGATGTTGAGGACCACCGGGCCGCGGCCGAGGCGGAGGTGGCCGAACGCCGCCGCCAGCGCGCTGCCCAGCCGCTCCGGGCTGGCCACGTGTTCGAACGCCCCCGCCGTCGCCCTGGAGAACGCCACCTGGTCCATGTACTGGGAGTTGTCGGGGTCGTCCCCGGGCGTGTCGGCGCACACCAGGAGGACGCGCGAATGCACCTTGGCGGCGGTCAGCAGCGCCGTCGCGGTGTTCGACAGCCCAGGCCCCTGCGTCACCATGGCGACGCCGAGCCCGCCGCTGACCCGCGCATAGCCGTCGGCCATGGCCACCGCCCCCTGTTCGTGGCGGGCGTGGACCGCGGGCACGTGGCGCTTCGATGTGAGGTGGCCGAGCAGGTCGATGTTGCCGTGCCCCATGACGGCGAACACTTGGCGCATCCCCGCCGATACCAGCGTGTCAGCGACGGCCTCGTAGACCTTCATGCAGGTGCTGCCTCGCCGGTGTAGTCGATGCCCAGGCGGTCCGCGACCTCGCGAAGGCCGTACAGGTCCGCGCCGAGTTCTCCACTCGCCAGGCGCCGCCGCATCGCATCCTCTCTCGTCACCCGCTCGCCGACGCGCGCGGCCACCTCGGCGGCCGTCTCCCGGGGCACGCAGACGACACCATCGTCGTCGGCGACGATTGCATCCCCCGGATGAACGGGCTGACCGGCGCAGACCACGGGGACATTGACGCTCCCCGCCACCGACTTCGACGTGCCTTGCGCGGAGACGGCGCGCGACCAAACGGGGAAACCCATCTCCCGGAGCTGCGTGACGTCGCGAACCCCACAGTCCATGACCACGGCGATGACGCCGTGAGCACGCAGCGAGGTGGCGAGCAGCTCACCCAGCAGACCATCATCGTTCTCCGACGTCATGGCCACAACCAGCACATCGCCGGCGCGACAGAACTCCACGGCGAGGTGCAGCATGAGGTTGTCGCCCGGATGGCAGAGCACCGTGATCGCCGTGCCGGCGACGGCCGCGCCCGAGTAGATCGGGCGCACGCGCGGAAGAAGCAGTCCGGTCCGGCCCTGAGCTTCGCTCACCGTGGCCACACCGCCGGCGCCGAGCGCCGCCACAACGTCCGGCTGGACGCGCTGGTGGGTGCGCACCACCGTCGGCCTTTCGCTCACCTCAGTGTGTCCGTAACCTGTGGGTACAGGCGCGCGTATGCCTCGGCAAGGACGGTGGTGGGAAAGCCCATGTTGGGGCCCGCGTTTCGGGCCAGTTGGACGCCGCGCCTGCGGGCGAGGTCCGTGTAGTAGTCCCACATGTGGCGCTGAGCGACCATGCACTCCATCGCCTTGCGCTTGCGATCGAAGACGCTGGTGATGTCGAGCAGTACCTCGGGCTTGAAGTCGCACTGCTCAGGCTGGTGGGGCTCGAAGAAGAAGACCGGGGGAGCTCCGAGCGGCGCGCCGGGCGCCGGGTAGCCGGCCGCCTGCGCGTTGATGCGCGCCTCGATGGCGAGGTGCGCCGCGACCGGGTGGTCATAGTTGTACGGGTCGGCGCGCATGTGTGTCAGCACCACGGTCGGCTGTGTGGTGCGGTAGATGCGGACCAGCGTGTCGAGGAGCTCCGCGGTGGGCCGCAGCGGGTAGTCGCCCGAGTCGAGGAACTCGATGCCCGCGCCGAGCGCCTCCGCGGCGGCCTCGGCCTCGGACCGCCGCAACGCCTTGATCTCGTCGAGTGTCTTGCCGGCCCGCCACGCGCTGGCGGATTCGCCGCGCTCGCCGTACGAGAGGCACACAATGTGCACCTTCTCGCCGCGTTCCGCAGCGAGCGCGATGGCGCCGCCGGCGCGCCACACGAAGTCGGCGGCGTGCGCGCTGACCACCAGCGTCGAAGCCTTCGTGTCGGCCACTCTGGGTCCCTCCTGGTTCGTGGACAGGCGCGTGTTTCGTGACAGATCGGGCGCGGGGCGAGCGTACCCAAAACCCACACGCGCCCAGTCCTTCGGACAGCGCTCCTCACCGTGACGCGCAGAAGCCACCAGGTCAACCGATGAGCGCTGATCCTTCGATCAGCCGCGGTGAACACGGCCGTCTCGCAGTGGCGGATACGATGACGGTGTCACCGTCCCCGCAGGAGTGGAAGAGATGCGCGCAGTCCGTGCTGCCCGGTATGGCGGTCCCGAGGTGCTCGAGGTCGTCGATGTCCCCGACCCCGCGCAGGGCCAGGGCCAGCTGCTCGTCGCGGTGAGCGCCGCCGGCGTCAACTTCGCGGATGTCTACAAGCGCCAGGGTATCGGGCTCTACGCCGGCAAGACGCCCTTCTTCCTCGGCGGCGAGGGCGCCGGCAGGGTCGTCGGCGTCGGTCCCGACGTGGAAGGCTTCAGCGAGGGCGACCGTGTCGCCTGGAAATATGCCCCGGGCAGCTATGCCGAGCTCGTGCTGGTCGATGCCAGGGAGGCGGTCCAGATCCCCGTCGGCGTCCCGGACGAAGTCGCAGCGGCGGTCTTGCTGCAGGGCCTCACCGCGCACTTCCTGGCGACATCGACGTACCCGGTGCAGGCGGGCGAGACGGTGGTGGTGCATGCCGCGGCCGGCGGGGTCGGGCTGCTGCTGACGCAGATCGTCAAGCTGCGCGGCGGCCGGGTGATCGCGACGGTGTCGACTGCGGAGAAGGAGGCGGCGGCGGGTGACGCCGGCGCCGACGAGGTGATCTCGTACGGCGAGGGAGAGTTCGCGCCGCGCGTCCGACTGCTCACCGAGGGTGAGGGCGCGGCGGCGGTGTACGACGGCGTGGGGCGGACCACCTTCGACGGCAGCCTCGCATCGCTACGCCCGAGGGGCTGCATGGTGTTGTACGGCGCCGCCAGCGGACCGGTGCCGCCGGTCGACCTGCAGCGGCTCAACAGCGGCGGATCGCTGTACGTCACCCGCCCGACGCTCGCCCACTACACGCGAACGCGCGAGGAGTTCCTCTGGCGCTGCTCCGACCTCTTCGCCTGGATGGCCGAGGGCCGGCTGACGGTGCACATCGGCGGTCGCTACCCCCTCACCGACGCGGCCAGGGCACACCGAGACCTCGAGGGCCGCAAGACGATCGGCAAGCTCCTGCTCCTGCCGAGCTGACGCCCGTCCCGCTGACTCAGGCTCGCGGGGCCGGTGTGATCTCCATCACCACCGCCTTCGGCTCAGTGAAGAACTCACGACTGAAGTTGCCGCCCTCCCGGCCCACACCCGAGTCGCCGACGCCGCCGAACGGGGCGCGAAGGTCGCGGATGAAGAAGCAGTTGGTCCACACGGTGCCCGCGCGCAGCGCGGCGGCGACACGGTGCGCCCGTGAGAGGTTCTCGGTGAAGAGCATGGCGTTGAGGCCGTAGGGGGTGTTGTTCGCGGCCGCCACCGCCTCGTCCTCGGAGTCGAAGGCGTCCACCACCACCACGGGACCGAAGATCTCTTCGCAGCGCACCCGCGCCGTCGCCGAAGCACCCGTGAGAATCGTCGGGCGGATCACCCAGCCGTCGCCCACGCCCCCGGTGACGATGGT
>Ga0209483_1000587_pt1 | contig 31063 bp, 31 predicted proteins | sample NGEPerA_FD_184508 | JGI IMG/M metagenome (GOLD analysis project Ga0209483, IMG submission 184508) | Arctic peat soil microbial communities from the Barrow Environmental Observatory site, Barrow, Alaska, USA - NGEE PermafrostL2-A... | ecosystem: Environmental > Terrestrial > Soil > Wetlands >... | reverse complement strand
TGGTGGAGGAACGGGTCTCGGAGACAATGGCGCTCCGCGTGTCCAGTTTGTTCAGATAACTCCGCCGCCGAGCGCAACCACGATACAGCCGACCCAGGTTGTGCCGCCTCCGGTCCCCGTGCCACCCGTGACGCCGCCGGTTATGGTACCCAAGCCGGAGGTTCCTCCCAAACCATCGGTGCCCGCTGTGACGTCGCCTGTGCCCGCGCCAGTTGCAGGAAGCGGCGCAGGTACGGCCGGCACGGGAACAACGGGTGCAACCGGTGTAGGGGGCGCAGGACCGGGTACTGGTGGCGGAGTTGGTTCTGGCGAGGGGCAGGGTCACGGTAGCGCGGTCGGACCCGGCACGGGCGGTGGCGCAGCTAAGAACCACCCGCCAAGTCTCAGGCAGTTCATACTCCCGCCGCTGCCGACGCCGGCGAGCGTCAAGGGATTCACGCTGACGGCCTGGTTCGATGTTGATTCGACGGGGAAGGCGACGCTGATGCGCTTCACGCCGACTCCCGACAGGAGCTACAACAACCGGGTGCGTGAGACGTTGCTGGCGGCTCGATTCCGTCCCGCCGTTCGCCCGGATGGCGTCGCGATCCGGGACACGATCGACATCCAGATGCTCTTCTGAGACTGGTGGTCGGAATCCACGATAGTTCCGGTCGAGTCACTTTAGACGACGGACTACTCTGTAATATAAAGTCCGCAGGTCGGTCTGCTACGCTGCCGCTGGGTGCGCGCGTCTAGCCTACGCCTCTGCTGGGCGCTACATTCACGCAAAATTTCCGTGCCGCACATCCAGCGTGCTGCACGCCGACCCGGACCCGGAGACCATGGGTGAGTGATACAACCAGCCATTCCGGCGACGGAACGGACACGGCCACCGTGCGGCCGAGTCTGAGGTCATCAGGGCGCGGGCGCCTGCCTTACCGCTACTCGGCAGCCCTGTGCATTCCATCCTGCGTGGTGCAGCGGGCTACACCTCGCGCCGATACACATAACCTTCCCGCTTCAGTCCTCCTCACCGACCGTTCATGACCGTTTCACAATCATCGCTCCTGTGGATCGTCCTTGGCTGCAGCGCTTTTGCTCTGCTATTCGCGATCTGGCTTTCAAGATGGGTTCTCTCGCGTAGTCGGGGGAACGCCGATATGCAAAAGATCTCGGATGCGATTCAGCAGGGTGCTGAAGCGTATCTCGCACGCCAGTACAAGACAATCGCAGTGCTCGCCCTCGTCGTCGCGATTCTGCTTGCCGTCGGATACGGCGTGCTGCGAACGAGCATCCCCACCGATCCGGTAAGCAGTTCCACGCTGCTTGCGCTGTATATCACGCTTTCATTCCTGCTCGGCGCGCTCAGCTCTGGCATCGCGGGCTACATGGGAATGTGGATTTCGATTCGCGCCAATATCCGCGTTGCGTCGGCGGCTACAACGTCGCTCAATGGCGCGTTGCAGACCGCGTTGCGATCCGGCGCGGTGTCCGGCCTCTTCACTGTTGCGATGAGCCTCGCAGGTGTTGGAGGCCTGTTCGCAGTAATCAACAACTTCGTACCGCCGGGTCTTGCGCCAGAGATCTGGGCGCAACGGATTCCATATCTGATAGTCGGTTATGGCTTCGGCGCGTCGTTCGTAGCGCTGTTCGCGCAACTCGGTGGCGGTATCTACACCAAGGCAGCCGACGTCGGTGCTGACCTCGTTGGGAAGGTCGAAGCCGGAATTCCAGAGGACGATCCGCGCAACCCAGCCGTGATCGCCGATCTCGTCGGAGATAACGTTGGAGACTGCGCCGGTCGCGGTGCCGACCTGTTCGAGAGTATCGCCGCTGAGAATATCGGCGCAATGATTCTGGGTGTGATCCTGTACGGCCAGTTTGGAATTGCAGGCATACTGTTCCCGCTCGTTATCGGCGGACTCGGACTGCTCTGCTCGATTGTCGGTGTCATGTCAGTTCGGACCCGCGAGGATGCTGATCCGATGCAGGCACTCAACCGCGGGTATTACATAACGGCTGCACTTGTCACGATCGTCTTCTTCTTCGCGACACGCTGGTTGCTCAACCCGGCTTCGGCGCCTGACGCGTGGTGGCACTTCTTTCTGTGCGGTCTGATCGGCATTGCGACTTCAATCGCATTCGTGTTCATAACCCAGTACTACACTGAGTATCGTTATCGACCGGTTCTGGGAATCGCGGAGGCAAGTCAGACTGGGCCGGCGACTAACATCATCGCAGGGCTCGCGGTCGGAATGGAATCGACCGTGCTGCCTGTGTTCACGATCGCGATCGCAATCATCGCCAGCTATCACCTGGGCAAGGCCAGTGGTGTCGTGGATGCAGGACTGTTTGGAACTGCAGTCGCGACGATGGGCATGCTCGGCACAGCCGGCTACATCCTTGCGATGGACGTTTTCGGACCGATCACCGACAACGCCGGCGGTATCGTCGAGATGTCGAAGCAGCCGGAAGAGATTCGCAACATCACCGATCGTCTCGATTCTGTCGGAAACACAACCAAGGCACTCACAAAGGGATACGCGATCGGTTCAGCTGCGCTCGCCGCGTTCCTGTTGTTCTCCGCTTACCTCGATGAGGTTCGCAACTATCGCGGTGCGCCGGTCCAGGTGAATCTCGCGCAACCCGAAGTATTTGTAGCTGGCCTGCTTGGTGCGATGCTGGTGTTCTGGTTCTCGTCTCTGGCACTTACTGCTGTTCGCAAGGCTGCGTCGTCGGTGATTACCGAAGTGCGGCGCCAGTTCCGCGAGCGGCCCGGCATCATGCTTGGTACGGAGAGCCCGGATTACGGTACTGCGGTCGATATCGTGACCGTCGGCGCGTTGAAGGCGATGATTGCGCCAGGTGCGCTCGTAGTACTGTTCCCGATTGCAGTCGGCCTCGTATTCAAGCGCTTCGGCGTTGGTGCTGAAGCTGTAGCGGCCTTCCTGATGGTTGGCACGATCGCGGGAATCCTGATGGCCGGCTTCCTGAACAATGGAGGCGGTGCGTGGGACAACGCCAAAAAGTACATCGAGACGGGTGCATATGGAGGCAAGCGGTCCGATGCGCACAAGGCTGCTGTGGTCGGTGACACAGTTGGTGATCCATTCAAGGATACTGCGGGTCCATCGCTGCACGTGCTGATCAAATTGTTGAGCACGATCACTCTGGTCCTCGCACCGTTGTTCATTTAAGTGCGGGGCCTCATGGCGCGGAAGTCCGTTTCGGACTTCGAGGAAGACGTCAGGTCGCACGGCGGGCTCAAGCGCACGTTGGGAAAGTGGCATCTGACGGCTCTCGGAGTCGGTGCCACGATCGGAGCGGGAATTTTCGTTACGACCGGAACGGCGATTGTTGGTGATCCGCTGCGGCCCGGCGCTGGGCCCGCGATCATCTTCTCCTTCCTGTTGACGGCTATCGCATGTGGTTTCGCGGCGCTGTGTTACGCGGAGTTCGCGGCGATGGTGCCGATCTCGGGCTCAGCATACACGTACGCGTATGCTGCGCTTGGCGAGTTTGTCGCATGGATCATCGGCTGGGATCTGATCATCGAGTATGCTGTCGGCAACATTGGCGTCGCGATCGGATGGTCTGGCTATTTCAGGGAGTTGATCGGCCACTTTGGATGGAGTCTTCCCTCCTGGCTAGCTACCGACTATCGATCGGCGCACGCGGCATTTGTTCAGGTCGGCACAGCGGGAAGCGTTGTGGATGTAACAACGCAGTACATCGCATCAGCCTGGGCGAGCGCTCCGCACCTGTTCGGTCTACCGTTGATCATCAATCTTCCTGCGGTGGCGGTGGTTGCGCTGATAACGGTAGTTCTTGTGATCGGCATCAAGGAATCCGCGGACGCGAACAACGCGATGGTGTTGCTGAAGGTTGGGATCATCCTGTTTTTCATAGCTGTGGGATTGTTCCTGATCCATCCGTTGAACTGGACCAACCCCACAACGGGTGGCTTTGCCCCGAACGGGATCGCGGGTGTCAGTGCGGCAGCGGCGATCATCTTCTTCAGTTACATCGGCTTTGATGCAGTATCCACGGCAGCTGAGGAAACGCGCAATCCCGGTAAGGACATGCCCTTCGGGATCATCATGAGTCTGGTCGTGACGACTGTGCTCTACATCGCGATCTCGTTTGTCATGACTGGCATGGCGCCGTGGCAGCAGTTGGGCACCGCGGAGCCGATGATTACCGCGCTTCGGTTTGCAGCTGGACCGCCGGCGCTGCTCAACGCGTCGCGATTCATTGTCTCGCTGGGTGCTGTGATTGCGATGGGGAGTGTGTTGCTCGTCTTCCAGCTTGGGCAGCCACGAATCTTCTTCTCGATGTCACGCGATGGATTGCTCCCGCCGGTACTTGCCAAGGTTCATCCACGTTTCAAGACGCCGTACGTCGGCACGATCCTGACGGGTATCTTCGTCGCCGTCTTTGCTGCGTTCGCGAACATCGCAGAGGTGGTTGACCTCACGAATATCGGTACCCTGTTTGCCTTCGTGCTGGTTTCGGCCGGGGTGATCGTGCTTCGTCGCACTGACCCGGATCGGCCGCGGCCATTCCGGGTGCCGTGGGTTCCGGTTACACCATTGATTTCAATTGCGGCCTGTTTGTATCTCATGACGCAGCTGCCAGCGATTACGTGGATTCGCTTCATCATCTGGCTCGCGGTTGGGTTGGTGCTTTACTTCACGTACGGATACGGTCATTCGACGCTGCGGCACCGGCGTGATCCGGTGGGTGGTAATGAGTAGCGCTCCGGCCGAGCGTAGCGCGACGCCTCGGCGCGGGCTGCGGAGCATATCGCTGACGCAGTGGATCGTAATCGCTGCGTTCATCGGTATCGGCATCGGGATATTCTTCCCGGCATTTGCAGTTCGACTGGATCCGCTGTCGCAGATATTCCTGCGCATGATCAAGTCGTTGATCGTGCCGCTCATCTTCAGCACGCTCGTCGTGGGTATAGCGGGTCACGGCGACGACATGTCCAAGGTCGGCCGACTCGCACTGCGGTCGCTGGTCTATTTCGAGCTCGTGACGACGGGTGCATTGGTGATTGGCCTGGCTGCGGTCAACCTGATGAAACCCGGCGTGGGCGTTTCGCTGGGTGGCGCCACAGTGGCGGCTGGAAGTGAACTCGCAGCGCATCCTGTCACGTTTGCCGGTGTTCTGGAACATGCGGTGCCGCAGAGTTTCTTCGAAGCCGCGTATCACAACGAAGTTCTGCAGATTGTCTTCTTCGCCATAATTTTCGCTGTCGCGCTGACGCGCCAACGGGGCGAGAAGAAAGACTTGATGTTGAAGATCTGCGCGTCGTTGTCGGATTTGATGTTCAAGTTTACCGAGCTCGTAATGGCGTACGCTCCGATTGGCATCGGTGCGGCACTCGCTGTCACTGTCGGCCACAGCGGTATCGGTGTGCTGGTCGGACTCGGCAAACTGGTGGGGACGCTGTACGGCGCGCTGGCTGTATTTGCACTTGTAGTGTTGCTGCCGATCGCAGTGCTCAGTCGAATTCCGCTCAGGGCATTTCTCAAGGCAATTCGCCAGCCGGCGCTCATTGCCTTCTCGACTGCTTCGTCGGAGGCCGCGCTTCCCATCGCGATGGAGAACATGGAGGAGATGGGCGTTCCGGCTCGCATCGTCGCGTTCGTCATGCCGACCGGATACTCCTTCAACCTCGACGGTAGCGTGCTGTACCTCGCTGTAGCGTCAGTCTTTGCGGCACAGGCGGGCGGCATACACATGACGCTGGGTCAGCAGATCGTCATGATGTTGACGCTGATGTTGACGAGTAAGGGAGTAGCTGCTGTTCCGCGCGCCGCGCTCGTCATTCTGTCCGGTGCACTTACGATGTTTGGCTTGCCGTTGCAGGCAGTTGCCGTGATCCTTGGCGTCGATGCATTCATGGACATGGCGCGCACGACGGTCAACCTGGTGGGCAATTGCCTCGCCAGCGCCGTGATGGCACGGTGGGAAGGCGACATGCCCCCGTTCAACAAGGCTCCAGTCGAAGCGTAGGATTTGTCAGCACGGCCTTCTCACCATCGCGGTCTACTGCCCTTGCCGGGAGTAGGCCGCGTTGCTCTAGTTGGTCAGTATTATCTTGCCGATGTGAGGGCCTTCCATGCGCCTGTGCGCGTCTGCAGCGTGCGACATCGGAAAAGTGGAGTCGATGATTGGAATGATAGAGCCGCGCTCGAGCAGCGGCCACACGCGAAGCATCAGCTCCTGTGCGATCATCGACTTTTCCAGGGACGGCAGGCGACGCATGACCGATCCCGTTATCGTAAGTCGCTTCTGCATGACCGGTGCAAGATCTGCCATGACGCGACTGCCATTCATGTACGCGATGTTCACGAGGCGACCTTCAGTTGCGAGCGCGCGGAGATTGCGCTCGAAGTAGTCGCCACCAACCATGTCGAGGATTACATCGATTCCGCGTCCTGCGGTTCGTTCGAGCGCTACGGCTGAGAAATCTGTGGCCGTGTAGTCGATTGCCACTTCGGCGCCGAGTTTGAGGCACACGCCACACTTTTCGGGAGTCCCTGCAGTTGCGAACACCCGCGCTCCAATTGCGCGTGCCAGCTGAATCGCGATGACACCAATGCCACTGGTGCCGCCATGCACAAGAAATGTCTCGCCCGACGAGAGCCGGCAGCGCTGAAACACGTTGTACCAGATGGTAAAGAGCGCTTCTGGTAATGCGGCGGCCTGTACCATGGAAAAGCCATCGGGGATCGGCAAGCACTGGACCGACGGAGCGACGCATTCGGTCGCGTAGCCGCCGCCATCGACCAGAGCGCAGACCTCCTCGCCAACTTGCCAGATCATGGAGGCGCGCTCACCCGCGGCGGAAATGTAGCCGGCGACTTCAAGTCCGAGTATCGGCGATGCGGTGGCAGGCGGCGCGTACTTGCCTGCGCGCTGAAGCAGATCCGCGCGATTGATGCCAGCCGCTTCGACATGGATCCGAACCTCGTCCGGACCGATTGGAGGAACTGCACCATTGGTTAGATGCATTTCTTCCGGACCGCCCGGCCGCATTACTTCGACGTAGCGTGTCGAACCGGGTCCACTGAACGGGGAGCTCATGCTATCAACTCAGAGAGTGGCTGTCGCCATTCTGAGCGCCTGCTTGATGGCCCCGCGTGCGCCATCGACCTCTTCAGCATGCAGAGTAGCGCCGGGAACGGATGCACGGAGGCGGCGCTCCAACCGCTTACGGACCAGCGACCCCTTTTGCAGAAGGCCGCCGGCGAGTGCGAGATCAAATGCTGCACGATCATCGACGAACAGCTGGCGTGCCAGCGCCCGCACGTGCAGGGCGAGTTCCTCAACTGCCATGTCAACGATAGTGTTCGCGCGCACGTCGCCCTGCATTGCCATCGCAAGTACGGATGGGGCGAGCGCTGCGAGCGCTTCGCGATCCGCTGCGATAGCCCACGGAATAAGTTGCTCGACTTCATTTACCTGCGCGGCGGTCAGAATCGCGCCGGTCAGCGTCGTTTCCGGCTCGCGCCCGTCATGTGCGGCTGCTACAACGCTCAGCGCGCGTCGGCCGATCCACGCGCCGCTCCCCTCGTCGCCAAACGCTACTCCCCATCCACCGCACCGGCCAAGTACTCCGGATGGACTGCGGCCGTAGGCAATCGAACCCGTGCCGGCAATGAGCAATACTCCCGAACGATCGCCAAATGCATCGGCAAGCGCGACGCTCGCATCGGTCTCTACAACGACCTCATCCGCGATTTCGCGGTCTGAGAGCGCCTGCTGCAAAGCAATCTGTTCCGCTTCACGACCGGTTCCAGCGACACCTGCGTAAAGGACGCGCGGAAGCGCATCGCTCATTCCGGCACTTTCGAGCGCGGCGGCCACAAGCGCCGAAATGATATCGGCACAATACTCAGCGTTGCCTGGCGACATGGAAGCTCCCGTCCCGACTATCTCGGCGAGAGTTTCTCCCTGGGCATTCGCCACGATCGCACGTGTCTTGCTTCCGCCTGCGTCGATTCCAACAACTATCTCGGCATCACTCATTGTGCGTCGTCAACCTTAATCCGTGCGCTTCCATGGGGGAAGAGCGATGTGAATACTCCGACACTGACTGTAACAGTTGTGCCTATCAGAACGTACCAGGGCCACGCAATTGTTCCCACCGGCGCCAGAGCTGGCCACAGCGCAGAAAGTTGCTTGGCGAAAACTATGACACTCATGACCAGAATGCCTACACCCATCCCCGTAATTGCGTCTCGTTGTCGTGCGCGCGGCCAGATGATGCCGAGCGCAAACCCACCGAGCAGAGCCCCGTACGTGAATGAAGCGATCGCAAGCGCGACGATGACCACCGGCGTGCCCTGCTCACGGTAGAGCAGAGCAATCGACAGCAGCACTACCCCCCATGCAAGGCTCGCCAGCCTGGAAATGCGGAGCGTGCGCGCATCATTCGGATCACGTTTGGTGATCGGTAGATATATGTCGTGAATCGTTGCGGCGGCAAGTGAGTTGATCGCGCCAGAGTGCGCGCTCATGGTAGCGGCGAGAATCGCGGCGACCAGTAATCCCATCAGTCCAGTAGGCATTGCTGTGACGATGAACGTCGGAAATATCTTGTCGGGTGCATCAAAAGTCTGCCCGCCGAAGTACGCCCAGAGGCCTGCTCCGATCAGCAAAAAGAGCGCGAACTGAAAGAAAACCGCGAAACCGCTCCCGATCAGTGCGCGGCGCGCATCCTTGAGCGAGGCTGCTGTCATCAACCGCTGCACGATGACCTGGTCCGCGCCGTGCGATGCCATGGATAGGAACGCCCCACCAAGCAAGCCCGCGAATAGTGTTTGCGGCCGGTCAAAGCCGGTGTAGAGATCAATCACCCGCAGTTTTCCGGCGGCGCCAGCGGAATGGATGATAGCCGGCCAACCCCCGATCACTCCATGCCCGATGATCACGACTGCTACTGCCGCACCTACGAGATAGACGCCGGTTTGAATTACATCCGTCCAAACGACCGCGCGAACTCCGCCAAAATACGTGTAGATCAATGTGAGCGCGCCGAGCACCAGTATTGCCGTTGGCATCACAACCGATACCGGAAGAACCGGCGACAGGATCAGCGCAATCGGGATCGCGGTTGCAAAAACACGAACGGAATCGGCGAATGCGCGCGTGAACATGAAGACGACGGACGCGAAACGCCGCGTCGCAACACCGAATCGCTGCTCAAGCAGCGCGTATGCGGTTACAAGGTTGCCGCCATAGTATCGCGGAAGCAATGTGTACGCGACCACAATGCGCCCGATGATGTAACCGGCCGCGATCTGAAGAAAGCCGAGGTCGCCGATGTACGCGAGACCGGGAATCGATATGACTGTGAGTGCGCTAGTCTCCGTCGCGACGATGGAGAACAACACTGCCCACCACGGTATCGTGTGATTCGCGACAAAATAATCACGCGCATTCTTCTGATTGCGTCCAAGATAGACGCCGAGGAAAGTCGTACCTGCGAGGTATGTAACAAGTACGATAAGATCGAGGGCGGTGAATGAGTTTTTCATCCACCGCCCTCGGTACTACGCAAAGTCGCGACTACGCCGAGAAGGATGAGCCGCAGCCGCAGCCGCCCGTGGCGTTCGGGTTCTTGAAGGTGAATCCCGATCCCTGCATCGATGTCACGTAGTCGATTGTCACGTTGTTCACGTACTGGGCAGAAAACGGATCCACGAATACGCGAAAGCCTTGCTGCATGAGTACGAGGTCATCCTCTGCAGACTTGTCCTCGATCAAAAGCGAGTACTTGAAGCCGCTGCAACCGCCCGGCTGAATGCTGACGCGAAGTCCGCCCTCTGCAGGCGAGACCTTTTCGGTTTCCATGAATTTCTGGATCTCGACCCCCGCCGCTGGCGTGAGAGTGAGATTGATCTCTGGTTGGCTGGATACGGCCATTTGGGTCACTCCTTTGTGAGGCTGAAATATAAGCGAAACTGGATTGTTTCCAGCGTGCCGCCCGAACCTTTTTCCGGGCCTGAATCCTGCGCCAATCGACACACCCGGATCGGTCCAGGGCGGAGCGCAGCCCAGCCTCGGGGAACCCGGCCGTAAAAAAGCGGTAAGACGCGGTGAATCCAGGGAAAGCACGTGGCAGGACTTCGCGTCCTTGGCGATTATACCATGTCCACAACTATCGGATACCAGGTCATGCCACAACTGCCGTCCAAATGTCTGCTCGTGCTGCTGGCCCTCACCGCGGGCTGTTCCGTTGTCTATCACCGCGTAGACGATCCAACGGGACTGGCTGAAGCCAACGTCAGGCCCGGCATCACCGTTTTACTGCGCGACAGCATCGACCTGATTCAGGGTAAGCGGTTGGCCCTCCTCAGCAACGATGCAAGCGTCGATGAGAACGGCAAGCGCGATGTAGATCTGCTGCAGCATGACAAGCGAGCAACGAAGGCCGGCGCGAAGCTGGTGCTCCTCTTCTCCCCTGAGCATGGACTCGGTGCGTCACTCGATCAGACAGGGATTGGCTCATCGACCGACCAGAAGAGCGGACTCCCTGTGATATCTCTGTACGGATCGCAAACGGTGCCACCGCCCGACTCCTCGCTCCGAGCAGTTGACGTCCTGATTGTGGACCTTCAGGACGTTGGATCGCGCACATGGACCTACGAAGGAGCGATGGTCTATGCGATGCGCGCCGCGGCACGCGCGCACAAGCCGATTGTCATTCTCGATCGCCCGAATCCTCTTACCGGGGCGCTCGTAGAAGGTCCGATTCTGGACTCGGCGCTCTCGAACGCTGATGATCCCGCGCCGGGCCGTCCCGGTCTCGCGTGGGCACTGTATCCGATACCGCTGCGGCATGGCATGACGATGGCGGAGCTCGCGAGATTTTATAACGACCGCCTGAAGATCGGAGCCGACCTCCACGTGGTGCCAGCGGACCGCTGGACACGGGAAGTCTGGTTTGATCGTACGCACCTTCCGTTCGTGGCACCGTCGCCGAACCTTCGGTCGTTCAACGCCGTCATGCTGTATCCCGGTCTGGTAGCGTTCGAAGCGACCAATCTTTCGGTGGGACGCGGTACCACGAACGCGTTTGAGCGCATCGGCGCGCCGTGGATGGATGCGAAACGGGTGCTCGAGATTCTCAAGGACCACAGGATCGGCGGCGTCCGCTTCACGCCGCTTGACTTCACGCCAGCCGCGCCCGGCGACGGCAAGTACGCGGGTCAGGTCGTTCACGGCCTGGGAATCGAGGTTACGCAAAGAAGCGAGCTGCAGACCAGCCGTCTGACTGCGGGCCTCCTGTCAGCAATCCACAAGGCCTATCCTACGGAATTAACCGTAGATACGACGCGATTCGATCGTTTGTTCGGATCGCCTGATGCCAGACGCGCGATCATTGGCGGGGAAGATCCGGATGCTGTAGTCGACTCGCTCTACGGGCCGGCGTATGCGTTTCGTCGGAGCGTGGCCAGATATCTGCTCTACTAGACGGAGAGAGAGCTCAGACTGGAGCCGACCAATCTTCCCGGAGCATCGATGAAAAAACTGATAGCACTTGTAGGTCTTGCCGTTGCGGCAACTGCATGCGGACCAAGACAGGTTGAGGTAAAGACCGGTCCGCAGCCAGTGAGCGAGGTGACGCTCAAGGTGACGAACAATCTTACCCAAGCCGCCAACATCTACGTAGTAAATGGTGGGAACGACATATTTCTGAAACAAATCCCGGCCAACGACACCGAATCGATGAATGTTCCGGGCGTAGCGGCTGGCGCTACGGTCGGACTGAAGGCGACCCCGATCGATGGCTCACGGTCATACACTCGCAACAACGTCACACTGACGGGCCTGTACGTGTGGCAGATTCCGTAGCTGATCCCGCGGCAGCCTTCATACGGGGAAACACCTAGCCCGCCAGCGCCGCGGGGGCTAGCTTCAACGCCGATGAAGGCGCTCTGGGACGGAATAAAAGCTGGGTATCTTCGGGTTATTGAACCCGTCGCTGACTTTCTGGTCCGGCGACGGGTGAACCCGAATATCATCACGACGGTCGGGACGGTGTGCACGCTGACCGGGGCGGTAGTCTACGCCACGGGGCATATCATGACGGCCGGGTGGATCATCGCCCTCACGGCACTTTTCGACGTGCTGGACGGGACGGTGGCGCGCCGGACAGGCCAGTCCAGCGTCTTTGGCGCCTTTTACGACTCCACGCTGGACCGCGTCGCGGACGGGGGTGTGCTCGCCGGCCTGGCGGTTTTTTACGCGTCGTCCGCCATCTACCACAACGTTTACATGGTTGTGGTCTGCCTTCTCGGCATCATCGGCACGTTCCTTGTCTCGTACACTCGGGCTCGTGCCGCGGGTCTCGGTATCGATGCCAAGGTCGGGGTCATGCAGCGTCCGGAGCGAGTAGTGTTATTATCCGTACCACAGGCATTTTTCGGCCTCACACTGCATGGCTGGGTCTTAATGGCGATCATCGCCCTTCTGACAGTTACAGCATGGATCACCGCTGTCCAGCGCATCAGCTTTGTCTATCGTGCAACATCCAAGAAACCACTGGTGAATGTCTAACAGCTCCGTTCCACCCAAAATCGCGCCGGCTTCTGGTAAGCTCGGCATCCTCACGCCGGGCCTCGGTGCCGTGGCAACGACATTCATCGCTGGAGTCGAGAGCATCCGTCGAGGGCTGGCAAAGCCTATCGGATCGATAACGCAGACAGCGACCATCCGACTCGGCAAGCGAACAGAAAACCGCGCTCCGCTGATCAAGGATTTCGTGCCGCTGGCCAAGCTCGAAGATCTCGTATTTGGTGCGTGGGATCCTATCCCCGACGACGCACTTACCGCAGTTCGCAAGGCTGGCGTTCTGGAAGAGAAGGACGTCGCTCCGATTGCCGACTTCCTCGCGTCTATCAAGCCGATGCCGGCTGTGTTCGACAACCATTACGTCACGCGGATTCACGGCACCAACGTCAAGACGGGCAAGACAAAGAGAGATCTCGCAGAGCAGCTTCGTCAGGACATTCGCGATTTCAAGGCCAGGAACAAGCTTGATCGCGTAGTTATAGTGTGGTGCGCGTCGACCGAAATCTTCATCAGACCAGGCCCGCAGCACGCAACCATCGAGCAGTTTGAGCGTGCCATGGACAACAACGACGAGGCAATTGCTCCGTCGATGCTGTACGCATATGCGGCGATCATGGAGAACGCTGCATTCGCGAACGGCGCACCGAATCTCTCGTCCGATATCCCGGCCCTTCTGCAGCTTGCTCAGCAGCACGGTGTGCCGCTTTCCGGCAAGGACTTCAAGACGGGTCAGACATGGATGAAGACCGTCATCGCGCCGGGAATCAAGGCTCGCATGCTCGGTCTTGCCGGATGGTACTCCACCAACATCCTTGGCAATCGTGACGGCGAAGTACTCGACGATCCTCAGTCGTTCAAGACGAAGGAAGAGTCGAAGCTTTCCGTGTTGCACAACATCCTGCAGCCCGAGAAGTATCCCGATCTATACAAGGATTTTTCGCACGTGGTTCGAATCAACTACTATCCGCCACGTGGAGACAACAAGGAAGGCTGGGACAACATCGACATCTTCGGGTGGATGAATTACCCGATGCAGATCAAGATCAACTTCCTGTGTCGCGACTCGATTCTTGCTGCGCCACTCGTTCTCGACGTTGCATTGTTCAGTGACTTTGCGCAGCGTGCAGGCATGAAGGGGATCCAGGAGTGGTTGTCGTTCTTCTTCAAGAGTCCGATGACGGCTCCGGGCCTGCAGCCTGAGCATGATCTCTTCATTCAGCAGACGAAAATGAAGAACACTCTGCGTCACCTGATGGGTGAGGATCAGATCACGCACCTGGGACTCGAGTACTACGCATCATGAAGTTGGCGACGCTGGTGCGGGGGAGCGTGTTCGCCGTTGCTGCGGCGTCTCTAGCTGCGTGCGGTGGTAATAACCGCCCGCCGGAGATCAAGCAGTACACCGACGACATGGCCTTCCGCATCAGCGCCGTTCCCGCTCCGCCGGTGGCGGAGATAATGACAGTTTTCAAGGTCGTGGTGCTGGACAGGGCCACGGGTCAGCCCATTCAGCACGGTCAGGGCCGCATCTTCGCGACAAGCCAGGAACACGCACAGACTGGCGACGGTCTCGCTGAAGGTCCAGAGGTCGGCACGTATTACGCGCACGTCCGATTCCCGGTTGCTGGTGACTGGGCTATCGGGCTTCAGTTCCGGCGCGACTCCACGAGCAAGTTGGTGCGAACCCAGGACTGGCAGCAGGAGGTTCTTCGCGCACCTCCGCTTGGCCAGAGCACAGATACGAATAAACGGTAACGATGCGACATTTCTATAGATCACACCTCAAGCCAGATCAGGTTCTGGCTATCGCTGACAGTTTCTTTCCGACGATTCTCGAGAATTCGACGGCATCAGCGCGGCGGTCGCGCACCTTCTCTGGTCCGCTTGGCGTCCTCAAGCTCAGTGTGACGATGGAAGGTGGTCTTCACACCTTCGTCCAGATCGATACTGATCAGACTGGTGAGAGCAGGCTCGATCGCAATGCAAAGAAGTTTTACGTAGAGCTGCACCGGGCCGGGAATCCGGATTATCAGCTGACGGCTTCCTACTAGGGAGCACGCAATGGGGTTGACGCGCGGGCAGAAGCTCGAGCTGTATTACTACATGCGGCTCACGCGCTCGCTGGAAGAGCGCCTGGTGAATCTCTACAGACAGACCAAGGTCATTGGTGGCTTGTTCCGTTCGCTGGGTCAGGAAGCGGACGCCGTCGGTGCCGCATATGCGCTCGATAAATCCAAAGGCGACATCCTCTCGCCGCTGATTCGTAATCTCGGCGCGATGCTCGTGCGTGGTGCCGAACCAACCGAAGTTATTCGTCAGTACATGGCGAAGGGTGATTCGCCAACCAGGGGCAAGGAACTCAATATTCATTTCGGCGGCATCGAACGTGGATTTATTGGGCAGATATCGCATCTCGGTGACATGGTTCCAGTCATGGCCGGCGTTACACTTGCCGCGAAAATGCGCGGAGAGGATCGCGTTGGCCTCGTCTTTGTCGGCGACGGCGCAACATCGACTGGCGCGTTCCACGAGGGGATCAACTTTGCTGCCGTTCAGCGGTGTCCTCTCGTGGTCGTCGTGGAAAACAACGGATACGCGTATTCCACTCCGATCTCCGGGCAGACCGCGGCGAAGTCGTTCGTCGACAAGGCAATCGGCTACGGTGTTCCGGGAGAGCAGGCAGACGGTAACGATGTTCTGGCGGTGTACGACGTAACCAGGCGCGCTGTTGATCGCGCACGTCGTGGCGAGGGAGTGACGCTCATCGAGTTGATCACGTATCGTCGCAAGGGTCACGCGGAACACGACAATCAATCGTACGTGCCCGCTGGAGAAATAGATCGGTGGGCCACGGAGAACGATCCCATAGATCGGTTTGAAAAGGTATTGCGCGCCGAGAAGGTGAAGCCAGCGGAACTCCGCGCCATCGACGCGCGGATTATTGCTGAAATCGATGCAGCGACCGACACCGCCGATGCGTCGCCGATGCCCGAGCCCGCGGAAGCACTTCGTGGAGTGTACGCAGACCCGCCCACCGTTGCCCCACTGTGGTTCCGTGAAGATATAAATAGCGCCGTTGAGAAGAACGAACGCGCTGCGGGCTGGGGGACGTACGATGTCTGAAGTAACCTATCTGGAAGCGATCAGGCAGGCGCTGTTCGAGGAAATGGAACGCGACGTCAACGTCTTTTGCCTCGGGGAGGACATCGGCACGTATGGCGGAGCATTCAAGGTCACCGAAGGATTGCAGAAGCGATTCGGAGCGGCGCGCGTGATTGACACGCCGATTTCCGAAGTTGCAATCGTCGGCGCGGCCGCTGGCGCAGCGCACATGGGCATGCGTCCGGTCGCCGAAATGCAGTTCATGGATTTCATGTCGACTGCGTACGACATGCTTACCAATTATGTCGCCACCGCACGTTATCGCGTCGGACTCGGCTGCCCGATGGTCGTGCGCGGACCCAGCGGCGGCTACGTTCGCGGTGGACCGTTTCATTCACAGAATCCGGAAGCCGCCTTCTTCCATACCCCGGGGCTCAAGATTGTCAGTCCTGCGACTGCAACGGACGCTAAAGGGCTGATGAAGGCCGCCATTCGTGATGACGACTGCGTACTCTTTTTCGAACACAAGTACCTCTACCGACGCGTCAAGGATGTAATGCCGGAAGGGGATCACATCGTACCGATCGGCAAGGCGCGTGTTGCTCGCGAGGGAAAGGACGTCTCGATCATCAGCTATGCGGCGACTCTCTGGAAAGCTCTGGAAGCAGCCGAAGTGTTGCAGGCGGAAGACGGAGTGTCTGTCGAGGTAATCGACCTGAGGACATTGCTCCCGCTTGATGATGAGGCGATTGTCTCCACAGTGAAGAAGACCAACCGGGTCCTGATAGTTCACGAGGATACGCGGACAGGCGGAATTGCCGGGGAGATCACTGCGCGGATCAGCGAGACCTGTTTTGAGTGGTTGGACGCCCCCGTGCTTCGGGTCACGGCTGCAGATACGCCGCTGCCGTACTCGCCTCCCCTGGAAGATTATGTATTGCCGCAGACATCCGACATCGTGCGGGCTCTGCGGCGTCTTGTAGCTTACTGATGGCTGAAGATCCGGCGGAAACGACTCGACCTTCGATTGGTGCGCTTGTCGGTGCGGGCTGTTTCTCCGCCATAGCTGGATTCTTTGGCGGCGGGATGATCATGGTGCTCGTCGCGAAATTCGTTGGTTCCTATCAAGGGTGCAAGCCGATTGAGGGAATTCCGGCTTGCAATTGGGGTAGCTATGCGCTGGTGGGAATGATCGCGGGGGTTGTGATCGTGCCGCTGGTCTCGATTATTAGACTGACACGCCGGAGATCATAGATGGCTCGTATTGATGTGACAATGCCGCAGATGGGCGAGTCGATCGCGGAAGGCACCCTGTCGAAGTGGCTCAAGAAGGTCGGTGATCACGTCAAGCGTGATGAGCCCATCTTCGAGATCTCCACCGACAAGGTTGACGCGGAGATCCCGTCGCCAACCGCTGGAACTCTCGCCGAGATCCTGGTCTCTGAGGGAATGACTGTTGCCGTGCACACGCTTGTCGCACGGATCGAATCGGACAAGGGTGCGGCAGTTGCGGCAACTGCAGCGGCGCCAGCCCCGCCAGCAGTCACTCCAGAACCGCCAGCCGCAACCAAGGCAGCGGCATCGCCTGCGCCAGCGCAACCGAACCAACCTGCCGCAGCGCCTTCGCGGCCGGTTGCAGCACCGGATTCGTTCGAAGGACGGTTGCGGTCCAAGTCGTCGCCCCTGGTTCGCAAAATGGCGGCCGAGCAAGGTGTGGACATTACCGCGCTCATCGGAAGCGGTGTCGCTGGGCGCGTGACCAAGCAGGACCTGCTCAACCACATGGCTGCGGGGAGCTCCTCGCGTCCTTCGATGCACGCTCCGAGCGGCGCCGGCGAATTCCACGGTCCGATGCCAGAGCCATGGCCCGGCGATCGTGTTGAGCCGATGTCCAAGATGCGCGCGCTTATCAGCGACCACATGATCGCCTCGCGCCGCACGTCTGCGCATGTCACATCGTTCATGGAGATGGACTTCACCCGTATCGCCAGGATTCGGGCCGCCAAGCGTCGCGAGTTTGAAGCTGCTACGGGCGAGAAATTGTCCTACATGCCATTCATCATCAAGGCAACCGTGGACGCGATCAAGCAGTATCCGATATTGAATTCGTCGGTTGCTGGTACCAACGTCATCTATCGCTCGCAGGTCAACATCGGCATCGCAGTCGCGCTCGACTGGGGTCTGATTGTTCCGGTCATAAAGAGCGCAGATGACCTGTCGCTCACGGGAATCACTCGTGCGCTCAACGATCTTGCCAACCGCGCGCGCACGAAGAAACTCTCGCCGGCCGAAGTTCAGGACGGTACGTTCACCATAACGAACCCCGGCGTGTACGGATCGCTGATGGGCGCGCCGATCATCAATCAGCCACAGGTGGCGATCATGGGAATCGGCGCCATCGAGAAACGCGCAAAGGTCGTCACTGGCGCAGATGGAGAGGATACGATCGCGATCCGTACGTGCGCGTACTTCTCGATCTCGTTCGATCACCGCATTGTCGATGGCGCAGTGGCGGATCAGTTTCTCGCGCAGATCAAGCGCAACATCGAAGCCTTTCCTGAGAGCGGGGTTATCTGAGTGTCTCGCTCGCTCATCATTCAGCGGACAACGATCCCGCCAAGTGAGCGGGCACGCTACGTGTCGCGCCTGGCGGAGCGCGCGGCGTACTATGAAGCCGCAAACTGCCGGTTCTGGGTTTTCGAAGACCCGGGACTCAGAAATGCGTTCGTCGAGTTTACCGTCGCTGATGATTCTTCGATCCTTGAAGAAGCCATCGCGTCGGCACCGGAGCCTGGCACGGGCCCCTTGCGTATTTACCAGCAATTGGAGTTGTAGATGCCGTTTCGCACAATAACCGTAGATGCTGCCACATGGCGTGTGCAGCCATCGGGATACATTACCGTCAATACGAAGGACGAGTTCGCACTGATCTTTTCACGGGGCGAAGATGCGGAGCGCGAGACTCGCGTGGTGCGCTACTCGCCCGCTGGTGCGCGCTGGCGCGAGCAGTCGTTCGCTGAACTCTCCGACGACCAACTGCGCGTGCTTTTTGGACAGTCGCAACCTGGCGCTACCTCGCCTGAGGCTTTCTACGCGCGATGATTGATCGTAATGGAGAACCCGTCGGTGAGCGTTATGTAGATCTGCACGCTCACTCGACTGCTTCTGATGGTGCGGTTTCTCCAGTCGAGCTCGTGGGGGCTGCCAAGCGTGCGGACCTGCAAGCCATTGCGATTACCGATCACGATACGATTGCCGGAAACGATGAGGCGGTTGCGACTGGTGCAAGTCTGGGCATCCGCGTTGTGCGCGGCTGTGAACTGAGCGCCTACGACGGCAGCTTCGAAGTTCACCTTCTCGCCCTTCACATCCGTGATGCCGGCGCAATAAGGCCGAGTCTCGAGGGCTTCCAGCGCGAGCGAACCGAGCGCGGCCGGAAAATTGTCGAGCAACTGACACGGCATGGTGCACCAATCAGCATGGATGATGTCATCGCTGAGGCAGCAGGTGGTGCACTTGGTCGACCGCATATCGCGCGAGTGCTGATTCGGGACGGCTACGCGACGGATAATCGCGATGCGTTCGATCGTCTGCTCGGCGCTGGTAAGCCCGCCTACGTCCCCAAGCCGCGCCTTGAAGTGGCGGACGCAATCGGTCTTGCGCACTCAGCAGGCGCGCTCGCTGTATGGGCGCATCCGGGTCGCGATGGTACGCGCGAGCGGTTGGCCAGACTTGCGCAGCAGGGACTGGACGGTGTGGAAGTACGACATCCGGGCCATACGCCGTCAGACGTGGCGCGGCTCGAACGGTTGGCCAGCGAGCTGGACCTTGTTCCGAGTGGCGGTTCCGACTGGCACGGCGCGACGGAGGGCTACAGAGTGATCGGCAACATGCACATTCCTGAAGCGTGGCTGGATTTGCAGGACGCACGCCTCGCGACGCGGGTGTCCTAGCAACCATGGAACTGCGTGGACGGGTCGCTCTCGTTACTGGCGGCGCGCACCGCGTAGGCCGCGCGCTCAGCACTGCACTGGCGCACGCAGGAATGCGCGTCGCGATCAATTACCATTCGGCATCCGCGGAAGCAGATGCGCTTGTTGCCCAACTTGCAGCGGAAGGGCACGAGATGCGCGCGTATCAAGGCGACCTGACACAGGCGGAGGCGCCCGCATCGCTCGTCGCAGCTGTGACGAGCGACTTCGGTGGGCTGGATGTACTCGTGAATTCCGCGGCCGTCATGCTTCGTACGCCTGTCGATGAAATAACTGTCGCCAAGTGGGATTCCATTTTCGCACTCAACCTGCGTGCGCCGTTCTTCATGTCGCAAGCAGCTCATCCATGGCTCCGGAAGGTCAACGGCAGCATTGTGAATCTCGCGGATCTTGCGGCGTTCGAAACGTGGCCAGACTACATCCCGCACGGCATCAGCAAGGCTGGAATTGTTCAGATGACGCGTGCCATGGCGAGGGTATTCGCACCGGAAGTTCGTGTGAATGCGATCGCACCCGGCGCCGTACTGCTCCCGGATGACTGGAGCGATGAGACCCGCGCACATTTTGCGAAGACCACGCCGCTCAACCGCATTGGTTCGCCCGACGACGTTGTGGGCGCGATGATGTATCTTCTGCAATCCGACTACGTAACTGGCGATACGCTGCTGGTTGACGGCGGACGTCATGTCCGCGGGTGACGAAAGAGAGTACGGTTCGATAATTGTTGTCGGTGGTGGATGCTACGGCTCCTACTACGTCCGCCAACTCGAACGAGCCAGTGCCGCAGGCGCGATCCGCTTCGAACGGATCCTCGTTGTGGATCGGTCAGCTGATTGTGCCGTCGCGACTTCGGGTGCCGACGTCCAGATGGATATCTCCGAATGGACAGACTTTTTTGATCGTTACCTCGGCTCCGCTGAGTTGGATACCGACGACGCAATAGTACCATCTCCGCTCATGCCACATCTGATGTATCAATGGCTGCGGGATGCCGCACATCGCCGCTGGCCGACGCGGATTGTGGAAACACGCCCGCTGTTGCTTGATCCCGAAACCCCATGGCGCGCGGCGGCGCCGGACGGCACGTTTTACGGCAGCTATGCCACGTGGACGTGCCCAATAAATTGCGTGGAACCCCGCCTCTGCCCACATACCGGTGGGGAGCGGAGCTGGACCATGCCGAATGCCGCCGCTGACCTGGTCAGCCGATCGCAGGACAGCGCCGAACCACTCCACGGGCCGGTTATATTTCACTGTAGCCACCGCGCATTCGGAGTCGGCATGTTCGATACGCGCGATGTTGTTGCCGCCGACCGGCTGGTTGAACAAGTGGGTGCCGTCGAGTCCGCGAATGTACTTGTCGCGACCGTCTCGCACTGCCACGGTGCGTTCAACGTTCTACACGTCGGCGCGAAAACCTCCTAGAGATTCATGGGACAGACTTTCGAATATGACGTGATCATCGTCGGCGCGGGCCCCGCTGGCATGACGGCAGGCATGTACGCTGGCAGATCCATGCTGAAGACCGTCGTGCTCGAGCGTGGAGCGGCCGGAGGTGAGCTCCTCAATACGGAAACGATAGAGGACTATCCCGGCTTCGAGCACATCGAAGGCTGGGATCTGGCGCAGCGCTTTGAGAGCCATGCCAAAAAATTCGGCGCGGAATTCCGTCAGACTACCGTCACGACGCTCAGAAAGCTGCCCGACGGATCGTTCGAGGCTGAAACCGATTCTGGCGATGTCTTCCACGCACCTGCAGCCATCGTCACCGCGGGTGGAACTCCAATTCGTCTGGGTATTCCCGGCGAGACCGAATATGCCGGGAAGGGAGTATCCTACTGCGCAATCTGTGATGGCGCTTTTTTCAAAGGGCACACGATTGCAGTTGTTGGTGGTGGAGACGCAGCGGTTGAAGAAGCGGATTTCCTCACACGTTACGCGGCAAAGGTGTATCTGATTCATCGCCGTGATGAATTTCGTGCCTCAAAGCTTCTTCAGAAGCGCCTTTTGGAGAATCCGAAGGTTGAGGTGATCTGGGACACGCTCGTCGATCGTGTCGAAGCCGACGAACAGGGATTCGTAAACAATCTGAAACTGCACAACGTCAGGACCGGAGCGGAATCCGATCTCGCGGTAACCGCGATGTTTGTGTTCATCGGGTTTCGACCCAATACCGGCATCATCGACGGACACGTGGATCACGACGAGATGGGCTACCTGCTCACCGACGTGAACATGGAGACATCGATTGACGGCATGTTCGCAGCCGGAGACGTGCGGGCACAACTGACACGTCAGGTAACGACCGCTGCCGGAGACGGGACGACGGCGGCGATCGCAGCGGAGAAGTACCTTTCGTCGCTACGCGACGCCAGTGTCGGCCGCGTTGTAGCGACAGGTGGCTACGCCGTTTGAGAGTCGTTTCCCGTGAAGTTGGTCCGTTCCGAGAGAATACGTATCTCGTGATCGATGACGATACAAGACACGCGGTTCTCATCGACCCCGGCGACGATGGTGAACACATCGTCGAAATGGTAGAGTCATGCGGCGCCAAGCTTGACGCCGTGTGGGTGACACATGCACATCTGGATCACATCGGTGCCATTTCCGCCGTGCGCCGCCGATTTGGCGACATTCCGGTTTACATGCATCCAATCGATGCTCCGGTTTACGAGGCGGCATCGCTCTTTGCGGAGCAGTACGGAATTCCGTTCGAGCAGCCTGAGCCGCCGAATCGTGAACTGGCGCATGGAGACGTAGTCCACGTTGGAAGTCTCGCGTTCGATGTGATTCATGCACCTGGCCACAGCCCGGGGCATGTCGTCTTCTTCGGTAACGGAATCGTACTCGCAGGCGATGTCCTGTTCGCCGGTTCGATTGGTCGCACGGATCTTCCAATGGCCAACCCGGAGCACATGCAGCAGACCCTGGCCGTCATGGCTGGCCTGCCGCGCGAGACGACTGTGTATCCAGGACATGGTGGCACCACCACCATTGGTGATGAGCTCGATAGCAACCCCTTTCTGAACGGAATAGCAAATGTCAAGCGCAACGCGCACTGAGAAGGATTCACTCGGCGAACTGGCAGTACCGGCCGACGCGATGTACGGCGTACAGACTCTGCGCGCCGTACAGAATTTTCCAATCAGCGGCATGCGGCCGCTGCCCGCATTCGTGGACGCTGTCGTGCGCATCAAGCGCGCCGCTGCTCTCACGCATAAGGAGACTGGCCGACTTGATGCGCGGCTCGCCGATGCCATCATCGCTGCGGCTGACGAAGTACTCGGCGGCAAGTGGCGTGATCAGTTCGTCGTAGACGTATATCAGGCTGGCGCCGGCACGTCGCACAACATGAACATCAACGAAGTACTGGCCAATCGTGCCAATGAGATGCTGGGGAGCGAACGCGGCAAGTACTCGCCCGTGCATCCGAATGATCATGTCAACATGGCGCAATCGACCAACGACGTGATTCCGACAGCTATCAGGATAGCGTGCCTCGCAGAACTGCCGAAGCTGAACAAGGGTATGCAGGCACTCATCGACGCGTTCGACGCGAAAGGGAAGGAGTTCGACGGGATTGTCAAGGCCGGCCGTACCCATCTCCAGGACGCGATGCCGATCAGGCTCGGCCAGGAATTCACAGCATTCGCCGGTACACTTCACCGTGGACTCAAGCGTGTAAACGAAGCCGCTGATTACTTGCGCGACCTTGGCATTGGTGGCAGCGCTGTTGGAACTGGCGTCAACGTGGAGCCGCAATATCCAGCATTGATGGTCAAGCATCTCAATGGAATGCTCGACGGAAAGCTGCGCGCCGGTAAGGATCGCATTCAGCTCATGCAGAGCATGGGTGATGCTGCAGCATTCAGCGCGGCGATGAAAGTGCTTGCGATAGACCTCAGCAAGATCGCGAGCGACTTGCGAATGATGGTGAGCGGCCCGCGCACCGGACTCAACGAGATCACGCTACCGGCAGTACAACCCGGATCATCGATCATGCCCGGGAAGGTCAACCCGTCGATCGCAGAGATGGTGAACCAGGTCTGCTTCCAGATTATCGGACTGGATGCGTGCGTCGCCGCAGCAGCGGAGCATGGCCAGCTCGAACTCAACGTCATGATGCCGGTGATCGCGTTCAACGTATTGCTCGCAGAGCACATCCTTTCCACAGCGTCGATCACACTTGCAGAAAAGTGCGTGGTGGGGATCGAGGCGAACGCCGAGCAGTGCGCGTACTGGGTCGAGCGCTCCGCAGCGTTGGCGACAGCGCTTGCTCCCCAGATCGGCTATGCGAAGGCCGCGGACATCAGCAAGAGGTCTGTGAAGGAAGGCGTGTTGATTCGCGATCTCGTGAAGCGCGAGCACGTACTTCCTGATAGCGAGATCGACAAGGTGCTGGATCTTGTGAAGATGACCGAGATTGGAGTCCCGGGCGCATAGTCGGAGCCGTCAACTCACCCATCCCCCGTCATTCCCAAGGCGGGCATCCATCACGCCGTCATTCCCGCGAAAGCGGGAATCCATGTGTGGACATACCGGGATGAAACGACAAAAGCCGGTCAGCGCCCCTTCCCGGATTTCGAGGCTTAGCTAATTTGCTCATTAACTAACTCACCATCCCTACCATGCTAACCGCCTTAGTCATCGCCTCAATGGCCGTTGCCTCGCCCGTACCAGCCAAGGCCGACAGCGTTGCCTCCCAGCCAATCACGCTCAAGACGTCCACCGGCGACCTCTTCGGTTCCCTGGTCGTTCCTTCAGGAGCGGGTAAGCACCCCGTAGTCCTCATCATCGCCGGCTCCGGTCCAACCGATCGCGACGGCAATTCTCGGATCCAGGTTGCTCCGGGCAAGACGCTGCACCCCGATACGTACAAAATTCTCGCCGCTGACCTTGCCGCCGACGGAATCGCGTCGGTGCGCTACGACAAGCGCGGCATCGCGGCGAGCGCTGGCGCGATGGCAGGCCAGACCGAGGCCGACTATCGCTTCGATACCGGGATCAACGACGCTGCAGCGTGGGTCAAGATGCTGCGGTCGGATCCTCAATTCTCCAAAGTCGTGGTCCTCGGCCACAGTGAGGGCTCGCTTATCGGCATGGTCGCAATTCAGAGAGAAAAGGCCGACGGCTTCGTATCGCTTGAGGGTGCTGGTCGACCTGCCGCGGTTATTCTCCGCGAGCAACTCATTAAGAACGGTGCGCCCGTGGCGATGTTCGGGTCGATTCTCGACAGTCTCTCGGCGGGTAAGACCGTCGACAGCATACCTCCTGCGCTTGCAGCGCTTTTCCGTCCGAGCGTACAGCCATATCTCATTTCGTGGTTTCGCTACGACCCTGCGGCTGAGTTGAAGAAGTTGCCATACGCGACGTTGATAGTGCAGGGAACGCACGACATACAGGTTTCGATGGACGACGCGAATCTGCTTGCCGCGGCACCCGGCGCAAAGCTTCTGAAGATCGATGGCATGACACACGTCCTCAAGATCGGGCCCGCAGACGCGCCCGCTCAGATTGCCGGCGTGTACACCGATCCAGCGGTGCCAATTCCTCCTGAACTTGTCTCAGCAATCGCCGCATATGTACGTTCCGCGCCGCAGCCCCGGTGACTGATGCCTTTCGCGCGCTCGCTGATCCGACGCGGCGCGCAATTCTCGATCAGCTCCGCGCGGGATCGCGAACGTCTGGGGAGATTGCCGAGCAGTTCGGATCGTCGTGGCCGACCATATCCCGACACTTGAGCGTGCTCAAGGGCGCAGGCTTGATCAGCGCAGAAAAGGAAGGTCAGTTCATGCGCTACGAGCTGGCGACTACAGTTTTTCAGGATGTATTGGAGAGGCTAGCCGCGTGGGCTCAACCACCAAACACCGAGACTGGAAAACATGCGTGATCACAGCAGATTTGTTGCGTTCATTCTTATCGCTGCGGCGTTCGCGGTGTCGGCGCTCGCGTTTCCAAACCTGCCACTACGCGTACCAACACACTGGGGGCTGTCCGGACAGGCCGATGGGTTTAGTGGACGATTGACCGGCGCATTTCTGATGCCGGCGATCATGTTGACTATCTGGATAGTCTTGATCGTCATACCACGATACGACCGCGCGCTCTTTATTAGATACAAGGACCGCGGAACGGATTCATCTACGGCGCAGCCAATCTACAACGTCATCATCATCGCGGTTCTTGCGATGTTGCTCGCAATCCACGTGTTCGCCATCACCGGCGCTCTGGGCCTCGTCGGCGCCAGTCGTCAACCGGTGTTGATAGCGGCAATCGCGTCCCTTGGCTGTATTGTGATCGGCAACTACATGCCACGCGTAACTCGTCGCAATGCGTTCGTGGGGTTTCGGGTTCCGTGGGCTTACGCCAGCGAGGAAGTGTGGCGCCGGACTCAGCGCGCGGGGGGCTATGGAATGGTAACTGCGGGGATAATCGGGCTCGTGGGTGCCTTCGCACTTCCATCGGCGCCTCTCAAACCGTTTATCATCGCTATGATCGCCCAAATTGGGGTTGTGATGGTCTATTCGTACAGAATCGCGCATGCCCGGGACGTTGCGTGAGACTACACCCCGCTCAACCCTTGCTCCCCGCTGTTCACCCCCGTATCCTCCATACATGCGGATTACCACTTGGGCTGAGTATGGCGTAATCTGTGCGCTTCACCTGGCGCGTCGGTCGGACGAGGGCCCGGTGACGGGCCGCGACATCGCGGCGCAGGAACGTCTTCCCGCCGACTACGTCGAGCAGATTCTGCTCCGACTCCGGCGTGCCGACGTCATCAAGAGCGTTCGCGGCGCCCGCGGTGGCTACATGCTCGCCAGGCCTTCCAGCGAGATCACGATGCGCGATGTGATCCACGCTTCCGAGCTCGAAACGTTCGATCTGCACTGCATCAGCCATCCTGTAGAGGAAGAGCGCTGTGCAGCATCGCATAACTGCAGCATTCGCCCGATATGGGTGATGCTCCAGCAGAAGATCGACAACGTACTTGAGAGTGTTTACCTCTCGGATCTCCTGCAAGACGAGCCAGCCGTTCGCGAACGCGTCGGTTTGCCGATCCTGGAAACGGTCTAGCAGGTCGCTGGAAAACGGCAGTTGATGACGTAAACAGTCTGAATCACGCGAATTCCATCAGTCAGGCACCCAATTGCACGGCGGCGTGATTCGCCTTGGTGTCACCGGATGACACTGCGCTCCCCATCTTGCGCCTGTTTTAGTGCGGCGGACGGCGCCACCTGTCCTTGCGCCGCGTGGAGAAGTCGATGCGACGACCGCAAGATTCGCACGAGACTTTTTCTACACCCTCGTTAGACGACTTCCGAGCATCGGGAACATTTACGGGAGCATGTACGCCTTCTTGCGGTACGGATATCAATGCTGACATTGCCAGCACTACAAAAACGATGCTGGCAGCGACTGAGGATTTGCGTACAACGTTTCATCTCCTGGTTGAGTGACTATCACGCACACTGTTCCCATTGCGGGATAGCGCGAACACCTTGTTGCACAGATCCCCGAACCGTCTGCCAAGTGCGTCGCCGGCTCGATCCATCTCGCCAGCATTCTGCTCCGCTCCGGTAACCGACACGTCGCACAGCACGTCGTCTCGCTCGGCGATGAGCTCCCGCAGATCCGGCTGCCATACTGCCGAGTCGCCGACACCGGAGACCAGTACCGCGCGCAGAGGCATACGTCCGCTCGTCCAGCTCCCGACCGTGACGCGCCCCATCCCGGGCCGAACACTCATCTGGACGTGCAGCGCATTCCCGGTCACGAACTCGCAGCTCTCCCTGTCCCCCGCGATCCCCCGCACAGCTATCACCACAGCGCCCACCGCCCGCGAGACGTCAGCCGGATCCATCTCCGCCTGGCGGCACGCTTCGAACGATCGTTCGGATTGCAAGCCGCGGCAGCCGGCGAACGCAGCCAACACGAGCGCGATCGACCACACCGTCGATCGGGAAATCATCACTGGATGGATTTTCTGGCGTCTCAGCATGGTTCGATGCGCCCATGCTAACCGCGATACGTCGCCTTTCCGTTTGTTCGTCGTTTATTGCTGAGAGACGCCGGAAGACGTACGTTCCCAGTGCCATGATCGAGCTCAGCCTGCTCGGGACCCAAGCCATTTGCCGCTCGGACGGACGTGAGTTCGGGACGCTCCCCGCGCAGCCCAAACGCTTTGCGCTGCTCGCATACCTCGCTATTAGCGACGGTGGCCTCCATCGCCGCGACGTGATCGCGACCATGTTCTGGCCAGATCTTGATCAGTTCGCAGCCCGTCGCGCGCTACGCAACACGCTCTACCATCTCCGCGAAGCACTCGGCGACGGCGTAATTGTTACCCAGGGTGATGAGCAGGTCGGAATCGATCCCGGCATGATCACCTCGGACGTCACCAAGCTGCGTGCAGCCGCCATTGCCGGCAGGCACGAGGAGGCCATAGATCTCTATCACGGCGAGCTACTCGCCGGCATCCACTTCCCCAACTCCGGCGAAACGTTCGAGGAATGGCTCGCCCACGAGCGAGCGCGACTACTCGAGACAATCCTCGCTTGCATCCGCGCACTCGTCGATCGCGATGTCAGCAGCAACAATCCGAGTGGCGCCGCTTATTGGGCTGGCCGCGCATGTGCGCTCGCTCCAGGTGACGAGACGTGGCTCAGGCGCGCGATGACCCTGCTGTATGACAGTGGAGATAAGAGCAGCGCATTGCGCCACCACGAGTCATACACACGGAAGCTCTCCGCCGAATTCGGTGCAAAGCCCAGTGCTGAAACCGACGGCCTTGCACGACAGATTCGCGACGGAGTTGGTTCAATCCCGCACCCGCGCACAACACAACCCGAACTGTCAACAACACACGGGAGCGCCGATCCGGAAATCGCTGAACGGGCAATTGCACCGGTCTCACCTGAACCACAGCACACTCCGCCATCTACACCGCCGCAGTTCGCCAGTCGAGCTCGGCACAGTCGCACAAAGTGGCTCGCGGGATTGTTGACTGCGGCGGTCATATCGATCGCTGCAGTCGCGTGGGCAATGATGCAGCGCCATGCACCGGTTCCGGCAGCGCGTACACGCGTGCTCGTCGCGGTATTCGACAATCGAACCGGCGATCCTGCAATGCAATCCATCGGACGAATGGCCGAAGATTGGCTGACTCAGGGAATCATGCGCACGGAGCTCGTGGACGTCGTCGATCCGCGGGCGGTAATGGTGCAGGGACGCTCTGGAACTGTCGACCTCACCACGCTCGCAAAACGGACTGGAGCGGGAATGGTTGTGTCGGGCAGCTACTATAGAAGTGGCGACAGCCTGCTCTTTCAAGCCGCGTTGACTAACGCCGTTACCGGACGGATAGTTCGCGTCGTCGGTCCCATCGTTACGACTGTCGACAAACCGGTTGCCGCTCTCGAAGACCTGCGTTCACGTGTGATGACAGCGCTTGCGTCAGCGGTGGATCTGCACGTGCCTGACGATCTTGGCAACGCAGCCAAAGTGCCGTCGTTCGATGCGTATCAGGCATACATCGAAGGATGGGACGCATTCTCGCACGGTGACGGACGCCATGCCGAAGATCTGTTCGTGAGAGCGTTGCACATGGATACGACATTTGCACACGCAGCCGCGGACGCGGCAATGGCTGCGGCCAACTATCACGACTGCACACTCGTTGATTCTCTACAGCGCGTTTTTGACGTTCCATCGCGTGGATTGACGCGCATCGATCGACTCTCTCTCGAAATTGCAAACGCGCGATGCCGTGGTCAAAACGATGAAATGCTTCGCCTCACGCTCGAGCGGGCCGATCTGGAGCCGCGCACGTCGAACCTTCAAAATTCCGCTGCCGCTGCCGCGCTCTGGGCGAACCGCCCGTCGCGAGCCCTCACGATTCTCCAACGGATCAACCCCGAAACGGACCTGGGCTGGAGCGACGACACCACGCATTTTTCGTATTGGAGCGATTTGACGGAAGCGTATCATCTGCTTGGACGCCACGACGACGAGCTCGCCGCCGCGAGCCGCGCTTCGGAATTGGCACCATTAAATCGTTCATGGATGCGTGGCCGCGCACTCGCTGCGCTCTCACGCCCAGTGGAGCTCCTCGCGCTCGTCGACACTGCTCTAACCTTGCCACCGGAGACCGCGAATGTTATTGGACTCGCCCCATACACCGACGGAAGGCCACAATACACTGCGACAGCTGGATGGGTGACAGTGTGGATTGCGCGCGAGTTGTTGGTGCACGGCGACACCGCCACGGCGCGGAAGGTCGCCGCGCGTTCGTACGCGTGGTATCTCGCGCGTCCAGCCAGCGAACGAGAAGCACCCGAAGAGCAGCTTGTGGCGGCGTGGGCACTCGAGCTGATGCAATCCTATTCGCAGGCGGAGCTCATGACCCGCAATCTGATCAAGCTCGACACAGCGAACGTTGACTACCGCGGTGAGCTTGCGGGCCTCGCGGCGCAGCGCGGCAACGTCGCACTGGCTGACTCACTCGATAAATGGCTCGCCCGACGTACTGATGCGCGAGCCGGATGGAGCGCGGATTTCTATCGCGCCCGCGACGCTGCCCTGATGGACCGCGGCGACGATGTCGTCGCGCGTATGCGGGAAGCTTTTGACAACGGTGTATGGCCGCTATGGGTGCACATCGATCCGGCAATCGCATCACTGAAAGGGCGTAAGGACCTCGATCAGCTCACAAAGCCTCGCGATTGACAATATCCCCGAGCGTCCGGTCCTGACGCTGGCTGCTCGCCAACCATACGCCCGTGGCGACGGCACGCATCCGCTCGGTACACTGAACGCCACGCAGACAGCAGGTGGATTCGATCTGACAATGCCGTTCACGCCGATCGGGAACACGCTCAGCCATTCCTTCGGCGCAGAGGCAGAGGGTTTCTTCCTAGGAGGAGAGACTACCGGTGCAACAGCAACCGGCAGCATCTCGGCGACACTCGCCAGCGTGGATGCCGTAAACGCGAGTGGCGTGTTCATCAGCTCTGCCTCGTTCGACCCCACCACGGGGCTCGGCACAATCGACGCAAGCGGGCAAAGCACCGTGCCCGAGCCAGGCTCGCTGGCGCTACTGGGCACGGGGCTCGTCGGACTCGTGCCACTCATCCGTAGACGGAAGCGCTGAGAAACAGGCGAACTGCCCCGTATCGATTGGCCGCGTTGGAACTGCACGTACCAACAATCTGAACAGACAAGGAATGCGGAATAGAACTTCGAAACGTACCAGACTGGCATTTGTCAGATGTCTGTTCCGCGGTAACAGCCGCCACCGAGCGCCATGTACGCGAGCGGCGCGAACCGTTTCGGTTGCGCCGGGCAGCGACGTGATCTCACGTCCATCCGAGCCGCGACGACGTGAGGGCCCAGCA
>Ga0209483_1000586_pt1 | contig 31130 bp, 34 predicted proteins | sample NGEPerA_FD_184508 | JGI IMG/M metagenome (GOLD analysis project Ga0209483, IMG submission 184508) | Arctic peat soil microbial communities from the Barrow Environmental Observatory site, Barrow, Alaska, USA - NGEE PermafrostL2-A... | ecosystem: Environmental > Terrestrial > Soil > Wetlands >... | reverse complement strand
GCCCTTCACGCCCACCGAGAAGCTTTGAACACACCGGCACCATCGGCGACGGGAAACAGTTTTGGCGGAGAAAAAAATTCCGGTGCGGTTTTAATGATTGGAATTGCCTCGCAGCTTCAGTGATCAAGAAGCAGCCGGTTATGCTGCCGAAAAAAATTGCGGAGCAGAAACAACCATGGTTTAACAGCTTGGTTCATTGCATTTGAAGAATATAGAACCTCCCCGGAACTTTGGGATTCACCGCGTTGGTGGCTGTGATGGTGAAGTTACCGCCCGCGCCTAGGATATTAGTCGCAATCCGCATCCACTGGCTCATTGGTTGCGTCAAGTTCGTGCCCATCAACAAATAATTTGTAGTGCCTGACACTCCGTTGATGCCATTGAGCACCAGGTTCGTCCCGGACAAGCTGATGCTGGCGAAGTCAGGCTGTGTCATCGGCACTATGCTGATGTCATCCAGCCCGAAATAGAAGGAGCCGTTCAGGTAATCGAACTGAAGCGTCGAGATGGTGGCCGTCGCGTTCACCGTCAACTGAATGTTCGTCCAGCCGATGGCAGTAAGATTTGTTTTATCGAGGAGCACGTTGCCATTCCATGACGCCTGAAAGTCATTGGGCTTGGTGGCGGCGGGACTGTCCAGCCAAAACGAGATTAGATAAACCGTTCCGGGAGTCGTGGTCAATGTTTGCGAAAGAAAGCCCATCGCTCCGCCTGTCGCCAGTGCGGCCCCATATTTGCCCGAATGTGCATAAGTGGAACCGGTGGCGACACCGCTGGAAAAGAATTGGCCACTTTGCGTCCAATTGGTGAAAGTTCCGGTTTCAAAGCCGCCGTTGAGCACCGTGGTTGGATATGCGGCTATAATGGCCGGTCCGGAACCCGTGACCGGATCGCCATTATTATTGACGCAACTTAGTGTGGGAAAGAAGGTGCCGGCGTTGGTGTAAACGTGCGACGGATTTTGCGCAGTGCTGTTGGTTGTGCCATCGCCGAAATTCCAGTTCCAACCCAAGATGGCATTGCCGGCTGGAGAAGTGAATTGAACCGGCATCGGCGGCACGCCATTCGTCGGACTGGCGGTGAACTGAATCGTCGGAGGCGCAGCGGCCAGGTTCAGCGCGAATACTGTCCCGTGACCGTTGGTGCCGCCAAGCTCCGTCGCCCCGTAAAGCGTGCTGCCCGACAAAATCAGGTTCCCAACGGGACTGGCTCCGCCGGCATTGGTGTAATCACCGGACGAATCGTAAAGTGTTGGTGTGAACGTATTGAGCGTGGCAAAGCCAGTGCCGTCGGTGTTAATGGCGAAGACCGTGCCATGACTCAAACTGCCCCCCGCCGACGCCGTCCCATAAAGCGTGTTCCCCGATAATACCAGACCGGCGATCGGAACCGCGCCGTCGCTTAGGTTGAAATTATGCAGGTTTGTAAAACCCGTGCCATCGGTATGGATGGCGAAAACTGTGCCGACTCCAAAACTGCCTCCACCTCCTGTCGCCCCATACAGCGTGTTGCCTGATAAAACCAAATCGGATGGACCCGCTCCATCGCTATTCGTGCTGGCAGAGCGGGGCCCGACAAGACTCGAAAAACTATGCAAATTTGTAAAACTGGCGCCGTCGGGATTAAGCGCGAACACCGTGCCGTTTCCCAAACCGCCACCCGAACTGGTCTTCCCGCCGCCACCCGAGCTGGTCGTCCCATACAGAGTGTTGCCCGACAAAATCAAACTGCCTTCTGGACTGGCTCCTTCGTTGGTGCCGCCAAAAAAACTATGCAGGTTCGTAAAACCCGTGCCATCGGTATGGATGGCGAACACCGTGCCATAACTAAAACTGCCTCCGCCTCCTGTCGCCCCATACAGCGTATTGCCCGCTAAAACCAAAGCCGCACGGGGATCTGCCCCGTCACTGTTGGTTAGAATTCCGGCGGAATTCTGAACCGTTGGGGTGAAATTATGAAGATTCGTGAAGACCGTGCCGTCAGTGTTGACGGCGAACACTACTCCTTCAGTGTAAAAACCGCCATGTATCGTTGTTCCATACAGCGTATTGCCGGACAAGACCAATTTCGCTCCCGGTGTAGCCCCATCGGTGTTGGTCACCAGATATGGATTACCCGCAAAGCCGAAAATGAAAAGATTCGTGAAGCCCGTGCCGTCCGTGTTCAGTTTGAACAAGGCGCCAGAGGGACCGGTGCCACCAACCTTGCCCCCGCTGACCGGCGCCAATGCCGTTCCATAGAGCGTGTTGCCGGACAACAAAAGTCCTTCAGTCTGTGCAACCGCATCGTTGGTATTAAAACTATACACGGGAGAAAGAACCTGCGCCGGGCCGCTGGTGGCCGCCAGCAACAGCGCGGCCAGAGTCAGCATCATCTGTCTAAGGATGGTTTTCATAAAAGATTCAGGATTCAATTCGCCGGACGTCAATGGGGCGGCGGAGTGAACCGCACATCATTTACATCCCTCATTCCGCCCACGGTTGTATCGCGAGGTTTGGGCGGCGGGTTGATGATGTTCGCGATCGCTTTCAATTTGGCCTTCAGTTCTGCGTTCTCTGACTGGAGAATTTGGATCTGCATATCAAGTGGTAATTCTGGGTTCATATTATTTTCAACGCCGTTCAGTTTTGGCTGCTTTCAGATTGCAACGGAAAATCCTTGAAGGCAAGCCGCCGGCGTTCTCATTTGACACCGCCGGTCAGTGAATTCATTTTTGGCGCATGGATTTGACCTCATTTCGCTGGCAGCCCATCGGGCGGCTGATTGGCCCGGACATTTTATTTTCGTTCATGTGGGATTCAAAGCCGGCCTGCCCCAGCGTCAGCGGCGCGTCATTTGGTTTCAGTTGACTGATAAACACGCACGTAGTCTATCAGGAATTGTTGCGGCAGAACCGAATCGTCAATTGGTCCGCCCCAGTCGCCGCCCAGGGCGAAGTTGAGGATGAGGTATTGCGGCTCGCGGAACGGATTGTCCGTGCCTTGATCCGCTTTGTTGATGGCGGCGCTGTGATATTTCTGGTTGTCGAAATAGAAATCTATCCGCTCCGGTGTCCACTCGATGGCGTAGGTATGAAAATCATCAAATGGCTGCGGCGTTTTCAGGCTTTCGTGGTCGGACTGATGCTTGCCATCCGCAAAATAATGGAGCGTTCCATGAATCTGATCCGGCTCCTTACCGACAAATTCCATGATGTCAATCTCACCGCAGCGCGGCCAGCCGGCCTGTAAAATGTTGGTTCCAAGAGTCCAGATGGCGGGCCAGACGCCGAGGCCGTGAGGCAGTTTCGCCCGCACCTCGATCCGTCCGTATTGCCAGTTTTCCTTGTTCAGCGTGGTGAGGCTGGCGGCGGTGTATTCAACGGGCGCATGATTAGTGGGCGTGAAATGTTCCTTCCGGCATTCAATGACCAGATGTCCGTTCTCGACCCGCGCGTTTTCCCAACGCGCCCGGGTATAGTATTGGCTTTCATGGTTGCGGACGAAGCCTTCTTCATAATTCCATTTGGTTTTGTCCGGCAACCCCTGGTAGTTAAACTCATCCGCCCAGACCAGTTTCCAGTCTGCCGCCCCAGCGCAATTTGCCGCCACGACGAGCATGACGGTTGTGAACAAGCAAGTTCTCATAATTTGATTCCTGATGACGAACAAATGTTGAACGATGGTGGTTCAACCTATCCGGCTTCATATCCATCCTATCCCGATGGTCGGTTTCTGTCGAGCGTTGTTTGAGTGCGGCTGACCGGGGCTAACTTTTTCCCGCCGTTCGCGTGGACTGCAAAACCGGCTGACCTTGCGCTGGCGGCGGTTTGGTTAACTGCCGCTGGCGCAAAAGAATTGCGTGCCATTCCCGGCAATTCATGGCTTAATTTCGCCATGAACATTCAAGTGGCGGTGCTGTGCGATGCGGCGACGGATGACAACGGCAAGCTGAATCTCCTCGGCGCATTCGACACGATCTTTGCGCCGCAGATGCCGGCCATCCATCCGCAGTGCGCCGTGGCGTTGCGCGCCACGTTCCAGCCCGGCGACGAGGGCACGCGCAAACTGTCGCTGAATTTCATCAACGCCGACGGCCATTCCATTTTACAGAGCATCGAAATTCCCGTGCCGGTCACGCTGCCGGACGACGCGCATTTTCTTACGCGCAATTTCATCGTCAACATCCAGCAGTTGAAATTTGATGAGCCGGGGCTGTATTCCGTGGACGTGCGGCTGGACAATGAATCGGTGGCCAGCGTGCCGTTGCTGGTCCGCCAGATGGCGCCGCGCAACGAGCCGTGAATTCACGCGTGCGAAGACGCCGGCGAAAAAGACCCCGGTCGGGGAATTCAAAAAATGGCCGTCACTTTGGACTTTGAACTTGGGCCGGCGGACTTTATTTTTTGCGCGATGAACAACGCACCGATTCTCCAGCTTGATCTGCCCGGCATCAAAAAAGTTCGCTCCGGCAAAGTCCGCGAAGTCTTCGACCTCGGCGACAGCTTCCTGCTCGTCGCCAGCGACCGCATCTCCGCCTTCGACGTCATCATGCCCAACGGCATTCCGCGCAAAGGCGAAGTGCTCACGCAAATCTCGCATTTCTGGTTTGAGAAATTTTCCGCGCTCGTGCCGAATCATCTGCTCGCCAAGGCGGACGATCCGTTGCCGAAAAATTTACAGCCGTTCGCCGCGCAACTCGCGCGCCGCAGCATGATTGTGAAAAAAGCCAAGCCGCTCGCCATCGAGTGCATCGTCCGCGGCTATCTTTCCGGCAGCGGCTGGAAGGAATACAAAAAATCACAAACCGTCTGCGGCATCAAGCTGCCCGCCGGTTTGACCGAATCCGCCGAACTGCCCGAACCGATTTTCACGCCGTCCACCAAGGCCGAGGCCGGGCACGATGAAAATATTTCCTTCGAGGAAGCCTGCAAGATTGTCGGCCCGGAACTCGCCACGCAGGCGCGCGATTTGAGCCTGAAGATTTATAAAGCCGGACGCGATTACGCAAAGCAGCGCGGCATCATCATCGCCGACACGAAATTCGAGTTCGGCCTTTTCGAGGGCAAACTCATCCTGATTGATGAAGTGCTGACGCCCGATTCCTCGCGTTTCTGGGCCGCCGACCAATACGCGCCCGGCCGCGGCCAGCCGAGCTTCGACAAACAATTCGTCCGCGACTATCTCGAAACGCTGACGTGGGACAAAACCGCGCCCGGCCCGAAACTGCCGGACGTCGTCGTCGCCAAAACTAGCGCGAAGTATTTGGAGGCGTATGAAAAACTGACGGGGAAGAAACTTTGAACAAAGCTGCCGACCGAGCTTAAATCTTTAGGCTCGTCAACGCCTGAACGGAGAATTAGCTTTTGAAAATGTATAAGCTCCATCTTCCCACCCCGATTGTAATAAAACTAACCGATGAGCTTGGTTTTCAGTTGAGACAAAAGGCGGCGGAATATTTAGTTGCCAATCAAAATCAAACCGGGGCTGAACGAGGCAGCGCGGAAGAACAGGGATTTGGCGCGCTTGCCGAGATGGTTGTTCGTAACAAACTTGGGATGTTGGAAATCAATCCTGAAGATCATCCGGTCGGCTTCGATCTTTTGCTGCCTTCAGGCGTGAAAGTTGATGTGAAATGCCGTGGTGGGACACTGCCGTTTCAGGAAGAGTATGAAAGCGATGATGGAATCGTCCGCGAAGCGAAGCATAATTTCTTCGCCCGCCAAATTCGCGACGAAAGTTTGGATACAGATATTTATCTGATGACGCATTTGGAGACACCAAGCAATCGAGAGTTGCCGGGAACCAAGAGACAAAAGAAATGGATCCTTTACATCTGTGGCTGGGTTTCGAAAGAGCGCGTCATGCGTGAAGGAGTCTATTTGCCACGCGGCTCGCTGACCGAACAAGGCCGGACGTGGTTCACTTATCGCGGGCAGCAAATTGAATTTTACAATCGAAATTTGAACGGGCTGGAGAAGATGGATGATTTGTTGAATGTTGAAACAGCAGATGTCGAGCAGGACAAAAAACGTGCTGGTAATCTAAACCTGACTTCAGTTGATGCGGTAAGGATTGCTTACGATTTGATCGGTCGGGGCGTGCTTTCGGAGGGGCACCTGAAATTCATCCAGCAGGAAACGAAGCTGGACAAAATCGTGAAACCAATTTTGCACGCGAACCAGTATTTTCACCTGCTGAAATGGCTGAAGGACAGGGGCGCGGTTTCAGAAAAAGAAATCGAACAGGCCAGAAAGATTTTGAACGAGGAAAATTACACCGGCATCTGAAATAGCTGGTGACGGTCATCCTTAAACTGTTCCTGCGCTTCGCTGATTCGTTTCTTGCAGACCGCAATGTAATCCGTGCGCTGTTTTTTGTGCAAGAATACTTCCCGGTTTTTTTCAATCCCGATAAATTTTCGGTCTTCCAGAACTGCTGCCACGAGAAAACTCCCGCTGCCACAAGTGTTGTCCAGCACGATGTCGCCGGGCTTGGTGAATGTGCGGACTAAATAACGCCCCAACTCCACAGGCTTTTGTGTCGGATGATGGACGACCCCCTCGCTTTCGGCGGTTTTGAAATAGACAACATCGGTCGGGTATCTTTGACCATTGCTTTTCACCTCAACCGTTTTGAAGTCGCCGTAGCTGCCGGTGAACTGATCTTTTCTGAATCCTTTGTTGTATGGTTCTCCCAGAGACATCTGCGGATTGTAGGCGGGACGCGCCTTGTAAAAAATGCAAACGTCTTCGTGCTTTCGCAAAGGTTGCAGCTTGGCATTGAGAAAATTGGTTGGCTTGGATTTAACCCAAATGATTTTGTATTTGAAAAGCTTCGAGTTAGAGACCATCAGGTTGGCGGTGAAAAGACCTTGTCCTGTCAAAGCAATGACTCCGCGATCTTTGACAATCCGTTCGTAGTGCGTCCAAAGTTGATCCAGCGGAATGACACTGTCCCAATGATTCTGGGTTGTCCCGTAAGGCAAATCACAAAGCACCATGTCAATGGACTTTGAAGGAATATCCTTCATCACATCCAAACAATTGCCTTCGATCACTTGATTTACAAAATCGCCGATGGTTCTTTTTCCTTTTTGCGGGCGGACAGGCTTGGGCTTTTCTTCAAGCGTCAAATTTTTGCGGAAATACCACAGACAATAAGTATTGACCGGCAAACCCTCTTGCTTGGCTCTTTTTTCAAGTTCAACAAAAGAATCTGTGCCGAGCAAATTTCTCAACTCGTTACTGCCCAGATCGGAAATGCTTTTATACAAATCCCCGTTTCGCGCGCCGAAAGCCAAGGCAAAGCCCTTGTCCTCTTTGTAGTCAGGAAAGTAAATTGCTTTGAATGTTTGGCCATTTGCCATGCGGGTATAATAGTATGATACCTAGGCCGCCGACAAGAAAATTAACAAAAAAACTTTCGGGTTTCCAATTGCTCGGCGGGTATGCTCCACTTTTTTATTCGCAATCCGCGCCGGGCGCAGTAAAGTTTGAGCCATGAGCGTGGAACAAATTGAAGCCACCATCGAGGCAATGCCCGTGAGCGAGCGGCGGAAGTTTGTCCGCTGGTTTGACGCGCATCGCGATGAATTGCTGGCGGCGGATGATTTTGAGTTGAGCGACGCGCAAAAGCAGGAAATTCTGCACCGCCGCCGCGAATACGACGAACACCCGGAACGATTCGTCCGCATGGATAAAAAATCGCTCGGCCAGATGTTCAACCGCGTCCGCAAAAATGTTGCCGCTCGTTTTTCATCCGCTCGTTGAGGCCGATCTGGCCGACAGCGCCGAATGGTATGGACGCCAGCAGCCCGGCCTTGATGAGTGTTTTCTGGTCGAGGCTTACGAATGTTTTGATACGTTTCCGGCCAATGCTTTTTGTATGCCGTGCGCTTTGCCGACATCCGCCGCGTGAATCTTCCTGTTTTCAAGCACGGCATTTTTTACTTCATCGCTGACGAGGCGGTGGTGGTGCTGGCAATTTTGCATGGACACCGCGATTCAAAAGTTGAATTGCAACGTCGCCGGGAAAAATACGGCCAAAATGCAAACGCTCGTCGAAGATTTTATGCAATCCTTGCGCCACGAGCATGAAACTCCGGCTTGACGGTCATTGGGCGAAGCTGCAAAATCACTTGTGTTCATGGTGTCACGATGCAAATTTATGCGGGATCACGAAAGCCGCTGATTGAGCGGCATCCCCAGCGTCAGCACCAGCAAACCCGAAGCCATGGCCTTCAAAGATTTTCCCGCGCAATCCCAGGGCGTCCAGCTTTTGCAACGTTCGCTGGCACGCGGGCGGCTCGGCCACGCCTATCTTTTCACCGGCCACCAGCTCGAAGAACTTGAAACGCTCGCCCGCACGCTGGCAAAAACCCTTAACTGCCAGAATCCAATCAAAACTTCCGGCGTCGCCACCGACTGCTGCGACGAATGTTTGAGCTGTAAAAAAATCGCGCATGAAAATCACGCCGACATCCACTGGGCGCGGCCCGAATCCAAATCGCGCGTCATCACGATTGACCAGACGCGCGAACTCATGCGCGAAATCCAGCTCAAGCCCGCCGAGGCGCAGTTCAAGGTCGCCATCATCGCCGGCGCCGACCGCTTGAACGCCCAGGCCGCCAACGCGTTTTTGAAAACGCTGGAAGAGCCGCCGCAAAAATCCGTCCTCATTTTGCTTTCCACCGAGCCGTCGCGGATTTTGGAAACGATTTTGTCGCGCTGCCTGCGCCTGAATTTTTCCGCTGAAATAGCGCGCGCGCTTTCCACCGAGCAAACCTATTGGCTGCAGCAATTCAGTTCCGCCGCCGTGGCGGAGCAAAAAAGCCTGTTCGGACGTTATCGCCTGCTGGATTCCCTTTTGCAACGACTCGGTGCCATCCGCGCGCAGGTGGAAGAAACTTTAACCGCGCATTCGCCACTCGAAAAATATGAGGAAGCCGAAAAAGATTTGCGCGAAAAATGGGAAGATGAGCTGACCGCCGCCATCGAGGCTGAATACCGCCGCCGCCGCGCGGAAGTTCTGCTGCTCGTCCAATGGTGGCTGCGCGATGTCTGGCTGCACACGCTCGCCGCCGGCGAAGCATTGCTGCACCTGCCGCAAATCGCCGGCGCCGACGAGATCGCGCAACGCCTCACGCCGCGCCAGGCGCGGGAAAATCTGTCAGTGCTGGAACAGACCCAGCGGCTGCTGCACACGAACGTGCAGGAGGCGCTCGCGCTTGAAGTCGGCCTGCTGAAATTGCAACTTTGACGGGCGATAAGCCGATCCTTCAATTGCCCAGGGGCTGACTGGTCGGAATCCATGTGCGATTCCAAGTTAGCGTCCACAAGTCCGGCAGCTTGACCAATGCGGCATGGCCGTCCTCGAAGCTCACGTTCACGCCCCAAGTGCGCGGCAGGGGCTCGTGAGGATGGACCGGCGACCAAGCACGCACGGGAGGTTTCGACCCGTGCCGGGCAATTGTCACCACCGCGAGGCTTGGATCCGGCTCATGCCCCCCTGCTGATCCGAACAGGTCCGACGGCAAATCGCCCATTTGTGGTGTGACATACTCCCAATCCGCATCCGCGAATAATGGCGTTTGCGCCGGATAGGGCACGCTGTCAGCCGTTGGAAAACCGAGATTTCCCGGCGACGTCATCCTTCCAACTCCGATAATGCCGACGGTTGAGATTCCTGTCGCGTCAAACCATTCGTTCGCCGCATAACTGCCCGTGGTATAGATGATCTTTCCGGCATCCCCGCCGACCACCACCCAGCAGTTGACGGCACTGCCGAGATTTTTGGCATACCATCCTGGCTCCGCCTGAATCCCGGACGGCAAGTCCTTTGCAAGAGGGCAAATGTTGACGTTCGGCAGGTCAGGCACGGTCACGCCTGAAACATCAGACCACACCAGCACCCGTGACCAACCGGGATCGCCGCCAGCTGCATGAGGCAGTCCCTTGCCGTAATCATTTTGGTAAATCAAAGCCATTTGTGCCAATTCCCGCGTGTTGTTCAAGCAAATCACCTGAAGCGCCTTGAGCTTGGCCGTCGAAAGCGCTGGCAGCAACAGCGCCGCCAAAATGGCAATGATGGTAATCACGACCAGCAGTTCAATCAACGTAAAGGCGCTTACAGATGGATATGTGCCTGCGTTAAAGAACCGTTTGACTGAACCAAGAAATGCGCGCGGAAAATCAGACGCCCTGAAATAGTCCTCCGCCCCCGGCTTTGGAATGAGCATCAGCCGTTGTGCCGGACCCTGTTGTCGCCAGATACGCATGGCACTTGTTTGATTGCGGTTGTGCATAACTGATGCCTTATACACCCGGACACAAAATCATGTCAAGGCTTTATCCATTTGTCAAAACAGGCCGTAAAATTTACAAAATGCGTGGAGCGCGGTTCCATTCTCGCGCGAACGGAAACGCACAGGCGAGACGCTCGTGCCACTACATTCGTTGCATTTTTCGCCGTGCGCGGACAAACTGCCGCGCATGAAGTCCGAAATCAAAATCGCGCCGAACGCAATTTACGCGCTCGCGTTCGGACTTTTCCTCGGCCTCTGCATCTGGAAATTCGGCAACCCCGTCATCCTCGACCAGATAATTTCTCCGCCGGTTTCCGCCGCAGATTTTCTCAACGACGCGTGGCCGATCCATTGGGCCAACTGGCTTTTGATGCCGCTTGTCGTTTGGGGTGCGCTGCTCGCTTTTCAAAATAAGGTTCTGCGGCTGCAAACTAAATGGCTCTGGCTGCTGCCGCTCGCGTGGCTCGGCTGGCAGTTCATTTCCGCCACCCAAACCGTTGATGCCGATTTAACCGCCGCAACGCTCTGGCAATTTTCCGGCTGCGCCGCGTGCTATTTTCTCGGCGCGCTGCTGTTTGCGCGCGATAAGTTGTGGCACTGGCTTTTGATCGGCGTGCTCGCGGCGTTCACGTTCTGCCTCGTCCGGGCGGTGAACCAGCGTTTGTTTGAATTTCCTCAAAACCGGCAAATGCTCGTCGAAGGCGAACGCGACGGCTGGACCAATTTCCCGCCCGCAACCATCGCGGAAATGAAAAGCGAGAACATGATCATCACCACCAACGGAACGGACGTGGCAAACCCGGTCATCCTCGAAAAATTCAAAAAGAGCCGTGTCTACGGCACGCTTATTTATCCCAACGCGCTGGCCGGATTAATATTGTTGCTGTGGCCCGCATCGCTGGCGCTGGCGTTTGGCGCGACGAAAAATTTGAGACCCTTCATCCGCCTGGCGACGATTGCGCTGGCCATTTTTCTCGGCGGCGCGGCGTTTTTCTGGAGCGGCTCGAAACTGGGCTGGCTCATCGGCATCGGCATCGCCGGAGTTTTTCTGCTGCGGCTGGACTGGCCGAAAAAAATCAAGCTGGCGGCGGTGGCAACGGTTTTCATCCTCGGCCTGGGAGTTTTTGCCGTCCGCTTTCACAATTATTTTGCCGCCGGGGCCACCAGCGTTGGCGCGCGGTTTGATTACTGGCGCGCAGCGGTGCAAACGACCGCGGCAAAACCCATTTTCGGCACCGGGCCGGGGACTTTTCAACGGCCTTATGCGAAGCTCAAATCGCCGGAGTCCGAAATGGCGCGGCTGGCGCACAACGATTACCTTGAACAATTTTCAGACTCTGGTCTGGTTGGCGGGCTGGCTTACGCCGCGTGGATTTTTCTGGCGCTGACAATGGCGGGCAAAAAATTGTGGCGCGCGAACGACGCGGTTGCCATTGCCACTTTTGCCGGTCTGCTCGGCTGGTTTGTGCAAGGCTTCGGTGAATTTAGCCTTTATGTTCCGGCATTGTCTTGGACGACTTTTACGTTACTAGGCATTTTAGGCGCAGAAATCAGAATTGAATTCGACAAAAAACCGCCAAAACGATAACCTTGCGCCGATGAAAATTTTGTTCCTCAACGGTCCGAACCTCAACTTGCTCGGCACGCGCGAGCCGGAAGTTTATGGCCGGCTGACTTTGGCGGACATCGAGGCCAAAGTCCGCGAGCACGCGGCGCAATTGAACGCGGAGGTGGATTTTCGGCAGTCGAATCAGGAAGGCGAACTGGTCGGCTGGATTCAGGAGGCCAAAGACCAATTCGACGTGATAGTCATCAACGCCGCCGCTTACACGCATACCAGCGTCGCCTTGCGCGATGCGATCTCGGCGGCGGGCGTGCCGACGATTGAAATTCATCTGTCGAACATCCATGCGCGGGAAGAGTTCCGGCACAAGTCGTTGATTGCGCCGGTTTGCCGGGGACAAATCTGCGGTTTTGGCGCAAAGTCATATATTCTAGGGTTGGAAGCTGCCGTTGACGTTACCGAAAATAGGAAATAGGCATATTTTCCGAAAAACGGCCAATTTCTTTTTGGATTTTTGGCTTGACGTTTTGAACCAGCAAAAATAGACTTAGCCGATTCTTAAAAATTAACTGATGCAAAGATTGGTTTAGGCCTTTGCTATTTGAGTTTGTTTTTATTTTTTTACAACTTTAACGAAAACGTCTGTGGAATTAAAAGACATCAAAGCCATCATTGATTTGATGAAGAAAAACTCCATTACGGAGTTTGAACTGGAGGAGAAAGATTCTAAATTGCGCTTGAAGCGTGGTTTGAATGGCGGTTCGCCGGTTGCTCAACACGATGACGTGGCACCGATGGTTACGATTCCTGCAGCCATCCCGATGATTTCGGCAGCGGTGCCAGCGTCGGTGGTTGCTCCGATCGTCAGCTCCGGCGAAATAGACCTCAAATCACCGATGATTGGAACTTTTTATCGTTCGCCTTCACCGGAAGCTGCTTCTTATGTCGAAATCGGCACGGAAGTGAACCCGGAAACCGTTGTTTGCATTATTGAGGCAATGAAGGTGATGAATGAAATTAAAGCCGAAGTCAAAGGAGTCATCACCCAGACGTTGGTCGAAAATGGCAAGCCGGTTGAATTCGGCCAGCCGCTGTTCAAGGTTCGTCCGTCTTGAAACGGTTCTTAAACCGCATTTCACAAGCCATGTTTGAAAAAGTTTTGGTCGCCAACCGCGGGGAGATTGCCGTCCGCATCATCCGCGCCTGCAAGGAACTGAACATCCGCACCGTCGCGGTTTATTCGGAAATTGACGCCAATTCGATGCACGTCCAGATGGCGGACGAGGCGATCTGCATTGGCAAGGCGGCTTCCTCGGAAAGTTATCTGCGCATTGACCGCATCATCAGCGCGGCGGAAGTCGCGGACGTGGACGCGATTCACCCCGGTTACGGGTTCCTTTCCGAGAACGCGCATTTCGCGGAAGTCTGCGAAAGCTGCAACATTAAATTTATCGGGCCGAGTCCGCCGGCGATGAATGCGCTGTCCGACAAAGCCGTCAGCCGCGCGCTCGCGAAAAAGGCCGGCGTCGAAATCCCGCCCGGATCGGAAGGCACGGTGGAAAATGAAAAGGACGCCCTGGCCGTCGCCAAAAAGATCGGCTATCCGGTGATGATCAAAGCCGTCGCGGGCGGCGGCGGACGCGGCATGCGCATCGCCCACAACGACATTTCGCTGGTCAAAGGCTATTACACGGCGCGCACCGAGGCGGAAAAAGCGTTTGGCAATTCGGGCGTCTACATTGAAAAATTCATCGAGAATCCGCATCACATTGAAATCCAGATTCTGGGCGACAACAAAGGGAAAATCATTCATCTCGGTGAGCGCGACTGCTCGGTGCAGCGCCGCAATCAAAAGCTGATCGAAGAATCGCCGTCGCCGCTGCTGGAAAATAAATTCCGCAAATTGCGCGACAAGATTGGCAAGGCGGCCGTGCGCATCGCCGAGGCGGCGCGCTACACGAACGCCGGCACGGTGGAATTCATCGTGGACGACCACGGCAATTTTTATTTTCTGGAAGTCAACAAGCGCATCCAGGTCGAGCATCCGGTCACGGAGGAAGTCACAGGCATTGATCTCGTGCGCTACCAGATTTTGCTGGCCATGGGCGAACCGCTGCAACATTCACAAAGCCAGATCGAATTCAAAGGCCACGCCATCGAATGCCGTATCAACGCCGAAGACCCTTTCGATGATTTTCGTCCCAGCCCCGGCCGCATTGAGATGTATTACCAGCCGGGCGGCCGCGGCGTGCGCATGGAAACCCACGCTTACGCCGGTTACACGATTCCGCCGACCTACGACTCGATGATCGGCAAACTCATCGTCACTGGCAAAGACCGGCGCGATGCCATTGACCGCATGAACCGCGCGTTGAACGAGTTTCTCATCACCGGCGTCAAGACCACGATTTCATTCCAACAGGCCATCATGCAGGATCCGAATTTTCGGCGCGGCGTTTATTCCACAACTTTCGTCGAACAGCTCCTCGGCGGCGCGCGGCGGGAATTGATCGAGGAAAAAACCTGACTGACTTGATTGGGCCTCTTGCTGGAAAAGTTGCGGTTTCGCGTTTGTGGAATCCGTCCCCCGGCCATTTCACGGCGGCAAACGGCGCGGGCGTCATCGGTATAATAATTTGAAAAAACCGCAGAAAACCGGATCAGCCAGCGCCGGCCGTTTTTTTTGATTTTGCTTAGGATTAAATTTGACAGCCGCGCCACGCTGCTTATCTTGAACTACCTATGGCCGACATTCCTCCGCCCAATCCGCCGCCGGTTCCGTCCGGCGCTGTGCAGCCGCCGAAAAAAGAAACCGGCAAAGTGCAGCCCAAAAAGGAAACCGTTCGCATCAATTTGCCGCCGAAGCCGACCGCCGCGCCGACCATCAAGCTGCCGACGCTGCCGCCCGGCGGCCCGACCGGTGCGCCGAGTCCGGCCCCCGCACCGGCACCTGCCGCCGCACCCGCACTAAAAACTGCCGCGCCCGCCCGGGGAGCCGCGCCCACAACGGCAACCCAAACGCGTCCGCCGGCCATGCAACGTTCCATCGCGCCGGCCGCGCCTGCCATCAAAACCTTTGACAAGGTTTTGATTTTCACCGCCGCGGTTGCCAGCCTCGCCGCTGTCGGCTTTAATTTTTACAATTACTATTTTGTCCTGAAACCCCTGATTGAAAATTTTCAACCTTGAAAAAAAGACATGGCCTCGCCCTTGATCGTCACCCTCACGCAGGACAATTTTGAAACCGAAGCGCTGAAATCCACCACGCCCGTGCTGGTGGATTTTTGGGCGGAATGGTGCGGCCCGTGCAAAATGATCGCGCCCGTCCTCGACGAACTCGCCACCGAATATCAAGGCAAGGTCAAAATCGGCAAGGTCGACATTGACGAACATCAGAGCCTCGCCGCGCAATTCGGTGTCCGCGCCATCCCGACGCTGCTCATCATCAAGAACGGCCAGGTTGCCGAGCAGATGGTCGGCGCCAAAAGCAAACGCGACTTGAAGGCCAGCCTTGACCGCGCCACGGCTTGAATTGAGTCCAAAGCCCAAAGTCCAAAGTCCAAGGTCGCGGCGCGGGACTTTAGACTTTGGATTTTAAACTTTGGATATAATGGTCACACCCGGACAACTCAACCGTCGTTCTCAATTATACGACCAGCTTGGTTCGATGATTGCCGCCGGGGTTCCCTTGGTGCAGGCCTTGGAGATGGCCAGCCGGAATAATTCGCTTCGCGGTTCCAAAAAAACCATCCTTGCGCTCATCAGCCATCTGCATCAAGGCTGCACTTTCAGCGACAGCATGGCAAAAGTTCATGGCTGGATGCCTGAATTTGATATTGCGCTGCTCTCCATCGGTGAAGAATCCGGACGCCTCGACACCAGTTTCAAGCTGCTCGCCCGTTATTACGCATCCCGCGCTAAAATCATCCGCGACACGATTTCCGGGCTGATCATCACCGTGATGACGCTGAATGTTTTCCTGATCGTCTTTCCACTTAGTTATCTCATCGGATTCGCTCAGGGAATCATCAACAACCAGTTTGCCCAATGCGCTCGGTTCATCATTGAAAAAATTGTCGTCTTCGGCTCGCTTTACGGCAGCGTGTTTTTTTTGATTTTTTCGTGCCAGGGAAATCGCGGCGAAAAATGGCGGGCCGGCGTCGAGTTCGTTATCCGGATGATTCCGCTGTTGCGCACCGCCGTCAAATACCTGGCGCTCGCCCGGCTCGCCTCGGCGCTCAGCGCCTTGACAAATGCCGGGGTGTCCGTCATCAAAAGCTGGGAACTCGCCAGCGCCGCCTGTGGTTCGCCGCGTTTGAAGCGGGAAGTTCTGGCCTGGACGCCGCAACTCGAAACCGGCCTCACGCCCGCCGACATGGTCGCGCAGATCAGTTATTTTCCGGAGATGTTCCGCAATCTTTACCACACCGCCGAAATCAGCGGCAAGCTCGACGAGACGCTGGTGCGGCTGCACAGCTATTACGAGGAAGAAGGTTTCCACACGCTGCAACTTTTCACCCGCATCCTGAACGGAATCATTTACGGGACGGTGGCGTTGCTCGTCGCCATCAACGTCATCCGTTTTTGGACGAATTATTTCAATGCGGCGCTCAACGGAGTGTGAAAATTATTATGACCCTGGCAGAAATTTTGACAAACGAGGAATTGCGGCGCCACGAATTCCCAGTCACGCGGGAAAAGATTTTTCTCGGCCATGCCGGCGTCTGCCCGCTGCCACGCCGCGTCGCCCAGGCCATCAGCGATTGCGCCAACGGCGGCACGCTTGGCGATCAGGAAGCCTTCGTGCTGCACCGGCTCAACGATGCACGCCAGGCCGGCGCAAAATTATTGAACTGCCAGCCCGACGAAGTTTCGCTCGTCGGCCCGACCTCGCTCGCGTTGAGCTTCGTCGCCGCCGGTCTGAATTTTCGGAAGGGCGACAACATCCTGATTTACCACGACGATTATCCGTCCAATGTTTATCCGTGGATGGCGCTCGCCGCCAACGGCGTGCAGGTGCGCCTGCTCAACACCCGCAGCCTTGGCGCGGTCCGCGTGGTGGATGTGATCGGCCAAGTGGACGAAAACACGCGGCTCGTCGCGCTCGCCTCGTGCCATTTCATCAGCGGCCACCGGCTCGAACACGATGCCATCGGAAAAATTTTGCGGGAACGCGGAATTTTATTCTGCCTCGACGCCATCCAGACGCTCGGCGCATTTCCGACCACCGTGGAACACGTTGATTTTCTCGCCGCCGACGCGCACAAATGGCTGCTCGGCCCGTGCGGCGCGGGAATTTTTTATGTGCGCCGCGACTTGCAGGAAAAATTAAATCCGCCGGTTTATGGCTGGCACAACGTCCGCTGCCCGAATTACGTCGCGCAGGAAAAAATCGAGTTCCGCAGCGGCGCGGCGAAATTTGAAGCCGGCACGCACAATCTCGTCGGCCTGCTGGGATTGATTGCCGCGATGGAATTCACCCTGGAAATCGGCGTTGAAAACATCGCCGCCGAACTTGCGCGCAAACGCGCGTGGCTCGTGCCGGCCTTGCAGTCAAAAGGTTTTTGCGTTTTGAACCCCGGACCGAAACTGGAAAATGTGGGCGGCATCACCTCGATTTTTCAGCCGGGCAAAGACCTCGCGCCGCTGCACAAAAAACTGGCGGAGGCCGGCGTCATCGCCTCGCTGCGCACCGACCGCAAGGGACAGAATTACATCCGCCTTTCACCGCACTTTTACAACACCGACGCCGAATTGCAGCGCGTTTTGAAGTTGCTGTGAAATGTTCCGCGATGAGAAATGACCGGGGGAAAAATTACCGTCTGCGTCTCCAGGCAAAGAAACCGGCCGCAGCGCCCAAGGCGGCCAAAGCCATTGTCGAAGGCTCCGGCGCGGGCACAATATCACTAAACAGCGTGCTGACGACAAGATTATCCACCGTCAAGGTCGGAGCCAACGAGCTTGATCCCTGTCGAAAATTTATTGCGGCGATTTGATTTGTGTCTGCATTGGCAGAACTCCAGGCGGCAGTCAAGTATGGCGTGTTATTTCCAACTGTGGAGCTGGTGGGATTGATATAAACTGCGTCCACGGAATTACTCGGCGTGGCAGCGAAGTAGTTGTAGGCGAGAACGATGTTATAGCTGGTATTCAGGCTCAAAACAGTTGTGCCATAAGTCACAACCGCGCCGCCGCCGGCAGTTCCTTCCAAACCCAGCACATATCCTCCAGTTGTTGATTCTACAAACAGGCGGTCATAAAAGAGGGATGAATTTCCAGCATTGGGCGTAAAATGCATAAAATAGTCGCCCGTGGCCTGCGCGGCAGAAACATTGATCGCCAGACCAAAGTAGAGACTTTGCCCGTCGGCAAGGGTCACCGGGGAACTAAAAGGCGAATAAACATCCTGGCCAGAATTGTTGAGGGTGACCACGCCGCTGTTAACCTGAACCGGGTTTGCCGCCGCCGCCGTTTGAAACCACGTTGTGCCATTGGTAAGGTTGCCGTCCGGATAACTGTTGAAATTGTCCGACAAAACCGGGCTGGCAAAATTATTGAATGCAAATAAACCCGTGAAAACGAGGATGGCAAAAGCTGTTTTTTTCATACTAGGATTTCATTGCTGGTCTTGAGTTCTGGTTGCAAATTCACTTCAAACTGGTTTCATCTTAACAACGTCCGCCAAAATATCAACAAAGATTTTCATAAAAAAAATTGATGCGGATGCGTTGCGGGATGAACCATAAAAAATATCCGGCGCATTTTGCCGCGCGTTCACATCTGCTCGACGGTTTGGATGCCGAGTGTTTCCAAGCCCTGCCTCAAAACGCGCGCGGTCAGCGCGCACAACACCAGCCGGGAATTGCGCGTGACTTCGTCCTCGGCCTTGAGAACCGGGCAGTTTTCATAGAACGAAGTGAATTTGCCAGCGAGTTCAAACAGGTAATTGCAAAGATAATTGGGCCGCAATTCTTCGGCGACCGCTTCGAGTGTCAGGCCAAAGTTAAGCAGATGCCTGGCGAGCGCGAGTTCCTCCGGCGCGGCTAGTAGGACAGGCGTCGCGCCTGTCTCCAACCTTGTTTTTGATTCATTTTCAGATGGAGACAGGCCCGACGCCTGTCCTACGTCGGCTTTTCTAAAAATGCTTTTGATGCGCGCGTAGGCATATTGCAAATACGGCGCGGTGTTGCCTTGCAGCGCGAGCATCTTGTCCCAGCTGAAAATGTAGTCGCTCTGGCGGTTCGGCAGCAGGTCGGCGTATTTCACCGCACCAATGCCGATGACGCGGGCGATTTCTTTTTTTTGCGCCTCCGGCAAATCCGGATTTTTTTCGGAAACAATTTTCAGCGCGCGCTCCTCCGCTTCGTCGAGCAAATCGCCCAGTTTCACGGTGTCGCCGGAGCGCGTCTTGAACGGCTTGCCGTCATCGCCGAGAATTTTCCCAAAGCCGACGTGAACCAGCTTAACTTTCTTCGCCGCGTCCGGCTGCCAGCGTGTGAAGATGAGAAACAGCTTTTTGAAATGCGCTCCTTGCCGGTCGTCCACGACATAAACGATTGCATCCGGCGACCACGTTTTGAGCCGGTAATCAATCGTCGCCAAGTCGGTGGTCGTGTAATTAAAGCCGCCGTCGCTCTTGCGGACGAGCGCGGGATCGGCAATCCACTCGCCGTCGCGGTTGACGAGAAACGGGTCTTCCTTCGGCGGCACGGAATGGTCGCTGAACACGCCGATTGCGCCTGCGCTTTCGCGGGCGATTTTTTTCGCGAGCAAACCATTTACAACTTCGCCAAGCCACGGATTGTAAAAACTTTCGCCCAGCACGTGGTCGAATTTCACGCCGAGCCGCGAATAAATCGTGTCGAATTGGATTTGCGAGAGCCGGATCATTTCCTTCCAGATGGAAATGCTTTCAAGATCGCCGGCCTGAAGTTTCACCAATTCCGCTTTCGCTTCTTCAAGTCGCGCGGGATTCGCATCGCACTCGGCGTTAATGATTTTGTAAAGGCGTTCGAGTTCGGCGATGACGTCGCGTTCGAGCGCGGGGCGATCCAGAATTTGTTTCCAGCCGAGCAATAATTTTCCGAACTGCGTGCCCCAGTCGCCGATGTGGTTATCCGAAATAACTTTGTGGCCGAGCAATCGCAGCGTGCGCTGGAGCGCGTCGCCGATGCCGGTGGAACGGATGTGACCGACGTGCATTGGCTTGGCGACGTTCGGCGAACTGAAATCAACGACAATGGTTTTTGGCTGCGATAATTTTTCAAAAAATAAATGCTCGCCGCGCGCAGCGGATTGTAAAACCTCTTCCAACGCGGAATTTTTTAGCCGAAAATTTAGGAAACCCGCGCCCGCAATTTCTACTTTTTCGCAAATGTCAGAAACATCCAGCTTCGCCAAAACATTTTCAGCCAATTGTCGCGGATTCATTTTGCGTTGTTTCGCCAACGACATGAGCGCATTACTTTGGTAGTCACCAAATTTCGGATCGCACGGGCGGACTAAAACGGTGGAGACATCGGCGTCCGGCAACATTTCGCGGACGGCGGCTTGCAGTTTTGACTCAATTTGTTTGTGCGGTAGCACGCGAGGAATTTAACCACGGATGGACGCGGATGGACATGGATTTTTCTGCGGAGAGCAAACCCCGCCAGAAACTCACAGGCGAGACGCCTGTGTCACTATTTTTTCCCGTGTTCGCGGATGACGGCGAGCATGGCGTCGGCGTCGGGGGATTTTTCGAGGGCCTCGCGGAAATCGGCCTTGTGCAAAAGCTTGGCGATGTTGGCGAGCGTGTGGAGATGTTTCTGAAACTGGCCCTGCGGCACGAGGAAAAGCATGACGAGCTTCACCGGCTGATTGTCGAGTGCGTCGAAGTTGACGCCTTTGGCGGAGCGGCCGAGCGCGCCAACGACTTCAAAAATCAAATCCGTCGAGGCGTGCGGGATGCCGATGCCGAAGCCGATGCCCGTGGACATTGAGGTTTCGCGCTTCTTCACGGCGGCGGTCACGGCGTCGCGGTCGCCGGGCTGGATCTTGCCGGTGGCCACCAGGTTGCCGATGAGTTCGTCAATGGCTTCCCAGCGGTTGGTCGCTTTGAGTTCGGGCGCAATCTGTTCACGTCCCAAGATGTCGGCTAAATCCATATCTTCACGAGCAGGATGAATCCAAACCCGGTTGCATTTCAAGACTGAATTGCTAACAATTTTTCGGGGCATCAGAGCACGCGCCGGAGCCAGTGGAAAATCATGCCCGTGCTTTCGAGCCACCAGCCGAGCGAATTCAGCATCCCGACCCGCGCCGTGAGCAGCGGAAGGCCGAACAGCAGCACGCAGACGTTGCCGAGAAAAATCACCACGGCGGAAAACAACCAGCCTTGCGACGTGATGTCCGACTGCCGGGTCTGCAAAACATGAAACGTGAGCGTGACGTGAAACGCATACGCCGCGCCGACGAACAAATGAAACCACACCAGCGGCCAGCGCCAGAGGAAATGGCCGAGCGCGAACACGCCGATGACGAGGACGGCGTAGAGCGGAAAAAAATACGGCGCAAGGGCGATGACGAAATTCGTTTTGGAGATGACGACGTGGCCGCCGGATGAAGTGATTTTCATTTTTCTCACCGTGCCGCCGAACAGCCACGTCCATACGGCGTGCGTCAGTTCGTGGCCGAAGACGTAAATCCACATCGGCTTGGGCAGCATCAGAAAAATCACCATCCAGCACGCCGCGCCGGCCAGCAGCGGCACCCAGGTCGTATCCGCGCCGCCGCAGCGCTGCACAACCATCCACAATGCCTTCGCCGCGCCGGCGCAAACCGGCAGCAACGCGAGGGCGATGATGAATTTGATCCACTTCGGCACGCGCAAAAGTTTAACCGCAGAGACGCAAAGACGCAGAGAAAAAACTTTGAGCTTTGGAGTTTGGACATAAAATCCGCGCCATGACAAAAGATGAAGCGTTGCAGATTTTCCGCGACACGGGCGCGCTGCTCGAAGGCCATTTTATTTTGCGCAGCGGCTGGCACAGCCGGCAGTTTTTCCAATGCGCGCTCGCGCTCCAGCAAATGCCCATCGTCGAAAAACTCGGCGCGGCGCTGGCGGCGAAAGTCAAACCGCTCGGCGCGGCCACCGTCGTCGCGCCGGCGATGGGCGGACTCGTCATCGGCCAGGAAGTCGCGCGGCAGCTCGGCGTGCGGTTCATCTTCGTGGAAAAAGAGGAAGGGAAACTCGTCCTGCGGCGCGGGTTCAAAATTGCGGCCGGCGAAAAAATTCTCGTCGTTGAGGATGTCGTGACCAAGGGCGGCCGCGTGCAGGAAACTTTGGACATCGTCCGCGCGCGCGGCGGAAATATCGTTGCTGTGGCGGCGATTGTGGACCGCTCCAACGACGCGGTAAGTTTCGGCGTGCCGTTCCAGAGCTTGATTGCGCTGAAGGTGGAAGCCTACGAGCCGGACAAATTGCCGCCGGATTTGGCGAAAATTCCGGCGGTCAAGCCCGGCAGCAAATAATTCTCGACGCCGTGGCGCGTCGGCCGGCCATGCGTCACGCCGCGCTTTGATTGCCCGGAGCATTTTTCTGTTTTTCCTGCCGCGCGCGAATCAAGGTGGCTTCCTCGCGGATGTTCATCAGTGAAAGCTGGGTGGCGTGGAGCAGATTCATGCAGCCGCCGACCAGGCCGACCACGCCCAAAATGCCGAGCAGCAAACCCGCACCGATCACAATGCCCATGAAAAGTTCGTTGCCCAGTTGCCCCGCCACCGCGCCCAGCAGCGTCACCAGGCTCGCGGCCGCGAACGCGCCCAGCGCCGTGTAAATCCACCGCAGCGCGCTCAACAAATGGATGGCCTGTTCCTCGACGCGGTTGACCTGCTCGACGAAGGCGGCGCCGCGAAATTCCGCGCCGTCTTCCGATCTGGCGTAGAGCTGCTGCATCCGCTCGCGCGTGCGAAGCATCCGGTTGATGGTGCTCATCGCCAGCACGCTCGTGGCGTTCGTCAAAATCGCCGGCGCGACGATGAACGTCAGCACCGCGAACGGATTTTGTGTCAGCAAGCTGGTTCCCATGATGCAAGCAAAAGATTCAAACCGGCAGACTGGCCGCGTCCGCTCTTCCCGCTGGCCAATTACGAACCGGGAGGGTTCTTACTTTGCCGCTGCGAGCGGGCGAATTTTTATGTTGCGAAAGGAAACCGAACCGTGATCGCCTTGCAGCGCGATGTAACCGCTGGTGGCCTTGGCAAAGAATGGCATCCGGCCGAATTTGCTTTTGGCCACGCGCGCGTTGAAATCGTCGCTGCCGAGGACGTATTCAAAATACTTCACGCCGTTGATTTCATGCACGCATTTCTCCGGGCTGATGATGAGGCGGACGTGATTCCATTGCCCCACCGGTTTGGTGGCGTCGAGAGTTTTCCCGGTCGCCGGATCAATCGGCGGCTGATATAGCTGGTAAAGCCAGCCGCAACGGATCTTGTCGGCGGCCTTTTCGTTGTCCTCCAATTGAAATTCCGGCCCGGTCGCCCATGCCGTGCCGCCATCATCCGTGACGTGATACATGATGCCGCTGTTGCCTGCTTCGGAAATGTTGTAGTCGAGCTGCAACTCGAACCAGTCAAACTTGTCCGTGGTGACGATGTCGCCGGCGTTGTGCGGATCGGCGCAAACGAGCGCGCCATCCTTCACCTGCCAGCCGGGGCGGACGCCGTCGTGCTTGAAATTATGCCAGCCGGAAAAACTCTGGCCGTCAAAAAGAAGCTGCCAGCCCTTCGCCTTTTCCGCTGACGTGAGCGTATTAGGCTTTTGCGGCTCCGAATTAAGCGAAGCGCAACCGGCCACCAACGCCAGGCCAGCGGCCAGTGAAAGAATTTTTTTCATAATTAAAATGGTGCGCCGACATGATGGACAGAAAAGCCCGCGCGCTTCAACCGTTTCTTTATGTGATTTGGAAAGAAGTTGCCGATGCCGCAAACTCAAATTTTGGAAAAAGCCAGTGCTTCCTCGCTACGCAATTTGGCGCTTTGCAGCCGCGCCGCGAAATAGGAGCCGATGACGAGCACGGCGGCGATGGCCTGCGCCACCAAGGTCTGCACCGTCGGGAAAACGGAGAACCACACGCCCGCCCACGCGGGAATTTTGTCCGTCAGCCAGCCGATTGGCGTCGTGCGAATCCAGCCGGCCTGCTGCATCTCGAACGCCTGCTCGCCGACCATGACCAGCAAAACGAAGCCGAGCATGACGCCGGTGGCAATCAGCATTTTGCGATACGGCAGCCGCTTATGCGCGATGAACGTCAGCACCGCGACGATGCCCGTGAAGAAAAGCCCGAACAGGGCGCCGATCAAAACAATTTTTCCGCCCAGTTGCAGATAATACGTTTGCAGGAACAGCACCACTTCAAAACCTTCGCGGTAAAGCGACGCGAAACCAAGCAGCACCAGCCCCCATTTCAAACGGCGCGCGGAAATTTCCGATTCGCTCGCGCGGTTCAAAAGTTTTTTTTTGTTGCGGTTATGCATCGCAATCCAGCCGCCCCAATAAACTTTGTGAAAAAACCAGTTCATCACCACGAGCAATACCACGACCGCGAGCAGTCCCGTCGCCGCCTGCAAATTCAGCGCGGAAACGCTCTGGCCAAGATTGCTGACGATGCCGGCGGCGACGAACCAAGTGAGCAAAGTGCCGACGCCCGCGCCCGCCGCGCCGATGACGATGGGCCGCCGCTGCGCCGCGCGTTCGCCTCTCATGCTGGCGAGGATCGCAGCCAAAACCAGGATGGATTCCAGGCCTTCGCGGAAAACCAGAACCGCAATGTCCATCACCGCCGCCGTCGGACTGGTGTGCGGCGCGGCCGGATTTGGATTTCCTTGTCCGGTGATTCCCTGCCAGACCAACACACCGACAACGATGAGCGCGCAAACCACCAGCGAAATGCGGAACGCCGTCCGCGCCGGATTTTTTTTGGGATGCAAATCACCGGCGATGAAATTTCCCAGCCGGGACAATGGCTCCACCAAAATGGCCTCGGCGAGTTCCGCGTTCAAATCGAGTTTGGCATCGCAAACTTCGCAGGTGAAATTCGCGCCGCCGCTCAAAAGTTTCACCTCCTGTTTTTCGCAAAGGCCCAGCGCGCGAAGCTGGGCGCGGATTTCCGGTGACGCGGCGAACGCCTTGACGCAGACCGTCGCGCCGACCGGCACGCGGCTTAACGGGCAGACTTTCGCCCCGGCGCAACTGCCTTGGGCGATGTCCGGCGATGTGGCCTGTTGTTTCACAGACTGGCAAATCTAAATGACGCGCCGGAACCGGGCAAGTTGGTTTTTGACGCAAAACTTGCCATTTCTTGTCGGCAGATTGCGATTTTAGCAAATCAAAGTGTTTCGCGCCCACCAGAACTCACTCGTGCCACAAAAGTTCGGTTGAAATGCACCGGCGCATCCGGCATTTTATTGTCGTGAAATTTGAGAATTTCTTCGGACTGATGCTGGCGGTGATTTTGTCCGCCGGCTGCGGCAAATCCGGTTCGTCCGCTCCGCCGCCGGCGGTTGCGACGGCCTACGAGCCGGCGCAGGCGCAGCCGAAGCTGCGCACGATGAAAATTTATCTGGGCGCGGAAACGCTGGACGCGGAGCTGGCGCTGACCGGCGAGCAAATTCAAACCGGCATGATGTTCCGCACGAACATTTTGGAAACCGACGCGATGTTGTTCAATTTGCGCTATCCGCAGCAGGCAAATTTCTGGATGAAAAATTGTCCTGAATCCATTTCTGTCGCCTACATCACGGAGAACGGTGTCATCCAGGAAATTCATCATCTCGAAAAATTTGACACCAACGGCGTCGTCGCCGCACGCAACGACATCGTGTTCGCGTTGGAGACGCAGGAGGGCTGGTTCGCGCGCCACAATGTCGGCGTCGGCACTGTGATCACGACGGAAAAAGGCCCGCTGGCCGACGTGTTTTTACGGCGACAATAGTGGCACAGGCGTCTCGCCCGTGTGTTGCTGAAAAGAAATCCCGGTTGAAAGTGCAAGCTGAATTCCGAACTGCCGGAATCCGAAAGAAACGCGAAATGGTGGGAAAGGCTTTACTGGCATTTTGGAAATGCGCATTGCGGCTTGAAATTCACAGGCGAGACGCCTGGGCCACTACTTTCCCGTGATGAGCGCGTCCAGTTTGCTTTTCAAATCCGTTTCCGGCAGGCCGCCCGTGAAGCGGTCCGCCAGCTTGCCGTCCTTGAACAGCAGGACCGTCGGAATGGCCTCCACCTGGCAATTCTGCGCCACCCCTGGCGATTCATCCACGTTGACCTTGACGAACTTGATCCGGTTCGTGTAGCCGCCGGCCACGCGATCCAGCAGCGGGGAAAATTGCCGGCACGGCCCGCACCACGTCGCGTAAAAATCCACGACCACCGGGGTCGCGCAGCGCGTCAACTCGCCGGCAAATTCGTCCTGCGTGATGTGCTTGACGTTCGCCGAGGAATCGTTCATTGCCGGCTGGTTTTCGCAGCCGGCCACGATGAAAGAAACTGCGGCGGCGGCCAGCGCCGGCAAAAGTTTCAGGCGACGGAGTTCATTCATTGGGTGAATCTAACGCCGTCCGCCGGTGTTTCAAAACTTTTTTCAACGCCAATCTGTTTGCGAAATTTCCGTTCCGGCTTACGATTCGGCCATGCTGACGCTTGAACCACTGGCCGCCCTGCTCGAACAAAACCGCGCCGCCGCGTCCGCGCGCGTGGCGGAATTTTCCATCGGCGGCAATAAATTCAATTTCAATTCGTCGCCCGCCATCATGGGCGTCGTCAACTTATCCGCTGATTCATGGTATCGCGAAAGCGTTTGTCTGACGGCGGCGGCGGCGGTGCGGCACGCGAAAGTTCTCGCGGCGCAAGGCGCGCAAATCATAGATGTCGGCGCGGAATCCACGCTCGCGCACGCCGCGCGCGTGGGCGGCGCGGCGCAGAAATCCAAATTGATTCCCGTCATCAAAGGCCTGCGCGCGGAAAAAATCCTAGTTTCCGTTGAAACCTATTCGCCCGCCGTCACCCGCGCGAGCCTGGAAGCGGGCGCGAACATTTTGAACCTGACGGGAACCGCCGGCTCGAAGGAGATTTTCAAAATGGTGGCTGCGCACGATGCCGCCGTGATCATCTGTTACGTCGCCGGCAAAAACGTGCGCGAGGTTCGCGATTGTGACTTGTCCGCCGATCCGATTCCGCTGCTGCGGGATTTTTTCGCGCGGCAGATTGAAGCCGCGCAGCGCAACGGAGTGGAGAAGATTTTTCTGGATCCCGGCCTCGGCTTTTATTACCGCAATTTGCAGGACAGCGCCGTGCGCGTGCGGCACCAAATGAAGATTTTCCTGAACACGTTCCGGCTGCGTGAACTGGGTTTTCCCGTCTGCCACGCGCTGCCGCATGCGTTTGAATTTTTCGGCGAAGAAGTCCGCTGCGCCGAGCCGTTTTTCGTGGTGCTCGCCGCGCTGGGCCGGACGGATTTGTTCCGCACGCACGAAGTTCCGCGCATCAAGGCCGTGCTGGACACGCTGAAGGCTTTTTAACCGCAGATTTCGCAGACGGTCGCAGATTTATTTCTGATGGCATAAGAACACGCCTTCCTCTTCTGATTTTGGGATCCATTCGCCGGAAATTCCCAGTCCAAATCGTTCCAGCAATTTGCGAACCCGCGCCGGCGTGTAACGATAGGAAAAAAAGAGCCGGATGGTTTCGCCCCGCGAAAAGGAAAAGTTCTGGCCGCCGACTTTGATCCGCCGGGCGCGGCGAAAATAAAATCGCGCCACAATCCGCTTCAAACCCAGGCCGCCGGTTTCGATGCTGAAACGCAGCCGGCCATCGCGCGCTTCCACGCCCAGATCAAACAGAAACGCCGACAGCCAGTCGCGCGTCAGCGGATTGTCGTATTGCGGCAGGATTTTTTCCATGCCGGCGGCATAATCATCTCCCGGCGCAAGGTTGGCGCTGAACAGCAAAAAGTCTTCGGGCCGCAGCAACGCCGTGAGTTTGGGCAGGATTTGCTGCGGCTCGAAATTTGGAATCATGCCGAAAAAAGTGACGAGTGACGCGCCTTGCGGCGTGCCACCTTTAGTAAAAATGTCAGGCAAATCATCCGCCGTCGCCAGGTCGCAGACGAAGGGAAAACATTTCTCCGCCGGCACCAAAGCCAATGCCGCCTGCCGGGCAACGAGCGTCATCGCAACGCTGACATCGCAGGGCGTGTAGGAGATTTTTTTGCCGCGCGACTGCAAATGTTTCATCAATTGCAAATCTTTCTGTCCGCCACCGCAGCCCAGGCCGATAAGATGAACCTGCCGGGCTTTGATTTGTCCGGCAGCTTCAGCGAAAGCGTGTTCGTAAGTGGCCACGCAGTTCGCGTCGTGGCGCGCGGGCGAATGCGCCTCATGCAACGCCAGCCATTTCTGGGTTTGCTTGACGCTGTCATAATGAAACTTGTGGTTCATGTGCCGCATGCGCAGCGAGGCCAGCAAATCGCGCCGGACGTTTTCAGGAAACTGGCTGGGATGGATCGTGACTTGGACGCTGGTGGTCATGCGCGGTCATTTCTGCGGGAACTTGACGTAGAGCAGCCAGTAGATCACCACGCCGGTCACGGAAACATACATCCACAGCGGCCACGTCCAGCGGGCGATTTTTTTGTGAAGTTCGAACTGCTGTTTCCGTGCGCGGTTTAGCGTGACCAAAATCAGCGGCACAATGACGATAGCCAAAATTGTGTGCGTGAGCAGAATCGTCAGGTAGACCGGGCGGAACCAGGCCGGATTGAGGAACCGCGTCGGGCCTTGGTGCAAAACCAGCGCGAGATAGCCGTGATACGTCAGATAGCAGCCGAGAAAAATCACCGACGTGCAAAACGCCGAAATCATGCAGTTGCGGTGCGCGGTTTTGTTGCCGCGTTTGATGAAGATGAAGCCGGCCGAGAGAAAAATGGCGCTCAAGCCGTTGAGCGCGGCGTTGACGGCGGGCAGATCGTGGATGCTCATGGCTCGTTCTCAAGCCGGCGGACGGCGGCCAGAATCTTTGGCTGGACGTTCGTCCAGTCCACGCCGTCACCGCCGGTCTCAAAATAAGTTCGCAGTCGCGCGTGCTTGTCCACCACCACAAACAGCGTGGCATGGATGAACAAATCCACCGGGTTCTGCTGCTGGTCCAGCGTCACCGGCTGGGAACTCAATTTGAGGCTGCCGCTGGCCAGCAGCGCAATTTCCCGTTTGGTTCCCGTCAAGAACGTCCAACAGTTGAAATCCGCCCCGGCGCGTTCGCCATATTTTTTCAGGACGGCGGGCGAATCAAAATCCGGGTCGGTGGTGAGCGTGACGAGCTTTATTGATTCAGGCAGCAAAATTTGCAATCCATGCATCTGCCGGGTCAGGCGCGGGCACGGACCGGCGCAACGCGTGAAAATAATGTCGGCGACCCAGACGTGATTCGTCAGTTCTGCGAGCGTGGTGATTTTTCCATCCTGGTTGGTCAGCGTGAAATCCGCCACCGGGCCGATGACGGGCAGCGGCTGATAATAGCTGCGGTTAAAGTCAACCAGCCACAGCGCGAACGCCAGACCGATGCAGCCGAACATAATTACGAACCCGACCCAGAGGGTGCGGAGCGGGCGGGGCAAATTTTCCGTCATAACGTCGGAAGATTATACACTAAAAAAATTTGCCGGCAAGCCAGCCTTGGCCCGCCGCGCCGTGATTTTCCAGAATTATGTGAACCGCAGCGCCGGTGTGCCATCAAGCCGTTTGGACAGATTTATAGGATCGCCCACGGAAACTTCCAGCGGATTTACCTATACGACGGCAGGCCGATGCCGAACGAAAGCTGTTCCTGCATGACAAGCACGCGGCCTTCGAGCGGTGGCTTGAGCACGAACAGCACGGGCGTTTGCACCGAGGTTTCGTAAACGAGGTTGCAGCCGACGCGGACGGTGAGATTCAGCGGAGACCAGTTCATTTGGATTTGATTTCGGGCGGTCGCATCGGCGTGAGCGCGGCGAGAATGGATTTTTGCACCGCCGGATTGACCAGATTTCCCAAATGTCCACCCTGTGCGAAAACCGTGAGTTGATCGGGAGCAAAGGTGGCGTGGAGCCAAGCGAGATCGGCATCCGTCAGCAGAAAATCATTTTCATTGGTGATGATGCGGATGTCGGCATTGGCGCGCAAACCGGATTCATACGTCCGCAAGTCGCCGGCTTTTGCCAGCGTCGTCGCCGTAGGGCCGCCAATGTTTCTGCCCGAATAATAAGGAATCACAAACCTGTCGAAATAATCATGGTAGGAAAATTGCAGAATTTCCTGATACGCCGGATCGCGCCGGAAATGGTGGATGGCGTGGTGCAGCACGCCTTGATTATGGCGCGACTGGCTGCTGTAAATAATGTCGCGCAGCGCGAGCCGGAAGGTCAGGCCGATGAGAAATTTGGATTCGATGGCGCTGAACGGCAGCGACGTTTGTGGCGTGAGCGTGCTGCGGCTCAACGCGGCCACTTTCAAAAATACATTTTCCACGTCGTTGCTGCGCTCGGCGGCCGGCCAGTCCAGCGGCGCGGAATAAAATTCATCCAGCTTGGCAATCCCTTGAGCGAGGCGCACCGGCGGATCAATGGCAACATAACGATCAAAATGAAGCAGCGAATTTGTCGCGCCGGTCGCGGCGATAAACAAAGTTTCCAGCGCGCCCATCGAGTAACCCATCAGCGCTTTGTTGCCCAATCGCTGCGGATATAATTTGTGCAGCCGCCGATCAATCTCCGTGAGCGCGACGTGCAAGTCATGTCCGTCCACCGGCAGATACGCGGGCAGCGCGGCCGTCGAAGCGTGTTCCATGAATTCAGAATTGAACGGACTGCTGATGACCACGGCGGAAAAACCGTTTTTGAAAACCAGTTCGGCCAGCGCCAGCGAAGTTTCCGCCAGCCGGTGTCCGCCCAAACCGGGAACGATGTAGACCACATTCGCCGAACCGGGCTGCAGCCAGAAAGTAAATTTCAAATCCTTGCCCGTCGCCGGAATCCGCACCGACTTAGTCGTGCCGTGGTTGGGAAATTCCGGGTCTTGGAAGGTGAAGAAAACAGTTTGGAGCGTTTCCAGCGAGGCGGCGTCTGGTTCGCCTTTCACCTGAAAATCCGCGACTTGATTGGCGCGTGCGAACGTCCACGCATATTGAATTTCCGAATACGGATCGGCCTCGGCCTTACTGAAACGCACAGACTCGTCCACGCTGCCGGACAAATCGTTATACATG